>Ga0209018_1000673_pt1 | contig 30676 bp, 24 predicted proteins | sample YNPBryBLVA2012_FD_185814 | JGI IMG/M metagenome (GOLD analysis project Ga0209018, IMG submission 185814) | Anoxygenic and chlorotrophic microbial mat microbial communities from Yellowstone National Park, USA - YNP Bryant BLVA 2012 (SPAdes)... ...
TCGATGCCGTAGCAGGATGTGCGGGCGCCCCGCAGACCGATCTCCTCCTGAACCGTGCTGACGGCAAACAGGGCGCAGGTGATCTTCCGGGCGGCGGCAAGCCGCAGGGCTTCCATCACGACGAAGGTGCCGACCTTGTTGTCGAAGCCCGGCGAGGCCACGATGTCCTCGCTGAGTTTCGTCATCCCGAGCCGGAACGTCACCGGATCCGCGACAGAGACGCGCTTCTCCGCGTCGGCCTTGTCCTTGGCGCCGATGTCGATCCACAGGTCGTTGATGTCGATCTTGGGCTGTTCGCTCTCTTTGCCCCGCATCAGGTGAACAGGCTTGCGGCCGATGACGCCTTCGACGGGCCCGCCCCGGGCGTGCACGGTCACGTGCAACCCCGGCAGGAGGGCGGCATCGATCCCCCCGATCGCCCCGAAGGTCAGATAGCCCTCATCGGTGATGAAGCGGACCATCATCCCGATCTGGTCGCAGTGACCGGCCAGCATGACCCGCGGGCTTCCCTTGGGGTTGAGCCCCACGATGACGTTGCCGTGAATGTCGGTTTCGATGGAATCGGCCCATTTCTTCATGCGGTTGCGCACAAGCCGCTGGACCGGCTGTTCGAAACCGGAAGGCGAAGGCGTCTCCTCCAGGGCCCGCAGGAACTCGAATGACTCTCGGTTCACGCCAGATCCTCCGTACCGGGTCGAGCCGGGGATTATGACGCCCCGCCGGACCGCTGCCAATGCCGAACTCAGGACGCCGGGAGGCCGGCCCGACCGGGCGCAACAAGAACGGCCGGTTCCGCAACCGGCCGCGCATCGGACACGACCACCAGAAGCCGAATCGCCTCAGCCGGGCGGCGAGGCCCGCGCGGCGGACTCGATCACCTCGGCGATATGTCGAGTACCGCGGTCGCGCGAGCAGTTGGCCTCATAGTGCTGGCGGGCGCGTCGGCCCATAATCCGGACGATCTCCGGGCGCTTCAGCATCGCCTCAATGTGTTCGGCCAGCATCTTCGGACGGCCCGTCGGCACGACCCAGCCACAGCCGCCGTCCATAAGCGTCCGGGCGACCTCGTTGCGATCCGGGCCGATCAGCACCGCCGGCCGACCGGCCGCGAGGATTCCGTACAGCTTGCTCGGAACCAGCAGCCCTTCGACGCTGTCCTTCATCGAGATCAGGTGGACGTTGGCCGCTCCCAGCGACTCGGAGAGCTGTCCCAGGGGCTGATACGGACAGAAACGGACGTTGACCAGGCCGCGGCGGCGGACCTCGTCGACCAGCGCAGGCTTCTGCGTGCCTCCGCCCACGAACAGGAACATGACGTCGTCGCGGTGACGCAGACGCTGTGCGGCCGAAAGAATCGTCGGGAACTCGTGTACGACGCCCATGTTCCCGGAGTACATGACGACGAAGTGGCCGTTGAGCCCGTGCCGCTCCCGAAACGGCGTCTGGTCGTCGTCGCAGGGCTTGACGGCTTCCCCGGGAGACCAGCTCGGTACCACGGTGATCCGTTCCGGCGCCAGGCCCTCTTCGACCAGGTGCCGGGTCATCTCGTGGCCCAGAGAAATCGCGCGATCCACGTGCCGGTAGATCCATCGGGCGAGCTTCTGAAGCAGGCGATACTCGATCGAAGACCGCCGAATCACGCCCACCGCGGCCGCGATCTCCGGATAGAGGTCCATCGCCCATAGGACGAGCGGCGTGCGCCGCAGCCGCTTGTACAGGACGCCGATCGACCCCACGAACGGCGGGGTCGTCAGCGCGACGCACACGTCCATCCGCGGCAGCGAGAGGCATCGCACCGTCGCCGACCAGTAGAACGTGCCGTAATCGCAAATCCGGTGGAGCATCCGCCCCCGACCCAGGCCGGTGGCGGCTACGCGGTGCACGTGCACGCCGTTGTGCAGTTCCTCCTGCGGGAGGCGTGCCAGGCCGCCCCCGTAGCCGCCCCGAGAGCACACGACGTGCACCTCATGACCGCGACGCACCAGGGCCTCGGCCTGGTCGGTCAGCAACTGGGCGGTGGCGGCGACGTCCGGCCAGTAGTACTGGTTCAGCAGGAGGATGCGGATGATTGAATCTCCGTCGCTGCGCCCATGCAAAGCCCTTCCGCCTCCTTCATACGTCGGCTTTCTAAGACCCCGCGTTGACCGCCCGCGTGCGAACGGGGCGCGCAGGGTTGCCCCGATAAATCACGTAGGGAAGCAGGTCGTGACTGGCGGCCGACCCGGCCGTGAGGACGGCATGTGACCCGACGGTCACCCCAGGTCCTACCCATGCGGCAGCACCAATCCAGGCCCCTTCTTCGATCAGAATTGGGCTTGTGATCAGATCGAACTGCGGCGATGTGTAGTCATGATTGCCGGTGCACAGGAAGGCCCGTTGAGAAAGACACACGTTCGACCCAATGGTTATCGGAACCAGGTTGTGAAGGTATACCTCCTCGCCGATCCATACGTGATCGCCGATCCGCAACCGCCACGGGAATGTGATCTTCACGCCTGGCTTGATCACAACGCCCCGCCCGACCACGGCTCCGAACCGCCGGAGGATCCAGCAGCGCAACCTACTGGCGGGCAACCACGTAGGCTCGAAAACCACCCGCCGTACGAGGAGCCAGAGCGCCTCCTTGATGGGCCCGGCTCCGCGGTCGAAGGTCCGGTTGTCGAACCGGGCCAGATCCACGCGCCCCAATGTGGTGCTTGGGGCCGGCGGTACGAAGAGGGCCTCGATATCCGAAGGGTGCTCGTTCATTATCAGACCTCGATGGTCGCGCATCTATGGGCAGGCGCTGAATGCGCAGGATCCACACCCAGAACCGCCCTGTAGGCCTGGAGGAGGGCATCGGCCGACCGCGACCAGTCAAACGCCGTCTCTGCCAGACGAACCGCTGCCTGGGACATCTGGTGCCACCGCGAGGCAGGCTCTCGCAGGCGGGCGTCAAGAGCCGCCGCGAGGGCATCCGGATCACACGGCACCACGGATCCCGCACCGGCCTCAAAGACTTCCCGCCAGATGTTGACGCGGTTGCTCAGCACGACCGGCGTGCCCATCCGCAAGGCCTCGGCTGCGGCGATCGCGAAGTTCTCCTGATACGACGGCAACACGAAGAGCGTGCTGGCGGCCAAGGCCGCCCATTTCTGCCGGCCCACCAGCATGTCAATGCGGGTCATGTGCGGGCGAAGGCCGGCGCGTTCCACCCGGGCCTGCAACTCCAAGCCGGCGCCCGCCTCCTCGGGCCCGATAACGAGAAGATGAGCATCGGGGACGCGGCTGACCACCCGCGCGAACGCCGGAATCAGCAGGTCGAGGCCCTTCTTTGGATGCACGCGTCCGAGAAAGGTCACGAGCCGTTTCGAGCGCAGGTGCGCTCGCGAGGCAAGGAACTCCCGTGCCAGCTCAGCTCGACCGGCGGGAGGACGGTCAGCGCCGAGCGGCACGATGTGGCCGGGAGGCAAGGCACCGAGAGCCCGTTCAGCCAGCGTACGCTCCTGGTCCGTAGTGTAGAGGATCGCGCGGGCCGCGCGGACGCGACGGAACTCGAACAACCGCCCGTACACCAGCTTGCGGATCCGCTTGCGTTCGAGCGAGTGAGGATCAAGCATCCCATGAGGCATCAATACGTACGGGACGTTGTGGCGGCGGCATGCACGCGCGGCGGCGGCCGTCGCGTGCGTCCAGAGGGTATGCAAATGGACCAGGTCGCACGCGGGAACGACGCGGTCGAGGGCGGCGGCCATTCCGGGGCTATAGGCAAAGCGGCCGGATAATGCGCGACAGGTGTGGACCTCATAAGTGCCGAGTGCCGGCGTCCCCCCCTGGGCGCCGGCACCCGGGTTGCCTCTCGTGTCCTCTTCCGTGGGTCCCGTTGCGGAGAGTACATCGGTTGTCAGAACGACCGGCTCCACTCCCCGTTGCGCCAGTTGCCGGCACAGCCGATCGACGACGACGACCGGACCGCCGGCACGAAGGCTCATATACGGAATCACGTGGAGGACGCGCATAGGAAACGACAAATCTGCGGGGCAGGATGCGGCGGCCATCCCACCGGTCTGAGGCCCGGGCACCCCGTGCACGGAGCGGGGCGGGACGCGCCCCAGACGATAGCGAATCGGCGTCTACGTTTACGTCCCCGTCGGCGGCGGGGGACTTTTCCGGGCCGCCACGTGGCTCAGGGCGGCGTACCAGCGCTCCGCACCGCGGGCGGTCGTCCAGTCGCCCGCGATCTGGCGAGAGCGACGGCCCATTGAGGCAATCAGCCCGGGATCGTCTGCGAAATGCCGCATGGCCGCCGCCAGCCCCATCACATCGGCCGGCGCGACGACGAAGCCGTTGCGGCCGGGCTCGACAAGGTCGCTGACCGCCCCGACGGCGGAGGTGGCGATTACGGGCATGCCCGCAGCCACCGCCTCGTTGACCACGACGCCCCAGCCGTCATAACGGCTGGGCAGGACGAAGACGTCCGCCTCGGCGAAATACCGCGGCAGGCCGTCGGGCTGGACGAATCCGACGAACCGGGTGCGGGGTCGCCACTCCGGGCTTACCATCCGCCGATATCGGTCCCGGCCGGGCCCATCGCCGAGGATCGTGAGCGTAACGCGGGGATGCCGCTCGCAGACCGACTCGAAGGCCCGAATCAGGATGTCCACCCCCTTGCGGGGAATGAGCTGGCCGCTGAACAGGAACCGTACAGGGCGATCGGAGGTCGGTCGCCCACTCCAGACCGGCCGCGACTCCCAGCCCCGGCGGATGGCCAGGTACGGCCTGACGTCGCAGTAATAGGGAATGTTGAAGACCGTCGCGCCGGGTCCGAGAAGGGCTCGGTACTTCGAGGCCGCCCGGGAACCGATGGCCGCGACGGCCGCCGCGTGTCGACGGACGGGGCGCTGAGCCAGGCGCCTCAACCAGCGGCCTATGGGACCCCGCGAGCGGAGGCCCGGCGACTCGCTCCAGAGCACCCACGGGATGCGGCGGCGAGTCAGACACCGCATGGCAATCTGGGCCGTGAGCGTGAAGTAGTCGCCCACGATCGCAACGTCGAAGTCGCCCCGGGAGACCTCCGCGACGACGGAGGGGTTCAGGCAGCAACCGCGCGCGAGAAAATCGAAGGACAATCCCGGAAGGATCCGGCTGTAGGGCGGCAGCGCCGGCCGCCCCCAGCGCCGATCGGAAGCCGAGACCATGTAGTAGAGAACCCGAATATCCATTCCCGGATGTGCCGCCATGGCCGCGAAGAGCTCGCGCTGGTAAGGCGAGGGCATGACAGTCATGATCAGGACGCGGATACGCGGCCGGGGGGCCGCGCCATGGGACCGGGTGATGGCGCGCGGAGCGGCCCCGCTGGGCACTTCGGGGCCTGTCGGGGGCAGAGGCCCGCCGTTGAGGGGCCTGGGCCGGGCGGAGGCCGGTTCGGCCACAGGTTCGGCCGTCCGTTGCGGGGCAAGCGATCTCATTTCAGGGCCGTCCGGGCCACCGTGCAGTGGTCATGCGTCAGCCCGACTGTCGAGGACCTCTTCGAACAGACGGCGGTAGGCGTCGAGGAACGCCTCGTAGCCGTACTCCCGCCGGACCTTCTCCATGCCGGTCCGGACGATTTGCGTCCGCAGCGAAGGCGAGCGGAGCATCAGTTCCACGTACTCGGCCAGTGCGTCCTCGTCGTGCCGGTCCAGGAGGAAGCCATTGCGGCCATGCTCGATCAGCTCCCTGGTGCCGCCGTATCGGACCGAGGCCACTACGGGCAGGGCGGCGGCCATGGCTTCGGCCGGCGTGCGTCCGAAGGCATCGGCGTCCGAGTTGAACAGCAACACGTCGCCGGCCGCATAAACGGCGGCGGTGTCTCGCTGCCAGCCGACGAACCGGACGCGCCTCCGGATGCCGAGGTCGTCGGCCAGGCGTTCGAGCCGGCGGCGGGCGGGGCCGTCGCCGGCGATCAGGAAGTGGACGTCGCCGTGCCGGCGGGCGAGTCTCGCGGCAACTCTCAGGAACACGTCCCAGCGTTTGCGCTCGACGAGCTGGCCGGCGTTGACCACCACCGGCACGTGGGCCGGCAGTCGCCAGGCATGCCGCAGGGCTTCGCGCTCGGCGGGTGTGATGGAGGGCGGCGGTTCGATCGGCGCCCGGATCGTGACGAAGCGGTCGGCCAGAGTGGGGGCCAGAGCCTCTGCCTCGCGACGGATGAAATCGGTCAGGAAGACGATGCGTGCATAGTCGGGACCGAACGCGTGATAGAACGCCCCCCAGCGGATCCGCGAGCGGAGGTCCGCCCCGTGGTGATAGTGGACGCTCAGGATACGGCGGTCCGAGCGGGCCTGCCGCACGGCCAGGCAGCCTGAGAGCGTAGGACCGGTCACCAGGACGAGGCGGCAATCCACGGCCCGGATGGTCCGGCGAAGACGAGGGTGGGTCCGCCAGCCGAACCGGCCACGGTACGGATGCGCAAGGAGGGGAATCCCCATCTCCTCGAGGATCGCGCGGCCCTGTCCGGGCGGATGCAGAGAGCAGACGGTGAATGCGTAGCCCCGGCCGTGGAGGCCGCGCATCAGCGCGTAGGCCGTCTGCTCCGTGCCGCCCAGGTACGTGCACTGCATCAGGTGGAGCACCGGAACTGCCATGGGAACTCCAGGAGATCGCCCCGAACTCTCCGGAACCGGAAGGCGGCCAGCTCGAGACAGATCAGAGAGGCGATGATCTGGTAGAAAAGGCTCACGCTGAAAGAGCGGCCGAGCATCAGGAGGCAGCCCAGCCCCATCGAGTAGAACATCAGGATCGGCAGGCAGGCCGTCGCGGAGGGGCCGATCCGGTCCCACGCCCGGCATACGATGCCCCCCAACAGGCTGAGCAGAACGATCCCGGCAACGCCGAAGTTCACGTACATCTCGCCGATGATGCCCGGGGAGAGCGTGGGGCCGCCGGTCAGAGGTTCATGCCCCTGCCACGTGGCATACACCGCACCGAAGCCCAGCGGCTTGCTCTGCCAGAGGAACCGAGGGATCGGATTGATCAGCTCCACGAACAGCGTGTAACCATACAGATAGGGCCGATGGGCCGGCACCTCGTTCGTGATGAACAGCAGCTCGCGAAACATCTCGTGGCCGACGTAGCTGGGTCGGGCAAACAGTGCCAGTCGGCCCTGGTCCCGTCCGGCCACCAGGGCCGCCGAGAACCAGTAGAAAGCCAGGGCCAGCGGAATCGCCGCCAGGATCAGGCCTTTCTGTCTCCGCTCGTCGGATCGCCAGAAGTACCACGCGGCCGGGATCAGGGCTCCGAGGAACACCAGCGATCGGGAGCCCGTCCCGTAAGCCCGGATCAGGTGCCACGCCAGCACCGCTCCCGCAACCAGGGCGATGCCCCGGGTTCGGCGGCGGTCGCCGAGGATCAGGATGGCGATCCAGGCGGCCCCGAGCAGGAAGTTCTCGAGCATGACCACGCACGCGCGGAAGTCCCCGAGCGGCCCGCGGATCAACGTGCCGCGCCAGCCGGCACGGCTGGCTACGAGTCCACGGAGGGTCTCGGCCGGATCGGCCAGACCGAACAGCACTACAGGGATCAGACCGAGCAGCACGCCGACGGTCAGCACCTGGCAGCGGAAGCTCCAGTCCTGAAGCCGCGCCACCCGCAGGGCCAAGCCGTCGAAGAAGGCCGCGTGCGAACGGCGATAGCCGATGAGGAAGGACACGGTCGCCAGCACGACCAGCAGCACGCCACGCTCATAAGCCGCCGAGCCGTACGCGAAGACGGTGGGACCGGCCTGAACGGCCTCCAGGAGATACCAGACGAAGATGCCGACCAGCACGACGTTGCGGGCAGACACGAGGCGGCGCACATCCCGGCGCAGGTCGTGCGCGACCAGGGCGAAGATGAGGGCCGAAGCCCCCCACGCCCACCACACGGAGTTGGGATTCACGTCGTGTGTGCTCATAAGGCACCTCTTGCGGGCAGCCCGAAACGCCTGCGGCCCCGTTCGACCTCAGACGGTCACGCCGGCGCGCTCGCACAGGGTCCGAACGGCGTTCTTGAGGGGTGGCGGAAGTACCCGCCGCAGCAAGCGGACCGGAACCGGCCCGTCGCATTTACGGGCCCGACGGCGTACGGGGGGCATCGCAGGCTCATGCAGGACCGCATCGAACAAAGCCGCGTAGCGGCGGGCCATCTGGGCGCTGGAGAACTGATCGCAAACGCGCCGGCGGGCCGCGCCGGACATCCGCCGCAGTCGCTCGGGGTCGGCCGCCAGCTCCGAGAGGGCCGCCGCGAACGCCGCCACATCGCCGGGGGGGCAGAGCACGCCCTCGTCGGGCGAGGAGACGGCGTAGTCCGTGATGCCGGGCAGGCGGGAGGCCACCGGCACGCAGCCAGCGGCCATCCCTTCCAGCAACGTCAAGGGCAAGCCCTCGTGACGGGACGGCATGAGGAGGACGTCGTGCCGGGCAAGCTCCCGCGCCACAGCGTCATAGCGGAGCAGGCCGGCGTTCGTGCAGCGTCGCTCCAGGCCCGCCGCCCTCAGGAGGGCGAAGAACCGCGGGGCGTCCGGCCCGTCCCCGATCACCGTCAGGTGGAACGCCACCCCGGCGCGTTCCAGTCGAGACAGGATTCTCGGGATCAGGAAGACGCCCTTGGCCGAGTCGCAGAGGCGACCCAGGTAGACGATCCGGATGCCGGGCGGCCCGGCGACCCGAGGCCCCGCCCATTCATCGGTCCGGATGCCGTACGGAATCAGTTCGACCTTGTGCGGCGGCACGCCGAACCCGCCCACGACGTCCCGCACGAGCCGCGGACTGACGCAGACGATCCGGTGCATCCGTTCGTGGTAGGCGGTGGCGATGCGGTAGTGGCCGCGCGTCGCGTTGTTCACGACCGAGATCACGCGGACATCCTCCGGCAGCCGTCCGACCAGCTCGTGCTCGGTCTGACTGCCGGAGACCATGACAATCTCCATGCGCTGCGCGCGAAGCCATTCCGTGAGGGCTTGCGCCTGGACATCCACATCCGTGGTCTGGCCCGCCAGGACGGTCGCCGGCAGCACGCTCAGACACGTCGCGTAGTCCGCGCGTGCCTGGGGGCCGACGCCCACGAGCCGCAGTTCGTAGCCGTAGTTCGGCAGATGCTCGGCCAAGTTCAGGGCGAAGGTGTACACGCCGGCCAGTTTGGGCACCTCGCAGTAGGCTACGCGACGCATACGGGCTCCTCGGTTCGGCGGGCCCGGGCCGTCACGGCTGCCTCGCCGCGCCCCTCGCCTGCGGCCTCATGACCCACGGTGCGTTTCGGCGGCACGACATCCGTCCAGACGGCCAGTCTCGTGGCCACGATGGCGACCAGTCCCCGATCGGCGAGGCGGTCGAGATACCGGACGACACCGGGGAACGGATCCCAGTAGTCGTCCCATACGATCGTGCCGCCCGGCCGCATCCTCGGAAGGACCTTTTCCGTGTCGTTGCGGACGTATTCGTAGCTGTGCGCGCCGTCGATAAAGGCCAGATCGATGTCCGGGCCGACCACGTCGAAGTCGAACGTGGCCGAGTCACCCCGGAGCTGAACGATCCGGTCGGCCTCCGGCGTGCCCTCGTACAGGAGACCCCGGCGGTCCCGCTGCATGATCTCACGGTCGATAGGTCCGACGGGCAGTTCAGGCTCGGCGGCATCCGGCGGGAGGTCCAGCGTGTACACCGTCGCTTCCGGCGCGTTGGCGGCCAGGATCCAGGCGGTAGCCCCCCGGAACGTACCGATTTCGAGCACCTTACGGGGCCGACGGGATGCCGCGATCGCCGCCAGACATGTCATGCCGAATATGTCCTGAGAGGCGTAGCGGCCGGGGCAGGCGATCCGCAGATGCAGGTCGCTGACATCGACCAGCGACTCCAGAGGCCGGCGGGGCAGACCCCGGCGACGCAGACGCCGGGCGATCTCCCACTCGCGCCGGGCTTCCGCCCGACCGTCCCGTAGCCAGACCCGGGCAAGCTCCACGGGCGCAAGAGCTCCAAGGAATTCAGCCAGCAACAAACGCCCTCGGGCCGCGCGGGACCTCGCCCATCGCCCACGAATCCCGGTCGCGATCCTTCCGGGCCTGTTCCCGCATGAGCCCGACGAATCGCCGCCAGGTACGACACGCAACGGGCCGCCTTCGTGCGAGCACCCCCGGCGCGTCCAGCACCGAGCAGAGCAGACCGGCGCCCAGAGCGCGCCACCAACCCTTCCGCACACAGAACCAGACGTGCGAGGCGGCCTGGCGCACGAGCCGCCCCGGCAGGAAGACCGCCGGAACATGTCGCAGGACGAACAGGAGCTCGTTCCGGATTGCCAGGGCATGGATCGACTGGTGGTCTCGCTGCGCCGGGGACTCGCGATGGTCCGCGATGACCTCGTCCGTGTGCAGCACGTCGTAACCGGCGTCCATGAGCCGGAGCACCAGATCGCGTTCCTCCCCCTGCCGGATGATCGCGGGATCGAAGCCGCCGACCGCCAGGAACGCGTCCCGCCGAACCGCGAAGCCGCAGGCGATGAACGTTGCGGTCGGTTGCGGGACCGGCCCGGCCTGCGGAGGCCAGAGGCTGCCATCGGGGCGCCGGACGCGCGTCGCCAGCAGGCCCATCCGCGGGTGTTCTTCGAAGAGACGCACAACCGTCGCCAGCGGCGAGCCGCCCTCCGCAGCACGCAGGACGCAGTCATCATCCAGCCCAACAAGGATGGGGCCTCGGGCCCTGGCCGCCATCCGGTTCCGCAGGGCGCAGGGCCCCAGCCGGCGTTCGGACCGCTCCACGCAGACGGCGGGGAACTCCGCGTGGAGCACCGGCCGGGGGTCCTCCTCCGAGGCGTCGTCGCAGACGAGCACCTCGACCTGCGGGTACGGATCCGCACAGATGTGCCGGAGCGTCAGGCACAGGTCCGACAGGCGGTTGCGCGTCGGGATGATGATGCTGACCAGCGGCCGGTCTGGCGGCATGAATCCTCCAAGGCATCCAAGAGCTCGGCGACACGCTGCGCGTGGCGCTCCCACGAAAAGTCGCGGGCCCGCTCGGCTGCGGCCCAGCCCATCCGACCTGCGAGTTCCGGCCGATCGAGTAGCCGCGTGAGGCGGTCGCAAAGCCCCTCCACGTCATCCGGCGCGAGAACATAGCCGTGTACGCCGTCCTCGATCAGGTCCGGGGCCGCCGAGTGGGTGCTGCCGATCACAGGCAGCCCGGCGGCCATGGCCTCCACCAGGACGAGCCCGAACCCCTCAAAGAGCGAAGGAAGAACCAGAACGTGGCTGCGCGCCATCTCGCGGGCCACGCCGGCCGCATCCAGCCGCCCGAGGTATTCCACGCGGGACCGATAGGCCGCGAACGCCCGGCCGGAGCCGACGATCGGGCCCACGATGACCAGTCGGGTGCCGGGCGAGCGGATGCGGTCATACGCGTCGAGCAGGTACTTGATTCCCTTCCGCTGGCCCACGCTGCCGACGAAGAGGATGCGGAAAGGGCCTCCGCGCGGACGCGGACCGGGCGATGCCGCCGATACGTCGGCCCCCAGCGGCAGAAGCCGGATCCGCTCCGGGGGCACGCCGGCCTCCTCGAACGTGCGCCGGGAAAACGTACTGGCAACCACGCACACATCGGCGCGGTGGGGTTCGGCCTGGAGCCGGCGGCGATACCACGCCGGGAAGCCGGCGTTGCTCAACGAATCGGCCCACTCCGGGTGGCGCTGGCGTTGTTGTCCGAGAATGCGCTCCGCCGCGAGCACGTGGCCCGTGGCGAACTCCGCCACGGCGAGCATCCCTCGCCGACGGGCCGCCAGCAGGCTCTCGCAGCAGCTGCCCTGGAAGCCCCAGAAACCCTGCGCGGGCTCGGCGGGCAACCGCGTTGCGGCGACCCACCGATCGAAGAGGGCGTCCCGGACCCAGGTGAGGCGCTCAGCGCACCGGCCGTTGCCCGCCACGGCGCGACAGGCAAGCTCCGGCAGTTCGAACAGCGGCTGTCGGAGGACCCGCTCGTCCAGCCCCTCCAGATAGCGCCGACGCAGGTACCGGTCGGCACGGGCCCAGCGCTTCAGCCAGGCGTCGGGCAGACGGCCGGGCCGGTAGTACGTACTCGTGATGAACCGCGCGAGCCGTCCGCACCGCTGCACGGCGGCGGCGTGCCGGTAGGCATGCTGCTTGCCCGAATGGGACACGATGAATCTCATGACCCGAACACACTCCCCGGCACGGCGCCGGCCGGCTCGTGCGGCCGAGGCGTGTGAACCTGCGGGCCGTGCGTCCGCGGCCGGGCCTGAAATGCGCCGCCCGGGTCGAGGACGCACCGGTGTATCTCCCGGATGCGCTCGGCAACCCGCGACCAGCTCAGTTCCTCCGCCCGGCATCGCGAAGCGGCGCCCATCGAACGGGCACGCCGGCGGTCCGCCACCAGGGCACGGATCGCACCGACCAGGGCGGACACATCATTCGGCCGGCACAAGCTGCCATTAGCCTCGTTGACGTAATCACGGACGCTGCCCACATCCTCGGCCACCACAGGCAGCCCGCAGGCCATCGCTTCCAGCAGGGCATTGTTGGCGGTCGCGTCCTCCGCCGTGAGAACGAATGCTTCCGACGTCTGATAGGCGCGGAGCAGCTCCGCGTCGCTCAAACCGTGGACCACGGCCACGTTCGGCCGGCCGGCCAGACCCGGCGCGGCCTGCGGCGGGGCCACCACAATGAACCGGACCTCCGGCGTCTGGAGGAAGGCGTCGGCCACGCGCCCGAGCACCTCGTAGTCCCTCAGGAACGACCCGACCGAAAGGCACGTGAATCCCCTGCCGTCTCGTGGCGGGCCGGGCACGAAATAGTCGCAATCGACGCCGTGCGGCACGACCCACAACCGTCCGGCATCCGACACGTATTGCTCGAAAAACGACCGCTGGGACGAACCGACGAGAACCACGCCATCCAGAAGGGCGATCTCCCGGGGCCGGGACAACACGGTCGGAGCCAGCGAGGACGGCAGATGGAAGGTGGCCACGCAGGCATGTCCGCATCGCCGGGCCCAGCGGGCCGCCCACGCAAAGCCCGCTTCGCCATACAGGAGGTGGAACACGGTCGGTCGCGGGCGCATCAGCATCCGCCGGACGGCGGCCATCTCCATCCGGAGCCCCGCCACGCTGAGCCATCGAGTGGCCGACCTCCGGCGGCCCGCCCACGCCAGGCCGCGGAGAAGCCGGGACATCGGGGGGGACTGATCGACGAGCACCGCCTCCGCCTCAGGCATGGCTCCCGCCAGGCGGACATAGCCGGACCGTTCGGTATGATCCCGATACACCTGCCCCAGGAGTACGCAGCGAACAAACCGAACAGGGTCACTCATCCGAAGCCATCCCTCATGCGGGACTCGCCGCGGCCACCCCCGGGCAGGACCGGACAGGTTCGACGCACTCCGCCATCGGATCCGCGGTCGGCCGGGGAACTTGCCTTCGCCGGCCGCGTCCGGAACGGTCGTCTGCCGGCCGGGCCGCCGCGGCGTACTCCGCGATCATGGCTCGGGCAAACGGCTCGAACCCGAATCGCGCCCGGGCCGACCGGGCGATCCCGGCCTGGTCGAAAGACCGGTAGCCGGCCAACACCTCGGCGATGGCGTCGGCCAATGCCTCGGGGTCGCCCGTGGCCACGAGTCTGCCGTCGGTGGGACCGATGATCTCGCGAGGTCCGCCGCAGTCGGTGGCCACGACCGGGCGTCCGGCGCAGAGAGCCTCGGCGAGGCTCATCCCGAACGTCTCGATCCGGCTGGAACAGACCGCGAGGTGGCAGCGGCCCATCTGTCGCGCCACTTCCGCGCGGGGCACCTCGCCGACAAAGCGGACCCGGTCACCGAGCCCGAGCCCCCCGGACATGGCCCGGGCCCGGTGGAATTCTCCGGGTCCGACGACCCGCACATCCAACGGCACGCCCCTGGCGGCCAGCCGGCCCAGCGCATCCATCAGCAGCGGAACGTCCTTGACCTCGTGATCCCGCGTGACCGTCAGAATCCGCCAGCTCTCACCGGGCGCAGGCGGCGCGATCGGCTCGAAAGCGAAAAGACCCGCGTCCACGGCGTTATGGCGCACCCGGATCGCGCGACAAACGCCCAACTCCCGGAGTCTCCTGGACTGTTCCGCCGAGGGAACCAGCAGAACATCGGCTGCTTCGTAGACATCGAGCAGCCGGGGTCCGTAGGTGCGGAGTAGCTCATCGACGAAGCTGTAGTGCTCGGTGATCACAACCGGGATCCCCCTGCGACGGGCGACCTCCAGCGCCGCCTCTCCGGCAAACGCCGCACCGTGCGCGTGAATCAGCTCCGGCGGGCCGAAGAGCCGCTCGAAGCCCTCGGCGGCACGGGCCAAGGCCCGCACCCGCCCGGAGGAAAGCAGCCTCCGGGACCTCGTCGTGGCCACAAAACACTCCGCACGGAACACGCAGAAGCCTTCTTCGCGGATCACGGCGTTCCGCGTCGGAGTCGGCCCACGCCGCAGCCATTGACGCGGCGAGCAGGTCCTGCCGATGGCCACGCCCAGCACGAGATGCGGTGCGAGCGCCCGCGCCTGGTCCCGCAGGAAGACCCCGTCCGAGGGCGAACGATCGTCCGGCCAGGCCTCGACGGCCATCAGCACCCGCGCCGGGCGACCCGGATCAGACCTCACCGAGGAGCACCGCCTCATAGTTCACGAGGTTCCGTCGCGAGAAGTCCCGCTCAATCCGCGCCCGCGCCGCCTGAGCGATCCGGCCCGCCGATGCCGCGTCGTCGACGAGACGATGAATCGCCGCGGCCACCTCCGATACTCCGGCCCCGCAGAGGTAACCGGTGAGGCCGTCTTCGATCACGTGTTCGATCCCCTCCGTCCACACCGCCACCACCGGCAGTCCGGCGGCCATCATTTCCAGCAGCCGCCACCCGTAGTTGTCCAGGTGTGAGGTGGCCAGCCCGGCGTCGCACCAGGAGAGCGCAGCCGGCACGTGTTCGCGAGGAATACGCCCGAGAAACCAGACGCGGTCGGCAACCCCGGCCTCGGCGGCTCGGCGTCGCAGCCGGGTCGATTCCTCCCCGTCTCCTATGATCACGAGCCGCATCGGCCGCCCCCGGCACGCCCGCGCGAACGCCTCCAGTCCCAGACCCGCCCCGTGGTCAGGGTGCAGCCGGCCGAGCCACGCGAACGTCGTACCGGGACCGGAGGCCCATATGCCGAACTCCGAAGGCATGCCCGGCCAGAACCGCCGCCGACCGTGGAACGCCGAGGTGTCGATCCAGTTCGGAATGCAGTGCACGCGGGTTGCGGGCAGACCGCTGTAGATCAGCCGGCGGGCAATGTGCGGGTATTTCGTGACGACGGCGTCCAGCATCCCGCGGGTGAGCCGCTGCCGCACACGCCACTTGAGATTGCGCCAGAAGGTACGCTCTGCGTAGCACGTGCAGCGGTTGCCGGGTCGAATGCGACACAGCGGCGGAGCCTGATCATGATTCGGGCACGCCAGCTCCATGTAATGCAGCGTCAGAACGAGCCGTCGCACCCGGGGAAACGCGGGCACGAAGTGAGCACGATGCACGACGACCACGTCGAACGGTCCGTGCCGCCGCGACAGGCGCCGGTATTCCCGGGCCAGGGACCAGACCACCCAGCGGCCGGTGTCCCGCATCTCATGAACGGGGACCTTGCCCGCAGACCAGCACCACGGCGAACGGGCCAGGAACTCCAGAGTCGAGGCGTCGTAGAGGGCACGCAGCGTCTGCCAGTCCCGCACGGCCAGGACGCAGACCCGGTGGCCCCGTCCGACCAGGAATTCCACCTCGCCGGCGTTGTGCGTTTCGCTTCCGCCGACCGTGGGCGGAAAGTCGTTGACCACCTCGAGGATTCGCAGCGTCCGGGCCGGCCGATCCGGCGCACAGCCACCCGGGCGGCCGGCCGGCGTCGCGGTTGACGCGGTTCCGGCCCGCAGCACCGGATCGATCCGGATGCTCCTCGCGGTGAGGGCGTCGTCCTCCCAGCTACGCAACTCAGGCATGGAAGGCGATAAGGGATTCGTGGAACCGCCGCAGCAGCCGGGCGTGGCTGAACTCGGCCGCGGCCTCGTCCCGCACCTCGGCCAGGCGGGCGTGCCAGTCGGTTCGGAACACGTCCCGCAGCCGGCAGGCCAGCTCGTCCGGATCGGTCTTGTCCAGCAGAGGGCCGACCGGATGGCGCGTCAGGAACTCCGCCACGGCGCTGGACGGCGGGACGTGGCACAGGATCGGCAGTCCGACCCGCAGATAGCTCACGAACTTCGTGGAGAACGACGTGGCCGCGTGCCGTCGCCGACGGGCGTCGAACCACAGCGACAGATACACATAGTCCATGGTCGCCAGTTCACGGTCCGCCTGCTCAGGCGCCCGCCACGGACGGAGCTCCACCCACCCCCGGGCGCGGACGGAGGGCGGCAGGGGCAGCTCGCCATCCGTGAAGACGACCACCTGCGGCTGCCGTTCGAGGGGCTCGTCCCCGAAAAGCCTCTCCAGCGCCAGCAGAAAGCACTCCCACTCGGGCAATCCCGCCAGCGAGCCGGCCACCCCGATCCGCAGTCGCCCCCCCGGGCGACGACGCGGGCGTCGCCAGGGAAGAGGCCCCAGGCTCGGGGGGAGGACGGCGGCATCCCGGCCGGTCAGGCCGCGATAGTAGTCACGCATGGGCTCGCTGATCACGTATCGCACGGCCGCCGCACGATAGGCCCTGTGGAAGCAGCGGCGGATGCGGCGGACGACGACGCGACGTTCGCCGCGGAACTCGGCGTAGGCGACCGGGTCGTCGTGGACCCACAGGTGAAGCGGCACCCGAAGCCGCTCGGCCACGAGGCAACTGGTCCAGAGCGAGATGCCCGGCGCCACGCCGAGCACGGCCTGCACGCCGGCATGGAGGGCGTGCTCCGCGATCTGGTCGGCCATCCGCGGGGCATGGACCGTCCAGTTGCCCAGCTCCTTGACCCAACCCAGGCGGAAGCGATTCGGTCGGCGCAGCAGTCCGATCGGCCACTGCACCACCTTCGACCAGGGCGAATCGGGATCCGTCACGGCCGGCTGATGGTGCGTCCAGAAGAGCCGGTCACGCGGGTAGCCGTCCAGCATATGGGCCAGACAAACTGCGCCTCCGTGGTGCGCACCGGGGGCGAAATACGTGGTGACGAGCAGGCGGGGAAGCCGGCGCATGATCTCCGGCGGGCAGGCCGGGCCGTCCAAATCGGCCGGCCGCGGTGACGGTTCGACGACGAGTCGCAGGGTCATACCGGTACTTCGCAGCGGCTGTAGACCCGCTTCATCCATTCGATCGTCCGGGCGATTCCCTCGGCCAGGGGCACCGTGGAGCGGTGATCGAGATCGCGGACCGCCTTGCTGCAATCGACGAGCTTGTCCCTCGTGGTGAAGGGCTCGGCTTCTCTGTAGGTGACCAGGCCGCGGTCGGACTTGCCCAGATACCGCAGGATCAGATCCGAGACGGTCCGGATGTCGTGGTAGTCCAGGCCCCCGATGTTGTAGACCTCGCCGGGCTTGAACCTCTCGGCGATCCGGGCGAGCGTCTCGGCGCAGTCGGTGATGTAGGTACTCGTCCGGCGGTGCCCCAGGTACACCGTGTAGGGGATGTCATGCAGGGCCCGGTAGGCGAAGAGGCAGATGACCGACCGGTACGGGCTGTAGTACTCGCCCGGGCCGTAGGTGTTGAACAGCCGGACGCGGACGCTCTCGGTGCCGTCCATCGCGGCGGAGTTGAGGACCTGAAGCTCGTTGACCCACTTGGTCAGGGCGTAGTCGTTGAGCTGGCGGATTTCGTGCTCGTCCATGACCGTCTCGGCCATCGCCCGGTCCCAGTCTCCGTACACCTCGGAGCTGCTGAAGTAGACGGCCCGGTACCCTTCCTTCGCCTGCATCCGCAGGATGTTCTTGGTGCCGATGACGTTGGTCTTCCAGAGCGTCTCGTAGTAGTCCTCGCCGTTCCAGCGGCCGAACTCCGCCGCCAGATGATACACGAGGTCGAAGGAGCGCGGCCGGGCGAAATAGCCGCCGGCCCACCCGCCTCCCGAAAAGAGCTGCTCCACCTGTCGGTACTCCGAGACGTCGCACCGCAGGTAGTAAGGATCATGATGATGCACAAGGTCGCAGACCCACACCTGATGCCCGCGCCGTCGCAGCGCCGGGACCAGGTGGCAGCCGACCGCCCCCAGACCACCCGTCACAAGGATCCGCACGTCGGACTCCTCCGCTCCTGCACCAGCGAGTTCCCCTTCAGTATTCCGGTCCCCGGCTCTCCGTCGCGAGACGCTCGTAAATCGCCAGGACGCGGCCCCGGACCGCCCGGCGGTCCGCCCGCTCGCGCACCAGCGCGAGGTTCTTTGCCGCCGCGGTCCGTACCAGATCGTCGTCCGTACAGGCCCGAGCGATCGCCGCAGCCAGGGCCGAAGCGTCCCCGTTGGATACCAGAAGACCGTTGACGCCCGCCTCCACCCACTCGCGGATGGACTCGATCGGCGAGACCACCGGAAGCGCCCCGGCGGCCATCGCCTCGAGCATTGCATTGGGCGTGCCGTCCGAGCGGCTCGGCTTGACCACTGCCCGCGATCGGGCGATCAACTCGAGGGCCTCGTCCGGCGGGACCGTGGGCAGCGCCCGGCACCGGCATCTCAGCCCGGACGGCAGCATCTGGATCGTTTGGCGAGCCGCCTCGTCGCATCCGAGAAACACGAACTGATAGCCCTCCGGCGGTCCCGAGGCCCGCAACGCCGCCACGACCGGGCCGAACTGATGAAACCGGTCCTCACGGGCGTGAGGAAAGAGCACGATTCGCCGGCGGGCCGGGTCGGCCTCGGCGACTCGACGGCAAATCCTTTCCACGTCCACGCCGCCATTGCCGGGGACCGGCTCACCATCGGCCAGCGCCCGCTCATCGGCACCGTAGCGCCGGGCCAGGCGCAGGTCGCGGCGGCAGTCGGCCAGGAGACGGTCGCAGTGGGCCAGGACCGCCCGCACCCGGCCCCGGTGGCCGGGTTGCTCGGCGTAGTACGCCAGATCGCTGCCCCACAGCGAAACGACCCACGCGGCCCCGACCTGCCGGATCGCCTCCAGCGCCCCCAGGGTCGTATAGCCTTCCGTTTGAAGCCGCATCGAGTGGACAATGGCCGGCTTCAGCTTCCGCACGAGTTCCGCCAGCCGTCGGGACTCGCCGTCGGGGCCGGAACCGAATCGCATCCGATAGGCCCTCGTCAGGCCGCGTCGAAAGGGCCAGAACGGCCTCACCCCGTTGCCAGCCGGGTTGGCCACGTTCGGATCGAGGGTGTGGAACGTGGCGGGCAGCCGGCAGGCGGGCGGGCCGCCCGGCGCCAGGACGTGCACGTCCCAACCGGTGGCCTCGAGCAGGCGGAGCCACCCCTGGGTGTGCACGGAGTGCGGCTCGGCGACGAAGAGGATGCGACGTCTCAAGGCCGACTCGCCGAAGACAGCCGGGCCATCGCGCCCGCGCTCCGCTCATATCAGCGACTCGATCACCGGAGGGGCGACCCTGCATCGTGCCGTGCCGGCACGAACGGCGTCGGCCTCCCCATCCGGTCGCGTGCCCGGCGCGATCGCGGCCGGCGCCACGTTCATGCGCACCGCCTGGAATGCCTCGGCGTACCGGTGACCGCTCTCGACGCCCCGCGTGCGGGCCAGGCCGCGGATGAACTCGGGATCGGCGTAGGGGCGCTGCTGCTGCGATCGGTAGCAGGCGATCGCCTCGATCTTCCGCGCGACGTGGCGATCCTCCAGGGCGATGAAGCACTGCGTGCTGAAGGTGATGTTGTTCCACGGCAGCTCATAGGCCAGGACCGTGGCGTGCTTGAACGCGCGAATGCCCTCGGTGGCCACCACCACGTGGTCCTGATGCATGTCCTGCGGACAGGGCAGCAGCACGAGGTCGGGCTCGATCTCGTGCTTGAGCCGCACCAGCGTTTCAAGGATTTCCTGCCGCACGCGATCGAACCGCCGAACCTCGAAATCGAAGATGATCACCCGATCGGCCCGCAGCCCCAGCCGGCGCGTGGCCGCCCGCAGCTCCCTTTCGAGCGTGTCGGGAGCCCACCCGTCGGGCAGGCTGGTCCGGCAGTTGCTGAACGCCAGGTACCACACGTCCGCCCCCTCCTCCAGGAGGCGCACAATCGTCCCGCCGCACCCGAGCTCGCCGTCGTCGGTGTGCGGCGCCAGCACGAAGGCCCGCTCACAATCCAGTCGCTTCATACGTCCACGTCGCCCTGCCCCCGGCCGTTCCCTGTCCGGCGGGAGGCTTCAGACTGAGGCCGGCGCCGGGATCGCTTGCGTCCGGGCGGGCGACCGGAGCCACCGCCCCGCCTCCGCGCCGGCGTTGAACAGCAGATCGATGACCGAGAGCCGCGGAACGAACGGCCCCCAGAGCTGCGGATAGACGGGCGGCTCGCAGCTCAGACGAATCAGATCGATGCCGGCCGCCCGGAAGACCGCCGGATCCTGGTATCTCGGCCCGCCTTCTCCGAACAGGTAGGCGTCGCCCCCGGCCGCGCGGACCAGCTCCACCAGCCGCTGCGTCGAGACGGTGGTCACGCCGTACTCGCTGGCGCGGACCAGGGGCGTGGCCAGCCCCACGTACGCGCAGATCCGGCGGATCAGTTCCGCGTTCAGTGCGGCCAGGTCGTGCCAGTGAGGCCCCGCCTCGCCCAGAACCGGATCGATCACGGCACGCATGACCTCGTCGAAGAAGGGTGCCCTCGCGTAGTTGGCCCGCAGGGTCTTGCGGTGCTTGGCGACCCAGATCGCCTCCGGGTCGACCGCCACATCGCGGATCCGCGACTCCAGCCCGCGGACGTGCACGGGGATCGTCAGCCACTGCGGCCCGGTCGGCGTCTTGATCCGGTTGCGGTTGATGAAGCCGTTGCGCGTGTACTGGGCATCATCCAGCAGGACGAACCGGTCGCACCGCGCGAGCTTCTGGAAGAAACCCGCGTACGGAAGGTAGTTCGGCTGATGGATGGCAATGATCACGGCCAGTTCCCGCAAGGTGCCGGCGCCTTCGGGCGTCCGGCGGTTCTCCGGAGCCTCGGGCCCGCCTCGACCAGTTCCCGCAGTACCGGTTCGATCCGATCCACTACGTGGCGCCACGAATAACGGGACTCGATCCGTTGCCGGGCGGAGGCGGCCAGTCGTTCCCGCAGGGGAGCGTCGTCGCGCAGCCGGAGGATCGCGCGGACGAGCGAGCCCGCATCTTCCGGGATCACCAGCCCGTCCACGCCGTCCCGCACAACCTCGGCGCAATGAGGGTCCACAATGACGGGCTTGCGCGCGGCCATGGCGTGCATCACCTTCAGGGGATACCCGACGGACAGGGCCCGCCACGGGCCCTGGTGATAGACGGCCACGACGCAGTCGGCATCCGCCAGGTATCGCCGGGCCGTGAGACGATCCGCGCCGGCCAGATACAGGGTGTTCGAGTAGTGCGGAAGGCCCCGCGAATCGCACGACCCGCCGAGCATGAGCACGAAGAGCACGTCCGGCGCGATCCGCTCGCACTGTCGCGCCGCCTCGAAGATCAGGTCGAGCCCCTGCCACGGCTGGCCCGCGCTGCCGGCCCAGAACACCTTGAAGCGGCCCGTCAGCGCGGCCAGGGCCGTCCCGCCCCCGTCGGGCATGTACGCGGAGAGGTCTCCCCCGTTCGGAATCGCCACGCAGCGGCGAACACCGTACGCCCGTCGGGCGTACTCCGCGAGCGACTCGCCCACGCAGAACGCCACGTCCACCAGAGGAGCCATCCAGCGTTTGCGCCGCACATCGCGGCGACACAGACGCAGGGCCTCCTTCTCCGGCAGAGTGGCCGCAAGCACCTCTTCGCTCGTCCCGTTGATCTCCCACACGACCGGACAGGCAGGCCGCAGCAGCCGCAACAGGGTGCACCGCTCCAGCCAGTGCAGCACGCCGACCCGGATGTAGAGCACGTCCACGTGCCGGATCATTTGCCATTTACCCAGCCTGCCCAACGGCAGGCCGACCGCGCCCGGCATATCCGGAAGGCCCGGCCCCCACAGTTCGTGCCCGCGACGGATCAGTTCGCCGGCGAGGAAGTATCCGTGCTCGCCGAAGCTTCCGGCGCGGGCGTCGAAAGGCTCGTAGACGAGACCGATTCTCATGACCGGGGGTGTCGGCGGGCCCCTGGCTCGCCGGCCGCGGAGGCTCAGGCCCCGACGGGTTCCAGAGGTCTCGGCCGCTCGGCCGTCCGGACACTCCAGCGGCTGGGCACGAAGAAGCGGCCGAACTGCGGATTCAGCCGGATGCCCCGCCCGGTAGGATCGCCGGGGTCCACGACCAGGGTGGCGCAATGCTCGGCGCAATCGAGCACGCGCCGCAGGGTACGGTCGCACGCCCAGAGGCTCAGCAGGTACCGGCCCGGATACAGGCCGAGGCTCTCGACCCGCACGTCCACGTCGTAGGCGCCTGAGGCCCGTCCCACCGAGAGTCCATCGTGTCGCCCCTGAAGGTCCACCAGGGCCTCGCCCTCGGGGGAGTAGATCCGGACGATGAACTGCGGCTCGCCGATCACCCGGGCGAAGCGTACGCGGAATCGGAGGTGCAACGGCCCCCCGACGGGCACATGATTGGTCGGATTGCCCGCCGGACCCAGCAGGACCAGCCGCTCGATCCTCGCCTCTCCGGTCCCGTCGCGGTGCGCGTAGCCCCGCAGGTCGATCTCGGCCACGTCCTGCCCGGACGCCATGTACCGCCCGAAGACCTCCTGCATGGGACCGTCCGCCTCCAGGCGGCCCTCGTTCAGCAGGATCGCCCGTCCGACCAGTCCCCGGAGCACGCCGATGTTGTGGCTCACCAGCAGGACCGTCCGGCCCGAGCTGCGCGCTGCGGCCATCGCCTCGACGCACTTGGCCTGGAAGGCTGCGTCGCCAACGGAGAGCGCCTCGTCAATGACCAGGATCTCGCCTTCGAGGTGGGCCGCAACCGCAAACGCCAGCCGCATCTGCATGCCGGTGCTGAAGTGCTTGATCGGCGCGTCCAGAAACCCCTCCACCTCAGCAAAGGAGACGATCGCGTCGAATTTGCGGCGGATCTCGGCCCGGCTCATGCCGAGCAGCGCCCCGTTGAGATAAACGTTCTCCCGCCCGGTGAGGTCCGGGTGGAACCCGGTGCCGACCTCGAGGAGGCTCGATACCCGACCCCGGATCACCGCCCGCCCGCACGTGGGGGATGTGATCCCGCTGAGCACCTTCAGCAGCGTGCTCTTGCCCGCCCCGTTGCGCCCGATGATGCCCAGCACCTCGCCCGGAGCCACCTTGAACGAAACGTCCCGCAGGGCCCAGAGATCCTGCGAGCGACCCACCACCTTCGGCACCCGCGACAGCCACGACCCTCCCACCGCACGCGCCGCGGGAATCCGGTATCGCTTGCTCAGCCGCTCAACAACGACCGCCGGCTCACTCACGAAGCATCTCTCCGTCCACCATCACTGCCGGACAGAAACCGGCGCCGCCGCTCACAGAAGATCCGCCGCCACTCGCTCCGCCCGCCGGAACACCGCACCGCCCACTACGAGGAAGAGGGCCGCAAAGGCCGCGGACGCCGCCAGGGCCGTTCCGTCCGGTTCCTGCCCCAGCAGGGCCGTGCGAAAGCCCCCGATCACCCCGGTCATCGGGTTGCACCGGAGATACAATTGATACGGTTCCGGCACGAGACTCAGCGGGTACACGATCGGCGTCAGGAGCATCCACATCTGAAGCAGGAACGCCACGGCGTGCGTGGCATCGCGAAATCGGCAGTTCACGCCGGCCAGCAGCAGGCCGATCCCCAGGCTTACCCCTGCCCCGAGCAGCATCATTGCCGGAAGCAGCAGCAGCCACGCCGTCGGGGCCACGCGGTAATACAGCATCAGCCCCAGCAGGACGACGCACGCCGCAGCAAACTCCACCAGGGTGGTGACCACGGCGGCAATCGGCATCGCCAGCCGCGGGAAGTACACCTTCTTGATCATGGCGCTGTTGGCCAGCAGGCTCAGGCTGGAACGCTGGATCGACGTGGCCACGAATTGCCAGGGCAGCAGGCCGCTCAGCACGAATACCGGATAGGGCGTATCCTTCGAGGAGACCTTGATCAGCCGCTCGAAGACCAGGGCGAAGATCACGGTCGCCGCCAGCGGCTGCACGATCGCCCAGGTGGCGCCCAGAACCGTTTGATGATATCGGGCCCGGATGTCCCGCCACGCCAGGTACCCGATGATCTCCCGCCGGTGCCACAGCGCCCGAAGCGTTTCGGGCCACGGCCGAAGGGCCGGGGTCAGCTCCACCACCGGAGCCGCCACGTAAACCTCGTGATCGGATTCGGATCTCGGCGCCCCGCACTGGAGAGTCGTCATCGCTGTGATGGATCTCGCCGACGGCCCGACGGCCATCAGATCGGTCCGCCCCCGGATTCCCCGCCGTCGACGCCGGCCGGCACTCCGTGCCCGTGGGTGGCGGCCGGCGCGGCGCGCACCGTCTCTATCCAGGCCCTCGTGCGCTTCGTTTCGGCGCCCGGGTACCCGTCATCCGCGATCGCCGCCTGGAGCGGCGGCCCGCGATCGGATGTCCCCGTCGCGATCTCCGACCCGGAGCGACAGGGAATTCGATATCGGTTCCCTTCCCCCACGCGGCTTGACCGCATGATCTCCCGCGGTCGGCCGACCGCCGTGTCCTCCTTCCTGGCCCGGCCCTCGCATCGGTCCGGGCGATCTCCGCGTTCCACGGCGTTTGCGCGTCACCTGCCTGCCTCTGTGCTCCGGGGTGCTCGTGCGCCCGGGGATACTTTCCTGCCGTGGCCTCACGGTCCCAGCACCGGCGACGTGACCCGCCGCGTAGCGCGGAGTGCCACGTCGGAAAGGATCAGCTTGCGGATATTCAACCCGTTGTCATCGTCGTCCACGTCCACACGGGCCGGAACCAGGTGGTTGATCGGGTCATAGACCGCATTGACGCCCATCCGCAGGACCAGCGCGTTGCGGATGAACTCCTCCGTTCGCGTCTGGGCCGTGTGCGGGATCTCAATGACGTCCCCGGGCCGCAGGGCTACATCCGGCTCTTCGCCGACCACCAGCTTCTTCCACTTGAAGACCACGCACACGTCCCGGCCGTCCTTCAGCCTTCGCGTGAGCACGACCTTGTCGATGTCGAACGCGGTCGGGGGACCACCGGCCGCCGCGATCGCCTGGCGGAGCCGGATCCCGCTCTCCGGGATCGGATACGCACCGAGGAGCCCCTGTCCGACGCCGTAGAGGCTCCGCTGCGTCAGGCCGTAGATGTAGAACAGCGGCGGCGGGGCAGGCCGGGCGATCACGATGTCACCCTCCTCGAGCGGCGGGCGGTTCATCGCCTGGACCACGTCCGAAGCCTTTGTAAGGTCGTAGGTTTCGAGCTTGTGGGGATCGCTGGCGGGCTGAACGAAGATCAGGTCCGCCTGGGCCCGGTCGCCCAACTGCCCCCGGGCCAGCGACTGAAAGATGGTTCGCTCGTTGCGGCGGAGTTCGACCTCCCGGGCCGCGCCTGTCGGTCCGATCACCAGTACCTTGGTCGTGTGCGGCCGTTTCAGCTCGAGCAGGACCCGGGGGTTCTTCAGATACCGGGGTGCATACGCCCCCGCGATCGTCCGCTCGGCCTGGGTGAGCGTCTGCCCCCCCACGTTCAGCGGGCCCACCAGGGGCAACACGAGCTTGCCGTCGTCGGAAATTCGCACCGGGACCACCGTCGGCTGGTCCAGGGAATCCAATCCGTAGATCGTTACCGAAACCAGGTCCGCCGGCCCCAATGTGTATTCCGTGGGGATCGCCGCCGGACGCGTTGTGGCCGGGCCGGGGATGCCCGCGGGCTGCTCGGCGGCCGCCTCGGCCTCCGCGATCTCGACGAACTCCTGAATGGGCATGCCCTTGTAGCTCGGCGCGTTGCAGGCCGTCAGCCCCGCGACGAGGACAACGACGGCCACGGGCCCCGGCATGCATCCATCTCTCTTACTTGCCAGCATGATCCAACTCTTCCTCAGGGGGTTGTACCGCGGCATCTGCGGCCGGATCGGGGGCGAGCGGCGCGGCCTCTGAAGCCGGCGACCTGGCTCCCGCCGCAGCGGCTCGCGGCGACATTCCGATCGTTCGCCCGGAGGGCACCGTGTTGACGATCACGCCCAGGCTGGGCAGGTCCATGCGCGACGCCAGTCGTCGTGGCGTCAGGCTGTTCGCGTCCGCCGCGTCCGCCAGGAACACGACTGCGTCGGCCAGCTCCGCGAGGAGCTCCACGCGTTCGCCGTCCTCGAGCGACGGACCATCCATCAGAATCAGATCGAACTTCGATCCGCTCTGCCGGACGAATTCCTGTAGCCCCGCCGACTTCAGGAGCGCTTCCGGATCGGCCGGCCGGGGCCAGGCCGGCACGACCCACAACGTCTCGATCTGGGTTCGCAGGGCCGGCTGGCCTCGTTCAAACGTCTCGGGCGTCAGTTCTGTCGGGGTCTCGCCGGACAGACTCAGGATGTCCGAGAGAAGCACGTGCTGCGAAGGATGCTCGTAGTGAGCATCGATCAGCAGGATGCGCCGGCCGAGCTGGGCCATGGCCGTCGCGAGGTTGGCCAGAACGACGGATCGGCCCTCCCTCTCGCGTGCGCTCGTGAAGAGAATGCAACGCGACTCGGCCTGGGCGGCCGCACGGATGACCTGCCGCGCCAGACGCCGGAACGATCGCGCGGCCTTGGATTGCGGCTCTCGGAGAATCCAGGTGCCCAGGGCCCGCTGTGATCCGCGTCCCGAGGCATGCGGCAACGAGGGCACCCATCCGAGGACCCCGCCCCGGGCGCTGCTGCGCGATGCCGCACGATCGACGAGGACACGGCGCGAACCGCCTGCGCGGCTGCCGCCGGACCCGACGAGGTAGGTCAACGCGAACCCAACCAGCAGCCCCACACCCACGGGCACCAGCAGGAGCTTCGGAGTCTGATCGCTCGTGTTCGAACGGGTGGCGTGCGGCGGCACGATCGTGGTGATGCGAAGTCCACCCCCCGTGGCCGCCTCGAGGCTGATCTGCTCGATCCGGTTGCAGACCGACGCCAGCACCTTCCCCGTCCGCTCAACGACCTGTTGCAGAACCCGGCCCTCAACGGCCACATCGTCTGCGATCTGCCACGACTGCGTGGCCTGATGTCGTTCGATGGCCTGCTGGAGCCGCTCCTCGGACTCCCGGCACAGTCGCACGTAGGCCTCGGCCGATCGGATCGACTGGTCCGCCAGACGCCGCGCCCGGTTCTGCATCGCCGTCAGCCGCGCCTTGGCCGCCTGAAGCTTCGGATGCTGAGGCCCCCAGACCTCTTCCAGCCGGCGGATGGACTGCTCCTCGGCCTCCAGGTCGTACCCGGGCGCGCTCAAAGAAAGCGGCGTCATCGCCAGAGCGAAGGCGTCCGACTCACCCGATCCCTTCTGGGCCGCCTGAGAAGGCGTCGGCCCCCCGAGTCCGACGGCGCCAGACTCCGGCGGGGGCAGGAAAACGTCGAGCCCGGCCTGCGACCACGGCCATACCGCGAGCAACTCCTCGGGCGGGGGATCGTGTTCGGCCAAGGACGGCGCCTCCGGGACCTTCGGCGACGGCGCCGCCGGTCGGGAGGTCGCCTGCGAGATCGACACCAGCGACGCGAGCCTCACTTCGGCTTCGATTCGCCGCAACTCGGCTCGAATCCGGGCCTCGACCAAGGTCCGGAGCTGGTTGTCCCATACCTGCGTGTCGCCCGTCGGCAACGCCCCCGGGTGAGCCTCCTTGAATCGCTCCAGCTCCAGTTGCTTCCGCTGGAGCCGCTCGAACAGGAACTTCCGCTGTGCCTCCAGGCTCGCCAGCATCTCGTTCACGTGCCGTACGCGCCACCGCTCGGCGAGGACCTGGTAGGCGGCGACCAGGCCTTCGAGAACCCGCTCAGCCGCCTGGGGATCCGGGCAGACGAACTCAAGATCCTGGATCTGCCCCCGGCCCGACTGGGCGGGAGTGGTCTTCACGTTCAGCCCGGCGATAATCTGATTCGCCAAGTCATCCGCGTGGGCAAAGCAGGGGAGTTCATTCAGCCTGCCGGCCTGAATCGCGAGATCTGCGATCTCCGTCCCGAAGAGCACTTCGGTGGGCACGACCACTGCTGCCTGGGCCGCCCCGGTCCTGGGCGAGGATGCCTCCGCGGTCTCGGAGCTCTCGGTGGACTCCACGTACAGCCGTGCCGCGGCTATGTACTTGGGTCTGGCCGACCAGACACGATACCCGCCCACGGCCAGGCCGACGGCCGCGCAGAGCGCGATCAGCCATCGTTCGCGAGCGAGCAGCCCTCCCTTGACCGCGCCGCTGGATTGGGTGCTGGTGTGTTTCACGTTAGCAACCTTGTGTTCGTCCGTGCCCACAACGTGTTGCTCGCCCCATATCCCCGCAAATCCCTTCGCAACGGGGGCACCGCTCCCATAATCGTCGGGCGGGCCGGTCGGCTTAAGTTAACAAGAGCTTGGGGGCGTGGTGGACTGGGTTATCGGGCGTTCGCGGCGTGGGCCGGACGGGCCTCCCAGACTTGCTTGCCTCCCTCATCCCAGCCCAAGACTGTGGCAGCGCGCAGAAAAAGAGCCGTGCACCCTCTTCGAAAGGCTGCACTCCAAGATATGACCTGGGCCACTCAGGCCGGGCTGCCCCAGGGCACCTGGAGTCAGGCGGGTGGGATGCTACCTCTCGGTCCTGACCCGTTGTCCACCGACCCCACTGCTTGGGACCCAACCCTCAACATGTCCCGGGCCACATTGCTCGGCGTGCGTCCTCCCTCATGAAGGCCTTCAGCCCCGCATAAGCCGGATCTCGGGTTCAGGGCACCGGCACCGCCCCGCCTAGCACGGCTCAATCTCGATATCCCGCAAATCGTTCGCGCGTCCCGGCCTACGGCAGGCCCGACCGACCCTGGGGATTCATCAGGATCCGTGTCGGTTGCGTCGTCGCCCGGGTGGTCGGCCTCACAGAGGAACGATCGCCCGATTGTGCCGGCGAGGCCGACCCGCCTGGCGACCGCCAGACCGTCTCCCGTTCGTAGGAACGGGTCGTGACCCGCTGACCGATCCGCGAGTTCTCCTCCGGGGGGACATTCTCCAGGGAGACGCTCCGGATGTAAACCGGCTTGATGGGGCGATCCCTCTCGCCGGTCGGAACGGACGCGATCTTGCGGAGCGTCTCGAAGCTGGCCTCATCGGCCAGCCGTCCGAAGACCGTCTGCTTGCCATCCAGGGCCCGAAGCCGCGTCAGGGCGATATAGAACTGGCAACTTCCGGAGTCGGGGTCGTCCCGGGCCGTGGCCATGACCACGCAACCGGCGTCCACGGGGATGTCGCTGAGTTCCGCCTTGAGGAGCTTCCCATCCGGTCGGACGCCCGTCCCGTCGCCCCGCGGATCGCCCCCCTGCAGGAAAGCCCCGTGCACGATCCGATGAAACGTCAGGCCGTCGTAGAAACCTTTCTCCACAAGCTCGATGAAGTTCTCGACGTGTCGGGGCGCCTTATCATAGAACAAGCGAATCCGCATCTTGCCGAAATCGGTTTCGATGACGGCCTGTCGCAGCGGCGCCACGGTGATCCTCAACACGTTGGACTGAAGTGCCCCCAGGTACGGGCGCCACTGAATCTCGTACGTCCCCGGGCGTCGCAGGGCCTCGAAGTGCCTGGTCAGATCGATTCGCGTACCCACTGTCGCGTGGGGCGCCAGGACGATCGCGTGGGCCTCGGGGGCGAGGTTCGGCGTGCTGTAACGGATGGGTTTCGGATCGGACTCCAGGCGCACCCGGATCGAGTCGCCCGTCTCGCCGGAAAACACGTGCTCAAGAGGAAGCCCCTGTCCGATCGGAGGCTTCTCGGCCACGCGGAGCTGCGCCACCTCCAGCGTGACCGGGACGTCCGTTCGGTTGCGAATGACGAAGTCCACGGGGATGGGCTGCCCGATCTGGTAGATCGTCTTGGGTGCCCGCAGCTCGGCCTCCAGCGATGGCTCGTCCGTATCGACCTGCGCCGCCGTGACGAGGCCCGCATGCGACGCCAGAAACAGTATCACGCCCGCCCACCGACTGATCCGTCCGCCACACAACTCGATAGAGTGCTTCACAATGCAGCGTCCATCGGCTGATCCGGGGAACCTGGGCGCCCCAAACCCGCTCGCGAATGCAAGAACTTAAAAACAAAGACGTTGCGCGCACCAGCCCTCTTTCGTCCTCCGCCTCCGTTACCGTATACACCCGCGCCCGCAAGCGGGACGCAGGCGTCCCGGATTGTCCGGTTATCCGTTTGTTATCGGTCTTCGTCCGAAGGTTCGGCCAGTTGATCCAGGCGCGCTGGGCCGGTCTTGACTGGCCGGAGGTCATGAGCCTGCGGCTGGCCAGCTTGCCGCCAAACTGCCGCTGGAAGTCTTGACAGCTCTACACGTCCAGTAATAAACTACACATCACCTGATAACCGCCCCTGGGGAAGGTCCGGGAAACATCACGTCTCGGCGCTCCGGCTGCACGCACTTGGGCCGCAGACGCGCCTGAGCGGACCGGGAAAGGAGGTGTGCGGGGTCAGGAAAACCCACAGCACTTCCAGCTCGTCTCGGCGAGCGACGGCACTGCGTGTCCCTGGTGTGTTTCCATGTAACGTCTGGAAGGAGGAAGCGTAATGAAGCGAGGGTGTCATTTCCTGGTTC
>Ga0209018_1000674_pt1 | contig 30652 bp, 32 predicted proteins | sample YNPBryBLVA2012_FD_185814 | JGI IMG/M metagenome (GOLD analysis project Ga0209018, IMG submission 185814) | Anoxygenic and chlorotrophic microbial mat microbial communities from Yellowstone National Park, USA - YNP Bryant BLVA 2012 (SPAdes)... ...
AGCCTCTTATTCTTTTTAAGAATAAGATATTGTTTATGGCTGTAATTAAAGTTGCTGATGCAAATCAATTTAATTCTTTGTTCAAAGAACACGAATACATTTTAGTAGATTTTTATGCTGATTGGTGTCCTCCATGCCGAATGATGTCGCCAGTGATTGAACGTTTTAGCAAAGATCCTGATCTACAGAAAATCACCTTCGTCAAAGTTAATGTAGATGAGAATCCAATGTTGGCTGTCCAGTTTGGCATTCAGGGTATACCTACTTTTATTTTATTTAAGTCAACAGTTAAGTCACAAATAGACAGTGAATCACAGAATTCAACCCAAGGTGATAATTACAAAATCATTGGTAAGTTCGTAGGTGGACAGGAGCCTTTGGGTTTTAAAACCAAATTGCTAGAAGCTGTAAAATAAACCAGCTTAGTATTTGGTTTCATTTCGGTTTTTTGATTTTTTACTTTTGACTAAAGTGTACAATTGGTTTCTGTTTTCTCGTTCTGTTTTGCTTCTTATTGTCTGGTGATTTGTTTTAGAGGTATCAAGATATTAGTTTAGAATTGGATCCATTGATGATTAGACTGAAAAAGTTGTTGTTATTTTGTGTTCTAATTTGCTTGGTATTTATACATTAATTGAGTTTAGGCTAAATCTAACAGTTCTTTGGTCCAAGATTTCAAAATAATTACAATTACCATTTCGTCCCTAGCAACGGTCAACCAACGAGGTTGGGAATTAGTGGATTTAATTTGCTCGGTAAATAGTAGAGATTAGTTTTGCTTAAAAGTTAATTGACAACAGAGTTTTGACAAACTAGAGAAAACTTCTAAGTTATTAGTGTACTATATAAAAATATGAATCAGGTGATTACTTTGTCTAGCGTGGTTTCCTTTGTAGTTTTATTTTTTGGTTTATTTTGTGTCATTTATCTTGGAATAATTATCTTCAACATTTATCGAAATAGCTACAATCCAAATGAGACACTGCTAATTTTATTGGCGATTATTGGCCTGTTTATTTTCAATTCAGTTTTTTTGTTTTTTAGCATTAGTCGGCTGGTTGAAAGTCTTGAAGAATTTTTTAGCTATTTCTAATTAGCTTGAACCTATGTCTTGGCAAAAATATTGGGATTATTGGAAAGTTAGGTTAGATTTTGTAAAAATTTTGTATATTCATTTAACTACTTGGATTACGTTTATAGTTTTAGTTATGTTAGTTAAGCCAAGTTATGAACTAGTAGCTCCTAGGCTGGCCCAGGCTTACTTTGACATAGTAGTTAAGCCTTTCCAAAAAGATATAGTTATACCCAAAACTATTAAAGCCAATCCTTATTCGATCGGAGAAAGTAGAGTTATAGACCTAAACAACGGGCAAAAGATTTTGTACTTGTTAGTAAGCAATAAAGACAATCCTGACGTTGGTTTTTATCCTTGGTCCTATACTTATCAAGTATTATCAGCTAGTGGTGAAGTTTTAGAGCAAAGATCTGTATTTGATGACTTTCTTTTGCCAGATGAGCAAACCTATATATTGGTCTATACCAGCAATCCCCAGGCCGCTAGTTTGCGCATTCAGTTGGATGAAGTTAATACCAAATTGGTGCCTTATAATCGTGAGTCTCCCAACTTTTTAAAAAAACCAAATATAGTACAAAGAAGAGGTATTTTGAATGACGATCCAAAAAAAGATTTTTACGAAGTAAGTTTACTGTTCAAAAATGATGATACGGTGGATGTAAAAACCGTGAATGTGTTGTATTTACTTAGAAGTGATGATGGCCAGATTGTGGGTATGAATAAATCGGTTTTAAGTGGGTTCTTAGCGAACACGGAAAGAGAAATAACTGTTTTAGACTTGCCTAAGCCAAGCAGAGCTTTAACCAATAAGCCTCTACTTGAGGTTGTGTTGAGAATTAATTATTTAGATCCTACTATTGTTACCTTAAGTTAAGTTTTTTGTGAAGTTACCAATCAAACCAATTCCTTCAAAAAATCAACCCGCTAAATTAGCAGGTCATTTAGCTAAAGAAAAAAAGTTCAGCTCTAACTTAAACCAACCAGTTGATTGGTCACGTTGGGGCTGGTGGTTATGGTCTAAGGTTTGGCATCCTACTAGTCAGTCGATTTTACTAATCACCATTTTGCTACTCTTGTCTAGAGGCTTAGGTTTTGTTAGACAGGTGTTGATTTATCAAAAAATGGATCAGTTATCGTCTGATTTACTACTATCATCGTTAAAAATTCCCGAAACTATAATTTCTTTTTTAATTATGGGTACAGTGGCTAGTTCTGTACTACCAGTAGCTACCCGAATTGAGGCAAAAACTAAGAGTTTAGACAAAGTGTCCGGCTATTTTACTTTAATCTCTTTTTCCTTATTTACTTTACTAATCGTCATAATAACTAGTTTACTAATTTTTACGCGGCAAGTGTTAGTCTGGGTTACCAGTCCAGAAATTTTGCAATTGTACCAACAATTGGGTGTGTTTGAAGATTATGTTTGGGTAACTAGGATTTTGTTAACTGGGCCTTTGTTATTTGCCATACAAGGGGTGTTTGGAGTTTATTTAACCATGAAAAAACAGTTTTTAGTTTATGGTTCAGCTAGTTTAATTTACAACCTAAGTACGGTTTTAGCTTTATTAGTGGCTCGGTCTAACGATTACTTTACGATAGCTTGGGGTATGACTATAGGAGCTGGGGTTAGTTCTGGTTTATTTATTTTGACTAGTTTAAGAAACGGTTTGCAATTAAATTTAATTGGGTTTTTGAGGTCTTGGCAAGCAATTTTTCACCAATACAAAGCCGATTTTATACAAACTATAAAACTGTTTTTACCCAGAATATTAGTGATTAATGGAGCCGTGTTGGCCAATCTGATAATTATTTTTATTGCTCAAGACAAGGGGCAAATTACTGCTGTAGATATTGGCCTGTCTATTCAGGCTTTGTTTTTAGTATTGATTAGTGCTGTTGGCACAGTGTTTTTCCCCGATTTAGCTAAACTTTTTCATTCCACTGACGGAAATTTGCAAGCTTTTTGGCGAAAATTGTTTCAATATACAGAAAAAGTAGCCTTGTTGGCTTGGCTTGGAAGCATAGTTACTTTTGTATGCATACCCTTAGTGATGTGGCTTTTTGAACTGTTTGGTAAAGGTCAAGATAATGCTAGTTATATTATTTTGTTGGCTAGAGTGGCCACTTTAGGTTTGTTGTTTCAGTCTGTTAATGAAATTTTAGGAAAGTATTTTTTTGTCAGAGAAAGAGTATGGCAACCTGTACTGATTTCTGTAAGCGGTACTTTGGTGCAGCTAGCAAGCCTATTTTTGTTATTACAACTGAACTGGGACGCTGGGGTAGCCACGGCTTTAGCTTTGGTGTTAAATAATTTAGCTATTACAATCATTTCGTTTTATTTAATTTTAGTTGATTACAAACGAGAACGAGCTAGGACGAAAAATTTTCCTGTCAGTCGTAGTTTAGTCTTTAAATCAACTAATTAGTCCTGGTTAACTTATGTTGGCAGTCAATCATATAGCTTTAGCTACCGCCACCGTATTAGGAGCTAGTTTGTGGTTAGAGCAACCATTTTGGCCACCTCTAATTTTATTTGTAGTAGTAGGCTCGTTATTACCAGACATAGACCACTCTGGTAGTCAGTTAGGTAAGCTAGTTCCCTGGACTTCTATATTACTTAAACATCGCGGAGCTACTCACAGCTTGGTCGCGGTTATATTATTAGCTATTTTACCAGGAGTTTCTAGTTTAATTAATAGTCAATGGCTAGTTGTAAGCTTATTTTTCCTAGGTTTATTAGGAATTTGGTTAGTGTTAGTTGTAATGCAGACTTTTTTGAGACAAACTCGTAAATTAACTTTCAATTTTTTCAGCCAAGCGCAGTTAAAGCTGATTCAGTTAGTTGTTTTAGTTGGGTTAATTGGTTGGCTAGTAAGTATTTATTTCTTTGTTTTGCAATCTGACAATGTTAGATTAGCTTTGTGGTTTGTGTGGCTGGGTTATGGGTTACATTTGGTTGGAGATTTCTTAACCAAAGAAGGTGTACCTTTGTTATGGCCTCTAAAACAAAAATTTGGCCTAGGTTTATTGGTTACTGGTGGTTTTTTGGAAAAATTGTTGGGTTTTGGTTTATGGATATTCAATATTTATTGGTTGTATCTGGTTTGGCAAACGGAAAGCTATTGGATTTCCTTAGACTAATAGATGGAGAAGGTAGTTATATGCTAGATTAAATTTAATAATTATTAGACTTATTTTTTAGCATACTTGACGCAGTCTGTTTGAGTCTTAATTAGCGACTAATTAATAGTGGTTATCCCTAGTTTTTAAGTCGCTAAGAGTAGCTTAGTAAGCTTTGAAAAATTGTTTCAGGTTTTCTTGATTTAATCAAGTTTTAGTTTGGTGATAGTGTTGTTTGGTTGAGTTGAAGTAGTGGGCTAAATTGAGCTCAAACTTAGAGTTGTCTTGATTTTAGTCTAACGTATTTAAAGTTTTTTGGTTTTCTGAGGCCTTTGTTTTACTATATTGTTATTGGAAACCCTACAAATTCTTAGTTTATCAATTAAGTTAAACAAACTTAGTGAATGTTAGTAGTTCTTAGTTGTAATTGCATTCAGCCTATTTACTAAGATCGCTTATTACTGTTTTAAATTGACAAAAATTTGGTTCTTAGCGGTTTTTAAAAATGTGTTAGACTTGAGTGAGCGTTTATCTAGCAAACAAGTAGCTAGATTGAAAGCAGCTGGAATTCGGACTTTATATGATTTAATCACCTATTTACCAAGTGGTTTCTGTCGAATTTTGCCGTTATCTAAGTTTGACCGGGAAGCTATTGATAGACCTAGATACCTCGATCAAGCAATTCTACAGAAGGTTATTCAAAAACAAACTAGACGTCGGTTTTTGCTTTTAGAATGGCATAGTCAAGTTACAAACTGGACGTATCAAACTTATTTTTTTTCTTTAACTAAATTTACCCTCAAAAGCTTGAGGGTAGGGGAAACTTACCAATTGCTTTTGGTTTATCAAAATAATTTTTGGAATCTGGAAAAATATAGCCTGTATAAGACCACAACGAGTACTAGTCAACAGTTAGTTTTAGGATCTAGTGTGATCAAAGACTATGTTGCGGTTTATTATAGCCAATTAGGTGGCTTGAACTCTAATTTTTTTAAATTAGTTCACAACAAACTGCTAAGCAATGACTACATTCTAAATTTAACCGGTTTAATCTTGCCCAACGACATTTTTCCGATGGTTATCAATTTAGAAAAAGTGCACAAACCCACAAATTATCAAGATTATAAAAATACCCTGGATCACTGGATTAGTTTTCAAGTGTACCTAAAAATAGCTACTAACCGTTTTCTCAGTCAACAAACTCAAGAACAATTTGGTCTGGCCAGTAAACTAGATTTAAATTTTTTAAAGTCTATGAGTCAAGCTTTGCCATTTACCTTGTCAGATAGCCAAAAACTAGCTATTTGGCAGTTACTACAAGATTTACAACCCCCTAACTAATAGCAACTCTAGGCTTGCTTTTGGCAAAGATAGTATTGATTTAAATCTTTTTCAATACCATCAGCTTCGTATGTATCGACAATTCGTAAACTAGCTCGCTTAGTTAATTCTTGAACTTCTTCAAAAGTGTAATAGTGGCAATATCTGTAGGCCGTGATTCCTCGTTTCCAGTCTAAAATGTAGTCGTGTAAAGCTAGTTCGTTTTCAGACAGACCTAGTTCCTGATAAATCTGAGCTCCTATAGGAGTGTTCGGATTAATAATGTCTTTACCGATTCTGGGAATATTCAAAAATTTCCAGGTAGTAAAAACTAAATAGCCATCATTGGCTAACAAATTTTTAGCCTTAACCAACATTTTTACTCTAGTTTGCTCTCCAGGTATATGGTGCATAACTCCAAACAAAACAATTAAATCGAATTTATAGTCAAACCAATGGTCAATATTACCTATATTCTCAACTATAAATTGGGCATTTGGGTAATTGTATCGTTCTTTGGCTTTGTCGATTAAGAATTGATTAGTATCTAAGCCAATATATCTAAAAGGTCTTTGCAGATTACTTAACAGAAAGTCGTAAAATCTACCATTACCACAACCAAGGTCGAGAACTTGTAATTCTTGGTTCGGTTTTGGTTTTTTGGAGTGTAAGTGTAGCCAATATATCAAAGAATTTAACCAACTGTCGGTCGGTGCCTGGCGCCAACCCAATCGATTGAGCATAATATCCCAACCTTCCCAATTGTAATTTCGCGAATTATCAAAAAACAAGGCTGTTTTGTTATAAAAATCAACGTTAATAGCGTTTAGTTTATGAATTGTTTCCGGACTTAGATCGGTAGGCATGTAAACAAATTTTGTTTATGTTTTTCTAAAAAGAGAATAGATTCTCAGGCTGATTTTGTCAAACAGTAAAAGTTAAGCTGAAAATGGGCTTGCTTGACCCAAGTATTGATTGATTGGTATGAATTTTTAGTTAATCTTGGAAGTTACTTCAGGCAACAACTATTGAATGTTTTCGGATATTGTAGTTAGTTTTAAAATTAAACATTTAACTTGCTACCAATTCTTCAAATTCTTGGCCAAAGTAAGCGGTGTTTAAAAAGCTTTTTTAGAGTAAAATACATTATCACAACTCTTGCCATCGGATTTTGTGAATGAATTTACCATCTTGCCAACAAACCCAACCGAATAGACGAATTTGCTTCTCTATCTCAAGTTGCCAGTGAAAGTTGCCTTCGGCGTCATTAATAAGGTAGTTGTTAAACTCCCACTGGGTTAACTGATTGGTAATTTGTTTTAGAAAAGTCTGACTCTTGTCAGACAAAAAACTGATAGCTGGGCTAATTGGTAAGCCATGATTGAGTTCTAACAAACGCCAACTATTTTGTAATAAATCAGCTAAATTGGTGGTAGCGTGCTCTAGCCAGTCGGTTTGATACTGCCAAAAAATTTGGTTTACATAGTTTAAGTAACGATTTTTTTCTTCAGTTTTGCCTAAATAGTTCCATTCGGGTACTAGTTTATAGTTACTTTTTTTTAATTCTTGCAATAGTTTTTGTATCCAAAGTAAACAATTATTGAAGTTAGTTTCGGTGGCCAAAGCTTGGCCATTGGGTGTTTGGGGGGTGAAATATCTGCTTAACTGGGTTTTTATTTCTACTTGTTCCAACCATTCCGTTAAGGCTATAGTAAAGCCAGTATTGGTGAACACTGACCAAATGGTTTGCCACAAGTATACTTTTTCTAAGTTAAATTTAGGTTTGTGAGCAGACATATAAAACTGAGATCAAACTTGACTAAACTAAAAAAATCTTGTTGAGCTTTAGCCAGTTGTCGTTTCTAATTTTTTTACGGAAAAAACGAATTATTATTTAGTTTTTGTCTAATTTTCGGATATGCAATTACCAACTGTTGACCAAGACCGTGCCCGGTTAAATAAGTCTAATTTTCGTTTAGCTGCCTGTAGTCAGTTTAGGCGACGTCACGTTTTTCGGGCTGGAGCAGTAGTTTGGACTAAGTTTAGAGGTCAAGATTTTTATTTAGTGTTTCGATCACTTAACCGACCGTATCGGGGAATTCAAATTCCTGGAGGGAGAGTGGAAAAAGTAGAAAACACAGCTCAAGCTATTTTGCGGGAAATTAAGGAAGAAACTGGTTTAGACACCAAAATTGTCTGCCCCTTGGGTTATATGTTTTTTAACAATGAAGAAGAAGATTATTCGAATTTGCAAATTTACTACATAGTCAGACCATTACAAACCGTAGATGTAACCAAGTCCTGGTATCATACGGATCAAGATGAAACTAGACAAAAAATTAAATGTTGGTGGGTGTCGGTGGAAGAAGATTGTAGTTTTTTGTCTCACCATCAACATGAAGTAATTTTAATGTTTAGACAGTGGTTGGAAGAACACAAAAAAACCACTTTTGTGGTTACTCCAGCTCAATCCCTGGTTGACAAAAGTCAGTTTAATTAAGAGTTTATAGAATCCACTTTCTTGGTTGTAATGGTTAGATTTAGGTGTTGTAATATATGCGATTTAACTCGCTAGTATTGTTTACTGATGGTGGCAGTAGGGGTAATCCGGGTCATGCGGCCTTTGGCTTGGTGTTATATGCCAGTCGAGAAAAACTGGAATATCTGTCTAAAGAACCAAACAAAATTCACAGCTATCTTAGTTTTCTAGAAGATCAGAAACGCTATTTAGGTTCTCAATTAACCAATAACGAAGCCGAGTGGCATGGATTACTTGCCGGTTTAGAACTAGCCAAAAAATACGCTGACTATAGTCAAAATCTTCGAGTATATTTGGATAGTGAATTGGTGGTTAAACAATTGCTAGGGGAATATAAGGTCAGAAAACCAGAGTTAAAATCATTTTTCGACAAAGCTCAAAAATTACGAGCCAGTTTTACATATTTAGAATTTATCCATATCAGACGTGAACTAAACCAATATGCCGATCAGTTGGTTAATTCGTGTTTAGATGATAACCTTAGTTAAGGTTTTTTCTAAAACTAGTTGTTAGTTTTGAATAATGTTTTGGTAGATTTGGTTTTTTAGATTTTAGACGAATAGTCTTTTAATCTAAGATTCGTTCTTACCACTAAACCTGGACAGAGGCGATTGCTTATCAAGGAAAAATTTTGCTAATTTTTGGCAGAACTTTTTTGTCTGCATTTTTTGTAATTTTATTGACTAATTCTAAGAGAAACCTGATTTGTCTCGTTTGTATAAACCCTAACCTGGCAGCCGGGAAAAACTTTTCCCAAAATTTCTGCTATGCAAGCAAAATTCTCTCTGTTAGCTTGATTCAGGCTTGGTTCATTTAAAGAACTAAATCCGTTACCAGACAACAAAGCTAAAACTTTTTCGGCAAACTCCTGCGTTATAATAACTTGTGTTATAAAAACATTTAATCTGAAAGCCACAAAATTTAAAAAATTGGTTAAATTAATTCCGTCGGTGGTCCTTACTTTTAAAATTTCTATAATCAACCCGGCTACGGTAGAAACGTAATAGTTAGGGTTTGTTGATAACAACACCACGTTACCACCAATTTGGTCAATAATTTGAATTAAAAGCCACCAAGGAGTCTGTTTGGATTCAATTGAAGGTATGGGTTGAAATATTGTTTGTTCAATTAGATGTTGTACAAGCCCTATAATTTGTTGAATTTTGGCCTCATCAACTGCTTGATAAAATTTTGTTATTAAAACAGAGGCAATTGCTTTACTTCTCTCTTCCGCGCCTTCAGCATGATAAACTTTGTGAAAGATTGCTTTAGGATTTTCTCCTTCTTCTTGTACTGTTTCTAAAATATTTCCCAAATCATGGGTGGCTAGTGCCATAACCATAGCTAATGCAAATTCTCCTAAGGTAATTGGACTGGTTGAACTTCCGGAAGTTTCGGAGTTCTGGTTCCATGTGTTTAAAGTGTTTTCAATTGCAAAAATGTCGTCGTGTCTTAATGTAGGAAGTATTTCAAGAAAAGCACAAATAACAGCTAAAATATGAATTTCGTTGTGATAAGAAGGTTTTGCCCAGTCAGAGTCAAATTGTAAGTGAGTTAATAAGGAAAATTCCAAAATCCTTCGAGCAGTTTCTTTAACATTTTCTTCACTTTCATTCCAAAGTCCTTTTTCTGTAAGAATTTTAACAAAAAACTCAAAAATTAGATTAACAATATTTTCAATTTCTTGTTTATACTGTTCACTTTTTTGTGGTTGATTTTCTTTAAATGTAATCAATGTTTTCAAACACTCTAGAACTTGCTTTAATAACTCTTTGGATTCAGGTTGTTCAGATTCACTTGCCATTTGATTGCCTTGATATACTTCCCTTTTATTTTTGCTGTTTAACATAAATTGTTAAGATTGAATAAGGTTCTTATAAGAAGAGAACTAAGCTCAATTATAGCTATTGATTTTTAGTTAGTCAATTCAGTTCACGATTGATTTTTCTATTTTAGCTTTTAAACCATTTAAACTTTAGGCTAAGTGTTGTTTATGCTGTTTCTAATTAAAATAGTTGAGAAATCTGGTTAAACTTAACCATTTAACGCACTTATTTGAACCCTATTTAAGGAATCAGTTAAGATACTATCTCAATTCTTATTGATTTTGTCTATTTACTAATTTTTTAGCTAAATTTAGTTATTTTAAATTCTAACAGGTTGCAAGAATTCGACAACACTCTCTTTTTTTAAGTTTTTTACTGTTGGTTGCCAAACCACAGATCTTTTTCTCAAAACATACCAATCCCACAAGGCTCGGATAGCCGGCGCAGTATCTAATAAACCTAAAATTGGGGCAGCTAGTAAAATCAACAAGTGCTCTCCAAGCTTAAACCACCAAGGTACTAGTTGATATTTTAAATGCCAATAAGTACCGTACTGAAATGCTGTGGCCCAAAGAACTAACAAAATTATAGAAACCGGGTCAAGCTTTAGTACAATTTGATCAGTAATAAACAAAATTAGTAACACTAAATTGGCTAAGGTACCTAAAAATCCATAAACGAAACCAGCGCCGTACAGAAGACATCTTAACCAAACCTGAAAAATCATATATTTACGTTTCCAAAAACTTAGTTTTTTAATTTCTGGGAAATTTTTGAGTACGGCCAAAGATTGTAAAATACCAAAAACCCATCTATATCTTTGTCGATACGATTGTTCAACTGTTAAAGCTGGTTGTTCTAGCATCAGCACTACATGCCAACCAAGCTTAGCTCCTTTGGCTTTAGCTAGCAATAAAAACAAAATATCTTCAGCAATAATTGGATATTCTTCGCATTGTCCTATATCCCAACCCACAGCTATTTCCATACTAGTCCGTACAGCCATATTACTGCCGTAACCTTGTTTGGTTAATTGACTTAAACAACCCATAGCCGCTTCTGGAATAATGAACAAACGATTATTTTCCACACCACGACTCCAAAAAGAAGCCTTAGTATATTCTAAAGGATAATTGATTGGCCCACACAAAATATCTTGTTGGTTATAGTACCCCCGATTAATTTCTTGATATAACACTTCTATATACTGACTGGGAATTACTGATTCTTCATCGAAATGAACGATATAAGTATTTTCTTTGTTGGCTAGTTTTTTGTGAAAAGCTTCAATTGCATATTGCAAGTTTCTTGATTTTAAACCACTGTTTCTAGGGGTTTGGTAGTCTGAGGGAACAACGGTAAAGTTGAGATTTTTCACATGCGGAAAAATTTCTTTCAAGACAACCATATCTTGACGATTTTCAGTAGTTACCAAAATCTGGTATAGATCAGGATCAAGTTTTGAGTGTAAGATGTGAAAAATTCCGCGAGCTACAATTTCCGGATTACCACCTTTGGTAGTAAATTGAAACACCAGTTTTATTTTTTGTGGTAACGAATTTTTAGTCTGCTTTCGAAAAAATAGTGTTGGTTTGAACCAGCTATAAATTCAAAACCAAAAATATAAATACAACAAGGCTATTGGCGCAAACAATATTGGGAACCAAGGAAACATCTCAAAATAGAATTTGACTAGCTCATCAAACAACCAGGTGAACATAATTCCTAAGAACTAATTAAACCACTAAAAAATTGGGCTGATTAAATCAGCCATTTCTAAAATGGGAATGGTAAGTTATATTTTCTTACCAAGAAGAAAATTTTTGACTAAAAAATCTAACTTAGAGTTAGACTTGCTGAAATAATTTTAATGCCAGTTTTTTTAACTGTCAAATTTTTTATTTCTGCCTATTTTTTTATACAGTAAAAACGTTTTTCTCATAAAACTAGATTTTAGCTGAAAATCATTTACTCTTAGTGTCAATTAAGTTAACTAAAACACAAGCTACTTATTTATTGGTTTAGCTAGGAACTAGATTAAAAACCGCTCAATTAGCCAAATTTAATAAGCTGCCAAAGGGTTGAGTATTCACTGGTATATACTGACGACTATTTGGTTAAACTTGAGTTAGAACTTAGACGATTTCACGGCTAAAATTTAGCCCATTTCGATTTATTGGTTTCGATTACTCAAGAAAAATAAAACTGCAAGCAGAACAGACGTTTTAGTTTATTCAGGCAGAGGTGTTTGGGGTGGGTATATGTGATAGAATATACTTTCGCCTCCTTGTACTTCTAACAAGGTCACAGAAATATCAAAACCACCACCTGTATTTGCCTGAATTTTTACCTCATTTGTTTAGAGCTCTTGTTTAAGATTAGGGTCATTTAATAATTGATTTAGAATCTCGCTTAATTGATTCCAAATATTTTGGATATGATGATTTTGTCTTATAGAATCTGCAATTTTTTGGCCTACAACTGTTGCATCCATTGCATAGTAGATGCCCAGCCAGTTAATGGTAGCCGAAAGAACACTGTCTTTCAAATTGGGTAGCTCTGCAGATGTTTCTGTTTCATACTTTCCTTGATAAAATCTATCAATAAGAAGAGTTGTAGTTTTTAATTCCTGAATAGAAATCACCATCTCATTAATAATTCTATAATAACCAATCATTTCATAGTTAGTTTCTTCATCTCCTAAATTAGAAGGACTCCTTAAAAATTTTTGTACCAAGTTATGATTATGAATTGTTGTAGTATATTGTTTGTAGAATTTTTTGATAAGCTTCATCACATTCTTGAACGAATTCTTCAAAAATTTGTTGATCAGTATCTAACCCTGGTTCGATATCACTACTTTCTGGGTTTTTTCTTTGATTCATATGACTTGTGCTTTTGTTAATTAAAACTATAACATATAGCTTATTTTAGGGTAAAAGAGTATGTCTTCGATCCTAGATTACTTTAAAGAATAGGTTTTGTAAAATTAGCTTTTAAAATCTTGTATTTATTTGCTTGAAAGTTATAAGATTGAATTAGATCAATTAAAAGGATAGTCGATAGGTGATAAGTCTATCCTAATTGAAGGTGGGTATTTTCTCCGGTATTTTCTCCCTTTAAATTGAAAATTTAAAGTAAACCAGCTATCTTCATCATGTGAGGTTATACTTAAAGTCTCTTTTAGAATATTCTGCATCTGCAAGTTTGATAATAAATTTTATAGCAGACAAATTTACTATAACCATTGATTCAATTTTGAAAATTGTTTGATAAAACACTCCTTTTTAGGGCTAGTGTTTGCTAAGTTGTCTCTGAAACATACCTTGACAAAGGTCCTCTTATCTGGCTAGTCTGTCAGACTAGTTAACCAGATTTTTATGCCTACCAAAATGCTCTGTATTCTAGACGGTTTAGGTTTGGCGCCGGCCGCACCTAGCAATGCGGTTTATTTGGCCAAAATGCCAACTTTTAGAAAAATTTTAAGTAGTTATCCGTGGATTACCTTGAATGCTGATGGTGAGTTTGTGGGACAGGAAGATGGTTTGGTGGGTAATAGCGAGGTTGGACACACCAACATTGGGGGGTTAAAATTGGTTAAGCAATTAAGTCTGCAAGTTACCGAGTCGGCCGAAACTAATTTTACTAAGTTATCTGATGATCAGTTGTTTGCTCCCGACAAGTTTTTACAAACGCGTTTTAGTGTGGGTTATCCTAAAATAGTCCATCTGTTTGGTTTGTTTTCTACAGCCAGTGTGCATTCTGATTTAAGGCATTGGTTAGGCGCTGTGCGGGCAGCTTTGCAAGCTGGGGCAGAGTGCGTAGTACTGCATTTGATTTCTGATGGGCGTGATTCTGATCGTCAAAGTTTGTTGTCTACTTGGAGAGAATTCACCAGTCGGTTGAATTTGGACGAACACACAGTCCAGAAAATTGTTTTAGGTAGTTTGGGCGGTCGTTTTTATTTAATGGACAGAGACAGAAATTTTGGGCGTAATTGGCAGGGATTACAAGTTTGCTTGGACCAACAAATTTTAGTTGATAATCAACCCATTCTCGAGCCATATTTACATCAAGATTTGCAAGTTCAGGTTAAAATAGACACGCCAAAGCCACTGGCTGATAGGGTGCTTTTAATTGAGGCAGAGAGTGTTTTGCAAAACCTGGTGGCAAACTCTTATGCTCAAGAAAATTTTGATGAAACCATTGTACCGGTGAAGATTTCTGGAGATTTTGGGGTTAAGCCAGGTGACACTTTGTGGTTAATCAACTTCCGAGCTGATCGAATGCGTCAACTAGCTACTATGTTAGTTGATTTAAACGAACGTTTAGAAACTAACTGGGCTATTCTGGGAATGAACGATTATGGCTCTGGTAAAGAAGCCTACATTGACGCGAATTTGACTGGTTTAGACTGGTCAGACAAAGCTTTTTACTATTCTATTTTCAAGTCTCAACCAGTAAGCAATACTCTGGCTCAACGGATTTCCGAATTGGCCAAAACCCAGCTACATATTGCTGAAACCGAAAAATATAACCACATTACCTTTTTTTTGAATGGTTGCCAGCACATCAATTTTCCGGGAGAAGATCACCACTTGATTCCTTCAAACAAAGTTCAATCTCATGCGGAAAAGCCGCAGATGAAGAATCAAGAAATTACCGATCACCTGTTGGCTAATTATTTCAAGTATGATTACATTTTGTGTAACTACGCCTCTCCAGACATGGTTGGCCACACAGGAGACGTTCAGGCGGCTATTGCTGCTTTGGAATCTTTGGATCAACAGCTGGCCAAATTGTTAGCCCTGGTAGAAACGGGTGAACTAGAAATGCTTTTGATAGCCGATCATGGTAACATTGAAGTAGTAGGTGAGGTTGAGGTTAATGGACAAAAGTATGTGGATACAGCTCACAACCCCAATCCTGTGCCTTGCGTATTGGTGAGTCAGCAATTTAATTGGCCAAATTTTTTGAACAACCTGCAAGCATTAAAGCAGCAATATAATCTTGATTTAGACCTGGATTTAGTGGTTTCAGAGTTTCAACGACGTCCACAAGTGACCTTGGAAAACCCGCAATCTTGGTTGACTAGTGAGCAAATTCCAGTTTCCAAATTACCTTTGTGGTACAGTGGAGCCTTTTTGTTGGCTATGTAAAATTTTGCAATTATCAATAGCGGCGGTTTTTGGGTGTTGATGGGTCTGATATTAATTTTTTTGAGACGGAAGGTTGCTTATTTTTTTAGTTTTTGACTATCCTCCCATTTATAGATATGTGGAGCTTTTTTAAGCTAACTGTTGGTTTCAAGTTTTATTTTGGAAAAAAAGACCTCGAAGGAGGATCTAAAAGGTTCGGTCAGTCTCGTGTTGAAACTCGAGAAATTTTTGGGGATCTACTGAGTTTCTTCCGAAAGCTTAGTTCAAAATTTCAAAAAGAACAGGAGTTTAAAATTGAGATACTTTATGGCAAAAAGATAATTGAGATAAACTCTAGGGATATTAATTTTATTAAACTGACAACAAACGGAAAAATTTCTTAGTAGAGATAGGACTAAAATATAACGATCAAATAGTGACTATAACTAATGCTAGTGCAGTTTCTATTGTTTATGTTGATGAGGCAAAACCAACTAAACCCAGATTAGATGCTAACGCAGGAGAGGTGCAATATGCGCCAGGAACAATAGGTTCTAGATTACAGAAGATTTTTCCTAAGTTTAAGAATCTAGAAGTAACCGAGTTAATGAAACCAGGTGCATTAGAAAACTTACAGATAGGCCCTGATTCTTCTGCCGTTTTAGTAATAGTAAAAGGAGATCTAGTAGTTAACTCAATGACGGTGGAAGAGTTTTTTAAAATTAACATAGAAAATCAATATCAAGGTACCAACCTACCCAACGTTTGGGTACTACCCATGAGTGCCGTCAAGCAAATAACAGCAGTAGAAAAACAAAATTTTATTCTTGTTGAATGGGTAGATGGCAATCCACCAAACTCAAGAGAAATGGTATTTTATTTGCCTGAATATCGTTTTTTTGTAATAAAAGAACAATCAACCACAACCAGTCCTCATCAAGGCAGAAAATCAACCGCTGCTACTAAACCAGGTAACGCTGAAGCTTTAACAGAACCAGCTAAACCTAAAACTGTCACTTTACGAGATTTTTTACTGTCTCACGGTTCCTTAACTAATTTATCTGACAGTGAAATAAAAATCACTAATCTACGTAGAAATCCAGATTGTAATTTAAAGTCACTGATGAATTCACTAATGAAATATTATTTAGTGATCGTTGAAAATTCACTCTTGAGAGGATTGCAAGGATTATCATCAGTATTGGACTTACCACTAAATTTCTCAAGCGGAAAAATATCACAAGGGTGTAACGTTGTTCCACTTTACAGTATTACGCGAGTCAAAGTAGAGTACTCGAATAATAAACCTTTTGGTATTAAAGTTTTTTGGTATAAGGGTGGTTCGCAAAAAAATGTTTTAACTATGATCTATCCAATACGAGATTATCATTTTTATTTAATTGGAATACCAAAAACTTCAGGACAAAATACCTCAGAACCAAATCCTGAAAATAGTGCTAATGGTTTATTAGCCCAGTTATTGCGAAATCCTCCTGGCACATCAACTGTTTTGGAACAGTTAAAATCGGCTGTCGAAGTTGCATTCGGAAAGAAGTAGAATCAGTTATCAAAAATTTGTTGCAATAAGTTATATGGATTTGGGTAACCCCTGTTGGACAAAAAATTTACAATTTTACGTTTGGTTTTGGGGTCGATTTGATTGCTATTTTGCCAACTGCTAATTTGGTATTTTTTGGCTAACAGCTGTTTTAAATTGGAGATATCAGGTTGCCCTGAGTAGTTTTGTAGGACTTGTTCAATAATTTCTGTTGGTATTTGTCGTTGACGCATTTTTTGTTGCAGCCAAACGACGCCTTTGTTAGATTTGTAGTATTCTAACAAATTTTCTGCTAAACGACGATCATTCACTAGGTTTTGTTGTTTTAGCAAGTTTAGAACAACAGAAATCGCACTATTTGAGTAACCTTTAGTTTTGGCTTTGATTTTCAGTTCGTTTTCGCTATAATCTCTGGCTTTTAATAAGCTTAAACAATAGGCGTAGAGTTGTTTTTCTTCTGGGTTTAGTTGAACCGCAGACATAGTTTGCGTGAGTTAGTTGTCTTTTTGGGACTGACAAGCTTGATAAATCTCTGACAGTAAGCCGGGGTTTTGCATAGCAGTTTGGCCGATGAGTAAAACTTCAAAGCCGTTGTGCCATAACTCTTGGGCTTGGGTGACGGTTTGAATACCACTTAGAGAGGCTCTCAAGACTTCTGTAGGCAAAAAAGGAGCCAATTCTAGGCTATGTTTATAGTTGACTTCAAAAGTTTTGAGGTTACGGTTATTAATTCCTAAAATAATTTGGTTAGTGTAATTAGGATTGTCTAAAATTGGTTGCAAGGCTTGGATTTCGTTGGCGTCGTAAACCTCGATTAATGGCTGTAAACCTAGTTTAAAACTAAGGTCCAACAGTTCTTGAAAATTATCTGGACAAATTTGGTAAATTAACAAAATTAAGTCAGCTTGGTAGACTTTGGTTTGGTAAACCTGGTATGGGTCGATAATAAAATCTTTTCTTAAAATGGGTAGGGAAGTTAACTGGCGGATTTGGCTTAGTAGGCCCAGGCTACCACCAAAAAACTTTTGGTTAGTAAGTACTGACAAAGCGCTGGCCTGGTGTTGTTCGTATGTCTTTGCCAAAATAAGAGGGTCACCGGATAATAATTGTCCGGCACTAGGGCTTTTGGGTTTGATTTCGGCAATGATTTGTACTGACGAAGTTTTTTTCAGGTGTTTTGACCGAGGTGACAAGTTAGCCACAGTTTCTTGTAGGGCACTCAAAGGTACACGTCTTTTAGCGATTTCTAATTGAGCTTTAGTTTCTGCTACAATCTCGTCTAATTTAGTCATAAACTTATTAACAAACTGATTCTAGGATTGGTTGATATTTTTGCATAGCTTTCAGAACTAAGTCAACAAATTCTGCTAGGGGCAAACCTAAAGTGATTTCACAAGTTTTAATTAAATCTCGATTAACTTGAGCAGCAAAACTTTTGTCTTTTAGTTTTTTGAGAACGCTCTTAGTTTCCAGGTCAACAATTGATTTAGAAGGCCTAACCAAGGCACAAGCTTTGATGAAACCAGTTAGTTCGTCTGCTGCAAACAGGGTTTTACGAAGTAAGGTGTTAGCCTCAATTTGAGTACCTAAATTATCAAAACCTAGTTTTTGTCCGTTTATTATGACGTAACCATAGTGGCTAAAGGCATCGTCAATCAAAGTTTCTGACAAACCATTTTCTAGCAACCAATGTCTGGTAGTTTGACTACAGTGTAGTTGGGGGTTTTTGTCGCAGGCGTCCCAGTCAAGGTCATGAATTAAACCTGCCAAAGCCCAGTGTTCAGCCTTGTTGGTTTCTTGGAAAAAGTTAGCTAGTTCATACATAACTACTTCAGTAGCTAACAAGTGAGCTAGTAGGTTAGAAGTTACGTATTGGGACAGCAGCTGACTAGCTAGATCACGATAAGATTTCAGCTCGTAGTAGGTGATAGGTTCGGGAACCTGGATTGGTTGTGGGTTAACTATGGGATAGGTCATAGTCTTTAAGAAAGACAACTTCGCGACGTGCTGTCAATGATGGTTAATATAGCTACTTTAGCAATTTTTTAACAAACTGAAATATGTATAAATAAGGTGCAAAACCTATTAGTCTGTTGAAGTTTTTGATCTGTTTGATTGTTAGTTAGTATGGTTCTAGTAGCTGAGAGCCAAACTTGGTTTGTTGGTGGAAGCGCTTATAGGTTGGTTAAGTCTAAGTTTATAGATTCACAATTCTTAAACTAAGACATACTAATCTTATAAAAAAATCGGTATCACTTGTAAGTTTTTCAATTCTTTAAACTAGGTTCGTTGGAAATTAAAGTTGTTAAAACATAACCTTGGCGATAGATTTCTGGTGTTAATTGAAATGGTCCATGACTAACTCTGATTAGTCTTACTACTGAATTGTGGAAAAAATGTACCATTTTGCGAATTTGCCGATTGCGACCTTCACTCAGAGTGAAAGTGTACCAATAGTGTTGTCTAGATAAACCCAAAAATTGGTACTGTTTGACGTCAGCTAAAACTATCTTAACTGGGTTGAGCAAGTAACTATCTAGTTCCATAGTACCACTTTGTGCCAAAGCAATTTGTTCTTGAGTTAGGGGTTTTATTAGGCCAACTAAATAAACTTTTTGGGTTTTGAATTTAGGATGAGTAAGACTAAAAATTAGGTGTCCGTTTTGAGATAAAATTAATAAACCTTCGCTCATAAAGTCTAGCCTACCTACCGGTTTGTAATTTTTAAAGTTTTTAGGTATCAAGTCATAGATGGTTCTTCTACCCTGAGGGTCAAATCGGGTAGTCATGGTTTTGGGTGGCTTGTACATTAACACTATTTTAGTCGTTTCGCTGTGTGGACTAACGTTTTGCCAACCTTTGGGGGTGTGTACCTCGACTTGATCAGTGTTTTGAATAATAGTACCCAAAATAGCTGGTGCAGAGTTTATTTTTACTAGTCCTTGCTGAATCCATTGATCTGCCTTACGTCTAGAGATACCTAACTGTTTGGCAAGATATTGATTAATCCGCATATCTATTTGGAATAAATACTGTTTATGAATTTAATCTTGACTTTTAGAGCTAAAAAACTTAAAAAACTCTCTTTTAAGTCTAAGACAGATGTTGATCTGACTTCTAACCAAACTAGGTTTGGTGGAAAACCTATTTTCAGTCAATTAGTTAAAATTGATAGTGAAATTATATTTGAATTACGGTTTAACCTAAAATTGATAATACAAAAAACAAGAAAGATAATCAAATTAGATACCTCATCTAGTTCTACCAAACATTTGAGTGACAAAAATTGTTTCACGACCGTTTAATTTGCCTTTGTTTACAGCTACACCAGTTTCTTTATAACCTTCTGCCAGAATATTGGCTTTGTGAGTGGGTGAGTTCATCCAGGCTTCAACCATGTCACTAGCTACTAAAAAACCGTTTGCCAGGTTTTCTCCAGCTTCTACGTAATTATACTTAACTTCCTTAATAAAATCAGACCACTTTTTACCATCTTTAGGGCTAACGTGAGAAAAATAGTTATACTCAATCATATGTTGATTTTTATTTTGAGCAGCTCTAGTTAGTAGTGGGTTAATCTTGAGAGGAGGAAGTCCATTTTTAGTTCTTTCTTGATTCACCAAAATCACTACTTGATCAGCAGTGTAGGGAATATCCAAAGCTTGGGTATAGCTCACAGTTTGTAACTGTTGAAACAATAAAAAGGTAAACACTACTATCGAGCACAGAAACGCAGCTATACCAGACAATGACCAATAAATATGAATATTGGGCGTTTTTTTAGACATTTACAATTTTTGTTTTAGTTGACTAAAAATGTTTGTCTGAGGTGGTGTTAAACCAGTATAAACCAGTTTTCTGATTTGGCCAAGAGTAAAAATTAGTGTTTGTTTGACAAAATTTGCAATCTATCTTCTTTTTTTCTTAAAAATAAGCAAATTTATGGCTTTGGGTAAAAATCTGGGTAACCTCTTGGGAGATTATTTTGGAGAATATTCCGAAGAAGAGTCGTTGCTTTCAGAAACTAAAAATTTTCGTCAAATTAATGTACAAGATACCAGCCAAACAGCTGTTTTTGGTGATAGTTTAATTCAATCCATTCCGGTTGATAAAATCACCTTAAATCCCTATCAAACCAGAACGCAGTTTGACTTTGAAAAAATTCAAGCGTTAGCTGAGAGTATTAAAACTACTGGGTTGCTAAATCCAATTATTGTTTCCAAGAGAGGTGAAAATTATATTTTATTAGCCGGAGAAAGGCGTTTACGTGCAGTCAAGCTATTGGGCCAAACCGAAATTTTAGCCATAGTTAAGCCCGACGAACAACTTACAGAAGCCGATAAAGTGTTAATTTCAGCTACTGAGAACTTGCAACGGGAAGATCTGACTCCTATTGAACTAGCTTGTACCTATAAGTCTTTACTAACAGTATTACAAATTGATGAGAAAGAACTAGCCGAAAGGTTAGGCGTAACCGCTCAATATATCAAAAATTATCTTAGGTTACTCTCTCTTTCCAGAGAAGTCCAAAAAGCTCTGTTAGAACGTAAAATTGGCGAAGGCCACGCCAGGCATTTAGTTGGTCTACCTGAAGAACAGCAAGAAATGGCTTTGAAAATTATTCTAGAAAGAGATTTGTCTGTACGTGAAATTATCGAATTAGTTAAGAAAATGCAACAAAATTCATGGCCAAACGTGACCCAGCTTCAAAAAGCTGAAGTAATTCCAAATTTGGAACCGGATATTATTCAGACCATTGACACCCTGAAACAAAAGCTGCCAAATGCTAAAATCAAGTTTTCTGGCAACGAGCGCAAAGGTAAATTGACTATTAGTTGGAGTATTAAATAAAGTTTTTTTAACATGCTAAAAAGCATTACTAAAAGTAAATTTTAGCTGTTTAGTCTTTGTTTAGACTATAATAATTAGACGTTTATTTTTGAAACATTTTTGTAGAGAGAACTTTCAGATTATATAGATTTTTCCTAAAAAACTTCCTAAGAAACTAAACGGTTTAGTATAATTTTTTGAATCTAAAAAAATTACTTAGTCTTTATAAAAGATTATTCCGAGAAATCAAATTAATTGATTCAGCCAGTTTTTGGATTTTTTTGGGCTAAACTGATTTTCCCCACTTAAAGAGTTTCAGAGTGTTTTTTAAATTAGGCCTACAACTTTCAATTTATCAAAGCGTTAACCAGTCTAAGTTAACTAACCCAATTTAGATGTTGGGAAAGTATCAATCTTAAATTGATTGAATCAATTTCAACAATGAAAATTATTTGGATTATTTAATTTGGTCAAAACTAAAAAGTTGAGTGCTAAGTTTTCATTTCCAAGTTGCCAATTTGGTTTTTTGTTTTTAGATTTTTTAGTCCTTTGAAAACGCATATGCCTACGGTATTTGTGATGATGTCTGGAGGGGTAGATTCATCGGTAGCTTGTGCAAGCTTAGTCAAGCAAGACTATCAAGTAGTCGGAGTGTTTATGAAATGTTGGTCTAAGACCTCCTTACAAAAGCTTGGGTTATCTGAAGAATTGTATGCTTGTTCTTGGGAAGAAGATTTGGAAGATGCCAAAATAGTGGCTAAAAAATTAGGTATTCCTTTCGAAGTTTGGGATTTTCAAGAAAAATATCTGCAAGCAGTAGTGCAATATATGTTAACTGAATATCGTCATGGTCGCACGCCTAATCCGGATGTTATGTGTAACGGACAAATTAAGTTTGGTATTTTCTATAACCAAGCTCTAGCTCGAGGAGCCAATTTTGTGGCTACTGGCCATTATGCCCGCACTAACAGACGAGCAATTTTGAGAGCTTTAGACACAAACAAAGATCAAACCTATTTTTTGTGGCAAATTAGAACCGAACAAATACCACAAATTTTGTTTCCTATAGGCGAGTTTGAATCTAAACAAAAAGTCAGGGAAGCCGCTAAAAACTGGAACTTACCAGTATTTGCTAAACCTGATTCGCAGGGATTATGTTTTATTGGTCAAACTACCTTGAGAGATTTGTTAATAGCTACTTTTGGTACTCAAGAGGGCGATATTCTGGATATTCATACTGGTCAGGTATTAGGTCGTCATCCAGGAGCTTGTTTATATACCATTGGTCAAAGAGAAAAACTCGGCTTAAGCGGAGGTCCGTGGTTTGTGTGTAAGATTGATGTAACGACTAATCAGGTTTGGGTAACTCACCAACACCAGGAACAAATTTTATACACTCAAGAATTAGTAGCCGAAGAACTAAACTGGCAACAACAGCCAGACACAACCAAGCCACTAGTTTGTCAAGCCCAAACACGTTATCGGCAACTGGCTGTAAATTGCAGGGTGTATTTTCACCCCGACAAAACTGTAAAAGTAGTTTTTCAAGAACCAGTTAGAGCGGTTACTCCTGGCCAAAGTGTGGTTTTTTATCAAGATGATCAGCTTCTTGGTGGGGGCGTGATTAGAAAATCAATTTCAAACCTTGAAGAGGTTAATTTTTAGAGTAAACTTATCGTCAATTAAAACCTTTTCAGTATTTTATGGGTTTTTTAGGTGAATTATTTGCCCGTCTTAGGGGTGAAAAGCAAACTGGACTACCTAGTCCTCGAGACCAGCGGGTAAAACAAGAAGAAAGTCTAAAAAGGCTAAGAAAAGACTAATGGAATAATTACTGGTAAGTTACCAAAATTACAGAGAAAATTAGACTCTGTATAAGAATCTGGTTTAGATGAATTAGTTGAATTACGAGAATCAGTAATACCAGTATCACCAGAAAATTTTCCCAATGTTACAATCACAGAAATTCTTACAAAAGCTTCTGAAGTTTCTAGAGAGTTGAATAATTTAGAAACATTTTATGGAAGAAAATCCTGATTTTTTTCGAAGAGAAAAAGTCAGAATATACAAACCTAGACCGATTGGGGCAAGCTATAAAAAATAATATAACACAAGTAAAAAACGGTATTTTAACCCTTAAAGAGATAAATCCGAAAAATTCAGATCGGCTTAGATTATCTCATGCTTGTGATGATATTGGTGATGGTATCTCTGATATATTAACAAATTTTGGTGAGTTGCCTGGGCATTTTGCGTTTATAAGTGATTATGTAGGCTGTATTTATAGTAATACCCCAACAAAATGATTTTTTGACAAACTCGGTTTTTTAAACTAGCCACTTTTTTACTAAAGTAGTTTATACCTATTGCCTATGTTAGGACACAGAGCAGGTGAACTTGCTGGTTCTTCGTTAGTTAAAAAAAACGAAAATCCAGAAGGAGAATTAACAGGAGAAGAAAATTTAAACGAGCTAAAAACTTGTTTACACCAAATTCTAACAGAAATTCAAGAGTTTAATATTGGTTCTTCTATTGAAGAAGTTGAAATTTTACAAAGATGTATTGGTTGGTTAACCAGTCTCAAGCAATTTATTGCAAAAATACTTCAACATTTTCCTCTTACGGAGGCAGAGCAATCAAATATTCAAAGTTATGATGCAACTTTAAACAAAATGTCGAATGCATTACGACAAAAACTTCTAAGCTTCGAAGAAACTCAACCTTCACTTTTTAAATCAAATCCTGCCGACTTAGCTACTGCTAATAGACTAGATCCTGGTGGAAAATGTATCGATTTAAAAGCAGTTGCTGAACTTCATCGTCCAAACTTTTGGCTAGACATTAAACATAGAATAGAAGAAATAGCAGAACAATTAATTAAAATCATAGAAAAAAAATCAAACACCAGTCAAGAACAAAACCAGGTAGAATCGGGACCAAGTGATGAAAAATTGCAACAAGAGTTAGAAGGGTTTAATCAAGACCTAAAAAAAATTAACGAAGAAGCGGATAGAGAAATATTGGTAGGTATTGTAAACAGTTTTTTCAGACACACTATTAAATATACTGTCTCTGTGGTTGGTGGTGTAGAAACAAAAAGACTAACTATTATTGAATTAGTTTTTACCCTTTTGGGTGAAATACAAACAAGTGAAGAAGATAAGGAAGATGAGAAGATCGCAAAAATTGTGGAAAAAGTAAAAGGTAACCTACGTTTGTATTCAGAGTTAAAAGATTATTTTATTAAAATTCGTATTCCGATAAGTAGTTCTATAAAAGAAGGAAATATAGAAAAATATAAAAAACTTTTTCTGCAGTTATGTGGGTTAAATGGACTAGAAGGAAAAAAGGTAAAAATTACTTTACGAGATACGAGTAAGCTCTATTATTTAAAAGCTCTTCTTCCGAAGATTAATGATCAAGAACTGGGAATTTTAGATATTCTTAGGGGAAGATTTAGGGATCTAGGACACGAACTAAATATAAATTATTTTAGAAATGCTCTTCTATTTTTGATTAAAATTATTGAGACAGATGAAACAACCATAAAGACAAAGATAAAGATAAAGGAAGGTGTTGTTAGTTTTGGGGCTAAGAAGATGAGACGAAGAAGAGTTAAAATGAGTAGAGAACCTACTTACCCAGATACAACAGATACAACAGATACAGAAGATACAACAGATACAGAAGATACAAAAGATACAAAAGATACAAAAGATACAATCACAACGATGATTGTAACAGAAGCGCAAGGTCGTAATAGAAATCCAAATGACTATAAATTTACTTCTTATCCTCAGCATATGCTTAGTTTGTTTAACGTCGGTGAAATTTCAATTCGTGGGTAAATAAAATAAGTTTTTTCTTAAAATTGCGTATGAGCTACTTAAACCAAATTCGCAACTTTTGCATTATTGCCCACATTGATCATGGCAAAAGCACTTTGGCTGATCGGTTAATGGCTTTGACTGGTACAGTTTCGGAAAGAGAAGCTAAAGACCGTTTGCTTGATCGAATGGATTTGGAGCGAGAACGGGGAATAACTATCAAGTTACAACCAGTGAGAATGGAATATGTGTATCAGGCTAAGTATTCCAGTAGATATTGCCAACCAGCTTGGCAAGGCCAAAAGTTTATCCTGAATTTAATTGACACTCCTGGTCATGTGGATTTTGCCTACGAAGTTTCCAGATCGTTAGTAGCTTGTGAGGGGGCCATTTTAGTTATTGATGCTTCCCAAGGAATTCAGGCCCAGACACTGGCTAATTTGTATTTAGCTATGGAATTAGATTTGGTTATCATTCCGGTACTAAACAAAATCGACTTGCCTAATATCGACATTGACAGCCGATTGCAAGAGATTAAACAAATTCTCAGTTACCAAGAAGACTCGGTTTTGCTAGTTAGTGGTAAAACTGGACAAGGAGTAGAAGAGCTTTTGGAAGCAATTATCGAGCGTATTCCTTCCCCAGCAATCAGAAAAATTACTTTTTAGAGTTGACTAGTTAGGTTTTCTTTTCTAAAATTTGATGAATTCGTAAATATTTACTTTCGCTAAGTATTATGTCTGACCAAAATTTTAGTAATAATCCGTTTATACAAAACCCTCAAGATCCTAATTTTCAGTTTAATCAGGGTGTTAATAACACTTATAATCCTCAAAACCCTACACCTACAACAGCTCCCGGAATGTACTCCGGAGGAATGCCTCCAACGAATCAGAACATACCTCCAATACCGCCAGTACCTCAAATGAACCCTAACTTTCCACCAATGCCACCAATACCACAAAACAAAAGTAGTGGCGGTTTGATTATTGCCATAGTAGTGGTGTTAGTGTTGCTTTTAGTTTCTGGTCTGGGAATAGGTGGGTTTGTTTATTGGAACAATTTACAAAGACAACAGGCTATCGAAAAACTCACGGTTTCCATTGATAAAAATCAAGAAAAATATAATGCCTTAACCGAGCAAACTATTAAAGATTTGGAATCTTTGTTAAAAAGTTACGATTCTGTATCTGCTTCCGATCTTTTTGAGAGTTTTACCAAAGTTCTTAATGAAGATATTAATACTCTAACTCAACTCGAACAAAAACATCAAGATTTAATCAATGATCTTAACTCTGAAAACCAAAATTTGCTCGAAGATTTTAATGGAAGTTTAAAGAAAGAAATTGAAAATGCTAAGGAAGTTTTAACCGCAAGTAAAACTTTACATGAAACCGCCTCTTGTTACATTAATTCTTTAAATAATTTGGAAAAAGCTTTTCTTGGTCTAGCCCCAATATTTAGTAAAATTGATAAAATTAATAGTAGCAATAATCCTTCTGCTCAAGATTATATTAATCCTATCAATCAATTGCTCAATGAGATTGAAAAAATTGAGAAATATAATCAATCAATAATTGGTTGTTTGGAGAAAAATCCAAATTTTGGAAGTCCTAATTTGATTGTTGACTATAAAAATTTACAGAAAAAAATAATGCAAATGAAGGATGGTCTACAAATGTTTAAATCAGGTTTACAAAAAAACCGAGCAAGTGATGCACAAAAGGGTGCACAAATGTTTGTTGACGCAATAGAAAGTTTTAATCTTAATAAAATTAGCCCATCTTCTTTACCTCTAATTCCTCAAGAAATGGAAAAATCTCTGAATGAATATAAATTAAGAGTTAACTCTGGTAAAAAAACTTTGGAAGAAAAGAAAAAACAAGTTATAGAAAAAGTTAAACGCTAGATAGCTTTATTTTATTTGCTTTGGCAGACAAAGTTCCAGCCAGGTGTCGTATTTTATGAAAATACTGTTGAAACAAGGAATATTGGTTACCAGTCAAGAAATCTTGATAGGCGATCTTCTTTTAGAAGATAGTAAAATTGGCCATATTTCGAGTTATCTTGCTACCTCGGCTGATTTAGTTGTGGATTGCGAAGGGAAGTTAATTTTACCAGGAATGATTGATACTCATGTCCATTTTCGTGATCCTGGCTTAACTCATAAAGGTGATTGTTATACCGAATCTAAGGCCGCTTTGGCTGGTGGCGTGACTACGGTTTGCGATATGCCAAACACTATTCCCCAAACCACCACTTACGAATTAGTCAAAGCTAAGCAAGAACTATATGCTCACAAATGTTTGTGTGATTTTGGTATTTACATTGGGGCTACTAAAGCTAATTTAGCTGATTTGCAACTGGCTGATGAAGATAGCACTATTCCGGCAATTAAAATTTTTATGGCCGAAAGCACTGGCGAAATGACTTTGTTTGAAGATGAATATTTAAGACCAATTTTTGCCGAAACTAGAAAATTAATTGCTGTCCATGCCGAAGATGAAAGGCGACGACTACAAAGACTTGAGTTGTTTAAGCAAAAAAAACTACCAGAAAACACCTGGGTGGAATCAAAAAACCCTTATCAACACGCAGTTATTAGAGATAACTTAGTAGCCGCTGAAGGAACTAGAAAAGCCGTTGAGTTAGCCCTAGAGTTTAATCATAGAACTCATATTTTACATATGTCAGCTAAGGAAGAGTTGCCTCATCTCGAACGTGGTGTGCAATCTGGACTAGTATCTGGAGAAACTTGCCCACAATATTTGTTTTTTGATCGCGAGCAAATTAGAGACTACGCTGGTTTAAGAATTATGAACCCTGCTTTAAAGGGTAGAGATGATCAACAAGCACTGTGGAATGCGATTAACCAGGGTTTAATTAACCATTACGCTACTGATCACGCTCCTCATTTGTTAGAAGAGAAATTACGACCATATGGTCAGCTACCGGCTGGTTTACCTTCAATTCAGTTTGCTTTACCTTTACTCTTACATAGCGTATACCAAAAACGCTTAACACTCAATCAGGTAGTTCAACTGTATGCTACCAATCCGGCTAAAAACTATAAAATTCGAAATAAGGGTGATTTAGTGCCTGGCTTTGATGGCGATGTGGTGATAGTCGATCCAACACAAAAAATTTTTATTCGATCTGATATGGTGTTGTCTAAGTGTGGTTGGAGCCCTTATGAGAATATGACTTTACAAGGTGGTTCTGTTATCAAAACCTTTCGGCGTGGCGAATTAGTTTATGATCAAGGCAGGTTTATAGAAACCACCAAAGGTAAAACGATTACTATAGAAAAAAGTTAGTCATTTCAATTAAAGAAAAAACTAGTTTCTTCCTCTTTGAAGCTTTAATTCTGTAAATTTTATACCAAATTCAGTCTGGTAACAAGTCTTTTACATCCAAACAAAACTTATAAAATCGAAGGCGTTAATTTAAATTAAGTTAGCTTTAATAAAGTTAGTTGCTTATTTACTTCAATTTGCAGATCACAGAGAAACTAGATTAGCTTCTTCTTAAAGTTAAGCATCTAGTTTTAAATTTCTTGTTTAACTTGCCAAAGAAACAGTTTCCACCAAGTAAGAGGTTTTACTTTAGCGTTGGTTTTAATGTTTTGGTCAGTTAAAATTAGTAATTTTTGGAGTTGTTTACTAGAATTTTGGGGTAATTTTTCTAATTTAGTGAAAAATAAACTTAAAGCTAGTTGTAAATCGTCTTCTGAAACTTGCCACCAAGAAGCTATACTTTTTTGGTTAATAGGTAGCTTAAACAAAGGCATATTTGTCGGCTCCCAAGTATTTTCTATAACCCAACTGGGGTTTTGAGTTAAAAAACATAAATCTAACAAATTGACTAATTCAGTATAGTTTTGGCTTTGGGTAAGTAGTTGGGTTTTTTCGGAGTCAGTTAAAGTAAAGTTAAACTTGGTTAGATAACTTTCCAGCAAGAACGCCTTGGTTTGGTGAGCAGATTGCTTTAAAGTTACATATTGAAAATCCAGTTTGCTCCAAAGCTTTTTTTCTTCAGAGGATAAACTGATTCCTGTACCTCGATGACAGTAAATTAGTCGATCAGTTGAGATTTTTGATAGAAATTGTGAATTGTCAGTTTTTAGGTTGAAATTACTTATATCTAGCAAAAAAATTGGCTCTAATTCGGTAAATAAACCTTCAGACCAAGGTAGAGCCAACTCTACAGACTTCCAATCGTCTAATAAGACTTGGTGAATGGGTAGCTTGGTTTGTCCAAAAAATAAATCAGCTAAATTTTGCCCAATTGAATTAGCTAAATATTCCAACACTAAATCCCAATCTTGGTAATCAAGATAAACTAACATAGTTTATGTACTGACTTAATTTTACAATTAAATACTGTCAACTAAGCCATTGGAAATAGTATAAGTAGTAAAAAGGAGAAATCAATCATCGAACGAAAAAATGTTTACTAAAAACTAATTTTATTAACCTAAACAAACAACAGCCGTTGGCTTTTTTGAGTAGTAAGTAATTAGAGACTCTGAATGAAACTATGTAGAGCGGGAACAGCTAACCGTATTTTTTACAAGTCTAACCCTTGCTAACAAATACTTTAAACTAATTACTTAGCTTGTTCAGAATTAAATTGATTACAGTTTCCAATTGGCTCTCTGACCAATTTTCGCCGAATAAAATTAAATCAGCATACTGTTTGCTGGGTTCGACAAATTGCTCGTGCATAGGCCTAACCGTACCTAGATATTGGTTAATTACCGATTCTACAGTACGACCTCTCTCGTTAATATCTCTATGTAGACGCCTAAGTATTCTTATATCTGCAGGAGTATCTAAAAAGATCTTGATATCTAAAATTTCCCGAATTTTTGGCTCTACCAAAAGCAAAATACCATCCACTAAGATCACAGAACTGGGTTTGATGATTATAGTGTTGGTCAGTCTAGAATGTGTAGTAAAATCATAAACTGGTGCTAACACCGACTGACCTTGCTTAAGCAAAGCTAAATGCTCAACAAAAAGGTGGTTATCTAGTGAATTTGGATGATCAAAATTAAGTTTGTCTTTTTCGGTCTTGCTAAGGTGAGAATACTCTTTGTAATAGCTATCGTGATTGACTATTGTGGCTTCAATAGAAGCCCATGCTTTTAATTTTTCAGAAATTACATTAACTAACGTGGTTTTCCCAGCTCCACTACCACCAGCAATACCCACCAACAAACCAGTTTTTACTGACATTAACCCATGTGGTGATAGAAATTGCCCTTTTTTGTCAAGATAACCAAATTGGCTTAATTGTTAAGCCGAGGGTAACATAGGTTAAATTGCTCAAAAGCTTACTAAAAAGTAGTGTCAATTCATCATCATTACCACAATGATTTAGTCAATAAATCTAAGTAATTTAGAATGTCTATTCT
>Ga0209018_1000675_pt1 | contig 30612 bp, 25 predicted proteins | sample YNPBryBLVA2012_FD_185814 | JGI IMG/M metagenome (GOLD analysis project Ga0209018, IMG submission 185814) | Anoxygenic and chlorotrophic microbial mat microbial communities from Yellowstone National Park, USA - YNP Bryant BLVA 2012 (SPAdes)... ...
GCTCACAGCGACGGCATGGTTTGGCACCTCGATGTCGGCTCGTCACATCCTGGGGCTGGACACGGTCCCAAGGGTTCCGGAGTTCACGGATTAAAGTGGCACGCGAGCTGGGTTCAGAACGGCGTAAGCCAGTTCGGTCCCTATCCACTGTGCACGCAAGATATTTGAGGGGAGTCGCTCTTAGTACGAGAGGACCGGAGCGAACCGACCTCTGGTGTACCAGTTGTTCCGCCAGGAGCAGACGCTGGGTAGCCACGTCGGGCAGCGATAAGCGCTGAAAGCATCTAAGCGCCAAGCGCACCCCAAGATTAGATATCTCATCGATAGTAAGACCCCTGGAAGACTACCAGGTTGATAGGTCGCAGGTGTAAGCGCAGCAATGCGTTCAGCTAAGCGGTACTAATTGGTCGAGGGCTTACTCAAGCTTAACTCAGTTGCTCGGTGTTAGGATCCCACTAGACCAGTGTGCGGCTGTCAAAGCGCTTTGAGCGCTGGGCAGTTTCTATTCAGGTGACCATAGCGAGGGGGAAACACCCGTTCCCATCCCGAACACGGCAGTTAAGACCCTCAGCGGCGGAAGTACTTTGGCCGCAAGGCCACGGAAGATAAGCACGTTGCCTGGATAGAAGAGTTGAACGATCGGCCCCGCTCTTTTGCGGGGCCTTTTGATTGGCTTGGGTACGCTTTCTTTTGGGTTTGCCTTTCGCCCCTGTCCCAAGCCCCTCGGGTTTCAAGGGCATTCCCTGCGGAAACGCGACCCTGCCAACAGACTGGACATTGAGTCCGAAGCAAAATTAAAAAGTAAATCAGCCAAACTAAATTTGTCTGACTGGCCGGCATCGCTCAAACGCACCGGTCACAAAAGCGCATGAACGGCGCTGGCCCTTCTGAACAACCATCAACCCGCCACGGGTGGTTGATAAATAAGGATGCCTAAAGAAAGGATGCCGAAAACACGCCGGCGGCCGTGCTAAAATATTCGGTATTCGAATAAAAATGGTGGTTGCTGAACTGCCATGCTAAGGGTGCGGAGGACGCACCGGGCAGCTTCAAGAAAGCCTTCATCGTGAGTGCCGCGGGCCCATCCGGTTTACGCGCATCGAAACGAAGCCTTGGCGGGCCGGTTGGCCTGGCTGAAGCCCGAAAGGACGGCCGCCAACGCGCCGGAATCTTTCCTTAGCCGGGCCGCGCACACGCAACGAGGTCCTGCCGCGTTGCTTGGCCTGTGCAGAGCCTTGGCAACAAGCAGCTATGCCCAGCAAAACCTTCAAGAAGCGATGTTCCTTTGGCTTTCGTCCAGTCGGCGATACCAGGCTTCGAACGGAGACCAGATTTTTTCCTGGAAAGACTTGGGCACTTTAATGACGTCCGGTTCCTTGCGGTCGTTCTTCCAGACCTTCAACGTCACTTCGTTGCCAGTACGGAAGGCGATTGGGTCCAGCTTAATCACCGCCCCGAAAGCCACATCTCGAATCGAGTAAAAATAACTGTCGCGGAACTCGCTGAAGGGGACCTTGAGGAAATCATAAGGTTCAATCGTCGTCCCGTTAACCAAGATTTCAACTTTTGTCACGTCGTCACGGAACTCATAGGTTTTTGGCGTGGTTGTTCCGACCAGGGCGCCGAGGAAGCCCCTCCACTGGCTTTCGGATGTCTCCTGGGGTGCTGGAACGATGTTCAGAACTATGACCGGACTAGTGATAATCCCCACGTATTTCTCCCAGAAAGCCGAAGTATGGGAAGTGAACTTGGGTGGCACTGAGTTCTTGTAGCGACGCCCAATCGTTCGTCTCCATTCCTTCTCGTATTCTTTGAGTTCCTCGAGAGCAAGCCTCTCTCGTATAAAAGGCGTTAAGATGTACGTCCTAAAGTTGCGCGGAGCTTTCAAAAACGGCATTTCCGGTTTTTTCAATTCACTGGCCTTGGCTGCGACTTCCTCTTCCGGGAGCGTATCGTATCGGGGTTGAGGCAACGGTCTAGCGTCCGGCTTTTGTTCGGGTGTAAGGAGGGCTTTTGCTTTGGACAAAACCGTCTGGGCGACTTCTATCCGGACAATACCGCTAAGTCCGGGGCCGTTACCGCCAGGATCAAGAAAAGTGGCCAGACCAACTGCCTTGCCATCCAGATTAAGCACCGGACCGCCGGAATTGCCGTGGTTTATGTTGACATCCGAGATAATGGCGTCTTGATTGACCCGTGACACAATGCCTGACGTCAAAACGAGCTCTTGGTGAAGCGGGCTGCCTATGCATAGAATCCTCTCGCCTTCAAACGGTGGAGGGTCCGAAGGGTCTGGCAAGGGTATCGGTTTGATGGACCGGAAAAGGTCACTGTTCGCCCAAAGCACGGCTACGTCGGCCTTGCCGTCATTCAGCAGAACTTCGGCCCGGTAAAGCTTGCCCGTGCTCAGCTTCAACTTGACCGGGTCTCCGGATCTAATGACGTGGGAATTCGTTAGGATGAGCCCGCTCGAATCGACAAGGAAACCGCTCCCTTGGCTTCCACCGCATAAAACCGTCACTACCGCGGGTTTCACGGTGGCAAAGATTTGTGCCTCAGGCGTCACACTTCGACGCGACGGCTTCTGCTGGCCCTCAAGCTCCTGGCTGCGTGGCGACCAAGGCAGTAGTAGCAGGGAAAGCAACCATGCTAGCTTCAAAACCATTGAAAGGCCTCCTCTCTCGTTACTCGGATATCCTGACGTTGCAGGATACCATAGTAATTTATACCATCATTGAACTAGCTTGATCTTTTCAGCCGGGATTTACATCGCCTGAATGACTTAGTCCTAAATCTCACGAGACGGCAGACCGCCATACCCGCAAATGATCGACTGCCGATAGAAGGTTGGGTGTGTGGATTCTAGGAGATGGAGAAAGCTTGTTGCCGCTTAAACGGCAACGTGTAAGCGGTCAGGTCGGAAGATGGTCAGGCATGCTTTGATGGGCTGTTGCACGTGAGCCCACTGGCGTGTTGAATGGCCAGCCTGACTTTGCTTCATTGGGTGTCAAGGCTTGCATCGTTCAGGGTAATGCTTCTTGCGGGAGGAGTTGTTATAAAGAGCGAAAATCGCGACCATGAGGAACAGCGGCTGCTGAAGGGATGAGTGCAGAGGGCCCAAGAAGGAACACCAAAACCGTTGCCTTGCGTCAACGTCGGCACCGACTCGAGCTGAATTGGGAAAAGTAACGACCCAGGCCAACGGTGCAGTCGCCTTACTCGTTTTGCTTGCTGACGAGAAGCAACAAGCCGAGGCGTTTGGCAACTCTAAGGCGGGAATACCACTTGAAAAAAAGATCTGGCGCCGGCGAATCCTGTTCGGCCGGCGCCCTTTGCGAACGTGTTAGGGGAAGCGGTTACTTGTTGCGCCGCCGGCGGGCGATCAGAGCCAAAGCCCCGCCGCCGAGGGCGATCAAGCTAGCGGGCTCAGGCACGGCCCCCGTGAACCTGATGTTGTCGACGTAGTAGTCGATCGGCGTGTAATTATTGCCGGTACGAGCCATGATGTGGATTTGGAACCAGCTGCTGGAATTGGGCGCGGAAGCCACCAAGCTGCTGTAATCCCAAACCAACGTCTTCTTGTATTCGACGTTTTGATTGACCCACGGCCACTGCTCGATTTCGATCTGTTGCCAGCCGCCTGCGCTGTTGATGGCCAACGCAATGTTCACGTTGTGAGCCTTTCCGGCTGGGGTGAACACGTCCACTTCAAGCTTGGTGTTCTGTTTCCACTGGTTAAAGACGTTCGGATCGTCCCATTGCTTGCCCAGCCAGGTCCAGGCGCCGTCCGAGTCGGTGATCTTCATGCTGTAGGTGCCGTTAGTGGCGCCGGTGGTCGACTGAGAGGCCGCTTTGCCCGTCTTGGATGTCCAGACACCTGTCTCAAACGATTCGACGATGAACGCGGCGCTCGCACCTTGCATGGCAGAGACCGCAAGAGCAACAATGATCAGCTTTTTCATTCTAGAAACTCCCTTTTGACAGGAACTGCGCTCGAGCGTTCGAGATGGTGCTGAATGCAGGCCTGTTATGCATCGAACGCATCTTACGAGAACTATTTTACAAGCAAATCGGCCTGTGACGGAGGAGCTGTCGATGATTGCGCAAATGAATTTCAAAACTCGTATATTTGCTGAGCAGATAGGCCTGTTTGAACCTGAAAAGCGCAGACAAAATAACACGAAATCGTAATTCTAAACAGTACAAAATGATCATTGACATGTGGTCCTGAAAGCCGTGATTGTCAGCTTGCTGAAACCAGGGCGCCGATCGGGGTTGCCTAATGCCTATTAGTCTAGGAGCTCGACCCAGCCTGGCACGCTGACCATCTTTTGATCGAGGCCGGCCGGCACGGTAAGCCGCTCTTTACCGCCGGTTCTTGGATACTTGGCTTGAACCGGCTGGCCGCTGGAAACATGAATCGGCCACTCGGGATCGGTGATCGCCGTTCGCCCAAGCGCGGCTATTTGCGCACCTTCTTTCAATATGAACTCCGCGTCTGCCTTTTCCTTGACGCCGCCGACCCCGATCAAGGGCAACCTCCCGGCTATCTTTTCGGAAACCCGCTTGATGAAGGTTTGCGCATCGCCGTCTTTTGTGCTTGCCTGGTCTCGGCTCCAGGTCGACAGGTGGATGTAAGCGAGCGGCAAGTCCGCGAGCCGGTCAACCAGCTTAAGGGTTTCAGCAATGTGGATTCCCGGCTCGTCTGATTCCTCCGGAGAAAGCCGGTAGCCGACACCGAAGCTGTCAGCCGCATGGACCAGGCAGGCTTCGGCCACAGCAAGCGGGAAAGCGAATCGGTCCGTGCCGCACTTGTCGGTTCGCAGGTTGGTTCGGGGGCTGAAAAACTGCTGGAGCAAATAGCCGTTGGCTCCGTGAATCTCCACGCCGTCGTAGCCGGCCTCTTTGGCTCTTCGGGCCGCCTCGCCAAATGCGCGGATCATATCGTCCACTTCGGAGGCGGTCAGCGCGCGCGGCACGGGGCCTCCTTCTTTTTCGGGGCCGACGGCCGATGGCGCAACGGTCTCGCCGCTCAAGCGTGACGGACAAGCGCGTCCGCCATGGTGAATCTGAAGATAAACCTTAGCCCCCTCGGCGTGAATGGCGTCCGCCATCACCCTTAAATCGGTCAGACGTGCATCCGATTCGCATCCCCATTGCCCGTCAAACGCTCGCCCTGTTGGATGAACGAAGCATGCGCCGGTGATGATCAGGCCGAAGCCTCCTCGTGCGCGCCTCGCCAGAAAGGCCACCTCGTCCGGGTGCAGGGAGCCGTCTTCATTGCCCGAAAAAGTCGCCATTGGGGCGACCGCCAGCCGGTTTTTCAGCTGAAGGCGCGGGGTGTCGAGAGCTTGGAACAGCATGGCCTATTGTATCCGTTCCTTCTAGGCCGGGGCCGATCTGCCTGAAATTCGGCTTGGCCCTTGTTTGGCTACGAAGCACACGAAATCTCAAATACCATGAAGGCTATTAACTTTAAAGAGCTGGGTTGAGGACTCAAGGCGCTTCCTGCATACAACTATTGGCGAGCCTTGCCTGAATGAGGTGGCAAACCCATGGTAGATTCAGTGCGTGACTGAGCGCGACCCCGCAACCTTGCGGCAACTCAAGAAGAAGACTGAGACGCGGCGGTTTTTTAAGGAGCTGGCCGGCCAAACTCCCTTCAAACGTTCCTTGAAATTTTTGTTGCAGGACTGGGAGGACGGGTATAACGTGGGCAGCCTGTTTCGTATCGCCGACGCCTGCGGGGCGGAGGAGGTGGTTTGCATGGGCCGAACTCCGGTGCCTCCGAACCCGCAAATAAGCGTCACGTCCCTTGGCAACCACCGCCGCATCCGGTGGCGGCAAACGGTCCGTCACGACGACGCCATCCGAGACCTCCGCGAAGAGGGATGCCAGATCGTGGCCGTCGAAGTGGCCGAAGGCGCCGTTTCCTTTAGGGAGTTCGAATATGCAGGCAAGGTTTGTTTGGTTCTGGGAAGCGAGAAAAGGGGCGTCTACCCGAACGTGCTGAGTCAGTGCGACGGCGCGGTCATCATACCGATGGCCGGTAAAAGGACGTTCGCTCAACGTGGCGGTCGCTGGAGCTATCGTCGCCTATGAGGCCCTTTTGCGATAGTCGAGGAGCGCTCCCGTGCGAACCTCCCACTCGCGTCTGCAAAGCTCACTTTTTAAAAGCCACATACTCGGGCGCCACTTCTTGCGCGATGAAGGCAGCAGTGTTCAAGGTCTCGCAGTTCGTCAAAACGATGATGGTTACGCCGTGGTCGACGTACTTTTGAATCACGGCGGAAAAGCCGGATGTGGAACCCCCGTGCGTGATCAGCTTCGCGCCTCGATACTCTGTGATGATCCAGCCCAATCCGTAGCGGGTTGGCTTTCCATCGCTCAATTTGTTCGGCGTCCACATGAGCTGTTGGCTCGTTGGGCTAATGATTTTGTTCTTGTCCACCGCCTCGTTCCATAGGATCAGGTCCAGCACCGTGGAAGCGATGGCCCCGGCCGCGTTGATGTCGGTGAGGTGGGTCCCTCTATTTTGAATCTTGCCATCGACGATGTCATAGCCGGCGACTCGGTTCTTGATAATTGCGGAAGGGTCACGGGGCTGGCTGCTGTTCATCTTCAAGGGCTTGAATATCGTATCGCTTAAGTAGTCCCAGTAGGATCTTTTGGTGACATGTTGGATAATGTAGCCGGCAAAGCAGTACCCCGTGTTGCGGTAAGCGTATTTGGTGCCCGGCGTAAACTCAAGGGGATGCGCGCTTAATCTCTTGATGAACTTGGCATAGTCTACGTTGTCAAATATCGACAGGCCCTCGATGTCGTTGACGTTTTTCAGTCCGGATTGGTGGCTGAGCAGGTGCCTCAGCGTGATCTCTTTCCACTCCTGGGGGATGCCCGGCATGTACTCGATCACCGGCCGGTCCAGGTCAAGTTTCCCCTCTTCGACAAGCTTCATGATCAACGTGGCGGTGAACTGCTTGGTGATCGATCCGATCTCGAAAACGCTGTCCAATTTTGTTTTGACGTTGTTCTCGATGTTGGCGTACCCGTACGCGGCCTTCTTTACGACGTTGCCGTCCTTGACGACTGCGAGGACGGCACCCTGCACCTTCCGAGCGGCCATTTCTTTGCGAACGATGTCATCGACCTTGTCGGCGGCAGCGAAAGCGGCGGCAAAAAGCATGGGCAACAAAAGCGAGCGATAAAACACGGACTATTCTAGCCTAAAACAAGCCGAAAGGGCTTGGATGCGCGATCCAAGCCCTTTCCCCGCGCCTTGCGCTACCTCCGAGGCAGGTCACGGCCGTACCCGTTCGGCGCGGGGGTGGATCTCAAGCCCACCTTTTCACACCGTCCATTATAAGGGCATTTGCCACAAGAAAGGACTTCGGGCCCTAGGCCTGTTGTACGAAGTTGGACACGTCCTCTTTCAGCTTTCTCAGGCTGGGCTCGTGAACGTACATCATGTGGCCGGCTTCGTATTCCCCTGTCGTGATGTTTCCCCTTACTTCGGGATCTAGCTCCATATGGGCGACGGTGAACTCGGTGGCAAAATAGGGGGTTGCCAAGTCGTAGTAGCCTGAAGCGATGTAGACGCGCATGTGCGGGTTCTTGGCCATCGCCGCGCGCAACGCTTCGCTGGTGTCCGGGTGGCCGTCGCCTGCGGATCCCCAGTCCCACGGCTTCTTGATGCCGCCAAAGATCTCGTAGCTAAGGTCAGTTTTGTACCCGAGCGAGGTGCGAACGTAGTGGTTGAACATCGCGGTGTAGGGTGCCATAAGCGCGGTCATGCTGGGGTCGTGCTCGGGGTGCTCGCCTGCCGCCTTGGCATCGATCCCTTTGAACCGGCTGTCCAATCGTCCAACGGTTCGCTTCTCGTCCCGGCAAAGCTCCTTGCAGAACGACCAGATGTGGATGCGCAAGTCGTTGTTGTCCAGATAGGTCGTGCTGAGCCCTGTGAAGCGCGCGAGCTTTTTGATGATGGACTGCCTTTCCTTGGCTGTCAAGCGATCGCCCTTGGCGAGTGCGGCATGGTATTCGCCCAGGGCGAACTCCTCAACCTGCCGCAGGGTGGAGCGCAGGTCGGCGCTCAGGTCTTTGGGAAGCTTTCCGTGGTAAAAAGCGGTAGCGGTGTAGGTGGGCAAAAACAGCACGTAGGGAAGGTCGTTTCCCTTGACGAATCGTGCCGTTTGGAAGTTTAGGATCGACGACACGAGCACGATGCCGTTGAAAGCGATGCCTCGGTCGATAAGATAGCCGGCCAGACCCGCCGATCGCGTCGTGCCATAGCTTTCGCCCGCGAGAAACAGTGGCGAATTCCACCTTTCAAATCGGGTCAAGAACAGGCGGATGAACTCGCCGACGGACTCGATGTCGCCCTTAAGGCCCCAAAACTTGGCTCCCAGCTCCTCGGTATGAGGACGGCTGTAACCGGTGCCGACGGGATCGATGAAAACCAAGTCGGCCACGTCAAGCCAAGTGTGCTCGTTGTCAATCAACTTGAACGGTGGCTTCGGCATGCGGCATTCTTCGTCCATTGGGATCCTTTTGGGACCGATGGCCCCCAGGTGCAGCCAAAGCGCGGGCGAGCCGGGGCCGCCGTTGTAGGCGAAGATCACGGGCCGCTGGGACTTATCCTCCACGCCGTCCAAGGTGTAGGCGACGTAGAAAACTTGGGCTTCAATTTCGTCAAGCGCGTTCCGCAGGGGAATCCTGCCAGCCGTCGCCGTGTAGCCCAGCTTCTTGCCATGCACCGTGATCTCGTGCTTCGTTGTAACAGGCTCTTCATCGACGAAAGGCGCAGGCTTCTTTTCCTCTTGCTTTTGTTCTTTCTTTTCTTCGGTTTTCTTTTCCTCTGCCATGGGCGTTCTCCTTGCTAGCCGGACAGATTACCGCTATTGGCTGCGATTTTCAGGCTGATAAACGCGAACGTAGTCGATTTCGTACCTCTGCGGGAAGCACGAATCGTCGATGCCCATGGCCCCGCCCCACGTTCCCCCGATGGCCAAGTTGAGGAGAATATAAATTTTTCTGTCGAAAGTCCACTTCGATGGTCCCTCGTAGGCATATTCGAAGTACTTTTTGTCATCAACCAACATGGCGATCCCGGCCTTCGACCATTCCATCGCGTATACGTGGAACGTCTCGCAACAGTCGGGAACCTGAAGCACCGAGCCTTTGCTCCAGTGCTTCCCGGTGTCGTTGATTTGATGCAAGGTTGCGTGGATGGCCCCCTTGTTGAAGCCGACGTGCTCCATGACGTCGATTTCGCCGCATCGGGGCCAGCCGACCAAAGGACGGTCCTCGCCCATCATCCAGATGGCGGGCCAAGTTCCCCTCCCGGCCGGAAGCTTGGCCCTCACCTCGAGGCGACCAAACTGAAAAGCGAACTTGCCCAGGGTGTTGATGCTGCCTGACGTGTACTCGAAGCGGTCGAACTTTTCTTTGCGGGCTTCGATCATAAGCCTTCCGTCTTCGACGCGAACGTTTTCTTTGCGTTCCTTGGTGTAGTACTGGGCCTCGTTGTTGCGGATGGAGCCGACTTCATAGTCCCATTTGTTCTTGTCCGGAAGGCCGTTTCGATTGAATTCGTCGGACCATATCAGTTTCCAAGTCGGTTCGGGCTGGTTTGCGCAGACGGCCAGAATGGCCAATGGAATGATCATCATGGCGCCAGGTTACCCCTTAATCCTTGCCGCCGTGAGCAAGCCCTGCCGGCTAGTTGGACAGGCGAACCTCGACATTCGGATCGGTGTGTTTCACCACCAGCACCTTGCTCCTCGGATTGTAAGAATAGCCATTGCTACCACTCAGTCTGGCGTTGGCCTTCAGGGTCTTACCGGCCGAGAGCACCCGCAAAGGCGCGGAAGCGAGCTTGAGCAAGTCGACCGAGTTGGGCAACGAAGCGTAAACGACTCCGCTCTTTTCGTACGTGATGCGCTGAATCTGCGTGGAGGTTCGGAGCAGGTGGTTCTCGTCTTTTGGCGCAAGCTCGGGCAGGCATCCCATGTCTTGGTACAGGTAACGTACGACAGGCGAGGTCAAACTGTACCAGCTTCCCCAGTTTCCATAGATTTCGGGCCCAAGCACCGTGTTGTGAGCGCGTCCGTCGGGCTTGAGGCCGTACCGAACGACCATTTTGACGGCCGCCAGTGCGGTGTCCCGGTACTTCTCCTCGCCGGTGGTCAAAAAGAACTCGGCCGCCATCATCGACCAGTTGAGGGTCGCGCTAGGGGTCGCGGCGGGATAGGCCGTTTGCTCGCGCATGATCAGCCCCATTTCTCGATCGACAAACCCCAGTCCGTCCATCGTGTGATCGAATAACTTGCGCGCTTTGTCAACGTACGACGAGGCGTTGGCGGTGCAGTGGTATCGAAGTAAGAGCCGGATGGTCTGGAGCGGCGAATAGTGGACTTGCGAGTCCGACCCGACGGGGATGTCTTCGTAGAGGCCCGACCAATTGTTAGTTCGAATTGGGTTGCGAAGCATCCACATCCAGGCAAGGATTTGCGCTTGCTTGTAGCGCAAATCGCCAGTCAGGGCGTGCATCTTTTCCATGAACGCTACGTTCATGTAAATGGCCGAGGAATACGGTTGGCGCACCTCGCTCGTGAAGGGGTTAACCCGAAAGGGCCAGTTGCCGTCGTATCCTTGGTTCTTGGCCAAGGTATCGGCGCTCTTTCGGGCCGCTTCGAGGTATCGCTGATCGCCGGTGACCTCGTAGAGCCGGGTGTACGCGAGGCCCATGTAGCCAATCTTGTCCGGTTGAATGGCGTCTTTGTCCTCAAGCCCTCCGGGTTTCCCCTCGGAAAAGGTGGACCAAGCCAAGTTCGGCCACTTGCAGTCTGGGGGCGTGCTGTGCCGGATGGTCCAGTCGGCCAGTTGCCTGGCACGCCGAATCGCTTCGTCGTCGCCGGAGTAGTTGTAGTAGTTCAGAAAGGCTTCGATAAGGTAAGCGTGATGGTAGGCAGGGTAGCTGATCCGGTAGCTGAAGCGATCGTCGTCGTCAATCACGGCGTGGTAAATGTAGGGTGGCACCTTGTCGCCGTGCTCATCGCGAAGGCAATTGTTGTCGATGCCCTTGTCGGAAAACAAGAACTTGACGGCACGCACCATCGTTTCGGCCGTGTTGAGCGGAAATCCCTCCGGCAAAGGGCGGTATTCGGATGCCTTCAGGAAGAACTGGGTGCTTACGGTGTCGGCGGCTGGCGGGTCGATTGGCCTGAAATCGGCATCGCCGATCGGTGTAGAGAGAATGAAAATCGCGGTGCAAACCATGGTGGCCTCCTTCAGGGAAGTGTACCAAATGTTCTATCGTCTTGTACCTTTTGTTGCTTCCATTGCGATTAAAGCCAGCGGTTAAGGCAAGGAAGCGCTTTGTCAAAGTCGGGAAAAACCCTCCGGCCTACGAAAAGGAACTGCCCGGAGCAACCCGTCTGGCTCAACTGGAGCATAGACGAGGTGGAGCTTTAAAGGCGTCCTTGTGTTCAGAGTCTGGACACATCAATCAAGTCGCTGGCCAACCGGATAGTCTGTTTCATCTTTTGTTCTTCTCCGTCCGGCAAGCCGGCCATAGAGATCGACATTGCCACGTTCGAGTCCGATTTCAAGAAAAGGCCCGTCAGCTGATCGACAATGAACGCGCCCGCGCCGCTCATGCTCGATACCATCGACGGCGAGCCTGCGCGTTCAGCATCCGGCGCCGCCATCGACACGTCGCCCTTGAGGGTCATTTCGATCGTGACGGCCTGCCGTCCTTTAAAGGTGCCAAGCGACTTGACCTTGAATTGGATTTTGACCGGGCCTTCTTTGGACCCGCCGGTGGACGGGATGATGGCCTTGCTCAGGTCGAGGGCCTGATTCCAGGTTTTGCCGACGAAGACTGGGTCTTTCGGAATAACGAGCCCCATGGCGCTGGCTTAAGTCATCCCGCTAATCATGCCGAGCTGGCCGGCCATGTTGGCCCCCACGATTTGCGGATCGCCTTTCGGGTTTACCATGAAATCGCACCGTTGATGCACGCGGACTCTCTTGATCTCCGAGTCTTGGCCGACGAACGCCTGCACCATGCCAGGTTGGGCAGCAGTGACGCGGAGGTAACGGAAGAAGGCCACCGTGTCAATGAAGCCGTCGACGATTCGCTTAAACTTGATGCCTCCGATCGTGTTCATTTTCATGTCTGCGGACATGGGGCTGCCCTGGACGCCTATGTTCATGGGTGTCGCGTAACGATAAACTTTCCCGCGCTTGATGTTATAACGCAAGGTAACGGAGTCTTGAGCTATTGCGGTTGCTGAAAATGCTGCAAGTAAGATCAGTGCTTAAAGCATTCTCATTTTTGTTTTTCTTCGGGAGTATCCGCAATAGTCTGTTGAACTTTGCTGGTCTTTGATTTGGAATCCTTGCCCACGAAGCGGTTAACATCCATTGCCAGCATGGTGGCGGCCAAGGCAAGAACTAAGAAAAAGCCGCTTGTCGAAACGAGGCTCTGCACCTGCATGCTTAAGCGTTTTCCGCCTCGAAGCAGTTCGATAAAGGCGACTACCATTTGCCCGCCGTCCAGCGGAAAAATGGGCAACAAATTCATAATGCCGAGTGAGATGCTGAGCAGGGCTGCGAGAAGAATGACCGTGGTAACCCCTTGCTTGGCGGCGTCGACGGCGATCGCCGCGATCGTTCCCGGGCCGCCAAGCTCGTTTTTGGCCCGGGAAGGTTTCTTAGCGATGTTGACCAAGTCCCCAATCATTTTGAAGGGCAGAGCGACTCCTTTCTGCAAGGCGGTCAGGGGCGGCTGGCGGACGAACTGCGTGTCCCACATCATGCCTGCCAGGCCCTGCCTCTTGGTCTCTCCCGTCGGCTCGAGCGTTGGACTGAACACTGGTGTCTCTTCTGGCCCAAGGATAGGTTTTAGATTTGTTTTATAAACCTTGCCTTTTCTTTCGTATACGACCTCCAATTCCCGGTTCGGGCTTTCTCGCACCACTTTAATCACGTCGAAGAACGTTTCCATCTTTTTGCCGTCAATCGTCAAAAAGCGGTCGCCTGCCCTCATGCCTGCCGCGTGGGCGGGCATGTCTTTGGCGATCGACCCGATGATCGGTTTATTGACTGGCTGCGCTTCTCCAACGGTTGAATAGAGAATCGTGATCAAGATGATGCCAAACACGATGCTGAACAGCGGACCAGCGAAAAGAACGATCAATCGCTGCAAAGGATGCTTGCTGTAGAACCCCTTTTCAATCTTGGTCTCGCTGGCGTCGGGCTTGGGCGCCATGCCGCGGATCGAGGCAAAGCCCCCGGCCGGGATCATCAGCAGGGAAAACTCGGTGCCCTCTTTGTTCTTACGCGATATGAGAGGCCGATATTGAACATTCACTCTTTCACCGTTGATTTCAATGGAGCCCTCGCCCATGGTGCTATCCTCGCCCTTTCCAAGAACAGGCTTGTAATACAAAAGGATAATGGCAAGCCCTGAAGCCATTCCGAGTACCGTAAGCGCTTGAGTCGCTTCGACGCCCGTTCCTTTGGTGGAAAACAAAAGAACGGCAATGGCCCCTACCCAGCAAACAACGAGGTTCTTGAAGGACGAAACGATATCGAGATGGTAGAGCAGGCCAAGACGGGCAGTAACCCAAATAGGCATGCCAATGCTCAGAAGGCACAAGCCAATAAGAGTCAGAGTGGGAATCTTCAGCAAGCTTCCTAAAAAGATAACGCCCAAACAAACCACAGCGGCAAGCCAAACCAACTTTTTGGGCGCCAGCGGCCTATCCAGACGGGACTCCAGGGCGGTCACCCGTCGACCGCCGATCATGACGGCAAATGAATCGACCGCCATCCCGTTGGCCTTGGCGAGCCAGTAGTGGCCGAGCTCGTGGACGAAAACCAGCACCGTGATGACAACCAAAAAGGCCAGGCCGCCAAGGGCGTACTCCAAAATTGTTTCAAGGCTCTGCATGTGATTAACCCATACGTAACAAGGCTCGTGCCGTTTCGCGTGCCCAGCGATCGGTTTCCAAAATCGAGTCTAGTGTAGCAGGAACGGGGCTGTGACTCTGCATCGTTTGGTCTACCACTCGGGGGATGTCCAGGAACTTGGTCTCACCGCGGATGAAGGCGTTCACGGCCTCCTCGTTGGCGGCGTTCATGGCGCAAGGCATCGTTCCGCCAATGCGGCTGCTATCACGGGCCAGCGCAGGACAACGAAAGACGTCCTCGTCCAGCTTCTCAAAGGTCAGTTGCGGGTGATCGAGCGGGCTCCATGAGGGCAGCTCGTTGGGCACGCGTTCCGGGTAAAGAAGGGCGTACTGAATCGGCAGGCGCATATTCGGCCAGCCCATTTGGCCGAGCACGCTTCCATCCTTGAATTTGACCATGGAATGGATGACGCTTTGCGGGTGGACCACAATGTTTATTCGCTCGAGTTCAACGCCGAAAAGCCACTTGGCTTCGATCATCTCCAAACCCTTGTTCATCAGCGTCGCGCTGTCGATGGTGATCTTGCCGCCCATGGTCCACGTGGGATGTCGGAGGGCCTGTTGCCGGGTCACGTTGACTAGCTCTGAGAGCGGCCACCCTCGGAAGGGGCCGCCCGAGGCCGTCAGGATAAGGGAATCGATTTGTTCAGGATGGTATCCCTGCAGACATTGAAGGATCGCGCTGTGCTCGCTGTCGATCGGGGTCAGCAAGCACTGGTTCTCGGCAACCAGAGGCATCACGATCTCCCCGGCGGCCACAAGCACCTCCTTGCTGGCCAAGGCAATGTGCTTGCCGGCGCAAATGGCCTCGATAGTGGGCAAAAGGCCTATCACCCCGGCGACACTGACAACCACCACGTCCGCCTCGGGGAGCGTGGCCAATTCGATAAGGGCCTGAATTCCCGAGGGGATTTCGTCGCTAGGTTCGAAAAGCGCCAGTTTGGCCTCGGGGAACAGCCGGCTCTGCTCGCGCAACGCATAGGCATTTCGGCCCGCCGCCAGACCGACGACCTTCAGCCTGTCCGGATGTTGCAAACAAACGTCTACTGTCTGCGTGCCGATGCTGCCTGTCGAACCAAGGATGACGACCCGTCTCACGCGCTCAAGTGTACCGGCTCACCGAGTTTGGTGCTTCGATAGCCCGCGAAGGCCACGCGGGCGGCCTGCAAGCCGTCGAAGCCGGTCACGGGCGGATCTTCGTTCTTCAGGATTGCGTCCACGAAGGCCGACACCAGTGCGTAATCGAGGTCGCTGCCAAAGGAAGCAATCGTATGCGATTTGGCTCCCTCGCTATAAACGTCAAGTTGCTGGTTGAACATGTCGAGTTCGATGGTGCCTTTGTCTCCGACCACGTTCATGGTGACGTCGCCCCAGGTCTTGTAGGCTTTCGGGCGCGACCAGCTGGAATCGAGGGTGGCAACCGTGCCGTTTTGAAAAGTGAGGGTCAGCATGGCCGTGTCCTCCCAGCCTTGGCCGTACATGTTGTTTCCGATCTGCGCGGCGACCGTGTCCACCTCGCACCCCAGCAGGACGCGCAGCAGGTCGGCGACATGCACCGTGTGATCGATCATCGCCCCGCCGCCGGAAAGCGACGGATCGACGAACCAGTCGAATGGACAGGTTCCCCGGTTGGTTGCGCAAACGGCGCGCACATCGCCGATCCCGCCCGCCCGAACGTGCTTTAGAAGCGACTGGAACGCTGGAGAGAAGCGGCACGGAAAGGCCGTCATTAATTTGACGCCGAACCGCTCTGCGGCGGTCAAGATGCGTTCTCCCTCCTCTTCCGAGGTGGCCAGGGGCTTTTCACAAAGGATGTGTTTTCCGGCGGCGGCCGCCATCTCAACCAGGTCGGCGTGCCTCTTGTTTTCGCTGGTGATCACGACGGCATCCACTTCTTCGAGCAAGTCCGAAGCGGAGGCGAAGGCTCTCATCTGATGAAGTTTGGCGAAATCGCTGGCGCGGATGTCGTTGTCGTCCCAGACGCCGACCATCTCGGCGTGCGCGTTTCTCGCCAAGCCGGAGGCATAGCCCCAAGAGTGCATGTGGGCGACACTGAGAAACCCAAATCGAATGGCCATGCCCTTATTCTGAATCATATCGATACCCCTTTGGTCGTGCCGGCGTTGCTGAACAGCGCGAAAAGTCGCCATAATATCGGTGGGCGCGGAGTGGTGTCCGAGTTGGTCGAAGGAGCGCGACTGGAAATCGCGTAATCGGTCAAAAGCCGGTTCGTGGGTTCGAATCCCACCCGCTCCGCCATCCATTTCCCCGTGATGAATCGACGCCGCCGGTCTTCATCGTTTCAAAGACGCTCGACACGAGCGAGCCAGGCACCGCGCAACCCTATCCGCTTCAAAAGGTTTATCGGCTTCTTGGTTCCACTCCTAGCAAGTGCCGAACGAAAAAGTCCTGCATTTTGCGCTTGACGTAAGGCATGCCGCTGGGGCAATGACCCGCGCCTGGAACGATCAGCATGTCGAAGTCCTTGCCGGCCTTGATGAGAGCGTTGACCACCTGCATGGTGGAGGCGGGATCGACGTTGGTGTCCAGTTCCCCGACGATGAGGAACAGCTTGCCAGTGAGGTTTTTTGCGATGGCAACGTTCGACTGCTCCTCGTAGTGGGGGCCGACGGGCCAACCCATCCAAGCTTCGTTCCACCAGATTTTGTCCATCCTACTGTCATGGCATCCGCAATCGGCGACTGCCACTTTGTAGAAGGCTCCGAACGCAAAAACGGCCCTGGCCGCATTTTGGCCTCCCGCGGAGCCTCCGTAAATGCCGACGCGGGTGATGTCCATCTCCGGATGCTTGGCGGCAGCAGCTTTGATCCACGCAATTCGGTCGGGAAAGCCTGCGTCGCCGAGGTTCTTCCAGCACACGTCGTGGAAGGCTCGGTTTCGCCAGTTGGTGCCCATGCCGTCAATTTGCACCACAATGAAGCCGAGCTCGGCCAGCTGCTGGGCCGATTCGAAAGGCGAAAATGCTTTGGGCACGTGAAAACCGTGCGGACCGGCGTAGATGTTTTCAATAACCGGGTACTTCTTGGCGGGGTCGAAGTTGGAAGGACGCTGGACGATTCCGTAGATGGGCGTTTTGCCGTCCCGCCCCATGGCCATGAAGCGTTCGGTTGTCGGCCTGCCTGCGGCCACGGACTCCGAGATGTCCGCCTCCTCGACTTTGCAGATTAGCTTGCCCGATTCGGCGCTGCGCAACTCGACAACAGGCGGCAAGTCGACGCGCGAGTACGTGTCGAGGAAATACTGGCCGTTTGGCGAGTACGCGATGCGGTGGGTTCCGTCGCCGGACGTCAACAGGGTCAGGCCGCTTCCGTCGAAGTTGACGCGGGCGTAGTGAGTGTGGTAGGGATCCTGGTCGGCATAGTAGCCGAGAACCTGGAACCAAACTTGGCGCCTCTCGGGGTCCACCCTTTCGACCTTCCGCACCACCCAAGGGCCCTTGGTGATCTGGTTTTTGACTCTTCCCGTCTTGGAGTCAATGAGGTAGAGATGGTTCCAGCCGTCCCTTTCGGATGTCCAGACGACTTCCTGCGTCTTGTCGAGGAACTCGCAGAAGTACTTTTGAGAGTAGTCGATGAACGAGTTTTCCGGCGCGACCTCTTCGATGATCGGCTTAGCCTCGCCGGAAAACGCGTCGACCGAAATTACGCGGAAAACCTGGTGGCCGCGTTGGTTGTAATCGAAAGTGAACCTGGACGAGCCCTCCGCCCAGCGGATGTTGCCTAAAAAGTAAGGGTTGGGGCATCGATCCAGATTGATTGGAATTTGCTTTCTCGAGGCGACGTCGAACAGCTGAGGACGAGGGAAAGGCAACCTATCTCCCGGTTTAAGGTAGTCGTAACTGTGGAGTTTAGGCTGAACCTGGTCCGCGGGCGACGACTCGACCATATAAATCTTCCGCTCTTGGCCTGCTTCAGTGCGCAGGGCGGCAATCTTCTTGCCATCGGGGGACCAGTGAATGCTCCCCAAGTCGTACGCGTCGCCGGGCTTGCCGTCTTGGCTCAAAGGGAAGGCTCCCTCGTTTGTCTTTGCTGGACGAATCCATAGGTTGAAGTCTTTAATGAACGCTTGAAGCTGCCCGTTAGGTGATAGGCCGGTAGGGTGGCGCCGCTCTTCGGGTTGCCGATCGTCAGGAATCGGTTTGCCGTCAATTACCGCCGTTTTTTCGCAATCCTCAGCCTGAAAATACACCAAGACCTCGCCACTTGAGTCGGTGATGCGAAAAACGTGCCCGGCATACGTGTGCATGTTGTAGAAGCCCCCGGGCTTTATGGTCCCGTAATCGATCGCTTCTCCGTTTCCGTTGATCCAGGCAATTCGGACTTCGCCAACAGTTTCGTTCCTGAACAAAACGGCGGTTTCATCGCCGCCATCCAAAGAATTGCGTTGGCGCATAAAAGGCTTCAGCGAGCCCGTTGGCTCCTCTTTTTTGTCCGATGGTTTGACGTCGTAGCTCTTGAAGCTGCAGGTCCAGTTTTTGCTGTCAGCCATAAAGCGAAACGAGTCCTTCTCAAAGGCGGTCGGCAAGATCGGGAGACGGTCAGCATCCACCGATTTGCCCAAAGCCTTGGAAAGGCTGGCCGCTAGTCTGGCGTGATCGAATGCCGGGACCCGTTTGGCCGATTTGGCGTCGACCAGAATGAATTCGCGCTTGCCGTTCGAGAGGTCGTTGCGGTACCAAAATCGGCGCCCATCCGGAAGCCAGACAGGATTCACGCTCATCTTGAACACTTTGGTTCGGTAAAGGCCGGGCAACTTCTCCGAGCGCGCGTAGTCGGCGATGGTTCCTTGGGCAAGCGACAACCCGGCGGAAAGGATCGCGAGACAGAAAAGGTACGGCTTCATCTTCGGTGCTCCCTATGTCAAGCATAACCGGTCGGCAATGGAATTTTCTTTGTTTGTCTCGCCTTGCAGGTTCTATCGATGGGCCAGTTGCCCTGTCAAGCCGCCAAGCCCCTCCGCGAAGAGGGTGCGAGCAACCGCCCTGCAAACCCATGATTTGCAGATATAATCCCCGCATGCTTGGGTTGCTTCTTTGTTTAGCCAGCGTCGAGGGGAGGCTGCCAACACCGCCGCCGATGCCGAAAAGAGCGATCGCCAAGCAGGAGCAGCCCTTGCCCGGCGATTGGCTGGAACTCCAAGACGGAGACCGCAAAGTGACGATATTCGTTCCGTCCAAGTATTGGCCGGCCAAGGCCATCCGATTGGCCATCCATTTTCACGGCGCGACATGGCACGCCGTTCAGGAACACTTGGACCGTGGGTCGACGGACCCGATCCTTGCTTGCCACGCCGGTGAGGGATCGAGCGTCTACGCCAAGCTCTTTGAGGACAAGGAGAGGCTTGGCCGTTGGTTGCGCCTGGTTGAGGCCGAATGCATCAAGCGCGGCGCTCCCAAGGATGCCGCCGTGTCATGTCTGGCAATATCAAGTTTCAGTGCGGGCTATGGTGCGGTTCGGCAAATCGTTCAAGACCCGATCGCATTCCGGCTCATCCACCGGGTGGTGCTTTGCGATTCGATTTACGGTAGTTTGGACACGCACGCGGAGAAGCGAACCCCGGCCTTCGAGCATATCGGGTGCTGGAAGGCGCTTGCCGAAGCGGCCATCCGCGGCGAAAAGACTTTCTGCGTGACGTTCAGCCAGGTGCCGACGCCCGATTGCGCGAGCACCGCCGAATGCGCGGCGGCTCTTGTGCGGCTTTTTCAGGGGCAGATTCAGCCCGTGGAAAAGGGGACTCTGGTGGCGACAATCGACCGGGATTATCCCTTGCTCTCCAGGTTCGACAAGGGCCGGTTCCACGTCTGGGGATACGGCGGCGACGACGCGCAAGCGCACATGACGCACGCAAGCCATTTGGCAGAGGTTTGGAAAGCGCTGGACCTGGTCAAAAGCCCTTGAGCGTCGGCATGGGCCATAATGAACGTTCACGAGGGACTTGGCCCATGTTTCGACGCACTGACGACCTGCGCATTCAAAATGTCCGGCCGCTGATTCCTCCGGCGATTTTGCTGGAGGAGATCCCAGCCAGCGAAAAGGCAACCGTGGTTGTTGACGAGTCAAGGTCGGCCATCGGCAAAGCGCTGAAAGGACAGGACAAGCGCCTTGTGGTGGTTTGCGGGCCTTGCTCCATTCATGACGTGCATGCAGCAGCCGAGTACGCCTGGCGTCTGAAGGAGATGGCCGACCGATACGCCGACCGGCTGATCGTGGTGATGCGCGCTTATTTCGAAAAGCCTAGGACGGTTGTGGGTTGGAAGGGTCTGATCAACGACCCGGACCTAGATGAGAGCTATCACATCAACAAGGGATTAAGGCTGGCCAGAAAGCTATTGCTGGACATCAACGAGATAGGGTTGCCGTGCGCGTGCGAATTCCTTGACACGCAGATTCCCCAGCACATCGCCGACCTCGTTTCTTGGGTGGCGATCGGCGCGAGGACGGCGGAAAGCCAAGTCCATCGTGAACTCGCTTCCGGCCTGTCGATGCCTGTCGGGTTCAAGAACGGAACGGACGGCAGCGTGCAGTGTGCGATCGATGCCGTTCTGACCGCACGGGCGCAACACTGGTTCCCATCGGTGACCAAACAGGCGGTTTCCGCCATTTTCCAAACCACCGGGAACGACTGTTGCCACGTGGTGTTGCGCGGAGGGACAAGGACCGGTCCGAACTACGGGGCACCGCACATCGAAAGGGCGTGCGCCAAACTGGCCGCGCGCGGTTTGGACCCCCGTGTAATGGTCGACTGCTCGCACGGCAACAGCCGGAAGGATCACACGCGGCAGGCGGCCGTGGCAAAGGATTTATGCAACCAAATAAGGTCAGGATCTGAACATATCTTTGGAGTGATGCTGGAAAGCAACTTGGTGGAGGGACGTCAGGATTACGTTCCCGGGAAGCCTGCCGTCTACGGGCAAAGCATCACCGACGCGTGCCTCTCGCTAAGCAAGACCGAGCCGATCCTCGAAATGCTGGCCAACGCCTCGCCGGCCTAATTCTGCGATGGGGCGAGTTCGTCGACGCGAACCGCCAAGACAGTGCAGTTGTCGCTTCCGCCGTTGACCAGCGCCAGGCCGACCAGCCGCCAGACTGCCTCGGCGAGGGTGTGCTTGGCAAGGTAATCGCCGATCTCCGCGTCGCTCACGTGGTTGACCAGCCCGTCGGAGCATAGCAGGAATATGTCGCCTAAAGCGAGGTCGTGGCAAACGACGTCCGGGACAACGTCTCCGTCGGTTCCAATCGCCCTCGTCAGAACGTGCCGATAAGGGTGCGTTTCCGCCTCTTGCGAGGTGATCAGGCCTCGGCGGACGGCCTCGTCCGCCCACGTGTGGTCCTCTGTGAGCATCTGCAGTCCGGCGCTCCGCAACCGGTAAATGCGCGAGTCGCCCACATGAACTGTATAAGCTTTGTCCTGAAGAAGGATCAAAACGCTTAATGTGGTGCCCATGCCCTTTCTGCCGGGGACTGTTCGGGCGACGTCGCCGACAAAACGGTTCGCGGCGGCAACAGCCGAGCGCATGGCCGTTTCCGGTTCGTTGGAGGGATGGTTCAAGTACACGTCGATGAAGGTCTTAGCGGCCAGCTCGCTGGCGATTTGCCCGGCTTCATGGCCTCCCATGCCATCGCAAACGACAAAGATGATTCCCCTTGCGGCCAGTGTGGCGTCGTCGTCGGGAACGTAGAACTCGAATTTGTCCTCGTTATTGTCGCGAACCCTGCCTAAATCCGTTTTGCACGCGACGGAGACTTTGGGGCGCACCCGCAGTTCGGTTGTCGGCGCAAGCTGGCCCGATTCGTATTCCGCAGTGATCTCTTCCATCAAGCGCGCTCCAACTTTAGTGTGATGCCGCCCAGTTTGATTTCATCGGCTGGCGTTATTTTGGTTTTTTGCTGGGGGGCTAGTTTGGCTTCGTTGACTAGGGTGCCGTTGGTGCTCCCCATGTCGGTAAGATAGATGCCATCCTCGGCAACCTCGATGGTGCCGTGCCGTCCTGAAACATAGGGATCGGGAATCTGGACGTCGTTGTCCGCCTTGCGTCCAAAGGTGTTGATTCCCAATTTCAGCGGAAGGCGTAGGTTGCCGCCAACAAGGAAAGCCGCCGGCGGTTCGAGTCTCGGCGCGTCGACGGCGGCGGTCTTGTTCGATTGGAACACTTGGGTGGCGGCTGAGGCGCCCGGCACGCTCAAAGCCATTTCGAAACCGCCGAAACTCATCTTGTCCCCCGCTTTGATGGACACTGCGGCGTTCGGTTGCAACTTGTTGCCGTTGAGAACGGTGCCGTTGGTGCTGCCCAAGTCCTCGAGGGTCAATCCGCCGTCGCCCATGACGATTTGCGCATGTCGGCGGCTGACCCGACCGTCAGATATCAGCACGTCGCCCTCTCGGCCAATCGAGTTGGCGCCCGGCCGAAGAGGATACTCGCGGCCGCTTTGATCAACGAGGCATGGCAACTTGACGGCCGGCGCGCCGAAGGCGTCTTCAGGCAAGGCGCGATCGAAGATGAGCCCGCACTCGATGCAGAACATCATGCCCGCCGGGTTGAAGGTCTTGCAGACTGGGCACTGGATCGGCTTGATGGTCACCGTGGCGTTGAGCGTCGGCGCCGTGCCCAGGACCGTTTTGTTCGGGTCGGCAACGGGCGGTGCGCCGAGCTGAGTCCGATTCGGATCGGCGCTCAGCGCTTGCGTCTTCAGGGGGTCGTTCATCTTGCTTCTTCTCTTGGTTTTAGTAGCCGGATCGTCAAAGTTAAGGGACGGGTCAGGTTGCTTTGATGGTTCATGACGGCCGAAGTTGACTGCAAGGGTGGGCGGTTCATCGGCTCAGAAGCCTCGCAACCGTCTCCTGGTCGAGTCCAGCGATACTCACGCGCTTGTTGCGATTCGCATGGCCGGAGACAATGGACACATGCGATCGCCCGATGCGCAATCGCTCGGCAAGGTAACGGCACAGGCACTCGTTCGCCTGGTTGTCGGTCGGAGCCGCGGTGACCCAAACCTTCAGGCTGCCGTCCGGTTGAAGCTCCAGCCGGTTTCGGCTGCTTCGAGGTGTCAAACGGACATCAAGATGGGCGTCAGGCGTGCTCATTCGCTAACGCTGGCCTTTTCCTCCGCCTCGATGACGGCGTTCGCTACCGTTGCCGTCTGGTTCAACTCCTTGAGGTGCTCGTTAAGCAAGGTGCGAAACTGGCGCTCAAACCGTTCCTTTTCCTTTTTCAAAGAGTCGATTTCGGTCAGCAGCGATTTGATCTCTTGGGCATGCAGATGCTGTTCTTCTTTGGCCTTTTGTCGGGCCGACTCAAGGATAAGGTCCGCCTCCTTGTGTGCGTTTGCCCGCGTTTCGTCCGCGGCTCGCTGGGCGATCATGATGGCGTCGCGCAACGAGTTTTCCAGTTGCCGGTACCGGTTGACCTCGGCTTGCAGGCGCTCGTTGTCGTTCCTGAGCTGGCTGTTTTCGATGTCCAACTGATGGATGGTCTGTTCGGCCTGGGAAATAACGGCATTGACAGCGGCCGGATCGTACCCTCTGAGGGTTTTCCGGAACTTTGCGTTTTGAAGGTCGATGGCTTTCAGTCTTTCCATAGTCGCCTCTATTTCTGTTCCTGCAACTTCTTTGTCACGCGCTCGAGGTTCTTCTTTGCCGCGTCGTCGCCAGGCATGAGTTCGATGTACTTTTCCCACGTCTCCTTGCTTTTTTGCAATTGGCCTGTCTTTTCGTAGGCATGCGCGAGAATCCGGAAGTTGTTCGGATGGGGTTTCATATGCATTTTAGGTTCCAAGATGGCCGGAATTCTGTCATACATCTTTTTCAAAAAGTAAAAGGTTGCTTCGGGCAAGGCCGCGTCTTTGTAATTTGGATAGGCCTTTCGATATTCGATGTATATCTGCAACTCCTCGTCCGGCCTCTCAATGTTGCCCAGCATCCATCCAAGGTCGGTGGTAATCTCATAGTCAAAAGGTTTTAGCTCGTGGTTGATCCGAAGTATCTGGATGCATCTAGGGAAATCGCCGTCGTTGAACCATTTGTCGGTTTGGTTAACCATCCGGCTGTCATAGGCGTTCCAAATGGCTTCCAAGAGCTCGTTTTGAGCCACCGCCGCCGTTGCGCATGTCGCCGCCAACAAGACTGTCAGTTGTCTAAACATCGTTCAATGCTCCTTCGAGTAGGTCTTTGACGATTTCGGGATTGGCGCGGCCTTGCGTCTGCTTCATGACTAATCCAACGAGGTATCCCAAGACGCCAATTTGTCCGGCTCGATACTTCTTGACGATTTCTTCGTTCTCCGCCATGACCTTGCGCACCGTTTGACCAATCTGATTGGGGTCGCTAATTTGGCTTAGGCCCCGGCTTTCGATGATTGACTTAGGCGAAAGCCCCAAGTCAAAGCATTCCTTAAAGATCTGTTTGCCCATTTTGCCGCTGATCTCTCCGGAATTAATCGACTGTACGAGTTCAACGATATGTCTGGGCTCTACTTTCGATTTTGAAGGGCTGAGGCCGGTCTCGTTGAGCCTTTTGGCAAAGTCGCTGAGCATCCAGTTGCAAATTGATTTAGGGTCGCCCCCCAGTTCGACCGCTCGGTCGAAAAACCGTGCCCACTCCGGATCGGCAACAAGCCGGCTCGCATCTTCCTGGCCCAAGCCGAGCTCGGACTGGTACCGGTCCCACTTGGCCAGCGGCAACTCGGGAAGCTCTTGTCTCAGAGATTCGATGTAATCCGGCTCGAAAACCATTGGCACCAAGTCCGGGTCAGGAAAGTAGCGGTAATCATTTTCCTCTTCCTTTTGCCGCATAAGGTAGCTCTCTTGCCTGTCCTCATTCCAGCCCCTGGTCTCTTGGTCAACCTTTTGCCCGCTTGAAAGAAGATTTGTCTGGCGATCGATTTCATATTGGATGCCCAATTGAACGCTGCGAAAGCTGTTAAGATTCTTCAGCTCGGTTTTAGTGCCATAAGCGTCCGAACCTTCAAGTCTTACGGACACGTTTGGTTCGCACCGGATGGAACCCTCCTCCATTTTACCGTCACAGACGCCAAGGTAAAGCAAAATCAAGCGCAATTGGACAAGGTATTCCCGCGCTTCTTCTGCACTGGCGAGATCGGGAGGAAACTCTGTGACGATTTCCATTAATGGCACTCCGGCTCGGTTGTAATCGATTCCAGATCCCTCAGGGCCAAGGTGCATTAACTTGCCTGTATCCTCTTCCAGGTGAACGCGACGGATGCGCATCCTTTTTCTCGTGCCGTCAATTAAAGGTATTTCAAGATAGCCTTCGTAGCCCAGAGGATTGGTATCTCCATACTGGCTAATCTGGTAACCCTTTGGAAGATCGGGGTAAAAGTAGTTCTTGCGATGGAAAATCGACTTCATGGCAACTTTGCAATGGAGTGCAAGTGCCGTTTTCAGAACAAATTCGATGGCCCGACGATTCGGAACGGGGAGGGATCCCGGCAAGGCGAGGCATACCGGGCAGACCCGTGTGTTCGGATCGCCGCCGAAGTCGACCGGGCACCTGCAGAACATCTTGGAGCTGGTCAGCAACTCGGCGTGAACTTCCATTCCGATGCTGGGAACGAAGCGTGGCATCAGAACCCTAGTTTACCGGGCATTTTGCAGGTCCAGTCGAGAAAAACCAGTCGTCACTGAACCAAGCATATTTGCTTGTTTTGATCGGGCGGTTTGGTTCAGCGAGGTTAAGAGGACGTTTTATCTTGCTTCCGGACCCAAACAAAGGCTTGCCAGCGCCCGTCATGTGATGTACAATTGATATGGCTTCAACCGCTTTTGGCACGCCACATGCGTTCCTTGGGAGAAAGAAGCCAAACTTATTTGGCATTGGAGATCACGATATGGCAATGAGAAAGGTATTGAGCATCGCTTTGGCAGCGTCAACCGTTGCAGGAGCCGTTGCATACAACCCGTACACGACTTCCTTGTTTCTGAACGAGGCCAATGGGAACCCAAACAACACGACCGTTATCGACGCGGCGACGATCGGCAAGGTTGGCTTTGATACGATCAAGGTCATCCTTAAGCCGCAGTCCTCGGGCCCGGCTTTTTACTTCCAGCCGTTCACCGGGATTCTTGCGATGAAGATCGAAGACCCGAAAGCTTCTCAGGCGGTTGATCGAGATTTCTTCTGCGTCGAGCTTGAGCGCGACCTGTTCGGTGGGGCTTCGGATTATCAGAAGTACAACGCGAAGGGAAAAGTTGGCTGGCTTGTGAATCAGGTGGACAGCTCGAACCGCAACAACGCCATTGCAATGGCCGGTTTGCAGCTGGCGATCTGGGAGGTCGCCTATGACGGCGCCAATAACAACGCATACGACCTGTCAGACGGTATCTTCCGGACCGACCCGTTGTTCGACTTGTTCGCCGATCAGCAGGCTGCAAAGCAAGCCGCCCAAAATTGGCTCGCTGCTTTGAGCAACTATCAGGGCACTCAAAATTACTTCTATTACAGAAGCCCGGCCAACATTCGCACCAAATCCGACTATCAGGACCTCGTTAGCGCAGTTCCTGAGCCGACGACGATCGCAGCTCTGGCTGTTGGCGCGGTTTGCGTGATTCGCCGCCGCCGAAAAGCCTAACGGCAGGCTTGATCAGTAACTTTCGGGCCCGTCTCGCTGGGTGGGATGGGCCTTTATGCTTTGCGACGACGCTTATAGATAAGGCTGGGAGTCTGGCACGGTCCCAATCCCACTGCAACATCGGCCGAATTCCATCGTACTTTAGGATATGCCCTCGTCTGAACCGTCTGATTCCTTGCTGTATCTGATTGACCGACTGTCCAGGCTTCGTCCAGATGACGAAGTTGAGAGGAAGAATTACCTTTCATCTTTGCGTGAAGCTGTCCAGAGGCACGAGAAGCAGCTCGAGGACCAGCGCGACCAGTTGACCCAGTACCAGGAAGCCTACGAAAAGCTCACTTCGCCGGCCAACCGCACCGCTGTCTTTTTGTCATGGCTTGACGACGGCCTGGCCATGATCGCTATGGGCGACTCGGAGTACGTCGTCCAAGTGGACCCGAAGTTGGACAAGTGTGCTCTGCAAACGGGAGCGTTTGTTCGGTTGAACGAGGGCTATGCGGTGATCGGCGTTGCGCCTATGCCATCCTCAGGCAACTTGATCACCGTAAGGGAAGTCCTGCAAGGTGGGAGGTTGAGGCTTGGTTCCGACAGCCCGGGGGAAACAAGCCGAATCGTGGTGACGGGTTCTCAGCTGAAGGGTGCTCAAATAGCGACAGGAGACGAGGTCCGGCTGGATGCAACTGGCAGAATCGCCATCGAGCACTTTCCCAAAAAGGAAACTCGAGATTATTTCTTTGAGCAAATTCCTGAAATCCGCTGGGACCAGGTTGGCGGGCAGCAAGAAGCTTTGAGGCTCATTCGTGAGACCATTGAAAGGCCCTTGCTGTATCCTGAGCTTTTCGCGCAGTTCGACAAGAAGCCGATCAAAGGCATCTTGCTTTATGGTCCTCCCGGCTGTGGCAAAACACTGATTGGCAAAGCGGCTGCCTATAACCTTACTCGGGAGTACGCGAAACATGTGGGGCATGACGTCAAAGAGTACTTCATGTATATTAGCGGGCCCAAAATCCTAAACATGTGGCTCGGCGAAACCGAACGCATGGTACGAGAGATCTTCCGTATAGCCCGCGAAAAGGCGAAAGAAGGTCGATTGGTCTTCATTTTCATGGACGAAGCCGAATCGGTGCTTCGCACACGTAGCAGCGGCCGGTGGTTGAACATCAGCAATACGGTGGTTCCCCAGTTCTGTGCCGAGCTTGACGGACTGGTTGCTTTGGAAAATGTCGTGCTTATTTTAACTTCAAACCGTCCGGACTACATCGATCCTGCGGTGTTAAGGCCTGAAAGAATCGACCGTAAGGTTAAGGTATCAAGGCCTGACTATGATTCCACTAAACAGATACTAGGGATATACTTGCACGATAAGTTGCCAATAGCTGTCGGCGAAAGCAGGGATTCGATCATCCAAAAGACGGCCGATTACCTTTGGTCGACCTCGCCAAAGATGGAATTTTTAAAAGTGTTTTTGAGAAATGGCTCTATCGAAACGCTATACCGTAAGGATCTTATTAGCGGTGCGGTGATCAAGTCAGTGGTTGATCGAGCCAAAGATATGGCCATAGGCAGGGCCATTGAGGGTATTGATGAAGTTCCCGGAATTTCTTACGCAGACATGAAGAAGGCCGTTGACGACGAGTATCGGGAAAGTGAAATTTTCCCCAAGAGCGACGTTCAAGAGGATTGGCTGAAGCTCTTGGACTATGAACCGGAAAATGTGGCATCTTTGAAGCCGGTCAATATTGGTGCGAGCAGGGACTATTCGAGAACTGCGGTAATCTAGCTTTCGGCACAGCCCTTGATTTTTTCAAGAAGAAGTCTTGCTGTTTTGCTGACGTCATATTCATCACGAACCTTGTTTAGGCCGGCGACGATCATCCTTTGCCTCTCTGCTTCGTTCTTGATCATCAGTTCAATTGCGTCGGCAAGAGCTTCAGGGTCTTTGTCCTTCACCAGAATGCCCACACCCTCGAGAAGTTCCGGAATACCACCGGTACTTGTCGAAATCGCAGGAACGCCATAGGCCAAGGCCTCTATCAAGCAAACTGGAACGCCCTCCCGAAGGTTTTTTCCTAAATCAACGCTAGGCAAAACGACAGCGAAAACCTCGCCTGCCTCATAGTAACCTAGGAGCTCGTGGTGAGCTAGCTGGCCGACAAAAATAACATGTTTTGAAAGACCTAAGGTGTCAACCTGGTGCTTTAGATCCTGCTCCAAAGGACCCTTGCCTGCAATGAGTACCTCAAAGTTTAGCCCTTTGTGCTTGAGAATGTTTGCGGCTTGTATCAGGTAGGAATGGCCCTTGACGGGCAAAAGATTAGCTGGACAAATGATGCGAGGATGTGTGCCACAAAAGGGCTTAATTGTGCTTGGCGTTTTGACCCCCATTCTGATGACGCAAGACTTCGAACAAGCCTGTGCGCCGGCCAAAGAGGCCGCCATTTGACGTCCATCTTCAGAAATAAACCTTGTAAAACAGGCACTCTTGAGCTTCAAACCAAGAAGGTTGTTGTCTGCGATGTCGCCGCGGTGGCAGGTCAGGCTCCATTTAACGCCGCTAGCTTTGCTCGCAACCAAGGCTATTGTTGCCGTTGTCAATGCCCAGTGACAGTGAATATGTGCAATACCTCGCTTCATGACCAGATCAGCCAGCCAAAGCGCTTTTGGTATGACGATGGCGTTTTTTATAGAGTGTGTCAAAGAGAGCTGAGCGAACAACGGAAGAACCGAAGTTGCAAATCTTCCTGGATGCAAAACGGCAAATACTGCTGCTTTTAATAAGATCTCAAAAGATAACAAAGGCTTTTCAATTGCGGTTCCGGCAATTGGCGCGGCGTCTTGACTAATCAATTGGCCAGACGGCGACCTTGGAATGATGACAACTTCTTTTTCAAGTTCTTGCAAGGCGACTGCCTCTGGAATGAGAAAGGCCTCACTATAGCCGAATGGCATGCTTACGGTAAGGTACGCTATTTTCATTTGTTATAACTTGGACTTCGCATCAGGTAAGCGAAGATATTGCTAAGATACATGATAAGAAGAATTGGGGCAAGATTCATTAATGCCGTTTTTATAGAAATCGTAAGACCGGACCTTATGCTGTACATGGCTAACGGAAACAAGGCGATCCCATACAAAATGGCTACGGCATCCGAGCCTATGAAATTCATGCACCAAAGATAAAAGCGATCCAGCAAATAACCATAAAACATGGTAAGTACGATCACACCTGAGACTCCAAAAGACCAATAACCTTCCATCAGGAAAAAGAAGCCGTACCCGCCTCCTGATTCTAGAACGCCCGGGTAAAAAGTGTCAACAAAATTTTCCGCGAGCGTGAGAGGCCTATTTGGCAAGAAGCCTCTTGGTATAAATACAAGCAACTCGCTCAATAGAGAACCTCCATAAGCGAACCCGCTTTCGCCGTTATTAATTCCTTGAATAAGTCGTAACAGGTTCTGACCGGTAAGTAGCTCGCCAGACCTGCTTAGGGTGGTTACGTTATAATCTTCTGACGAGATGATAGACATTCCCAAGTCAATCATCTGTGCTGGGTCGCTTGTGGAACGCAAAACAGACACGATGTTGATCATGACCAGCCCAACAGCAAATAGAGAGACCAAAACAGAGAGTTTGATTTTTCGGATTCTGTAATGATAATAAACAAGAAAGATGCAGGCTGCTGCTGCAAGTGCGGTTCTAGAGCCCCCTAAAAACACGGAAAATAGGTGGCTGCCAAAAATGGTCAAGCCGATTAATCTGAAAACTGGATTTTTCCTGAAAATTAACAGTGTTGCTGCAGACAAAACAAGAAACAAAGGTGCCAAATACGTAAAATACTCAAATAGCCCTTGGTCGCTACCCTTTTCCATGTATAAAACCCGCGAAATCAATGCCGTCTCGAGATATGACGGAACGTCTCTAAAATCAAACCCTTTCTTTAAAAAGGAACTCATAACAAAACCGACAACAGCTGCACAAAAAACTACTGCGGCAAAAAACCAATTATTGTTGAGACCACAGCTAAGCACT
>Ga0209018_1000676_pt1 | contig 30572 bp, 31 predicted proteins | sample YNPBryBLVA2012_FD_185814 | JGI IMG/M metagenome (GOLD analysis project Ga0209018, IMG submission 185814) | Anoxygenic and chlorotrophic microbial mat microbial communities from Yellowstone National Park, USA - YNP Bryant BLVA 2012 (SPAdes)... ...
AAGCGTAGATGACCGGGCTAAAAACGGCGATGGCTAATAGCGGCCACATCAAGTCAGGACGCCCTTGGAATGAGTAGTATAAGGCCAAGCCGACTGCGATTAGCGAACCTACGACGCCGCCTAAGAGCTTGAGGCGGAAGGCGGATTTGAGAGATCCGTCCTTGTCTAAGGCTGCGGCCCGGGCCAGTGCCGTGTCCACGCCAGTCAGGGTAGCAATCGAGAACAGTCCATAGAGGGAGAGGTAGTACTTGTATTGGCCGTAAATCTCCTTGGGCAAAAAATGGGCGATCAGGATGTATAGCACGAAACCGTTCAGGACATTGATGCCCTGCATAACCCATAGGTAGAAATTGTTTTTGGCTAAATAAACATTGTCCGTTCCGGTGATAGGTTCTGATCTTCTTAGGAATTTAATCGTCCATTCCTTGAATATTTTATTATGATATTGCATAGCCTGATTGTATAGAAGATTGTCTTATTTGCAAAACACTAACTCCATGATAGTCTGGCCAGAAATCAATTATGGAGGGAGTGATAAAATCCATGGAAGTGCGTCAACACTTTCAAGAAGATGAGTATCTTACGCCGTATCATTGGAGTTTTGAACCATGGACCGAGGCTGGTCGATCATATTTTTGTTATTTGGACAGAGTAATCAGATTTATCCCGCCGGGAGCGAGAAGTTTGCTTGATGTTGGCAGTGGGGATGGCAGAGCTATCTCATATTTTAGAGATAAACTCAGTTCAATCGCCATGACCGGTTCTGACTATTCGGAAAGGGCCTTAGATTTGGCGAAAATCATGTCTCAACCGAGGTTGATTTCGTGGATGCATCTTGATTTATTAGAGATTCGGCCTGCGGTTAAACAATATGACGTCGTAACAGCCATTGAGGTGATCGAGCATATTCCATTGGAAAAATTAGCCTATGCATTGAAGAATATTCGTTCGCATTTAAAGGCGAACGGTCGGTTGATAATTACGGTACCTTCTATACTGGTTAAACTGAACAAGAAGCATTACCAACATTTTTCTAGAGATACATTGCAAAGAGCCTTGTTAGATGCTGGTTTTAAAATTGAAACTATCGAAGGTCAGGAACGAAATAGTCACATATTCTTTTTCATATATAAATTTGTAGATAACCGTTGGTTTACGATCAAACCCCTAATGCGTTGGATGAACCTTGTCGCCTATAGAAAATGGGTCGATCGATGTCATGTTGACGAGGCTAATCGTTTGATTGTCTCTGCAGTTGCCATCTGATGCATCGTTATAAGAGTTATTAAGTATTATTTATGCCACGCATCGCCATCATGGGGACTGGAATGGTCGGAGGAGCGCTCGACCGGTATTTCAAGACGCAGAACATCCAGGTCGGGTTGTATGATCCGCCGAAAGGCTTGTCCGACATCGAAGTCCTGCGCGACAAGGAAATCATATTCATTGCCATGCCCACTCAGGATCACTAATCGAAGCCACGGCTAAGAATATTATGAAATACCTCGTGACCGGCGGCGCCGGATTCATCGGGTCGAATCTCGTCGATGCTTTGCTTGAGGCGGGTCAGACCGTGAAAGTCATCGACAACCTGTCGACCGGAAAGCGCGAGCGGGTCAATTCGGCGGCGGAATTCATTTTGGCTGATTTTACAGATCTCGAAGCCATCCGCCCTCATTTTGACGGCATTGACGGCGTGTTCCATCTGGGCGCCTTGCCGCGCATCCCGCTCTCCATCGAACAACCGGTCCTGACCATGCAGACAAATGTCATGGGCACGTTGAATGTGCTCATCGCGGCGCGCGATGCCAAGGTTAAGCGTGTGGTGTATTCGGCGTCTTCGTCGGCTTACGGCAACCAGCCGGAATTGCCTTTGCGGCCGGATATGCCGGCCAATCCGCTCAATCCGTATGCACTGCAGAAGTATATCGGTGAAAAACTTTGCGAGCAGTTTTGGCGGCTTTACGGCCTCGAGACGGTTTCGTTGCGCTACTTCAATGTCTACGGTCCGCGCATGGCTGATGAAGGTGCGTACGTGACGGTTATCTCGATCTTTAAGCGCCAGTGCAAAGCGGGCGAACCGCTGACTGTGGCCGGCGATGGGGAACAGACGCGGGACTTTACGCACGTCTCCGACGTGGTGCGGGCTAACATGTTGGCCATGACGTCAGACAGAGTCGGCCACGGCGAGGTCTTGAATGTTGGGGGAGGGGAACAACACAGTATCAACAAAATCGCGCGTATCGTCGGCGGGCCGGTGACTTTCATCCCGGCGCGGCCAGCTGAAGCGCGCGACACCAAGGCAGATATCACGCTGACCAAGGAATTGCTAGGTTGGGAGCCGTTCGTGAAGTTCGATGACGGATTGCGGCAGTTGTTGCGGGAGGAGGGGATCGTGCCGGCGGAATAATAAAAAAACCGTCCTCGGAATAAGTCGGAGCAGTTTCTGCTCGAGGACGAAAAGTTCATTTGTCGTTCTGAGCGCAGCGAAGAACCTTTATTCCCTATAAAGATCCTTCACTGCGCTGCGCTCCGTTCAGGACGACGATTGGGTGAGATCCTTCACTTCGCTATGCTCCGTTCAGGATGACGATCATTTTGTCGTTCTGAGCGCAGCGAAGAACCTTTTCAAAGTCGTTCTGATCTCCCCTTCTGTCGTTCTGAGCGTAGAGAAGAACCTTTATTCCTTCTAAAGATCCTTCACTGCGCTGCGCTCCGTTCAGGACGACGATTGGGTGAGGTCCTTCACTGCGCTGCGCTCCGTTCAGGACGACGATTTTTTCATGTTCCCTTCCTGCGCAGCACTATCCCCACCGTCTTCAGCAGGATCGCCACGTCTAAGAGCGGCGATCTGTTTTTTATGTAATACAGGTCGTACTGGAGTTTTTTTAGGTTGTCCTCGATGGCCGTGGTCGGGTCGAGGAGGTTGACTTGCGCCCAGCCGGTAAGACCCGGACGCGTCAGGTGGCGTAGGGCGTAGAACGGCATGCGCTCGACGAGCGGCGCGACGAACTCCGGTCTCTCCGGACGCGGGCCAATGAACGACAGGTCGCCTTTGATGACGTTCCAGATTTGGGGCAGTTCGTCGATGCGGAGCGGGCGCATTATACGTCCGACCGGCGTGACGCGCGGGTCGTGGGTGCTCGAGGTGAATTGCGGCCCGTCCTTTTCCGAATCCATCTTCATGCTGCGGAACTTGTAGAGCCGGAAAGGTTTGCCGTGTTTGCCGACTCTGACTTGGGAATAAATGACCGGTCCGGGGGAGACGATTTTGGTCGCCAGGGCCACGAACGGATAGATAGCGAGCGTCAGGATGCCGAACGGGATGGCCAGGATGATGTCGGCGATGCGCTTGAACGAGTCGTACCAGATTTTGTCCTGCTCGCGCAGGTGTTCCAAAAACCAGGTCTGCGAGACGTATTCCAGCGGCAAGCGGCCGGTGACTGTTTCTTCGAGCGAAGCCCGGTCAACCAGCGCCACCGGCGTGAAGAGCGTCTGATAGAGTGAATCGCGCAGACCCGGGATGTCGTCGGGGCGATGGCCTAGAACGATGGTGTGGATGCCGCGCTCCTTCAGGATCTGCCCGATGAGGTTGATGTCCACGTGCCAGGTAATCGAGCCGTCGTCGAAGCGCGGGCCGGGCGCGGTCTCGGCCACGGCGGCCAGCTCAAAACCCATGGCGCTCGTTTGGAGCATCGAGTGGATGCGCTGGGCGTCATTGGCGTGGCCCACGAACAGTATCCGGTTACGGAACAAGGCCGGCGATAGGAGCTTGTTGTAGCCCAGACGCCAGGCGTAATCCAAGAGCAGGATGAGGATGAAATCCAAAATCAAGTTGGTGCGCGGAGCGATACCGAAAAAGGGAAAGAGATAGAAGAAGCCCAGCGCCAGGAGCAGATTGATAGCCATGCCTTCGAGGAACGTCCGGAAGAAGGTCAGATTGTCGCGAGTTAGCGAAAGGTTGTATAGGCCGACGATGTAGAATGAAATGATCCAGATCAGCCCTAGGATGGAGAAGGGGATAAGGTGGTTGCCGTAAGTGACTTGGTCCACGTTTCCGTATCGGAACAGCAGGGTCAGGACGAGGGCTATCTGGAAGACCGCAAAATCGCCGGCTACGAGTAAGAGCCTTTTGACTTTGATTCCGAACTGGTACATATACGCCATTTTGCCAGATTATGGCTGAATAATACAGAAAACCAGCGATATGTCCAGGAACGGAGCCCCCGGGTCTCGGCACTGCCTCGCCCGGGGTATCAGGTATATGGTTGGGCGAATAATTATTCGCCCATATAGTTTCACAAAACGAAAATCGGCATTTTATATCCCCCGTAGGGGCGCATGCTATGCGCCCCGACATCTCGGCCAAGCGAAGCTGCTTTTTTCTGGTATCCAGGCCAAGCGCAACGCGAGCCGGGATCCCCTGTCAGATCCCTGGTCTATGTCGACAGGTGATGACGGGTCGGATATTCTATTGCCAGCAACCATGATGGCCGTTTTTCGCCGCTTTGTCTTTCTTCCAAGCGCCGTCTTACTTGCGGTTTTTTTATGGTCTTCGGCTGTATCGGTGCAGGCCGCTTCTCCGGTTGCGACGAATGACACTTTTTTGGGCAGACAATGGTATTTGGATTCGATCCATGCCCGGGAAGGCTGGAACTCTGCGACCGGCTCCGCGGACGTAGTCGTGGCTTTGGTTGACACGGCCATCGACATCGACCATCCGGACATCCAACCCAACGTGTGGACAAATATCCAAGAGATACCGGGCAACGGCAAGGACGACGACGGGGACGGCTACATCGATGACGTCCATGGCTGGAATTTCCTTTCGTCAACGGGCGATATCAAGCCGAAGGTGGCGGCCGACAATTTGCGGGAGGCGTTCATGCACGGGACCGCGGTAGCCTCGCTCATCGCGGCTGTCGGGAACAACAACATCGGCATCTCCGGCGTCGCCTGGCGCGCCAAGCTAATGCCGCTCGTGGCCTTGAGCCAGGACGGCTACGGCCGCGACCAGGACGTGATCGACGCCATACGTTACGCCGTGGCCCACGGCGCCGACATCATAAACCTGAGCTTCATGGGTTCAGATTATGACAGCGGTCTGGCTGACGCCATCCGCGAGGCGACTTCGCAGGGCGTGCTCGTGGTGAGTGCAGCCGGCAACAGCAACGTCAAGGAGGGCGACAATTTGGATACGCAGCCGACCTATCCGGCATGCGATAAGGGCGTGGCCGGTCGGGGCAAGCTGACGGTCTCCAGCATCAATGCCGCCGGCCAAAAAGCGAATTTCGCCAATTATGGTTCATGCGTCGACGTCAGCGCTCCCGGCACCGACATCTTCGCCGCCAGGCCGACTTATGATCGCGAGAGCGGTTTGCCGGCCGCGGGCTATGTCGGCGGCTTGTCGGGCACGTCCGTCGCCGCCCCGCTTGTTAGCGGCCTGGCGGTCCTGCTCAAATCCAAACATCCTTACTGGACAGGCAGCGAAATTGCCAAACGCATCATCGATACGGCGGATCCGTTGACCCAGTTGCCAGCCGAATACAAGGGTAGGATGGGCAGTGGCCAAATCGACGCGGCGCGCGCTTTGGCAATGGATGATGCGGCCAGCCGTTTGGGTCCGTTGTTTCTGGAAGCTTCCGGGCCGGGGCAGGCGCCCGAAGTCCGCATCCTGGACGCCAGCGGCCGTGAGAGACATCGGTTTCTGGTGGGCGAACTAGGCGACCGGCAGGGAATCAGGGCGGCGTTCGTGCGCTGGTCAGGCGCGGCCGACCCGGAAATCGCCGTAGCTCCGTTAAATGACAATTCAGGGGTCTGGCGGATTTATCGAAACGACGGAGTGCTAATGGCCGCGGGTTCCGTGGGTTCGGGTGTAAAAGGTGGGTTGTTCCTGGCCGCCCAGGATCTCGACGGTTTTGGTCGGGATACGCTTTTCCTGGGTGAGGCCGATGGCTCGAGGGCGTGGTTAACGTCAGCGGACAATCCGCCGGTTAAGCTCGTGAATCTGCCGAAAACCGCGGCGGGCCGGGGCATGTCGGCTCTGTCTATCAATCGGCCGGCGCCTTCGTTTTTGGTGACGGCGAAATTCGGCGGGGCGATATCCATTATTGGCAAAGACGGCAATCGGCTGGCCGCCGGGCAGATGGGTGCGGCCTCCGGAACCAGGGGCTGGATCAATCGGCGGGCCATCAGTTTAAGCGCCGGTCCGGTTTATGACATCCTGTCGTCTGACGGCCGTCTGGTTTTCGTCCGCGATGCGGTTGGTTTGCGTCTGTCAAAGACGCCCATCCCGGTCGAACGCTGGGTCCAGGTACCAGACGGCGAACCGCGTCCCGAAGGTTGGAGATATTACGAGGCTTGGCCGAGATGAGGTATGGGGAAAATCTATTCCACGGGTGTGCTCCTCGCCGATAAAATCATCCAGCTGGCCAAAAATGAAAGCCGCAGGTTGTTTATTTTTATTGTCATCGGCTTGTCATCGCTAGGTTTGAACCTCGGCTTGTACACTTTGCTCTCGCGCGTTCTGTGGCCGGCGGGAAACCGGACTTTCGAATACGCGCTGTCAATCATCATCGTTACCGTCGCTAATTTCGAGGCCAACTGCCATTTTACCTTCCGGAGCCGGAGATCGACCGGAGCTTTGTTCAGATTCGGCCTGGTCGCGCTTGCGGCTTCAGTTTTAAACGCGGCGCTTTTTTGGCTCGGACACGCCGTCTTGCATCTTTATGATCTGGCGGTCATCGTCGGCAATACGGCCGTGGTCGCTGTGTTTACTTTCAGCAGCCACCGGCTTTTCACCTTTCATCCGGATCCGTGGCGGCACGTGAGGGGGATTCGCAGATAGGGGCATCGGCCATGCGCCTTGGATGCATGACCTGCGCTCAGGAGGTGTGGCACGTGCCCCTACGACGGAATCCTTCCATGCGCTATAATAGGCTCACCATGTCACAAAATCCCATATTCGACAGGCGGAACGTGCTCGTGACCGGCGGGGCCGGGTTCATCGGTTCGCACTTGTGCGACCGCCTGATCAAGGACGCCCACGTCATCTGCGTGGACAATTTCATCACGAGTTCGCTTTCCAATATCGAGCATCTCCTGCAGGATCCGAATTTTGAATTCATTAATCACGACATCATTCAGCCGCTTGATCTTGAGGCTCTCCCGGAGCTCGAGCGGTTTAAGATTCGCTTCCAGGGTATCCAGGAAATCTATCACTTGGCTTGCCCTATCTCGAAGCGGCACTTCGATGATTTCAAGATTGCGACCGTACTGACCAACTCGGTTGGCGTCAAGAACATCCTGGACCTGGCGGTTAAGTACCGCGCCAAAATGCTTTACGCCTCGTCGAGCGTGCTGTACGGGCCGCGCCAGCCGGACAAGCTTCATTACGCCGAAACGGACGAGTGCCGCATCGACCACCTGACGCCGCGCGGCGCCTACGACGAAGGTAAGCGCTTCTCCGAAGCCATTATGCAGACATACGCCGACGTCTACGGACTGGATGTCAAGATTGCGCGCATCTTCCGGACGTACGGGCCGCGGATGAAGATCTTCGACGGGAACCTCATCCCGGACATGGTGTTATCGGCCCTGGACCACAAGGATATCGTCATCGCCGGTGACGAGGAGACGCGGACCTCGTTGGCCTACGTCACCGATATCGTGGACGGCCTGGTGCGCCTCATGACCACGCCCATCGACATCACGCTCCTCAATCTCGGGTCTGACCAGGATGTGCGGCTGGTAGCCATCGCCCAGAAGATTTTGCAACTCACGGGTTCAGCCTCGCGGATTAGGTTCGAACCGCCATATAGCCACTATCTCGAGGCCGGCTTGCCCGATACGACGCGCGCCCGCGAGATCCTGGGCTGGATTCCGCTAGTCAGGTTGGACGACGGCTTGCAGAAGATGATCGATTTCGCCAAATCGCATCGGAATTTGATTTCGTTTTAAACACAGTTGAAGCTAATAACCTCAGCACCAATATGCAAACAGGTACAGAAGGGTACGACAAGAAGAATATCCTGGTCACCGGCGGGGCCGGGTTCATCGGGTCGTTCCTATGCGAGCAGCTGCTCAAAGAGGCGCGCGTCATTTGCGTCGACAATTTCGTGACGTCGAGCGAGTCGAACATCGACCATCTGCTCAAGAATCCGGACTTCGAATTCATCCGCCACGACTTCAACCAGCCATTCGACCCGGAGTCGTTCCCCGAACTGGGCAGATTCAAGATCAAGTTTCAGGGCATTCAGGAAATCTACCATCTGGCCTGCCCGACGAGCCCCAAGAAATTCGACCAGTACAAGATCCAGACGCTCCTGGCCAATTCGCAGGCCGTGAAGAACGTGCTCGATCTGGCCGTCCGCTACCATGCCAAGATCCAGCAGGCCTCGGCTTCCGTCGTCTACGGGCCGCGCCCCAACGATAACCGGCCGTTCAAGGAGGAGGATTACGGTTCGGTTAATGCCCTAAGCCCGCGCGCCTGCTACGACGAAGGTAAGCGTTATGCCGAAACGATGTTCGAGACCTATCGCGAGGTCTATCACATCGAGACCAAAATCGCGCGCATCTTCCGGACTTACGGACCGCGCATGCCGCTCTTCGACGGCCAGATGATCCCGGATTTCGTAACTAATGCCCTCGATAATAAGGACCTTGTCATTTACGGCGACGAGACATTCAAGACCTCGTTGACCTACGTCACCGACATCGTGGACGGGATGATCAAGCTCATGGCCGCGCCGGAGGACATCGGGCCGGTCAACCTGGGCAGCGACCTCGATATACCGCTCATCGATGTGGCCCAGCGCATCATCGAAATGACGGGTTCGACTTCGCGCATCACCTTCGAACCGCCGCTTCTGTTCATGACGCAGCTTGGTTTGCCGGACATCACCAAGGCTAAGGAAAAATTGGGTTGGTTGCCGCTCGTTCGGTTGGACGAGGGTCTGAAGCGCAGCATCGACTACACCATCGCTCACAAGAGTTTGCTTGGATTTAAAGTGGGTTAAAAGTTATCGCCGTCAGGCCAGCGAAAAGCTGGAATGATGGAAAGGGCAGGTTTTAGGGTCTAACCAGTTTTTACTTTATACGCCTTAATCGTCACGCCGCTGACGGTCAGATTGAATGAGGTGAAGGTGTGTTTTTTGGAGCACTCCTTTTGGGCCGCGTAAGTCAGGAGGATTTCGCCGCGTTCGGCCGTGTCTTCGCCGAGCTTTGATGCCAGATTCATTTCGCTGCCGTATAGGTCGTCGCAGGCCAGGAGCGTGGTGCCGTAGCCGATACCGATGCAAACGAAGACGTCGCTTTCGTCCGGCGTGGACAGGTTTGCGACCTCCATATCGTGGTTGATTTCAAGGGCAGCTTTCAAAGCGTGTTCCGGCTTGAGGAAGACGGCGAAGGCGTTATCAGCGTCGAATTTGACCACCACGCCTTTGTTCTTGGCGATGACCGGAGCGACGACGCGCCGCATCCTGCGAATCATGGCCAGGTAGTGGATGATGCCGTAGCGCTGCGTCAGGCGCGAGAAGCCGGACATGTCGAGTACGAGTATGGCGACTTTCTTCTCGAACGTCTTCTTGATTTTCGCGTCGATGGCCTTGGAGCGTTCCGGATGTTCGACGCGTTCGTTCAGGAGCTTGTCCAGCACGGCGCAGGAGGGGAGTGAGGCAAGTCTGTGTTTCATATGCCGGGAGTTTAGCAGACTACGCGCGAATATGACAAAGCTTCGGAAGTCCGGAGTTGCATGCGTGGCATAGAGGGGCCTAGCCAAAATATCAAGGATGCCGTACGCTATCGTCATGCGCGTTTTTGCCGTCATCCCAGCGCTGAATGAGGCGGCGAGGATAGGAGAAACCATCGAAAAAGTGAAGCCGTTTGTGGACGGCTTGATTGTGGTTGACGATGGGTCAAAAGACGGGACGTCTGAAGCGGCCAGGAGAGCCGGGGCGATCGTCCTGCGCCATGCCTTGAACCGTGGCCAGGGCGCGGGTTTGCGGACCGGAACAGAAGCTGCCTTGCGCCTCGGGGCCGACGTCATCGCGCATATCGACGCGGACGGCCAGCACGATCCGTCGTTTCTCCCGGCGCTTGTCCAACCGATCCGCGACGGCCAGGCCGATATCGTGTTTGGTTCGCGCTTCCTCGGTCTCAAGCCGCAAGGCATGCCGTGGTCACGGCGCCTACTGCTTATCGCGGCGCGGAATTTTAATACTCTGGTCATGGGCATCCCGCGTTCGGTTACGGATCCGCAAAGCGGTTTGCGTGCATTAAGCGCCGAAGCGGCGCGGCGTCTTGACTTCCGTCAGGACCGTATGGCGCACTGTTCCGAGATTCTGCGCCTCGCGACGCGGTCGGATTTGCGCTGGCTTGAAGTTCCGGTAGTCATTCGGTATTCGGCCGATACCCTGGCCAAAGGCAATCAAAACTTGGACGCGATCAAGATAACCTGGCAGTTGTTGTTGGGGATGTTCGATCGTTGAATTATTTGTCAGCCCTACGGGAACAGGGATCCAAAGAAGTGGCGGGCATGGATTCCAGCTTGCGCTGGGATGACAGCAAAGAAGAGAATTATGCTTATCCAAATCGTCCTCATCACCGTGCTGCTCGGTGCGCTCTACGTGACCTGGCGGCGCCTGCGTCAAGGTGTCATAAATCTCACCGAGGCTTTGCTCTGGAGTCTCCTCTGGCTCGGCGCCGGGGTGGTTATCGCACTGCCGCAAACCGCGACGCTCGTGGCCAACTTGTTCGGTGTGGGCCGCGGCTCCGACTTTGTCATCTACGGTTCGGTAGTCCTGCTGTTCGTGCTGGTGTTCAAGATCTTCATCGCGCTCGATCAGCTCGAAAAGAAACTGACCGAGATGGTGCGGCGTGACGCGCTGCGCGATTTGCCTAAGGACGATCCCCATGCCTAGTCCTAAAGTCGACGTCATTGTCTGCTTGTTTCGGAACGCGCAATTTATGCGCGCGCTTTTTGAGGGCGCCGCTCTCCAAGATTATCCGCGCGAGGCGTGGACGCTTCATTTCGTGGACAACGGACCGGGCGACGGCACGCTCGACGAGGTCAAACGTCTGGCGGCCGAATTCGCGGAGAAACTTCCGGCGATAAAAATTCACGAGCCTAAAATGAATCTTGGTTTTACCGGCGGCAACAATCTGGTGATGCGCCAGTCGATCGCCGCGGGTACCGATTATTGCTATCTCCTGAACGGCGACGCCGCGTTCGAGGCCGGCGCTTTGTCTGAGGCGGTGCGCGTCGCTGAGTCATGTCCGGATATCGGCGCTGTCCAGTCTCTTTTGGTTCTGCAGCAGGATCCGGACAGGATCAATTCATGGGGAAACGCGCTTCATTATCTAGGTTTTGGCTACGCCTGCGGCTACCGGCGGAAACGGAGTGAGGCTCCGAGCGACGTTACAGAGATTGCGTATCCGTCTGGCGCCGGCGTCCTGTTGCGCGTCGCGACTCTGGCAAAAGTCGGGCTGTTCGACGAATTATTCCAGGCCTACCATGAGGATTTGGATTTAGGCTGGCGCATTCGGCTCGTCGGCCAGCGCTGCGTGCTCGCGCCGCGGAGCGTGGTTCGACACTCTTATGAATTTTCACGGTCCATCGAAAAATGGTTTTGGATGGAGCGTAACCGCTGGTTGGTCATCCTGCGCAATTACAAGGTCGCGACGCTTATTTGGCTGGCGCCGCAACTCATCGCTGCCGAATTGGCGCTCTTCGTCTTGGCCTTGGCCAAGGGCTGGTGGCGCGACAAGCTCAAAGTCTGGGCGTATTTGCTCAAACCGACGACCTGGAAGTATGTGTCGCGCACGCGGCGGCTCATCAACACCATGCGGAAGCGGAGCGACCACGAGATTCTAGCCCTGACATCTCCGACCATTGCGTATCAGGACGTCGAGAGCTGGCCGGTTAAGATTCTACTTAATCCTGTGGGTCAAGCGCTGCATTGGCTGACGAAGATGGTCGTATTCTGGTGATGGTTAGGCTTACCTCTGAATGACAGTAAGACCGAATCTATGAGAATCGTCCATCTCGCCTGCGTGGCGCCGCCGCGGATCGGCGGCCTCGGCAAGGTCGCGGCCCAAGAGGTCGAGCTTTTGCGGTCGCGGGGCGTGGAGGCTGTTCTGGTGTCCGCGGCGTCCAGGGGCGCGCTCCAACGCACCCCAACGGATTCCGTGATCTGTCTGCCGACACTCTGGCAGATCGGCAACGCTTCTCAGCTTGCGCCTTGGGCGTTGCTGCCGTACCTCGGATCGGCCGACGTGGTGCATCTGCATTATCCGTTTTACGGTACGGATCTCGAGGTCGATTTCTTCAAGTTTTTCGGCGCCATCAAGAAACTGGTCGTGACCCTGCATATGGACGCCGACGTCAGCGGCTGGCGCGGCATCCTCAACCGCCTCCATCGCCACACGGTCCAGGAACTGGTGCTGCGTTCGGCCGATGCGCTCCTCGTCAGCTCCCTGGATTACGCGCAACATTCATCATTCAAGAAATTCGTTTCATCCAAGATGCACGAGCTGCCATTCGGCGTCGATGAAGCGCGTTTTCGCCCCGGCGAACGGCAGCCCGAGAGTTTCGGCCTCCCCGCGGAGGCGAAGGTCGTCACCTTCGTCGGCGGCATGGACAAACCGCATGCGTTCAAAGGCGTGGACATTTTGCTCAAAGCCGTGGCCCAGTTGCCGCGCGACATCTGGTGTTTGCTGGGCGGCGACGGCGAGTTGCGCCCCGGATTCGAGAAGCTGGCGCAGGAACTCGGCATCGCGGACCGCGTCAGATTCATCGGCCGGGTCGCGGACGAGGATCTGCCTGACGTATACCGCTGCGGCGACGTGTTCGCGTTTCCGTCGGTATCAGGGGCCGAGGCGTTCGGTCTCGTCGCGCTCGAAGCGCAGGCCTGCGGCGTGCCGGTCGTCGCCTCGGACCTCCCGGGCGTGCGCACGGTCGTGGCCGACAAGGAAACGGGATTTCTGACGCCACCGGCTAATTCGAACGAATTAGCCGCGCATCTGCGGCTAATGCTCGAGAATCCGGAAATGCGGCGCGTCATGGGCGAGGCGGCACGGAAGCGCGTGATCGAAAAATTCACCTGGAAAAAGCATCTGGACGGTCTGCTGAAAATATACAATGATGCCGTAAATCTTTCCTCCGTCGGACCGGGTCAGGCCGAGGGTTAAGAATATGCGCATCGCCATCTTGACCAACGCTTATCCTCCGCGGACGCGCGGCGGCTGCGGCCGCATCGCTTTCATCTACGCGGAACTCCTCAAGGCGCGCGGCCACGAAGTGAAAGTCTGGGGTCCGCGCTTTTGGTTCTACCGCTTGGCCAAGCTGCCGGCGCCGGTCCGATTCTTTTTCCACCTGCGGGATCTCGGAAGCCAAAGCCTGACGGTTAAGGAAATCGTCGACTGGCAGCCGGACGCGCTTTTGACGCACAACCTGACCGGTTGCGGATTTGCGACGCCGAGGACGATCAAGAAATTTCTCGACTTTGGCCCGTCAGGCCTGACTAGTTCAGGACGACGGATGAGGTGGGTGCACATGTTGCACGATGTCCAGCTTTTCGAGCCGTCCGGGCAGATCATCCATGGAGAAAGTTGGCCTGCGGCCAGGGCCGCCTGGCGGCGGTTTTGGGCCGCGCTGCGGCGCCGGTCTCTCGGTGAACCGGACGCGGTCGTGTCGCCGACCGAGTGGCTGATGAACGAGCACGCGAAGCACGGTTTTTTCCGGAAGACGCAGAAGGAAGTCGTCCCGAACCCGCTCGGCCCGGCAGAGGTGGCCGTGATGAAGGAACGGGAAAAGCCAGGACGACGCGACAGACGAGCCATAGCGTTCATCGGGCGTCTCGATCCGGATAAAGGCATCGACGTGCTGCTCGACGCCTGGCAGCGCGTCCGGCACGTGGCGAGCAAGCTGATCATCGTCGGCGAAGGCAGCCGCCAGGATTATCTCACGCGCCTCGCTGACCCGAAAATCATCTTTAAAGGCAGGCTTGAAAACACGCAGGTCCTGGAGACGCTGCTCGGTTGCGGAGCGTGCGTCGTGCCGTCGCTCGTGCTTGAGAATCAGCCGACTGTCATCCTTGAAGCGCTGGCTTGCGGCTGCCGCGTGGTCGCGACCGACGTAGGCGGAGCCAGCGAGACTCTGGCCCGGGCCGGCTGGATCGTCAAACCGGCGTCGGCGCAAAGTCTGGTTGCCGGCCTCCTCGAGGCCTTGAAGCCTTTGGAGAACCACACGGTCGAAAGCTCGCGCTGCGAGGTCTTAAAGCGTCACGAACCTGAAGTCTGCGCCTCGCGTTTGGAGGGTTTGCTCAAATCGAATTTATAGACTTTCAGGGAGCGGCCAAGGCCTTGATCCTCTTTGCCCACCGTCCATTCGGCGTCGGCGATACCCGAAAGGGCTTCGGCGGTGTATTCGGCATTCCACCAATAATCATTCAGGACCACGTAGACCAGCTGAGTGTGGCCAAGCTTGCCGGCTTCGGCCGCGGTGTCGCGCGTCGGTTCCTTATAGGTCATGCGCAGGAAGATATCGTAAAGCGCGCCGCCGGTCGGGATGGGGTAGAAGAAGATGTCGTCCTGGTAGCGTTTGAAGCCGAGTTGCAGCACGGCCGCGGCCGAGACGCTCTGGTTGGCAAGCACAGTGTAAGCTTGACGGCCGGCGTCGCGGTCGATGAGGCGCACAGCATCAATGTCAGATTGGCCGACCGACCAGCCATGGCCCATGACGAGCGCGTCGTTGCGCGGCAGGGCGTCATAGCTTAAACCGGCGGCAGCGGCCAAGAGGAGTCCCAGGGCGGCGACTCCTAGGAGCGGCGGCCCGCGGCGTAAGCGGTCAAGCATCGTCGCCAAAGCCGGCAAAGCCGCGACCAGCAGAATCAGGCCGGCGATGACGCCCAAACGTTCGGCGTAATTGCCGCGTTCGTAACTGATGAGGAAGACGAAGTCGCCGGTCGTCTTCAAGACCGTCGAGCTGACGTATAGCAGAATCGCGGTTGCCAAAAGCAGGCCGGTTGCGCTCCGTTCGGCGCCGCGCGTGACGAGGAACGAACCGCAGGCCGCGGCCAGCAGGATGGCCGGCAAGGCATGGACGACGAGCGACGACCAAGACGGCCAGACCGCGAAATGGTTGCCGATCCAGGGCAATAGATCGCGGCCGAGGTCTAGCCAAGGTCCGATTGTCCAGAGGCCGGAGAAGTCCCAGCGGATATCGGCTTTGCCGCCGGCGCTCAAGATGTAGAACATGAGTGGCACAGCGCAGACCGTGGTGAGGGAAAAGATGACTGCGAAGAGGCGGCGCGGCCAGCCGAACCGGGATTCAGGTTCGGGCCAAAACATGACGGCCAGGCAGACGACCAGGAACGGCACGCCGGCGAGGGGATGGACGGTGATGCTCCAGGTCGCGAGGATGAGCGCAGACAGAGGATGACTGAAACCGTCGAAGCGGCCGCGGAGTAGCAATAAAGCTGAAAGGCCCAGCAGATAGGCGAAGGCCTGGGGAGTGGTCGCGATGAACGGGGCCAGGGGCAGGAACAGGAGCGCGGCCGGCCAGAGGGCGGAATCGGTTTTGCGGCGGCCTAGTTGTAATGCCAGAGGCAAAAGCGCGGCCGCGGCCAATGGGACGAGCCAGCGATCCACGTTTTCGATGGGCAGAGCGAGCAGTTTGGCGAAACGGGTGGTGAAGACGTATTGGCCGATGTAGTAGTACGGCTTGGGCGAAAGCGTGCCAGTCGCTAGAATGATCTTTTCCGAAGCGATATGCAGGAAGCCGTCGAAACCGTATCCGAGGCGGTAAAAGAGCGGCGCGATGGCGGTCGTGCCGAGCACGGCCAGGCCGGCCTGCCAGGCGGCCAAAGCGCGGCGTTTGAGCAGGTAACCGGAGACGATTACGGCCGCCCAGGCGCAGGCTAGCGCCGCGAGCGTCCCGGGTGGTAAAAGCGGCCACGGGGTGCGGATGGAATCCATGATTCCGGCGCGCCAGGCGGAATAGAGGACGAAACCGACCGCGGCCACGGACGAGGCAAACAGGGCCACGGCCAGGATCACTTCTTTGGCTTTCAAGGGCGCGGGTATCTCGCGCTTCGCGTCGCTGTCCGGTACGACCAAGGCGATGAGATTGCAGAGCACCATGGTGCCGGACATGATCCAGATATCGGAGGCATCGTCCAACCGGAAGCCGAGATAGAAGCAGGCGGTTTGGAGGATGGCGTTCAGGGCGGCGAAGAGCACCAGCCCCATGGCCGTGTAGGACGGCCAGCGGTCCTTGGCGAAGAGCCGTTTGCCGACTAGGTAGGACGGGTAAAGGATGGAGAAGAAAGTCAAGAACTGCGACACGACGACAATCGGCAGTGGGACGATGTGCGTTATGGTATAGATGCCCAGAATTACCAGGCCGGCCATGAGGTCCTTGTATTTTTCCTCCATAAACGTCCATAATGGTAGCATCCAATGCGCATACCGGCTATGAACTCACTCATGACGAACGATAATGTCAAAATTTTTCCGCACGACAAAATTTTGGCCAAAACCCTACTTAAATTAATTCCCCAAGAGGTTTATCCCAATCATTTGACGGTCCTGCGCGTCTTGATGACTCCGGTCATCCTGTATTTTTTGTGGTCCGAGAAGTGGAGCGTCGTGGTGCCGCTTTTCCTCGCCGCCGCCCTAACCGACCTGCTCGATGGATCGCTCGCTCGGACGCGCAAACGCATAACCACGTGGGGCACGGTCGCGGATCCGATCGCGGACAAGCTCCTTATCGGCTCAGTCATGATCCTGTTCGTGGCCAGGGAAATCAACGTCTACTTCGCCGCGCTGACCGTGTTCGTGGAGGTTGCGATCGCAACCACAGCCTTAGTCCGCAGGCTGCGCGGCCAGCCGTACATCAGCGCCAATTGGTACGGCAAGATCAAGATGTTGTTCCAGGTCATCGGCGTCTCGACGCTCCTTATCGCTCGCTGGTCCGGCATGGACATGTTTGTGCCGTTCTCCATCGGTACGCTCTCGATCGCTATCGTCTTTGCGCTGATGTCGCTGTACACCTACGGATTGTAGGGGATGCCTTGTGTCCGCGTCCGCCGATAGCGGAATTAGCAAACCAGGTTTTGAGAGATCGTTAAAGGCTACATCTTGAATCGTACAAGGGTTGTCCAAGAGCACGCCGAATTTTTGCGGGCGGTGGAATTAGTCAAAAAACTTTTACCGGCGGGTGAACAAATAAAAGCCCAAGATGCGTTGGAGCTTGTGAAGCTCTTTGGGAATACGTGGCTATCTTTGGACGTTTACGATAAATTGAAAGGAGGCGGTGGTTCGAGTTCTGCGCATGGTACGCGCGAGACTGTTGGAAGCTAGGATTGATGAGATACGGTAGAAATATCTGCGGATACAGGGGGTGAAGCAGACCCTGGACAATCGCCGGCGGAGAAGCGTTCGGAGGTTGAAAAATGAGCGACTTCAGGCTATCATCCACGCCATGTTCCACATCGAAGACGTCCTTCAGCTCAAAGACCGCGAGGAAGTTAGGCATATAACCCGGAGGCATGTCCTGACAATGTTTCCGCCGCTTTTTTTGGCGCTAATCCTGATTGTTGCGCCGTTCTTTTTGATGTTCCTGCTGTTTTCATGGGGCATCATCGGCGTGGCGCTGTTTTTGGTGGCCGTGCTCATCGGCATCAGCATTGCGCTCCGCACCCTGCTCCTGTGGGACGCGGACATCCTGATCGTGACTACCAGCCGGCTAGTTGACGTTGACCAGCGTGGCATCTTCGCGCGCAGCGTATCCGAGGCGCCGCTTGAAGCCGTCCAGGATGTGTCGTGGAGTCGGAACGGCATCATTCAGACCATTTTCCGCATGGGCAACGTCAAGGTCCAGACGGCCGGCGCCACGGCCAATATCGAAGCCAAAGACATCCCGCACGCCGAGGCCGTGTACGAGCTCATCAATGAACTGCGCCAGAGGCTCGCCGGCAAACCGATTTCCGGACCGGCCGCCGCCGCCGCCGCGCCGTCTATCGCTCCGAACCAATCGTCGGACAAAGCTGACAAGATAAACAGCATCTGCGCCATGCTGGAGAAGTATCCGGCCGACGAATTGGCGCGCATCGAATCCATTCTCAAGGCCAGAGAAAGGGCGGCCGTGGCCGACGCCTTCCTAAAACAGGACGAAAAGCCAAGCGCGTGATATGCTGGAGGCCGCACGTTCGAGCATCTTATGAGGACCAAACCGACAGACGCAAGCAAGCCGTTTTGGCACAAACTTGTCCGTTGGCCGGTTTTTCTGATGGCTAACCTGGCGTTTTTCTTGCTTGTCGGCGTATCGACTGTCCGAGAGACCTATCGGAGCTACACGATTGAACGTGAAATCAAGGCGCTCGAGGCGCAGGCCCAGGCTCTGGAAGGGCGTAAGTTGCAGCTAGTCGAGATGACCCAGGCGATCGCCTCGCCTGGGAATGTTGAACTCGAGGCCCGTTCGCGCTTGGGCTGGATGAAGGACGGAGAGAAGGTCTTTGTGCTGTCGGGCTACCAACCGGCCACATCGAGCGAAAGTGGCGCTTCGCCGGTTGATGTTCCGGCGCCCCCCTTGTCAAATCCCGAACGCTGGATGCAATATTTCTTTGGCCCTAAAAAACCATAAATCTTGAAGCGCTTAATCATACATCCTATGAAACCTCAGCAAACCATGCAGAGAGCGACGTATCTGACGATCGGACTGGGAGTTTTCTTTTTAATCACGCTGATTGCTTCTTGGCTTGTAGTGGCGGTGTATATCAACCGCGATGACCGGACGATAGTCAGACGGCTGGCGAGCTGGTTCCCAATCGGCCAGGTCGGCGGCCAGACGGTCCGTTATGGCCAGTTCCTCAAGGCCCGGGATGCGATTAGGAATTTCTTAAATTCCAAGGCTGTGAAGGATGCAGGCGGCGGCGGACAGCAGGTGACCGCGCAGATTGAGCAGAGCGCCTACGAGAGGTTACTGCGCGAGGCGGCTTCGCGGGATTTGGCGGCCGAAAAGAAGATCTCGGTAAGCGACCAGGAGGTCAAGGCAACCTACGATAAATTCGTAGAGCAGGCGAGCTCGACCGTTCCGGACGTCAAGCAATACATCCAGGATACTTTTCATTGGAGCGTGGAGGAATACCAGCAGATGGTCGTGCGGCCGCAGACGATGGACGACAAGCTGGCCCTGACTTTCGCCACCGGGACCGACGGTTACAACCAATTGAACAATTATTTAGCGACAAGGCTGGAGAAACCCGACGTGAAACGCTATCTCAAATTCGAGTAAGCGCGAATCGAAGATATAAAAACACCCCGCGATGGCGGGGTGTTGTTCATGGAGCCAGTTCCGGGATTCGAACCCGGGACCTCTGCTTTACGAAAGCATTGCTCTACCACTGAGCTAAACTGGCTCGAACGCGTTGAATGCGCTATCCGCATCCTCCGTGGTGGAGCGGGTAGCGGGAATCGAACCCGCCTCTTCAGCTTGGGAAGCTGACATAATAGCCACTATACGATACCCGCCCGACTCTTTTGCGCAGGGAGACTATCAAGATTACGGCCGTCTGGCAAGTCCGCGGGGAGGTTGTACACTGTCCCAGATGTTGCTCGTCTGCTAACATCTTAGTCAGATGCGAAGGATGATCAAACTCGCGCAGTTTTTCGGGATTGTATGTCTCGCGTTTTTAGCGTTCGCGCCGCCAGTCAAGGCGGATACGACCGAAACATGGCATATCGACCATGGTTTCATCGATCGGCCGGTGAGTTTGGATATCCTGGGCGGCCAAGCTCGGTTAGCCTGGAGATCCGGCGACGTCCTGTACCCGTCGGACATTTTCGTCTCCGCGACGTCCGGCGAAATCGCCATTCGTTGGTCGACGTCCTACGCTTTGGGCGCCACAGGCGTCGAGATCGGCATCAAACCGGGGATGTTCTCGGCCACGACGAGCGATCCGTGGCAGGACCTGGCACTTGAAGCCAAGGAACCGTTCGGTGTTTGGCACAAGTTGGATTCTAAGCTCGTGAACGGCTATGTCACCGCGCGGATTAACGCCGAGGCGCAGGTCCGGCTCGTTACGATGCCGCACGGTATGCGCAGCGGCACGGCCACCTGGTACAAATATAAGCACTGTCAGTGCGCCGCGTCGCCGGATTTCCCCAAGGGCACCAAACTCAAAGTTTCGCTGGCGGACAATCCGGCAAAATCCGTCATCGTCAAAGTCAACGATTGGGGACCCGACCGCAGGCTTTTTCCGTCGCGCGTCATCGATCTGGATGCGGTCGCTTTCAAGCGGCTCGCTCCGCTGTCGCGCGGCAAGATCCAAGTGACAGTGGAACCGCTCGGTGCGCCGACATCTTTAACCCTGAAACAAGTACTTCCATGATAACTCTGGAAAACGTTTCGAAAGTTTATTATCCCAATGTCCACGGACTGTCGGATTTAAGTCTGGCCATCCAGCCGGGCGAATTCGTGTCCATCGTAGGCCAGAGCGGGGCCGGCAAGACGACTTTGGCCAAGTTACTCATCGCCGAGGAGCGCCCGACACGCGGCAAGATCGTCATCGGCGGCTGGGATATCACGCGTATCCCGGTGCGCGACATCCCGTTTTTGCGCCGGCAGATCGGCGTCGTGTTCCAGGACTTCAAGCTCCTGCCCAAGAAGACCGTGTTCGAAAATGTGTCCTTCGCGCTCGAGGTAGCCGGCGTGCCGTCGCGCCGCATCCGCGAAGTCGTGCCCCAGGTGCTCAAGATCGTCGGGCTCGACGAGATGTCCCAGCGCTTTCCGCGCCAACTTTCGGGCGGTGAACAGCAGCGCGTAGTCATCGCCCGCGCCTTGGTGCATCGGCCGAAGATTCTTCTGGCCGACGAGCCGACCGGCAATCTGGATACGATCAACGCCCGCGAGATCATCGAACTTTTGCAGAAGATAAACACTTTCGGCACGACCATCGTGCTTGTGACTCATAACCGCGAAGTGGTCAACGCCTTGCGGCGTCGAGTCATCACTTTGAGCGAAGGCCGCATCGTGGCCGATCATGCCGAAGGCAAATATCTGCTGCCTAGCTAATGCCATGTCCCTGATCGTCAACACCTGGCGCATCGTCGCCTCGGCCTGGAAGAATTTCACCCGCAACCTCTGGCTCGCCCTGACCACGGTTTTCGTGTTGGTCTTGGCGCTCCTTTCGGTGAACGTGCTCATTGGCGTGAACGTTTTGCTGGGCAATGCCGTGCGGCAGCTCGAACAGCGCATCGACGTCTCAGTCTATTTTAAGGTGAACACGCCGGCGGAGGTGTTGGAGCAGGCGCGGTTCTTCATGAATGCACTGCCTCAGGTAAATACCGTCGAGCTGGTGACGGCTGACAAGGCGCTGGAACAGTTCAAACAGACGCATGCCAAGGATCCCAAGATATTGGCGGCCTTGAGCGAAATCGACCAGAATCCGCTGGGTGCCACCTTAATAATCCGCGCCAAGCAGCCGTCCGATTATCCCTTCCTGCTTGAAGCGCTCAAGAATCCGCAGTTTGATTTCGCCATAGAATCGATGAACTACGACGACCACGCAGACACTATCAACCGGGTCCGCGACATCGGGCACTCGGTCCAGCTGTTCGGCACCGGGCTCATCGCGGTTTTTGTCTTGTTCTCCATCCTCATCGTCTTCAACACTATCCGGATCGCCATCTACACCCAGCGCGAGGAGATTGCCATCATGCGCCTTGTCGGCGCTTCGAATGCCTACGTCCGCCTGCCGTTCGTCCTCGAGGGTATCTTTTTGGCGTTCATCGCCCTGCTCGTTTCCGGAGCTCTGGTCTACACCGCGGCCGCGTACATCGACCCGCGGCTTAAAGGATTGTTCGATGGAAACGACGCCGGCTTGGCTCAGTATTTTTTCACCAACTGGTTGAGCCTGGTTCTGATCGAGGGCGGGGCTTTGGCCGGTCTCGTGGCGTTGTCGTCTTGGGCGGCGGTCGGCAAATATCTGAAGAAATGATATGGTGACCAAAACCGAACGGAAGTCGGTAAAAAAGACGTCCACGAAAATAACGGCGAACCGTCCTATCGCCGCGAAAAACATCTGCAAACTCCGAAAACTCATCGCCAATCTGGAGGATGTGGGGACGTCGAGTGCCAACCCTTGCCAGGCGGCTTTGGAGCGAGTGAAAAAGATCTTAACGGCCGCGGACATCATCAGGCTGAAGCCAGAACTTGATCTGCTGGAAAAGGCGGTTGCCGGGTGTCCCGCCGACTGCGGCTGTAGCGGCGGATCCAAGCGCGTCGTCATTTCGGCGCACGGGAAGATCTTAGGCGAGTTGTCGTGCGTCGACGGGCGCTTTTCTAGCTTGTGCCTGAATGGCGCCGGGGAAGACTTGCTGGGCGAAGATATCTCAAAGCTGCGGTATGTGGGATTGGCCGGAGTCCCGGGTTTCGCTTCGCCGGTTCGGGTCCACGATCCGGATTTTTTGGCGGCTTTCGTTGCTTGGTGCGGCGAGCGGGGCTGTGAGACGCTGGTCCTGACGGAATTTCAGCTCCCGCTCTGGTCGAAGCTCCAAGCGTCGTTGCCGGACGAGGAATATCTGTTGCCTCTGATGAGAAAGCTCCAAGCGCTGCCGCAGAATGACGCCTTGCGGATTATCGAGGACTTGGGCAACCTGACTGGTGAAGAGATATGTTTCTGAGACTTTGCCGCTTGATGGTGTTCGTGAGTCTGCTGGCGCTCTTCGCACCCTTCAGGGTTTTGGCTGCGGAGATAGCCGTTTTACCGTCGGTCGTGGACGCTAAACTGCGCTTTCGGGCTATCGTCCGTGAGCACGGCGTCGAGTTCCGCTGGTTTCGTTACAGGAAGTCCAAGGATTTTGTGAAGTACGAGATTCTGCGGACAGGCAAGAAGCCGGCCGGGAAGATAATCCAAGACGGCGTTGTCGCGGGCGAGACCAAGAATCGATATTCGACCAATTTTGAGGAGATGTTGGATTTCGGCACGTATTACTACCAGCTGTGCCAAGTCACCAAGACCAAGCGCATCTGTTCCGGTTCGCGCCAAGTCGTCATCGCGAACCGGTCAGTCGAACCGTTGCTGGCCAAAGAAGCCGGTTACGCGACATCGACGCCCACGGTAACTTATAAGCCGGCGCCGGCCGGTGAATTGGAACTCACTGTCGTGCGGGGCAAAACCGGCGTCGCGCATCTCTCCTGGTCGCCGCTTAAGAGCGCGGCCGCGAATTTCAAATATTACAAGCCGTTGCGTTCGACGACCGTCGATGACCCGTTCTATCCGCGCGATGGTTATCTCTCGCATATCGTGAATTGGGACCAGACCGTGGCCATCGACGACCGCGTCCCGACTGGCACCGTGCATTATCGTGTCTGCGCCGTGGACGGCGACGACGGGTTATTTTGCGGGAATGTGGTGAAGTTGGGCGGAATTCAATAATCTGCGAATATGGAAACGAAAAACCTAATCAAATTTTTTCGAATTGGGGCAGCAGTGGCGGGTGAGCCATGATGGATAGTATGCATACGCCCAGGATTGGATCAATTTCCATTTGACGCTTGTGTATTGTGTCGTCGCGAGCCCGGAGGGCGTGGCGACCTCCGGAGATGGCTTAGCTTCGCTCGCAATGACACCGGAGCGGACGAATCGCGAAAGATGCGGACTATCTCGAGTCGGCCGTAAGCGGCAAGGAATATCTCGAACAAGGGTATGCATACGCCGAGGATTGGATCAATAACGTCGCGAATGCCGTTAAAATCGAGTCGGCCAAAAAGCTGGTGGCCGAACTGCAATGGGCCCATGCCAACGCATGGGGGCAGGGGTTGAAGAAATTGCCGACAGACTCATGAACAATATCTTTGTCAAACTCAAGCGGGGCAGGGAAGTGCCGGTCAAAGCCGGGCATCCTTGGATATTCTCCGAAGGTTTGGAAAATGTCTTGAACGTCGCGCCAGGAGAAATCGTCGAAGTCAAAAACGACGCCGGCCAAAGCCTGGGGCTCGGGACCTACAATCCGCTGACTTCCATCCGCGTCCGCATGCTGACGCGCGACGCCAAGGAAAAAATCGACGCCGGGTTTTTCGTTGACCGGTTCAAACGGCTCGATGCCTGGAAGCGCGGTCATTTGCCGAAAAAGACGGACGGCTATCGTCTTGTCCATGCCGAAGCGGACGGGCTTCCGGGATTGATTGTGGACCGTTACGCGGACGTCTTTGTTATCCAGCTCCATACCGCGGGCATGGATCGTTTACGGATGGAAATTGTGGACGCGCTTAAAAAAACGTTCAAACCGACAGCTATCGTCGAACGTTCGGATCTCGACGTTAGGAAAATCGAAGGCCTCAAAGACGCGCCGGTCGGGGTGCTGCACGGTGAGGCTCCGCATCTCGCGGAATTCACGGAAGCAGGAATCAAGTTCGCGGCCGATGTGATGCATGGGCAGAAGACCGGTTTTTTCCTGGACCAGCGCGAGGCGCGCCTCGCGGTCGGCAGGCTCGCGGAAGGGCGGCGCGTCTTAAACCTGTTCGGCTATACCGGAGCGTTCAGCGTGCACGCGGCATTGGGTAAAGCTGACTTCGTCGCGACGGTGGACGCCTCGCGCTCCGCTCTCGAATTGGCGCAAAAGAATTTTGTGTTGAACGGCCTGGATCCGGAGGACGAGAGGCACTGCTCATTCATGGAAGCCGACGTCTTCGAGCTCGTGGCCGACGAGGATTTGGCACGCCAGAAATTCGATCTGCTAATCTGCGACCCGCCGGCGCTCGCGAAAAGCGAACGTCACGTGCCGCAGGCTTTGAAAGCCTACACCGAACTCAACACCGCCTGCCTGGCGCTCCTTAAGCCGGGCGGCATCCTGGTCTCAAGCTCCTGTTCCGGCCGCGTGACGCCGGAAGATTTCCGCAACTTATTGCGTTTATCCGCCGGTCGTGCCGGCAAGGATGTGCGCGTTTTGGATTGGATATCCCAGCCCGTGGACCACGCCGAAAGGTTGGCCTTCCCCGAGGGTAGATATTTGAAGACGGTGATACTCGAAGTCGTTTAACTTCAAAGTGAACAGTTTTTCTGTCGACTTTTGTAACGACCCCCTTGTCACTTGCGAAACAAGGGTTTTTAACGATTATCTACACCGATGGCTTCCGAGATATTCTTGAAGCCGTCTTTTTCGAGCAGTTTCACGAGTCCTTGGTTAATGGCGCCGATGGCCTGTGGGCCTTCAAAGATCATGCCGGTGATGAGCTGGATGAGGGACGAGCCGAGGCGGATTTTGCGGTAGGCGTCGGCGGCCGTGAATACGCCACCGCAGCCGATGACGATGTGCGTGCCTCTGACCTTCGAATAGACGTAGCGGATGATTTCGTCGGAGAGTGCGTCCACGACCTTGCCGCTCATTCCGCCCTTGTCCGGCACTGCCTGATCCAAGATTTTCGGGTTGTCGCGTTTCTTGGTCAGGTTGGTGCAGATAAAGCCGTTTACGCGATGGCGCTTGGCGACGTCGAGGATGGCGTCAAGCGCGGCATGATCCAGGTCGGCCGAGAGTTTAAGGAAAACAGGTTTGTCCGTCCTGATTTGGTCGAGCCGCGCCAGCAACTTCTCGAGCTTGTCCGGGTCGGTGAACGGCTCGCCGCCGAAAGCGTTGGGGCAGCTGATGTTGACTGTCAGGTAGCTGCCGATATCCTTCATCATCTCGAAAGCCTTGGCGTAGTCCGCGATGCCGGCTTCGACCTCCACGGTCGATGGGCTGTTGGTCTTGGCCACGCTGATGCCGATGGGAATGCGGAATGCCTTCTTCGCCAGACGTTTGGCGAGCGCCTCGCAACCGTCGTTTTTCAGGCCGTAATATACAACCAGTGAGTTCGATTTCGGGAGACGCCATAGGCGCTTTTTGGGATTACCGGGACACGGTTCGCCGGTGATGGAACCGACCTCGGCGAAGCCGAAGCCCACCTCCGGCAGAATGTCGGTTAACTCGGCATTCTTGTCGAACCCGGCAGCCAGGCCGATGGGGTTCGTGAATTTGATACCAAACAAAGTCTGTTCCAGCTTAGGGTTGCGATAGCCGAACCAGAAGCGCGTCTTCCAGCGCGTCAATCCGAACTTGCCCAGGAGCCTGCCCACGCCCAGCATCCGGTCGTGGATGTCTTCCGGATCCATTAGAAAAAAAACTTTCTTGAGGCAATTCACGTACAGGAACCGGATAGTCGCATTCCGGGCGGAGATCCAGGTTTCGTTCATAGTCCATCGATTTTAGCCGTTTGCCCGGATAGGCGCAATCCGTGCCCGCTTGTTTTACGGAAAGAAATCTTGCATCTCGAAGGAGGTTGATTTATGGATGGCAAACGCGACAGATGCGGCGGCGAGCGCACGGAGCGCCAGCGTGAGGGCTGTGGAGCGCCAGTCCAGACCGCGTCACCCGTTGCCACGTCCGTCGCGCACCAGGCTGACAGGCGAATCACAGACTGAATTTTTCGAAGTGGATGTTGGATGGCGGAACGCCGCAGACATCCAGTGCCTTGCGCACACCGGTCAGCATGCTGGGAGGACCGCACAGGAAGACGTCGCGCTCCTTAAGATCGGGTACCAGGCGGGCAAGACAGTCCGTGTCCACGTAGCCTTTTTCGCCGCTCCAATTCGGATCGTCGCTCATGACGTAATGCACCCGGCATCGGTATTGGGCGGCTAGGTCGTCGATTTCTCCTTTCAAAGCTGTGCCGGCCAGGTCGCGGTTGGCGTAGATGAGCGTGCAGTTCTTGCCGCTCGATGCCAGCGTGGACATCAAGGGTAAGATCGGCGTAATCCCGATGCCGCCGGCGATGAACAGGAATTTGTCATGTTCGGCCCGGTCGGTCGTGAATACGCCGTGCGGGCCGTCGAGGATGACCGGCGTTCCTGGTTTGAGGTCTTTCAACCGACGGGTGAAGTCGCCTGACGCCTTGGCCGTGATACGCAGCGATTGGCCATCGTAAGCTTTAGAGAACGAAAATGGATGGGCTTCGGTCCAATAGTCCTTGGCCAGGAACCGCCATAGCGCGAATTGCCCGCTCGCGAAGCGGAAGTTCGTCAGTGCTTTTCCCGTCAGATAAATGGAAACTACATCCGGCGTTTCGGTTACGATGCGGTCGACCTTGAAGCGATGCCTGACATGGTTATAGAGCGGCCGGCCGAAGCGGTAGTAGGCGAAGTTGAGCAGGACGAAGGCGTAGAGGGCGTACCAATAACCAGCGAACGCGGGATGCATGAGGTCGCGGCCTACCTCGACTTGATGGCCGAAGGCCATGAGGATAGCTAAGTGGGTGGCGAGGTGGATGAAGTACCAAGTTTCGTATTTTATCTTCTTGGCCACGCTGACGAGCGAAACCGCGATGACGCCTAGGAAGATGAAGAAGGCTAGGGTGGCGCCGAACACGTCTTCCCAGTCCTGGAAATCCAGGAACTGCTGGACGAAACCGGAACCGTTGCGCATCCCATAGCCGAAGGTTAGGAACAGTGGATGTAAAATCAGGACCGAAACGAGAGCCAGGCCGATCCAATGGTGTAGGCGCGAGAGCTTGTCCAGGCCGAAGATTTTTTCGATCCAACCGGTGCGACCGATGAGCAGGAGTTGGACCAGAACGAAGAAGGTCAGGAGCAGGCCGGAGAGGCGGCCCGCGGCGATGAGTTGCTTGGCGCCGTCGCCGGTGATGAAGGTGTGCGAACCAAGCCACCAGAAGTAGAGGATGGCGATCAGATTGGCGGCGAAGAATGCCCAGAGGAGCGCGGCTTTGAGGCATCGGGAGTTTCGCATAGCGTACGGCTAAGTGTAGCCTGGCTTGCAGACATCGGGCAAATAAAATCGGCCCCGACGCAAGGCCGGGACCGATTCCTGATTGTCTTGGAAATCATTCCGCCTTCGGCGGGAAGACGATGCCGAAGTAGGGCGAAAGCGGCTTGTCCAATTTTATACCCGCTTCCTCAAGTGTCAGTGATCCGTCGGATCCGTAGAAGACCAGGCCGTCCTTGTCCTTGACCGCGGCAATCGGGCTGCCGCTCCGGTAGGCCGCGTAAAAGCCGAGGTCATGGTCGTAGAGCGGGATATCGGCCAGGGTGCCTTCCTTGGTCTTCATCTGCTGAGGTGCCTTGCCGATGGGCTGCGTCTCGGCGAGCTTCAGCTTGCGGAACTCGCGGGCGTCGGCTTCGACGGCCTCGGGCGTCGGCTTGCTGTCGGCATAGTTCTCCAGGGCTACGATTTTCCGCGCTGAGGAGCGCAAGACGGCGGCCGGCGTCTCCGGCTTCTCGGCTTCGTCGACCGAGTGTTTGGCCAGGATGAGCCAGAGCCATTCCTGCTTGGAATCGACCGGTAGCGAACCCGGGCCCATCTTGTGGGCGGTTTCGATAGCTTTATCTGCCTCTTCCTGGGTCATGCCGAGCTGTGTGGCGACGAAGTAGACCGCCTCGGGCACGGTGCGCCGCAGCAGTTCGGGATCCGTACCCTGGTTCAGGATGCGGTTGGCCAGCAAGGCAAAGTCCGGATTCTCGAGCGCACCATCCGCGATGCGCTCTTGGTCGCGGGTGATTTTGCGGCTTTTGGACAGCTCCGCGATGTTGGATCGGACCGCCTCTAAGGTCACGGGCGGTTTTTCCTGCGGCGGTGCCGCTGGGGGGACGTTGGGCATGGTTTCGGCCATATGTTTGGTAAACAAAGAATTAACAATGCGGAGATTCTATCACTCTGACAGAGTCTTGTGACTGCCCTGTCAATCCGTCAGGCCCTCGCGCGAGCGGATGCGGACAGGATTGCCTGTTGCCTTTAGGGCCTGTAACCTATCCGCATATGTGGCTATATTTTGCGATCGGCGGCGGGGTGGCTGGCTGGTTTTCGTTTTTTCCGCCAGGAAGAAGGGGGAAGCACCCCCGTCAGATCCCAAGGAACAGGTCAAGGAGTTGGCCCGAACTGGCGTGCTCTACGAAGAGCAGTTCGTCGAGACGTACTTCAAGGTCATTCGTGACGAGGGATTCATGAGCAACTTTGGACCCAATCAGGACGAAGCGAAAAGGCTGCTCACGATCATGATCGACGAGAGCCGGGGGCATAAGCAGCTGCTCGAGAACGTAATCGCCAATTTAAAATTTTATGCACAACACTGAAGGTTTAAAGCTGATTTTGCAGGAAGCTCTGGGGAACGAAATCAAGGCCGAGGACAACTGCGACAAGATTCTGCACGTCGCCAAAATCAACGGTTTCCATAAGGCGGTCGAGCACATCATGAACGACGCGCCGCCATCAGGAGATGGTTAAGAAGCTGCTTTCGTTCCTGAGTTGAAGAGGCTGATTCTGTCGGCGCCGCAGGTCCACGATCTGCAGCGTGGTGTTGTCGTCGGGGTTCCAGGTAGAGAGATGCGTGCGGATTTTTTCCGATGCCATCTCCTAGGGAGCGGCTGACTTCGATGAAGCCGCCAGCCTCACCGACGTTATAGCCGCGGCGCTTCGGGCCCGTATAGGGCATCGAAATTCATCGATCGACTTACAGGATAGCCTGAGCCCGGATTCCAGACTAAAGGCAGTGTCATGATGATTGACGCTGGGGGTTAATTGGCATATATTTCACGGCGTATTCGGGTCCTGAAGCGGAAGACGGCGCATTGATATTCGGGGATCGTCTAATGGTAGGACAACAGCCTTTGAAGCTGTGTATCTAGGTTCGAATCCTAGTCCCCGAGCCAAGCAGAAATCCCAATTATCCGAGTTGGGATTTCTGCTTGGCTCCGGAATTAAAACAAGAATAAACTTTTGAGATTATTTTACCGAATTTAATCCATAAATCCAAGAAACGAAACTTGACCTGACGAATTGCCCGCCGCCTGCGGCGGCGGGCAAAAAACCCATCGGCTCGCGGGCAAAAAATTTCCTCCCCTTGAACCCCTCCATTTTTTACCCGCTAGCTCAAAACGGATTGACGAAGTTATGCACAGCTATTGACTTCAAAACTAGGATTTGCTAAGATTCAAACATAACCTATGAAATCCAACCGAAGCATAATTTCATTGAATTGGTGGTGGGCTTTGCAGACTTACTCGCAAAGTCCTAGTTTTGCTTTGGCCTAATATATCTTCTTAAACCTAGCCATCAAAACTCCTCTTGGACTTTGCGAGAGGAGTTTTTCGTTTGTGTTGATGGCTGGATATTTTACCAAAAAATGTATAGCCACCAGCACAAACATCGTGCTGGATAGTTCTTTCACAATCCAAAAGGAGGAAATCATGAACATGAAAGAAGGCAAGGCCGAAAACCTCGGCATTCTTTCAACGATTCGCGGAATTAACGTTCCCCGATTCGTTGTGCTTCGCCCCGGCATGTCCGAGAGCGAGCAAGATGAAATTATCCGTGGTTTTCTGAAAACTTGCCACGGAAACACAGTCGCGGTTCGCAGTAGTGCGGATCAAGAAGATTCTTCCGGCGCATCGTTCGCCGGAATGTACACCACGAAACTTCGCATTCAGGCAACCGAACAAGCGATCCACGCTGCGGCTGATGAAGTGCGTTATTCCGGAGTAGAGAAAAAGGAAGTCGTAGCTCATTACGCCGAACAGCGAGGTTTG
>Ga0209018_1000677_pt1 | contig 30572 bp, 20 predicted proteins | sample YNPBryBLVA2012_FD_185814 | JGI IMG/M metagenome (GOLD analysis project Ga0209018, IMG submission 185814) | Anoxygenic and chlorotrophic microbial mat microbial communities from Yellowstone National Park, USA - YNP Bryant BLVA 2012 (SPAdes)... ...
TTATTTGAACAGCTACGGAATAAGCCTTTAATGGGGCAACAAAATCCTTTGCACAATTTATTAAAACCATACTTAAATCTAAAGTACTATTTCCCCAAGAACAGAGTGTTTCCATCCAAGATTTAGGACGATTATATGAAGGATCCGGGTCAGGTAGACCTGCATCCCACAGTGATGGTTCTAAATAATTACTCCAAATTTGGTTGATACATCCCAGTATTGGTGCCTCATTAAGCCCCAAATCGATTAATCCATCTTTTAAGGCTTTTAGTATTGCAAGTCGGATACACCACTCTACTCTTGGATCTAAAGGTGATGCAAAGTATGGCTCGGTTACCCAGGCATAAACTTTTACATTCTTTTGGCTTTTTAAACGAAGCTTCATTGAACCAGTAAAATTTGCTGGAATTGAGGGAATATAGAAATAATATACCCTCCCATTAAATGGTTCATCAAATAAACTATTAATTGTAAAATAATCGGGAAGGGATTTCAATACTTTTTGATAATTTGTGTCGGCTTGTAGCAATGGGTTTTGGTTCAAAATCAATTCAGGAAATTCAACTTCCAAACCTTCACTTTCCGAAAAAATTAATACAAGTGGAACTCCAACAGCATCAACGTTTCCTTTGTTACCATAATTTAACTCATATGTTTGCCAACGACCTATTAATGTTCTATCTCTCCCAGTAAGTGTGACAAAAGGTTCAGCTTTTCTGCCCTGTTCAATTGTAAATGCATTTTCAAGCTTGTATTCTTTCCCTGCAATTTCTGCAACTACAGTATAAGTTCCAATCGGTTTATCTCGAAGGTCGAAATAACACTTTAAAGCATCCAATTTGAAATGTTGTATCCGTTGTGGAATGATATTATTACCATTTTTGTCAATGAGGGTAACCTTTGTGTTTTTATCGAATCCAGCCCCATATAAAAACATTGTAACTTCGCCAGTATTACCTGCTTTCTGTGGAGAAATTTCTCTTAAACCATAAACAAAAACAGTTTTACAAAGTGTATCATTTCCTAACTTGTTGGTAGCAAACAAACAAACATCATATACACCAGGTTTTTCGTAAGTATGTGTAGGATGAATTAAATTAGATTTTTTACCATCTCCAAAATCCCAGATATAACTACCCCCAAATATAGTTTGATTTGTAAATGTAAAAGTATTTAAAGTGTTATATATTTCGAAATTAGCTTTGGGTGTGAATTTCTTTGTAAAAACAGAACTCCATAAATTTCCTACATCAAGAAATTGAATATTAAAAGCTTCGGTAGTTTCATCTGGAATGTCAATTAAAAGATTTACTTCAGAAGTTTCTACTGGTTTAGGTAAAACCACTTCAACTGCATTTTGAAAATCGTTATCGAACCAGTATCGATAGGCTTTTACAAGATTCGTATCATATTCGGAATTACCCATTTTGAAAATAACTTGAGAAATTGAGGTGCTCCAATTCCCTTTATCATCAGAATAACGAATATTTAGAATATGAAATCCATTGGATATTGAAGAAATATCCAATTCTTCAATATGATTAAATTCCTCCGATGGAGTAATATTTTTTGTGATTTTATTTTGATAATTTGCATCAAACCAGAACTCGAATGCGATTATTTTCCTTTGTGCTTGAGAGGAATAAACAAAAAGAAGAAAAATTAAAAATCTGACAATTTTCATAATTATTCCTCCGTAAAATTCTGTTTATTTATTCTGAGCTTTTACTTTTATCTGAACATTCAATTTTCCTTTAGGATTCGTTGATGAAGAAATTTTCTTTTCGATTATTTGTGGATTAACAGGTGCAGCACCATCTTTAAAAGGATATTGACCTCCATAAATTCCTACTTGGGTTCCGTCCGTTCCAGTAATTGCTTGAAGGGCATCTTGAGTAAGATGATAATCATTAGGAAATCTAAAATCATCTTCTTTTGCATTAACAAACATTTTACTCCTTTCTAAAAAAACGTTGCCCTCATATTGTACTACACCTTGAGTAGACAATCCATCTGTTGAAGAATGAAGGTTATTTATTAGGATATTACCGTAACCACCGTCCCAAGATGAATATGCAAATTTACCCTTTGCAATAATATTATTTTTAAATGTACAATTATAAATACGATTCAATGGAAAATTATCCCTTGTCAAAAAAATATTATTTGAGAAAATTGCATTTTTGAAAAAAGTTACAATAATATTATAAAAAGTGTTTTGAGTAAAAATATTGTTTGAAACAATTATATTGCTGGCATAACCTCCATCCATATTATACAAAATGTTCTCTGTTATTATTATATTGGAACATTTCGAAGGCTGACTTTCTGCATATGTCAAAAAGAGTTTACCAGCAATAAAACATCGGATAATTGTATAATTTTTCACTTCAGAACTCGATGAATCAATTCCAAATAGAACACTATTTAATATATTCAATCCTTGAATAGAACCCCCATCTGCACCTTTAACGATTACCAAATTGCCCGAAATATTAGTCTGTCCTGTTGCTCCTGTTGTAGTAGGATGATAACCTGCACCAATTATATGAATACCTTTGTTGATTTGGATACCAGTAACGTCAAAATTTCCAGGTGGTAAGTATAAAAAGTCACCATTGTCTGCATTGTAAATTGCTTCGCTAATTTTTTCGTAAGCAAAGGATTGACTGCCCCTTTGCAATATTATGTTTTTTGCCGATAAAAAGTTTATATTGATGAAAGAGAGAAGAACCAAGTAGAGAAAAATATGCTTTATAAAGCTGGATTTTCGAATAAGAATAACCAAAATGAACAAAAAACATGCTAAAGATAAATAAAACACTATCATAAAAAACCTCCCTTTTTAAATATTTATATATTTAAAAAAAAAGAATTAATTGATTATTCTCGTTTTATTTATTGAATACAAAAGTAATAAAAAAAATGGAAGATTATTCGTTCATAATATATTTTTTTTATTTAATTAAAATATAATATTGTATATTATAAAAAATTATTTATGAAAAGAGAATAATTCTGTGTTTTCGACTTGAACCAATATTTTAGTTTATAAAATATTGTAGAATACAAAAAATATATTTATGATTAAAGAAAGTTTTGCTTTATTTCAGATTTGAAGTTTATAATTTGAATGAGCATTTGAAACGAAGTTTAATACAACTCCAGAAAAATAATTTAGCAACAAATAAAATCAATTTAAACGAAAAAAAATGCCCTGTTGTAGGGCATTCTTTTTTTATTTTCTTGTGTTGGTTATTTACGTAATGATAATTCTTTAAGGATATTACGGTAGGCATTGATGTCTCGCGACATAAGGTAATCCAATATTCTACGTCTTTTACTTACGAGCTTTGTCATACCTCGGCGAGTGTGGAAATCTTTTGGATGTTTGGTTAGGTGACGAGTTAAATCCGCAATTCTTTCGGACAAAATAGCAATTTGAACCTCTGGCTTGCCAGTATCGTTGGGTGAATCACCATATTTTTCAACCAATGCTGCTTTTCTTTGCTTAGTTATCATTAATTTTCCTACTTTAAAAAGTTTACAAAATTAAGAAAAAGATTTTAAATAACAAAATTTTTTTGTCGGCGTGACTGGATTTGAACCAGCGACCCCTACTACCCCAAAGTAGTGCGCTACCCGGGCTGCGCTACACGCCGTTTTGCATTAATGAAGATTACAAAATTACAAAATTTTTCTTGCTTAACACAACTTTTACAAAAAATTTATATTACTTGAAATCGCCAAATAAATTTACTTATTATTGTTGTGTTTTCCAATGTCCATTTGGGATTGGTCCGACTAAATGATTGATTAACAACAAAATATAAATCACTTCCAACTATCGGGATCCAATTTATTCTAAAATTAATTAAAATCTCATCGTAATAATCGCTATATTGAGCATATAACGATGAACCCAGCTTTGGATTGAACGAATAGTCGATTCTAGTTGTAATTTTATGATCAACGAATTCATTTGAGTTTTTTGTTAATTTATTTAACGAGTAACTTGCATTTACGTTCAAATTTGCATTAAAATTATATGCCCAAAATCCATGTAAATTTAAATAATCTGCATCATAATATTTACCAAATTGAGCCCAAAGCCAACTCGTTAGTGGTCGTCCCCCATATGTGTTTATTTCTATGCTGTAATTATTAAACCAATACATTCCCGGTCCGAAATCGAAACCATCTGTTATACTAAAACCTTGGTCCAATCTATCATATTTTCTGTTAATGTTGATGGAGATGAAATCTCCGGAACTGAAAGAAATTCCAAATGGTACTATTCTCAAACTCATTGATTCCAATTGATTGGTTTCGTCGGTCCAATATGAATTTAATGAAATTGGTTGAAAATAGAAATTTTTGACAATTCCATTATTTAATCTTGGTCTTAGTTCTAAATTATAAGATAGGTTCTTAATGTTGGTTCTATTTACAAATCCAAGTTCAGCATTGAAATTATTTTGAATTTGTGTGTATATTAATCCTGTTTCGATAAAATTATTGGGATACACCAATCCAAGTGAGATTGCATTATTATGGTTATTATTTTTGTCGGAGGTGTTTGTTTGGGCAAATCTTCCGGCAATAATTAGGTTTTTGTCCCCCATAAATTCATTTGTAGTGAAGTTCAAATCGGCTCCATAAACAAAATTTTTGCGAGATTGGTTTATGAGAGAAGTAAACATACCGCCAATTTTGAGCTTTTCTCCAATACTTTGTTCCAATCTGAGGACTGAACTATTGGTTGATGGATTTTCTTCGAATTTATCTGTTTGTATAGAAATTATTCCATATGCAGTATTATCAATTCTACCAATCAGCTTGGCACCAGCTACGATTGGAACAAGTTGATTGTTAATTATTCCAATTCTTCGTGAATAAAAAAGGGAACCACCCTCTTCAGCAAGATTAAAATCGAATATATTATTACTTTCTAAAAAAAAGTCTCTTTTTTCGGGAAAATACATAGAGAATCTTGTTAAATTAACCTTCAATTCATCGGACTCGACTTGCGCAAAATCTGTGTTAACGGTAAGGCTCAACTTCAAATTTTGAGCAATCGACATATTGGCATCTCCGCCAATTTTGTGTAGAATTCTATTGTTATTATCACGATTGTGCTCACCACCAATTAAACCATAAGGTTTTATGTCCAAAATGCTGTTTCCACTTATCTTCTCGTTAAAGATGATTTTACCAGCATTTTGCAAATTCGTAACATTGCTATTCAGGTTCCATCCCTGCCACAAAACCTCTTCGACTTTATGCCTGATGTCTCTTTTAAAGTTTATACCCCACTCCTGAATTTCCTTTTCTGGAAAATTTAAAGTTGAAAATGGAATTTCGATTTCGGCAAACCATCCTTCGTTTGTAAGTTTAGCTTCGGTATCCCAAATACCATTCCAATTATAATTACCATTACCAAATTTAGATAAAATGCCGTCACGGCGTGCACCATTAGAATTGATTATAAAAACATAACCACTTGTTTTATCATTATAAGGATCCAAAACTAAACTAAAAGTATCGTCACGCCAATTTTCAAAATCCCGCCTCATTCCCTTGCGAATAATTTGCGTTGGATTTTGGTCGTAACACCATACACCTATGTATAGTTTTTCGTCGTCGTAGCAAAAGGCAATTTCGGTTCGTTCTGTTGATGGCTCACCATTTTTAGGTTCTCGTTGTGTGAAGGAACTGATTTTATCGGCACTTCCCCAGACTTTTTCGTTCAAAATTCCATCCAACTTGATTTTTTCCTTAATTTTTAAAGGAATAATAATATTATTGGAATTTGAATATAATGTATGAGCAAATATGCAAATTATTGTTAGGTAGAGTATTTTTTTTATCATTTAAATTTTGCAAAATTCGTAAAAATTAATTACGAATATCTCAAAAAAAAGTTTCTAACAAAAAAAGTTTTATCAAAATACTTTAAGTTTGTATTTTTATTATTACACAATTGAAATGGGCAATTTGCAATTTGATTTTTTTAGTTTAGTTGTAGTTCCAATTTTAATTATATTAGGTCGAGTAATTGATGTTAGTTTAGGAACTTTAAAAATTATTCTTATTTCCAAAGGATACCGCTCGATATCTGCGGTATTGGGATTTTTTGAATCCTTTATTTGGATAATTGTTGTTAGCCAAATAATGAAACAACTCAATAATTATTATTATTATATCGCTTATGGAATGGGTTTTGCACTTGGAACGTATTTAGGAGTAACATTAGAGAGGTATTTATCATTAGGTCAAGCAATTATAAGAGTTATCACCCGACTTCCGGGCGATGATTTAGCACAATATCTTTTCGTTAATAATTACACAATAACCAAAGTATATGGCGAGGGAAAATATGGTCCCGTCACGATTTTGTTCCTTGTTGTTCATCGAAAGCAAATTGATGAAGTCATCCAAATCATCAAAGAATTCAACCCAAAAGCTTTTTACACTGTCGAGGATGTGAAATCTGTAAGTCATTTACACATTGAAAAACCAAAAACATTTTTCAATAAACTATTGAATATTCCTATATTTACACAAAAAAAATAGAGGTAATTTATGCAAATTGATTCGAACATCAAAAGTGGATTGCCCGAAAATGCTTATCGAGAGCTAAAACCTGGCGAGGAATATATTCCAATTATTCCCCCATCAACGGTTCTTCCCGAGGTAACTCCTTACTCAGTCTTTGTAGGCTTAATAATGGCTGTAATTTTTTCGGCAGCTGCAGCTTATTCGGGACTTAAAATTGGGCAGGTAATCGAGGCTGCAATTCCTATTTCGATTATTGCTGTTGGATTATCCAACGCCTTGAAAAAGAAACATTCCCTAAGTCAAAATGTTATCATTCAATCCATTGGAGCAAGTTCCGGAGTGATTGTTGCTGGAGCAATTTTTACCATTCCAGGTCTTTACATCTTGAATTTACCCGTTAATTTCCTTCAAATATTTCTATCATCATTATTTGGAGGCTTTTTAGGTATATTGTTCTTGATTCCTTTCCGAAAATACTTTGTTAAAGATATGCACGGGAAGTTCCCATTTCCCGAGGCAACTGCAACAACCGAAATATTGGTAACAGGAGAAAAAGGCGGCTCTCACGCAAGTATTTTAATTGTTAGTGGATTGATTGGTGGAATTTACGATTTCCTTTCCCAATCATTTCATTTGTGGGAGGAAGTAGTTACAAGTCGTGTTGTGCCTTTTGGGGCTACAATTGCCGAAAAAGCAAAGTTGTTATTCCAGTTCAATGTTTCGGCAATGATTGTTGGATTTGGCTATCTGGTAGGATTGAAATTTGCATTAATTATCACTTTAGGTTCATTACTTTCGTGGTGGGTATTTATTCCTTTGATCAATGAAATCGGAAACTTGGTTGCCAATTCAATTGGTGGAATCAATCCTATAGCCGGAATGACCCCCGAACAAATTTTTACGCAATACGTCCGACCTATTGGCATTGGAGCTATCGCTATGGCCGGTATTATCGGTGTTCTTAAAGCATCCCCAATTATCGGAAAAGCCTTTAAACTTGCTTTCGCTGGAATATTTGGAAAACAAACCGATCAAGAAAACGAAATTCGCACTCAAAAGGACTTAAAATTAACTTTTGTTATTATTCTCAGCTTGTTGACAATAATTGCAATATTTATTTATTTAATGATAGGTTTTGATATTTCGTTAACCCAAGCAATAATTGCATTATTGACTGTTGTGATTATTTCGTTCCTTTTCACAACTGTTGCAGCCAATGCAATTGCAATCGTGGGCACAAATCCTGTTTCGGGTATGACGCTGATGACACTCATTCTTTCTTCAGTTGTGCTTACGTCTGCTGGTTTAACAGGTGATAAAGGAATAACAGCTGCACTAATTATCGGTGGAATTGTTTGCACTGCCTTATCTATGGCTGGCGGATTTATTACTGATTTAAAGATTGGTTATTGGATTGGCAATACTCCCTTAAACCAACAAAGATGGAAATTTTTGGGGACGTTGGTTTCGGCTGCAACTGTGGGTATTGTAATATTTATCCTAAATCAAGCTTATGGATTTGTTCAAACTCCCGAAACGCCCAATCCTATGGTTGCCCCACAAGCAAATGCAATGGCAGCCGTTATCAAACCATTGATGAGTATCGGTGCTGAAGTTCCTTGGTATCTATATTTGGTTGGTGCAATTATGGCGCTAATCATCAACTTCTTGAATGTATCACCATTAGCTTTTGCATTAGGTATGTATTTGCCATTACATTTAAATGCACCATTATTGGTTGGCGGTTTGATTGCCCACTATATCCAAAATAGCAAAGGTGGAGACCAAATATCACAAGCACGCCATCAAAGGGCAACTTTAATAGCTTCGGGATTTATTGCTGGTGCAGCTCTACTTGGTGTTGTTGGCGCTCTTCTTAAATTCTTTAAAATTGAATTAGCAACCAATATTTGGGAAAGCAACCCAATAGGTGGCGAAATTGTAGGAATTATTGCATTTTTATTATTGATGGTTTATTTTGTTATAGATTCCTTAAGAGCAAAAGCAGAATAATCATATCACTTATCAATAATAAATCTAAGTTATTTAGTTTTTTTCAACAAAATCAAAACAACATCCGAGGGTTTTTAACACTCTCGGGATGTTGTTTTTCTATTCCTTTGCAGCAATGTTAGATATGTTGTCGTTTTGCAACGTATTCTTAATGAAACTACAACATTTAAAAAAAAAGGGGGTATTAGTTTATTTGTTCTATTTCCCCCTTAAAAGAAAACGATCATTTTATCTGTCTTCTTTATGACTTAGTTTGGTGAAAATCAAGTTTGGTTTACTATACTAAAATTCAATACCTAAGCCAAAAAATATATTCCGTTCGGCTCCGGGAAAGAATTCTTTGCCTTCGGCTCCGGATGCATATAGCTTGTTCGTCAAGTTGTTGACTTTGAATTGCAATTGAATATTAGTAAAATAACTTAACGCTCTAAGGTTATAAACAAAATCAAAATTCAAAATTCCAAAGGCATCAAGGGTGTTATCATTATAATAATCCCAGCCTAAATATTCTTTAATTCTTGGGTCTGATTGCAACAAATCCCCAAAGCTGTCTGTTCGATAACTACCAACATACTGATATTGAAGCGAAGCAAATAAATCTGAATTTGCAAAAGAAATTCTTAAATTACCCATCAACGAAGGGAAACCCGGAATATCGTTACCATTTAATTTGGCCTTTTGACCATTTCCCAATTCAAATTGATAATCAATAATTTTATTTTTGCTAATAGTAGTATTTCCATTTAAAATTAATTTATAATCGTCAAACAAAGCCAATTGGTATTTAAGTGTTAGTTCTATTCCCAGATGATATGTTTTTGGTGCATTCCCATCGATTGGATCGCCAAATATACTTAATTGTCCGCTTTTTACTAATTCATTATTATAAAGCATATAATATACATTCGTTGAAAAGTTTAAACTTGCCAATGTTAAGTTATAGCCCAATTCAAAATCGTATAACCTTTCGGGTTTAACTAATGGTTTACTAAAATCATAAATTACTTGCTTTCTAAGGCTATCGTATGAGCTTTCGAATTGAGGCAACTTTCCGGTAAATGCCTCGGAGGCATTATAAAGGTTTGCCATTCTTGGTTCCCGAGATGTTATAGCTGTAAAAGCAAAAAATTTGTTTTGTGGATTTAGACTGAATTCAATTCCAATCCTTGGATTAAAGAACAAGTAATTAATACTGAATAATTTACCCTTTGCAACTTTTTCCCCTTCTTTTGTGTAAAAAATTCGATAAAAATTGCCGGCTTTGTCGTTTTGGATTGCGTAATTGTGATAAACAATTTGGCCATCTATATCAAGGGATAAATTAGATGTAAGTGGTCGTGTATAACTTGCATATAAGGACGAAATTATTCGCTCACCTTCGTAATAATAAAACAAAAAGTCGGGGTTATAGTTTGAAGGTAAATTTTCTGCATATTGCAATTTGCCCCAATGTATGCTGTTATGAAACCTAAATTCTCCTCCTATTTTTAATTTATAAAAACTTTTTTCAAACAAAAAACTTGGTATCCATCCAAATTGAGTATTGTCCACAAAACCTTTTATAATTGGATTTTGTGGATCTTTAGCATTTGGATAACCATTTCGTTCATTCAATTCAAAAGATTTTGCATCAGTCCAACCAGTTCCATCGTAATCAAAAAATCCTTTGCCAGTGTAATAAAACAGAGCAGATCGTATGTGACTATTTTCATTCAATTTTATATCATTTAACAGTTCAAAATGGGGTTGCGAAAATTCCTCAATCTCCTGCGGTCTTCTGAGTTGAGTAAAGGAAACAGTTTTTCCAGTAGAGTCATAACTCCAATAATTATAGTTTTGCAATCGAAGAGATTTGTCGTAAATATATTCTTTAGGAATTCCATAGTAAGCTAAACCATCACGAATTGGACCTCCAAAAATGTTAATTTGTGTTGATAATTTATCATCGAACCGTGCAAAACCAAAGAAATATGAACTTAATTCAGCAAATGATTGGTTTCGGTAACCAAAAGAATTAATGCTAGAAAATCGAGTATATACAGAGTAATAAGTGCTTTCGTTACTTGCAGGAATCAATCCAGACGATGCTTCGAGTGTATATTTCGAAGTGTTATGTTTTATTTTGTTCAATGAAGAAAATTCTTGAAAACCAAAACCAGAAAAGATCTTTACACCTCTTTTGTTTACAAAATTCGAGGTAATCAAATTAATTGAACCGCCAATAGAGGCAAAGCCATAATTGGTTCGTCCTGCACCACGCTGCACTTCAACTAATTCCAAATTCGAAGTAATATCCGGAAAATCAATCCAATAGACGTTATGATCTTCGGGGTCGTTCTGAGGAATACCATTAATATTAACAGCAATTCTGCGTTGGTCGAATCCCCTCATAATTAATGTGGAATAACCTATTCCATTACCATTTTGGGAATAAGAATAAATTGATGGTAATTCCGAAAGAACTAATGGCAAATCATTTGTTGTGTAAGTCTTCGAAATCTGAGAATGTAGGATCTGCGAAATAGGACGTGCCAAAATGTTTTCGTTCTCCCTATCAGAAACAATTGTAATATTCGGCAAAACGAACTTTTTTAGAGTATCTTTGGGCTTTTCGCTATCATTAAAATTTGCGAAAATACCTGTTGTTGAGAACACCAAAATACTACAGAAAAATAAAGTTAGACGGTTGAACATAACAACACCTTTTTTTGTTAGAAATACTTTATTTTCCGTAGGGGAGAGTTGATAAGAAAAGAAAAAGATACAAGAATGTGTCTTTTTCCCGATTTCCTACGCCAGTATTATCTGGATCAGGTTCAAAGGGTATAACTCTCAGCCGTAATTAACAAATTACAGCAACCCCCACGGGATAATTTACAAAATTAAGAAAAAATCAATTATATGCTAAAGGGAAATATACGCTAATTTCGAAATTAGATTCTTTTGTACTTTGAATTTCGACTTTACCACCAAAAATGCGAAGAATTTTGTACACAATCGAAAGTCCTAAACCAGAGCCTTGTTGTTCATCTATATCTCGATCGAATTGCAAAAAAGGTTGAATCGCATTTATTTCTTCTTTTGATAACCCCTTACCATAATTAAAAACTGTTAAAACATAAAATTGTTGTTCTATATGGGTATTTACTTTTATAGGAGAATTATGAAAAGAGAATTTAATGGCATTATCCAACAATTCTTCGATAATTTTATTAAGAAAAACTTCATTCATTTTAATTGGAGCATCAATTAAATTTATAACTAAATTATCCCTTCTAGCATTTTGCATAATTAATTTTGCTCTTTCGAAAATAATTGATTGTGGAGATAATACTTTTTCTTGACAAATTTGTTGAAGTTTTGCTATGTCGTTCGAAATAATTACCAGATTGGAGTAAAAAAGATAATTTTCGGATAATTTTCTCAATCGATTTACCGAAATATCAATGTCATCAATAATTTCCCTCATACTTTCTGCATCTTCGGCTGGGATGATGGACATATACTCCTTTAATAATTTCGTTGAACCAAGAATTTGGTTAATAGGAGTTCGTATCTCGTGAGGAAGAATCATCGAAAGGTTTGATGTAATTTCTTTCAATCTTTCAATAAATTCCAAGTTTGTACGTTGGGTTTCGAGTGATTGAGTAGCTAAAAGCTGTTGATAATTATCTTTTGCTTTGTTTAATTGCTCTTTTGTGTTTAATAAATCGATTGTAGTTGAAAATTGATTAAAGAATAACTTTAATAACTTTAATAACAAAAGGGTTATTTCTTCTTGAGTAAAAATGGTCTTTATAATAACAAAACCAATTAGTTTGTTAATTGTTAGTAATGGTACAAGAAAATTAAAGGTGTTTTTATTTTGCTCTTTCCATATTTGTATTTCAAGTGTTCGAATTGAAGTATTTAGTATTTCGGTATTATCAAGTATATCTAAAATATCAATTTTTTGTTGATGAGATGATAAAGGGTATTCGGAGTAAAATTCAAATAAGTAATTCTCTTCGTTTATTAAAAATATAAATATCCTTTCAAAATGTTCATAATTAATCAATTGATTCATCATCAAATCAATAAACTTGAAAACGCTCTGATAGGTTGAAAATAAGAATGTTGAAAAAATTTTTTCGTATTCAACAAATTTCTCTATTAATTCCAAATTCATGGATTTTTTCATTTATCTTAATTATATTAATTTGAGTAATTCAATATATCAATTGATTTAGTGTATACATCCATAATTTCATTATACATTGAGCTTAGTGCACCTTCGGATAGATTTAATATGCCCCAAATTTCGTAGTTTGGTTGATATATAGCATTGGAACCACTATTGCCAAGATTCATAGCTATAGCAATAATGTTTGCTAAATGAACGCATGCCATAAGTTTATCGTCTTCTGTATTTTTTCGAAAAAGATAATGATATTTAATCACTTCACGCAATAATGTTGTAAACCTCCATTTTTCAGCTAATATTTCTCCAGCTATTTCGTGGGTTATTCCAAATGTCTTTTTTTCGATTTCTCTAATTTCTTCGAAATTATCAAAGGAATATCTAAGGATTTTTGCATATTCTTCACCAAAGATTTTGTAGAAAACTAATTTTCCCAAATCGTGAAGTAATCCAGAAATAAAATAATTTTCCAAATTATTTATACCAAGTTTTGAACCTAATACACGGGTAATAGTGCCAACACCAATTGAATGTTTCCACAAATCAATGAAATTAAAATAGGAGAAATTTTTAGTGTTCTGGAATATTTTCATAATCGAAACGGTTAATACAATGTTTTTTATCTCATTAAAACCTAATAAAAATATTGCTTGCGAGATAGTATCCACTCTGGTAGAAGTTCCAAATACAGGTGAATTAGCAACTTTGATAATTTTGGAAGTAATTGATTGATCTCTAATAATTATATCTGTAACATCTTTAATTGTCGAAAAAGGATTGGACAATACATCAAGCAAAGATGAGTATATTGTTGGCAATGTTGGAAATTCACGAATTGAATCAATAAGTTTATCTACATTCTTCATTATAATTCACCTTTGATTATTTGGTTAGCAATGGCTTTCTTTGCTAGTTCTAATAAATCAAATTCGTGTTTATTCCGTGGTTCCCAATGCATTCTTTGTTTTATTAATTCAAGAGATTTCTCGAGAATCGATTCATCTATTTCGAGAGAGCTTTCTTGTTCATTAGTCTCGATTGTAAGAAAATTAATACCCCAAAGTTGTAAAACTCGGATATGAGATTGCTTTAATTCTGTCCCCTCACGTAATAAAACCTGACCAAATTTATTTACTACGGGTTTTTTTAATATCATCCCATCTTGCAATTCTATTATTGGGATAGTTTTTGACATAAATATAATTTCTAAAATAACAAAAATAAAAAAAATATTAATATAATATAAATCTTAAAAAAAATATATGAATATTTTCTATAATTTTTAATTAATTTTGTTTTTTTGGAGTTATTATGAAAATAGCAGCAATTCAATTTGCTCCAATTCTCTTCGATAAGGATCAAAATGTAAATTACATTGTCTCTAAAATAAACGAAACCAATGCCAATTTAATCACTTTCCCCGAAATGGCAACTACTGGTTACTTTTTTCTTAATAAAGACGAAATAAAAAAATACGCTGAACCATTTGATGGAGAAACCCGCCAGTTGATTCAAAAGATTGCAACAGACCAAAACAAAGTAATTATTTATGGATTCCCCGAAATTTACAATGAGCATTTTTACAATTCAGCAGCAATTATTTTTCCGGATGCAAAATATACTCGTGTTTATCGCAAAATTCATTTGTTTTTCAAAGAGCGGTTCGTATTTACCGAAGGAAATACTGGATTTTTCAATATCCATTATCCGGATTGGGATTTGAATTTGGGGACTATGATTTGTTATGATTGGCGATTTCCCGAAGCAGCACGAACATTAGCGTTGAATGGAGCCGATTTAATTGTTGCCCCATCAAATTTGGTAACACGAATTTGGCATCATTCAATGCCATCAAGGGCATTGGACAATCACGTTTTTTTGCTTATTGCCAATAGAATTGGCACCGAGGCTCGACGCGAAGATGAATTAAATTTTAATGGAATGTCGGTTATTTACAATTGTTATGGCGAAGTTTTAAATTTAGCCGGACCTAACGAAGAAGCAACAATTATTGCTGATATCGATCCGAACGAGGCAAGAGACAAATCCATTAATGCTTTTAATGATATTTTCTCGGATCGTCGACCACATTATTACTTTTTAGGATAATTCATTTCAATTAAAGGGAATTCATAATGTTTAAATCTGTTATTCGAATCCACTTTGTGGGAATAGGCGGAATTGGTATGAGCGGTATCGCCGAAATCTTGCAAAACCAAGGCTTTATCGTTACCGGTTCGGATATTGCAATCAACGAAAATACTACTTATTTAGAAAAATTAGGCATTAAAATCCATTACGGACATTCGCCCGAAAATATAAAGGATGCAGAAGTTTTAGTCTATTCAAGTGCCGTTAATATTCACGAAAATCCAGAAATTATCGAAGCAAAAAAGCGTGGAATACCCATTTTGAGGCGAGCCGAAATGCTTGCCGAAATATCGAGAATGAAGTATTCGATAGCAATTGCTGGTACTCACGGTAAAACTACTACAACCTCGATGATTGGTTTGATTTTAATCGAAGCCGGTTTGGATCCAACAGTAATTGTAGGAGGTCGGTTAAAGGATTTTGGTGGGACTAATGCGCGATTAGGTAACGGTAACTGGATTGTTGTTGAAGCAGATGAGTATGACCGCTCTTTTTTACAACTATTGCCAACAATTGCAGTCGTTAATAATATTGAACCAGAGCATATGGATATTTATCGGGATTACTCCGACTTGATAGAGACTTTTAGCACTTTTAGTAACAAAATTCCATTCTACGGTTTTGTTGCTGTTGGTTTGGACGATAATGGGGTGAAAGATTTAATACCCAATCTCAATAAAAAAGTACTTTCTTATGGATTGTCGAGAAATGCTGATTTTCGTGCAGATAATCTCCAAGCCTTTTCGATTGGAACACAATATGATTTGCTTCATAAAGGTGAATTTATCGAAAAAATAATTCTAAATATTCCTGGAATTCATAATGTGAAAAATTCTTTGGCTGCAATAACAGTTGCTCATCAAATTGGCATAGAACCACAAGTATACGTAACAGCATTATCAAAATTCAAAGGAGTTTATCGACGGTTCGACATCAAAGGCGAAGCACGCGGTGTTCTTGTAGTTGATGATTATGCTCACCATCCAACCGAAATACAGGCAACACTCCAGGCAGCTCGCAAAGGTTGGGATAGACGAATAATCGCAGTGTTCCAGCCACACACATATTCTCGAACGCAAAAGTTTTACAAAGAGTTTGCTCGTTCGTTCGATGATGCCGATGTTGTAGTGATAACTGATGTCTATCCCGCTCGTGAATTACCAATCGAAGGCGTCGACGGTAAATTAATTGCAGACAATGCTGTCATATTTGGACACAAAAACGTATTTTATATTCCAAATTTTAACGAAATATTACCTTTTTTAAAAGATTTTGTTAAAGAAAATGATATGGTGGTCACCATAGGAGCAGGAAATATAGTAAGAATTGCCGATTCTTTATTCTTTGCCTTAAATAATAATTCCTAATTTTAATCGACTTTAATAATTAAACAATTTTAATTCGGAACTATATGAGAAATACAACTTATCTTTTCTTGTTCATCTTCACACTTTTTGTAACAAATACCTTTATAATCTATCCACAAGATTTATCCAAAATCAACAAACTAGTGCTTTTGAATGTCGGAAACGAAGAAATAACTTACGAGCAATTAGAACGAGCTTATCAAAAAAATGTAAACAAAAACAAACCCCATCTCTATTTATTGGAAAAAGATAGCTTGCTGGATTTTATTAATCTTTATGCAAACTTTCGCTTAAAAGTTTTAGAAGCTAAAAGAAAGGGCTTGGACAAGGATTCTGCTATCATTGCCGAAAGCAATCAAAACAGAAAAATTTTATCAGAAAATTATTTATACACAAAAAAGCTAATCGAACCAAATGTCGATAAAATGTTAGAAAGACGCAAATGGGAATATAAATTTGCGATAGTTTTTACAACTTATCCCCAAGCACCAACTCGAGATACCTCCAAAGCTTTCGAAAAAATAACTCAAGCAATGAACGAAATTAAAAACGGAATTGATTTCGATATTGTTGCATCAAAATATAATGATGATGAAAATTTAGCACGAAATGCTGGAAAGGTCGATCAATGGATTACTTCGGGTAAAATCCATCGCGAAATTGAAGATGCAATCTATAGCACACCTGTTGGTGAGATATATCCAAATATAATCAACACACCATTTGGCTATTTTATAGTAAAAGTTTTGGATAAACAACCACGTAAATGGGTTCTTGGCGGTCATATACTACTAAAAAACGAAGTTGATTCTGCTTTAGGTTTTGTTAATAAACAAGATAAAGCTCAAAAAATTTTAGATAGAATCAAAAAGGGCGAAAAATTCGAAGATTTAGCAATTACCGAATCAGATGACACCTATACTGCTTCCAATAAAGGTAAATTCGAAGAATATTATTCCCGATCAACTGGTTTTGAGAAAAACAAAGGATTGTTAGATCCAAAATTTGTGAACACATTATTTGCTCTTAAAAAGGGCGAGATCTCCAATCCCGTGATGACCGACTTTGGCATTCATATAATTAAATACTTTGACGACAAAGAATTAGATATGACTGCCGAAAAAGATGATGTTTATAAAATTTACCGACGCCAATATTTAGAAGAGGACAAACAAGTTTATTTAGAACAATTAATGAATGAACTCAATTTTGAGTTAAAACAAGATGTTTTCAACGAAATGATAACGTTTTTGGATACTAATAAAAGCAATATCAACAAAAACTGGTCCGAGAATATCCCCGAAGAACTAAAAAAGAAAACATTATATTCAATATCGAATAAAAACATAACTATCAGCAACTTTATTGAAGAAATGAACAAAAACAATGTCCTACGCGGTTATGCTACCAACAAAGATGGCATTCTTAGTGCAATCAAAAAACTTTGTGAACCTATTTGTATTGATTATGCAACCAAAGATTTAGAAACTCAATTTCCCGATTTCAAAATTATGCTGAATGAATTCAATGATGGTATTCTTTTATTCAAAGCCGAAACAGCAGAGGTTTGGGATAAGCTAAAATTCGATTCTACCCGTGCACGCACATATTTCGATACAACAAAAACAAAATATTACACCGATCCAATGTATGATATCACTGAAATTTATGTTTTGTCGGATTCATTAGCCCAAGAAATTTATAAATCTGCTATCAATGGAGCAAATTTCGAAGAATTAGCAGAGCAATACACTCAAAGATCTGGCTACCGCGAAAAATCCGGAAAAATGGGTTTGGTATCCGGAAAAACCAATAAATTTGCAAAATTACTTGCCGAAAGGAATATAACCGATCCAATAATCGTCCAACCAATCCAAGTGGAAAATGGCTACTCGATTATGAAAATTAACAAATACGAGCCTCCAAGACTAAAAACGTTCGAAGAAGCAATTCCAGATTTTGCCTCGAAATTACAAGAACAATATCAAAAAGAATTACTTAATAAATGGCTAAATAACATCAGAAAAACATTTCCAGTAAAAATTAACCAAAAAAATGTTGAGCAAGTAATTAAATTTGCTAAGCAAAATTTAAACAAGAATTAATACGAAGAAAATAAATGAAATTAAAATTAGTTTTTATAATTTTCTTTATAACAATTGCATCGTCTTTCTCACAATTAAAAAAAAGTGAAGTGTTGGACAAAGTTGTTGCAATTGTTGGAGACGAAGCTATAACCGATTCGGAAGTTAAGGGTAGAATAATATTTTTAATCCAACAGAATCCTAAATTAAAATTCGACGACCCAAAAGTTTATTCTGATGTGTTGAATTCAATCATCGACGAAAAACTTATCTTAGCAAAAGCTAAAGAAGATTCAATCACAGTTACCGACGAGGAAATAGAGCAACGCTGGCAATTATTTTTGGAGCAATCTATTATGCAACTTGGCTCGGAACAGAGAGTTGAGCAAGTTTATGGTATGTCGATTCCCAAAATGAAGAACGAATTTAAGGACGACATTCGCAATAAACTTTTAAGCCAAAAGCTTATAGAGCGAGAAATGATGAAAGTGGAAATAACTCAAAAGGATGTTGAAGAGTTTTATACCAAATTTAAAGATTCAATTCCAAATATTCCCGAAGCAATTTCGGTTTATCGTATTGTAAAAAAAGTTAAACCAAAAATGCAACAAAAAGAGGATATTTTTAAATTAGCCCTAAAAATACGAGATTCGATTATAATGACAGGAGATTTTGAAAGATTTGCAAAGACTTATAGCGAAGATATCGCAACAAAAAACGAAGGAGGCGATTTGGGTTGGATTCAAAAAGGAAAATTTCTTCCTGAATTAGAAAAAGTAGGATTTTCGATGTTAGTTGGCGAAATTTCGTTGCCTATCGAAACACCTCTGGGATTTCACATTATTAAATTAAAGGAAAAGAAAAAAGACGAAATAAATGTTAGTCATATACTTTTTCGTTTAGGTCAAGGAGAAGAAGAAAAAGAAATTGCTAAAAGATTCTTAGATTCAATAAGAAGCAAGATTACTAATCTCGAGGATTTTAAAAAAATTGCCAAGCAATATTCCGATGACGAAGATACAAAAGGTTTTGGCGGTTTTGTTGGCAATATGACTTTGGAATCTTTTCCAGCTTCGGTTGCCGAAGCTCTAAAAGAAATTAAAGAAGGAGAAATTACAAAAGTTCTACCTTACGAAACCGAAATTAATAAGCAATCTTATCAAATTCTCTTCAAAGAAAAAACAATTCCCTCACACAAAGCTAATATCGAACAAGATTTCCAGATCCTTCAACAACAAGCCCAACAATATAAAAGAATGACTGCTTATAATCAATGGATAGAAAGTCTAAGAAAAAAATTGTATTGGGAAATTATACCTAACTAAAATCCAATAAACGAAAATTTTATCAAAATTGATGCATTATGAAAAGCTTTATCTGACTTGAAAAATAGATAAGGTTTTTCTTTCATCATATTTGTAATTATTGTCGAAATAATTATCTTGTAAATGTACTTGTAAACCCAGTAATTGGAATTAGTCAAAGATCGAATCTTTTCGTCGAAAATATCCATCCATTTTTGCAGAACTACTTCTGTTAAATATGCGGTAATCCATTTTTGGAATTCAAATTCCTGATATATAAAATTTTGAGATGAATTTAAACCAATTTGTAATTTGTTACCAAATTTTATGGCAATCGCATTTCCAAAATTTCTTCCGAATTTATATTTTTCGTCAATCTTTTGAATTTGTAGATTCAAAATTACGTTACGGTAATAGTTTTCGAAATCAAATTTATTCCAAATCAAGCTTGCATAATGTTGGAATTCGATTCCAAAATCGTTAAATTGTGCACCTAATCCATCAATTGCCTTTAATCCAAATACCCATCCATCGATTGTCTTTCCATCTATTGCCCAAGATTTTGGCTTAAGATGTGATGATTGGTTTTCGAAATATACTCTTTCACCAAAATGCAAGTAATAAGGTCGGGTTGTTTTGTCTTGTTTCATTCTCAAAAAGCCATATTCGATAGCCAAATTATAAGTTGTAGCAAATTTTTCGTCCAACATTAATAGAGAATTGTCGTTAATCGAATAACCATACCATAATGAAATGATTGGGTAGTTGGTTAATTTTTCTTCTTCGAATTTTTCGAGCAAACCTAAAAAACTCGAATCCCATTTTGAGTAATTTGTTAATGGACAGAAACAAAAAAATATAAAAACAATTTTTGCGAAAGTAATTTTCATTTCATAGAAGTGAATAATTCTTTAACGAAATTGCAGTTGGAGTAGAAGTTTTTAGCAAATCATTTGGAGTTCCGCTAAAAATTAAATGACCACCATCATTTCCCGCACCAGGTCCCAAATCTATTATCCAATCTGCATTTTTGATTATTTCAAGGTTATGCTCCACGATAATAACGGAATTTCCTTCATTGACCAATTTTGTTAGGGAATTATATAATTTAGAGATATCATCTAAATGTAGTCCAGTTGTTGGTTCATCGAAGATTATTAAGTTATTTTGATAGCTTTTCGAGTCCAAAAATTCTGCAATTTTTAACCTTTGGGATTCGCCACCACTCAAAACAGTGCTTGGCTGTCCCAAAGTTAAATAACCTAAACCTAAATCTGAAAGCGTTGTCAATTTTCGAGTTATCTGCGGGATATCCGAAAAAAATTGGATTGCTTGGTCGATAGTCATTCCCAATACATCTACTATATTTTTGCCTTTATAAGTGAAATGAAGTGCTTCGCTTTTATAACGCTTTCCTCCACAAGCCTCGCAAGTTAATTGGATATTAGCCAAGAATTGCATATCGATAGTTACAAATCCATCGCCTTCGCAAACCTCGCATCGTCCACCTGGCACATTGAAAGAAAAGTAACCTGGTTTTAACCCAAATTGACGAGCTAATTGAGTTGAAGCAAAAACATCTCTTATCGCATCAAATGCTTTTGTATAAGTTGCGGGAGTAGAACGAGAAGAGCGTCCAATTGGAGATTGGTCGATGATATGAATTTGGTCGATTAATTCGTATCCAGTAATTTTTTCGACCCTAACTGATTTGGCGTTTGGTTCACCTCTCAATTTTCGGATACCATTATAAATTATATCCATAACCAAAGTGCTTTTGCCCGAACCCGAAACCCCAGTTACAACAGTAATACAATTCAATGGAATTTCGACCAAATTCATTTTGAGGTTGTTTTCGCGAGGATTATAAATGCGAATTTTCCGATTTGAAATCCTTTTTGGATTTACTTTATCAATTTTTTTTCTTTTATTTAAATATTCGGAAGTTATTGATTTGTTGTCTTTTAGCAATTCTTCGTAAGTTCCTTGGAAAACGATTTCTCCTCCTCGGTCGCCAGCTTTAGGACCTAATTCAATTATGTAATCAGCATTTTGTATAACATCCAAATCGTGTTCTACAACTACAATTGTATTGCCAATATCTCGCATTGATTTTATTATTTCGATTAATTTGTTTGTATCTGATGGATGCAGTCCAATGCTGGGTTCGTCCAATACAAACAATGTCCCTACCAAAGAAGAACCCAAAGCTGTAGCTAAATTAATTCTTTGCAATTCTCCCCCTGATAGCGTATGGGATAACCTTGATAAAGTTAAGTATCCCAATCCAATTTTTACTAATAATTCCAAACGACGATTAAGTTCGACCAGAACTTGTTTGGCGATTTTTTGTTCGTATTCGCTTAATTTTAAATTCCGAAAAAAATCGTATGCTTCTGTAATTGGCAATTCTATTAGCCTGGGTATATTCATTCCGTGGATAAATACCTGACGAGCCGATGTTCTCAATCGCGAACCATTACACGCTTTACAAATTGTATATCCGCGATATCTATTTGCCAGAATTCGATATTGAACTTTGTAATTATTCTCCTCGAAATATTCTAAAATGCCATTTATTCCTCGAAAATTACCTTTACCATCCCAAAGCAATCGTTTTTCCTCTTCATTAAGTAGAAAATATGGTTTTTCGATAGGAAAATCAAGTTTTTTGAGACCATTCAATAATTCAAAAAATAAATTGGACATTGCTTCGGTTCTCAAAGGATGAATTGCACCATCTTGAATGGACTTGGAAACATCCGGAATCAATAATTCTTCGTCCCAACCAATAGTCCGCCCAAAGCCCTGACATTGACGACAAGCACCCAAAGGACTATTAAAGCTAAACAAATGTTGAGTTGGCTCTTGATAGACAATTTCGCAATTAGAACATTCATAAATCGAACTAAATTTATGATCTATTTCTTTCTCAACATCACGAACAATTACCCGTCCGTCACCCATACCAAATGCTGTTTCGATTGAATCAGTAATACGCGACAAGGTTTCTTGGTCGTTTCGAAAAACAATTCGGTCAACCAAAATATATAAATCTTCGTTGAGCAAATTGGTTTCGATATCTGTGCTTTCAAAATCAATAATTTCGTTTGAACCCTTCTTGATAGCACGATAAAAACCTAATTCTCGAAGTTTTTGTAATTCATTTTTCAAGCTCTTTGTTTGGGGCGAAATTGGGAACATTATGTAAAGTTTTGTTCCATCAGTAAAGGACTTCAAAGAATTTACAACACTTTGTGGAGAGTCTTTCTGTACGATTTGATTGCATCTGTGGCAATAAGTTTTACCAATTCGTGCAAAAAGAATACGCAATAAATCATATATTTCCGAAATAGTTCCTACTGTTGATCGTGGATTTCGTGGAGGAGCTTTTTGCTCAATAGCTACCGCTGGCGGTAGTCCCACAATTGAATCAACCCGAGGTTTTTCCATTCGTTCTAAAAATTGGCGAGTGTATGCCGATAACGACTCCACAAAGCGGCGCTGGCCTTCGGCATATAATGTGTCGAATGCTAATGTTGATTTGCCCGAACCCGAAACTCCAGTGATAACAGTGATTTTGTTTCGTGGAATTCGCAATGATATGTTTTTGAGGTTATTATGGTAAGCATTATTAATTTCTATAAATTGACTATTTTGGGATTTTATTTCATTTTTTTTCATTGTAATTAAAATTATTGTTAGATTTTTAATAAATTTTTGTTAAATTTAAAGTTCTAATTTTGTAAATTAGCAATTGTTTAATTAAACGCATAATAAAAATGAAAGAATTATTTACCGAACAAGAATGGGAGTTGCTACAAAGAACCCCCGCATTGGTTTTTGCAATGATTGCAACGGCAGATGGATCTGCTGACAAAAAAGAATCAGAAGCATTCATCAAATTCTGCCTAAACAAAGGAGATTTTAAATCCGAACTCTTCAATTTAGTTCTACCCGACGATCCAAAAAAATATTTAGACGAAGTAGTACCCAAAATCGATAAAGCAAAATTAAAAGATACTCTACGCGAAATTGATGTTACATTAGATTTAAAAATCAACCCATCTGACAGCAAAGCTTTCAAACACCACTTAATTGCTTTGGGCGTGTTTGTTGCTAATGCCTCTGGAAAAATGTTCCAACACAAAATAAGCGAGGAAGAAAACGAGGCAATCAATAAATTTGCAAAATACATTGATATCGACGCTACTCAATTGTTCAAAACAACTTTGGTGGACGAAATTCTTAAAAAAGTTGATTAATTTTCTCATTTAAAATGAATATTAAAAAGAGAGGTTTATATGAATATTAAAGCAAAATTGCTAACTACATTTGCAATTTTATTAATATTGATGGTTGTTATAGTTTACAGTGCCATCAATTCTTTATCCAAATTGGAGCAAAAAGTTGAAGATCTTGCAAAAGACCGTTTCCCGAAAACAGTATGGGCAAATAGCATTATTAATGAGTTAAACAAGCAATCAATAGCCGTGCGTAACGCTGTGATTAGTTCAAATTTAGAAACAAAAAATACTGAATTAGAATTAATTACTAAATCAACAAAAATAATAACTAACAATATTGCAAATTTAGACTCCACAATTAAATCTGACAAAGGAAAAGAACTGCTTTCGAATATGAAAGAATCTCGCAGGGAGTATTTAAATGTTAGAACAAAACTCATAGAATTGATTAAGATTAACGATAAAAATCAGATCGAAAATCTTATGTTTGGGGAATTCAGAACTAAGCAAGACAATTTCATAAATAGTATTAATGATATTATTAAATACCAATCCGATCTTTTTGTTGAATCATCTAACGAAGCAGTGGAAGTTTACGAATCACAATCAACATTAATGATAACACTTGCAATCATTGCAGTATTGGTTACAATTATCCTGTCAATTCTAATTTTGAAAGGTATTTTAAAATCTGTAAAAATTGCAGCTGAGGCATCGGATTCACTTTCACAAGGCAACTTAAATATAAACACAGAAATTAATACAAAAGACGAAACTAAACAAATTATTGATGCAAGCAACACATTAGCAAACAATTTAAAGGAAATAACAAAAGAGATCAATTCTCTTTCGGATAATATGAAAAACGGCAAATTAGATTTCCGTGCCAATGCAAATAAATTTAAAGGTGAATTTAGAACTATGGTGGCTGGCTTGAATGAATTAGTTGATGCATTGGTCAAACCAATTAATGTAATTGCCGAATATGTTGATAGAATTTCGAAAGGCGACATACCACCAATGATTACCGAAGATTACAAAGGCGACTTTAACGAGATAAAAAATAACTTGAACCAATTGATTGATACAATGAATTCTTTGATTGAAGATATCAACTCTGTTTCCGTAGAATTTAGCAAATGTAAATTAGATTATCGCATAAACACAAATAAACATCAAGGAGCTTTTGCCACAATGTTAGAGGGTGTAAATCAATCATTGGATGTGGTTGGTAACATATTCGATTATGCTGGTAACTTTATGTTGGGCGACGAAAATGGAATAATTGCATATATGAACGACACACAAAAGAAATTCTTAAAGACATACGAGAATGATCATCGAAAGAATTTCGCATCTTTTGATGCCGACAAAGTGATTGGAACCAATATTGATTTGTGGCACAAAAACCCCTCTTACAACCGCAACCTACTTTCCAATCTGACAAAGACACACGAAGCAAAAATCCAAATTGGAGACCAGGTGATGAAATTACTCGTCAACCCATTGTTCGACAAGAATAACCACAAATTTGGTTTTGTAGTTCAATGGGTCAACTATACCAATGAAGCAAATTTAGAAAGTGAATTGAATTCGACTATAGACAAATTATTAGAAGGACAATTAAGTAACAGAATAAATCCAAATAAATTTACTGGTGGATATGTTAATATTGCCAATAATTTAAATACTATGCTCGATGGTATTATTACACCATTGAATACCGCAATAGAATATATAAATCAAATTGCAATAGGACAAATTCCAAATTTGATAACCGATGAGTATAAAGGTGATTTAAACAATCTAAAGGCAAGTATCAATGGTATTATCAATGTACTTAATTCTTTAATAAATGATTTAAAATGGATATCGAAGGAAATTGGTCAAGGCAACTTAGATGCAGCAATTGAAAGTAGTAAATATCAAGGGGATTATAATTTACTTGTCGAAGGAATTAACAACATCAACAAATTATTCAAGCAACCTATGACGGTTGTAATGGATGTAGTGCAGAAGTTAGCAGATGGTGACCTTACTGCAGAAATGGTTGGAAATTACCAAGGTGAATTTAAAAAATTACAAGAGGGATTAAACGCTTCTCTACAATCTTTAAACGAACTGATTACAAGCGTTAAAACCACTGTCGATGAAGTTTCCCGTGGAGCAATGCAAGTGAGTGATGCAAGTACAGCACTATCGCAAGGTGCTACCGAACAAGCTGCATCATTAGAGGAAATCACAAGTTCGATGAACGAAATTGCATCGCAAGTGAAAATCAATGCCGATAATGCCCATCAAGCAAGTCTGCTAACCAATGAAGCCAAACAATTCTCTGAACGTGGAAATCGCGAAATGGAACAATTAGTTGCCGCAATGAACGAAATAAACGTTGCAAGCGATAATATTGGAAAAATAATCCGAGTAATCGACGAAATTGCTTTCCAAACCAACTTATTAGCATTGAATGCTGCTGTCGAAGCAGCTCGTGCTGGTCGTCACGGCAAAGGTTTTGCAGTTGTAGCCGAAGAAGTTCGCAATTTAGCTGCCCGAAGTGCAACCGCTGCCAAAGAAACAGCCGAATTGATAGATAACACAAAGAAAGCAGTCGACAATGGTATAATGATCGTGACTCGTACAAACGAAGCTTTGGAAGAAATTAAAAACGGAGCAATTAAATCTGCTGATATTGTTGCCGAAATTGCAACATCTTCGAACGAACAAGCTCAAGCAATTGCTCAAATTAATGAAGGATTGGCACAAATCGATAAAGTAACCCAAACCAACACTGCAAGCGCCGAACAAAGTGCTTCCGCTTCCGAAGAATTATCCGGACAAGCCGCCTTACTCAAAGAAATGGTTGCTCGTTTCAAACTAAGAGGTGTTTCAACTGATTATGACGAGAATTTGAAATCGATGGAACATTTCACTCTATCTGCCAGAAAATCCAAGAGTTTGCCAACAACAACTCGGCAACTTTCCGAGGATGATTTTGATAAAGAGGACAACAGGTTCGAAGAATATAAATTAAAACCATCTGATATTATTAAACTTGATGACGACGATTTTGGTAAATATTAATAATTTATAGTAATTAAGGAAATTTTATGGAAATTTAAGGGACAAGGCAAGACTTGTCCCTTTTTTTAATTTAATTTTTGAATTGCTATCTGAAAATAGTATTTTTTGGAACTAATTGAAAATTATACATCCAAGTTAGAACATTATTTTTTTTCGGCTACAAGTATAATTTCGATGCCAACAATTGACTCGACCAAATAGCCGATACGATTGCGTATTGTGGGATGATAATTTGTATTTTTGCTTAAAGACGTTCGGGCAATCGAGGTAAGCTTTCTTGTAATTTTGTTATTTGGTTTGCGATATTTAATTGAAAGTACATAAAATCCAAGACTTTCGACCAAATTTCTTAAAGATTTAATTGAAAAGTGAAAATAATGATTTTGGGGTTGAAACCAAATCCAGTATTGCCTCATCAAATTTGACCAGAACGAATCAAATGCCGGAACTCGCACAATTAGCAATCCATTGTGGGTGAGTCTTGATTTTATGTCAATGATAATTTTTTTTGGATCTGTAAAATGCTCTAATGAATGGTTCATTATAACAGCATCGTAGTTGTTATTAAATTCGTCGATCGAACGGCGAACATCCAAACCTATCATTTTGCAATATTGACGAGCATTTTCGGACAATTCAACTCCTGCTACTTCTATACCCATTCGCCTTGCCTCGTCCAAAAAGTAACCTTTGTCGCAACCAACATCCAAGATACTTCGAATTTGCTTGTATTGATTTATATACTTTAATAATTCATACTGTTCGTTCATTCGGGACATCCGACGAAATTCTGTATAGCCGACATCACTTTTTATTTTATATTCTTTTTCGTAATAATCATTTAATTTTTCTTTGTTAGGAAAATCGGCAAGATAGTATATATCGCAGTCTGTGCAATGAATAAGATTGGTCGAACCCCATTTAATTATGTTCAAATTGTCGGACTGACAAAGTCTGCAATTCATAATGTACTTTTTATTTTTTGCAAATTAATAAAATAGGATGTATAAGTTTGAATTTTATGATAATTTGAAGTATTTGGAATAAATTATGTAAGTGCCAATCCCCCATCTATTATGATATCTTGGCCAGTAAGATAATCTGTGGAAGTTGCCAAAAAAAAGACAACTTCGAAAATGTCATCTGGAGACGCATACCTCCTTTTTGGAATTCGGTCTTTTGGAATAATTTCTTGTTCTTTGTTTTCTTCGTTGAACCTGATATAGCCGGGGGATACAGAATTTACTGAAATTCGGGGAGCTAATTCACGAGCCAAAGCTTTTGTTAATGTAATTAATGCAGCTTTGGAGACATTATATGGGATCCGCTCTTTCCAAATTTTGTGAGCCCCTTCAGAAGCAATATTAATTATCCTAGATTTCTCTGGAGCAATTTTGCTAAATTCTTTGGAGGTTATGAATGTAGCACGAAGATTGACATTCATAATCTTATCCCAATCATCTATGCTTGTGTCCAAAATCGACTTTTTTTCAGGAAAAATTGCAGCATTGTTAATAAGTAAATTTGGTATAACAAAATTTTTCTGGATAAATTCAAATCCATCAACAATTTTTTGTGGATTTTGTAAATCAAATTTAATTGGAAATACTTCAACTCCAATTTGCTTTATTTGATTTATCACATCATTTGGATTGGATTGATTGTAATGCAAAATAATATTCCACCCTTTTTTGGCGAATCCTATTGCAAGGTGTTTTCCCAATCTGCGTGCTGCACCAGTAATTAAGCAAGTGTTCATCTAAACTTCTAATGAATTCTTCAGTAATTCAGCTCGTTCGGCAATTTTAAGTTTTTCGATTATCAAATCAATATTTCCTTCGATTATATCTCTAAGAGGGAAATTCTTGTCGTCTCCTTCCAATCGATGGTCTGTAACTCGGTTTTGAGGCCAATTATATGTGCGAATTTTTTCGGAGCGGTCCCCTGTGCGAACCATTGATTTACGCGATGAGGCAATTTCTTCTTGTTGCTTTTTCAATTCCATTTCGTACAATCGAGCTTTGAGCACTTTCATTGCTTTTTCGCGGTTTTTAAGTTGTGAACGCTCGTCTTGGCAAGTAACTACTATTCCAGTTGGAAGGTGGGTCATCCGAACAGCAGTTTCAACCTTGTTTACATTCTGACCACCAGCACCACCAGAGCGATAAATATCGATGCGTAAATCCTCTTCACGAATTTCAATTTCCACATCTTCGGCTTCGGGTAATACTGCAACAGTAGCTGCACTAGTATGAATTCGACCACTAGCTTCGGTTTCGGGTACACGTTGAACACGGTGGACACCACTTTCGTATTTTAACAAACCAAAAGCATCCTCGCCACTAACCGAAAATACTATTTCCTTGTAGCCACCTTTTTCACTTTCATTAAAATCTATAATCTCGATTTTAAAGCCTTTTTTATCAGCAAATTTTTGGTACATTCGGAATAAATCACCTGCAAATATACCAGCTTCGTCGCCTCCAGTTCCAGCTCGAATCTCAACATAACAATCTTTTGTATCGTTTGGATCTTTAGGCAACAACAAAAATCTCAACTCCTCCTCTACATTGGGTAATAACTCATTATTTTCGGCTAATTCTTCTTTTGCCATCTCTTTCAATTCGTTCTCGATACCCGATTGACTAAGCAATTCTTTGGCGTTTTCGATATCAGATAATAATTTTAAATATTCTCGTCCTTTTTCGACTATTGGTTTTAAATTCTTTATTTCTTTATTAATTTTACTTACTAAATTATAATCACCCGAAATCTCAGGATCATTTATTTTTTCGACCAATGTGTCATAATTTTTTATTATTTCGATTATTTTGTCTTTCATTACCCCAAAAAAATTAATTTGTTTTAAAATAGCTTACAAAATTACGAATAAAATTTAGTAATCAACATTAAAAAAAACAAGTTAAATTGAATTGAATTAATTATTTTTTTCGTAATTTTATTAAAAACCAAATTAAATTAATGAAAAATTATTTTTTAACTAGCTTATTTATCGTTTTTATATTTGCAAAATTATATTCACAACCGAATGTACCAAGATACGAAAATCCTCAGATTGACTTCAAATACACAATAGTCATTGGTTCGATGCTTAAATTGGAAAATGCCGAAAAGTTACAGAAAATGGCAATCGAAAATGGCTACGAATGCTTTATTGCTCCTGTTAATATCCAAAATAAACAGCATTATCGCGTTTGTGTTGGAGTTTATCAAGAGTTCTCCAAATCTAAAGAACAATTAAAAATAATTAAAAAAGATTTTAAAATACGAAATGCTTGGATTTGGCAAGCACCTCAAGTTACTGAACTAAAAAAACAAGAACCTCAAAAAATCGAGGTCCCCAAAGTAGTTGATACCAAAACCGAAACCAAAACAATTCAAGAGCAAAAACCCAAACCCGAAATGAAGAGAATTGAGCCCCCAACACCCACTGCTACCGAGGCTACTAAACCTCAAGCACAAACATCTTCGCCAAGTAAAGAAAAAGAAATTGCAACAACAATTCCAACTCCACCAACTAAACCCGAAACACCTAAAGTTGCTGAACAACCCAAAACTCAAAC
>Ga0209018_1000678_pt1 | contig 30555 bp, 26 predicted proteins | sample YNPBryBLVA2012_FD_185814 | JGI IMG/M metagenome (GOLD analysis project Ga0209018, IMG submission 185814) | Anoxygenic and chlorotrophic microbial mat microbial communities from Yellowstone National Park, USA - YNP Bryant BLVA 2012 (SPAdes)... ...
GATCTTTTTCAGCGCGGCCAGGTCGTATCCCTGAGCGGCCACGACGTTCAACTGTTCCTTTTCGGGATCGTACAGCGAGAGGATGCCCGAATCCGCCGCTGCCCAGGAGTCAATCAGGCAGGCGAGCAACCTGGGCAGCAGGGTGCCCAGGTCATACCCGCCGGCCAGCACGCGGGCAACCTCGAACATCGTGCGTAGTTTGGGGTCCTGCTGCTCCACTGCCCGCGCCATCCCGGATCGGGCATCCTTCACCGACCGCTCCACGGGTGACATGTCCGCTCTGCCTCCATCGTGTTGGTCAACCGTGCTTATGATACCACGGATACCTGGCCGTGCCAAGTGGACAAAACAGAACCCCGGCCCCACGAACGGGACCGGGGTTCGGAATCGTCAGAGGATAGGCTAGACCCAACCGCGCAGCTTGCAGGCCTCGGCGACGCGCTGGACCGAGACGATGTAAGCGCCCATGCGGTTGTTGACCTTGTACTTCTGGGCAGTCTCGTGGACGGCGTGGAAGGCGGCGGTCATCTTCTTGTCCAGCCGCTCGTGCACCGTCTCCAGGTCCCAGTAGTAGTCGTAGGCGTTCTGAACCTGCTCGAAGTAGGAGACGGTCACGCCGCCGGCGTTGCACAGGAAGTCGGGGATGACGTAGACGCCATTCTTGTAGAGGATCTCGTCGGCTTCAGGGGTGGTGGGGCCATTGGCCAGCTCAGCGACGATCCTGGCCTTGATGTTGGCCGCGTTGGCAGCGGTGATCTGGTTCTCCATCGCGCTGGGGAAGAGCACCACCACATCCAGTTCCAGCAGTTCGGCGTTCGTAATGTTCCGCGCGCCGGGGAAGTTGACCACCGAGCCGGTCTTTTCCTTGTGTGCGATGACCGCCTGGGGGTCGAGTCCGTCAGCCTTGTAGATGCCGCCCTTCGAGTCGGAGACGGCGACGACCTTCAAGCCGAGGATCTCCTGACCCAGGATGTGGGCAAACTGGCCGGCGTTGCCATAGCCCTGCACGGCAGCGGTCGCGCCCTTGAGATTGAGGCCGAGCACTTTGCCGGCCTCGCGGACGCAGTAGATGCCGCCGCGCGCGGTCGCGTCGCCACGGCCCTTCGAGCCGCCCAGGGGCAGCGGCTTGCCGGTGATCACGCCGGGGACGTTGTAGCCGCGCATAAAGGAATACTCGTCCATCATCCAGGCCATGATCTGCGGCGTGGTGTAGACGTCGGGGGCAGGTACGTCCACCTCTTCACCAATAATCTTGCCCACCTGGCGGATGTAGGCGCGGCTGAGCCGCTCCAGCTCGCCCTCGGACATCTCCTTGGGGTTGCAGATAATGCCGCCCTTGCCGCCGCCCAGCGGAATGTCCACCACAGCGGTCTTCCAGGTCATCCAGGCCGCCAGGGCGCGGACGGTGTCAATGGTCTCGTCCGGGTGGTAGCGGATGCCGCCCTTCGTCGGGCCGCGCGAGTCATTGTACTGGACGCGGAAGCCGTGGAAAATCTTGACGGTGCCGTCGTCCATGCGCACCGGCAAGGTGACGTGCAGCTCGCGCAGCGGCCAGCGCAGCAGCTCGTGCGTCGCCGGATCCAGGCCCATGATCTCGGCGGCCTTGTCCAACTGCTTCTGCGCGATGGCAAATGGATTCAGTTCTTCGGACATACGTGTTTCCTCCCCATAGTTTGATCGGTTTCATTCCAGTTTTTCATGGAATTTTCACGGGGCGATTATAGCACAGTTTCGTTGATCTGCCAGTGACAAGCGACACCCACACGGGATGACAGGCCTCAAAGCGACCCTCGCCGCGCGTCCAGCGCCTGGCGCAGCAGCTTCTGCGCCAATTGGGGGTTGGCTTGGCCGCGGGTGGCCTTCATCACCTGGCCGGTCAGCCAGCCAGCGACGGCTTCCTTGCCGCTCAGGTATTGGCGCACCTGGGCCGGGTTCTCGTCCAGCACCCGCTCGATAGCTGCCTGCAACGCGGCGCTGTCCGAGATCTGCAGCAAGCCCTTCTCGGCGACGATCGCCTGCGGCGACCGCCCGCTGGTCACCATCTCCTCCAGCACCGCCCGCCCGCTGTTCAGGTTGATCGTCCCGGCCTCGACCAATCCGATCAGTTCTACCAACGCCAGCGGCGGGGGCATCTGGGCAATGGAACGGCCGGTTTCCTTCATCAACCGGAACAGCTCGCCAGTGATCCAGTTGGCGATGACCTTGGGGGCCACCCGGCCTGTCGCCATCGCGGCATCGGTGTAATCGGCGACGGCCCGCTCGGCGATCAGCAGGTCGGTCTCGAACTCACCCAGGCCGGCAGCCAGAAGCCGCGCCCGCCGGGCGGCAGGCAGTTCGGGCAGTTGGCCGCGCAGTTCCTCCAACCAGGCGGCACCGATCTCCAGCGGCGGCAGGTCCGGCTCCGGGAAGTAACGGTAGTCGTCGGCGTACTCCTTGAGCCGCTGGACGTAGGTGACGCCCCGCCCCTCGTCCCAGCCCATTGTCTGCTGGACCACGCGGCCGCCGTCCTGCAGGGTCTGCACCTGGCTGGCGATCTCGTAGGCGACGGCGCGGGCCAGAGCGCGGAAGGAGTTGAGGTTCTTGATCTCGTGGCGGGGATTGAGGACGTCGGAACCGGCCGGTCGCACACTGACGCTGGCCTCGAAGCGCATCACACCCTTCTCCATGTCCCCAGAGTTGACGCCCAGGTAAACCAGCAGGTGACGCAATTGAGTGGCGAAGGCGCGCACTTCCTCGACCGAGCGCATGTCGGGCCGGCTGACGATCTCGATCAGCGGCACGCCGGCGCGGTTGAAGTCCACCAGGCTGGCCGCGCCGACATGGTACAGCTTGCCGGTGTCCTCCTCCAGATGGACGTTGTCCACGCCGATGCGCTTCCGCCCGGTCTCGGTCTCGACCTCCAGGTAGCCGTTCGTCGCCAGCGGCAGGTCGTGTTGCGAGATCTGGTAGCCTTTCGGCAGGTCAGGGTAGAAGTACGACTTGCGGGCGAAACGGGTGACCGCGGCGATGTCACAATGGAGGGCTAGGCCGGTCAGCAGGGTCAGCTCCACTGCCCGACGGTTGATCACCGGTAACGTGCCGGGCATCGCCGTACAGATCGGGCAGACGTAGGTATTCGGCGGCAGGTCGCCCGTGTCCTCCACCACCGGGCAGGCGCAAAACATCTTGGAGGCCGTCTGAATCTGCGCATGCACCTCCAACCCAATCACCGCTTCGTATTCCATAGCCCTCCGCGTCTCCGTGTCCCCGTGTCTCCGCGTCTCCGTGTCCCCGTGTCTCCGCGTCTCCGCGTCCCCTCATCCGTGTCGCCTCACAAACCTCCTCATCCTCTCCAACGCCTCCTCGATCTTCTCGTAGGCGGTAGCGTAGGAGCAGCGGACGTAGCCCCGTCCGGCTTCTCCGAAGGCGTTGCCGGGGACGACGGCGACGCGCTCCTCCTGCAGCAGCTTCTCGGCGAAGTCGTTATCCGACATGCCGGTGACGGCGATGGAGGGGAAGGCGTAAAAAGCCCCCTGCGGCTCAAAGCAGGTCAGGCCGATCTCGTTGAGGCCGCTGACGATCAGCCGGCGGCGGCGGTCGTACTCGGCGCGCATTTCCTGGACGAACGGCTCGCCCATCTGGATCGCGGCCAGGGCGGCCCATTGGGAGACGGTCGGCGCGCACATGATCGTGTACTGGTGCACCCGCCGCATCATATCCAACAGTTCCGCCGGCCCGGCAATGTAGCCGACCCGCCATCCGGTCATGGCATAGGCCTTGGAAAAACCGTTCAGCAGCACCGTGCGGCTGTACATCCCCGGCAGGCTGGGGAAGCAGACGTGGTCCGCGCCGTAGACCAGCCGGTCGTACAGCTCATCGGAGATAACCAGCAGATCGTGCCGCTTGACCACAGTGGCGATCTCGTTCAGCCGTTCGCGGGTCATCACCGCGCCGGTGGGGTTGCTGGGATAGCCCAGGAGCAGCGCCTTGGTGCGCGCGGTGATCGCCGCCTCGATGGCCTGGGCAGTGACCTGCCAGCCGTCGTCGGCGCGAGTCTCGATCATCACCGGCACCCCGCCGGCGAGGGCGACCTCTGGCGCGTAGGAGACGAAGCAGGGCGCGGGGATGATCACCTCGTCGCCGTCATCGAGCGTGGCAGCGAAAGCCAGGTACAGCGCCTCGGAGACGCCGACGGTGATCAGCACCTCGCTGGCCGGGTTGTAGGTCTGGCCATAGAGCCGGTCGAGGTGACCGGCGATCGCCCGCCGTAGCTCCATCAGGCCGGAGTTGGAGGTATAGTGAGTCTCTCCTCGCTGGAGGGCCTCAATGCCGGCCTGGACGATCGGCTGCGGGGTGGTGAAGTCCGGCTCGCCGATACCCAGGCTGATCACGTCCTCCATCGTCGCGGCGATGTCGAAGAAGCGGCGGATGCCGGACGGGGGGATCGCAGCAACACGGTCGGAAACGAAGGTGCGCGCACGGGACATGGGACTACTCCTTGTATGTTGTGCTCAGGACGGCAAGTATGCAAGTTTGCAAGTTTGCAAGTGTGCAAGTGTGCAAGTGTGCAAGTTTGCAAGTGTGCAAGTGTGCAAGTTTGCAAGTGTGCAAGTTTGCAAGTGTGCAAGTGTGCGAGTGTGCAAGTGTGCAAGTGTGCAGACCTACCAAACTTGCATACTTGCATACTTGCACACTTGCACACTTGCACACTTGCACACTTGCATACTTGCATACTTGCATACTTGCATACTTGCATACCTATAGCTCCAGTGATTTCAAGTACGCCACAAGGTCGCCGCGCATGTCTTCCCGGCGCAGGGCGACTTCGATGCAGGCTTTCAGGTGACGCAGCGGGTCGCCGGCGGCCAGCCACAGCCCGTCAATCGGCTGGACGATGACGGTCGAGCGGGCGGCCAGCCGGTCCACCGCGTCGGCCAACCACAGCTCGCCGCCCTTGCCCACCTCGGAGCCCGTCAGCACATCGAACAGCGCCGGCGTGAAGACGAAGTGGCCGATCTGTACCCAGTTGGAGGGGGCCTCGTCGGGCGCCGGCTTCTCGATGATCCGCTTCATCACGTTCGTCGTGCCCGGCTGGAACTCGATGCAGCCGTAGAGGTGCTTCTCCTCATCCGGCACGCGCTGGGTGGCCAGCACGGCGGCGGGCTGGTAGCGGTCGTAAGCGTCCAGCATCTGCCGCGGCACCGGCACGTCACTGATGATGATGTCATCGCCGAACATGTAGTAGAACGGCTCGCCGGGGGTTAGCCACGGACGGGCGGCCAGCGCCGGCGCGGCGTTGCCGTAGGGCAGATGCTCTGGCTGGCGGACAAAGACGATCTCGGCCAACTGCGAGACGCGGCGCATCTGCTCCAGCAGCGCGTGCTTGCCGCTCTGCTCCAGGAAGCGCTCCAGCTCGGACGCGGGGGCGAAGTGTCGCTGCACCACCTCGCTCACGCCGCGCACGACGACGATGATCTGCTCGATCCCCGCCGCCGCCAGCGCCTCGACGTGGTACTGGATCAGCGGCACCCCGGCAATGGGGATCATCTCCTTGGGGATCGCTTTCGACGCAGGCAAGAAACGGGTGCCGTAGCCGGCGATGGTGATGATGCCTTTCATATCGAGCTAACTCCCTATAGCATGCTATCCATCAGTCGCCGCACTTCCCCTTCGAAGAACCGCTTTGCCGCCTCCCAGTCAAATGGGACGAGCATCACGGGCATCGGATCGGGTTCGGCGTCTCCAAAATAGGCCAAGGCACGGAGCAAATGGTACGATGGGTATGTGACCCGTGGATATTTCTCCGGCATCCGTGCCAGGAGGTCGTCAAGGGCATGTCCACTATGGCAAATCTGATACAGATCCACGAAATCCCGTTTCCGCCCCCGCTGACCGATCGCCGCCAGCTTCATCAGAGCCAGATCCAATACCCCGGCCACCCGTACTCCCCACAGTTCCTGCAGTCCTGCCAACAATGGATACGGGTAGACGAAGAAGCTGATGTGTGTCTCTTCCAGCGTCGCGTTCAGCGTTCCAGGGCTTTGCTGACGAATGACCAGTTGCCCTACACTTTGCAGGTCTCGGATCAGAGGCTCTGCATCATAATAGTCCTGTGGAGCGAAGAAGTCCAGGTCCATCGAGACGCGATGGCCGAGGTGCAGAGCGATGGCGCTGCCGCCAGCCAGATAGAAAGGCCGGACCGTGGTGAACTGCCCCACTCGCTCTAGAAGACGTTGGACGTGATCCGGAAGCGTTCCGAGAAACATCGCACTTCCTCGTGGGGTATATTCAGCACCAGCGCCCAGAGGTTTGCTGTGTTGGGAGAAAGAACTCGACTCTGGCGGACAATGTCGGCGATGGCCTGAAGTCCGAAGGTACGCGTCAACCAGCGTATGGCCTGATCGTCCCCGTATTCCAGCACCCGTTCGATGATGTACGATTCATGGCCGGGCACACGTAGCTGGCCAAAATCGGTATCCCAGAAGATCGGGCGTAGGAAATCCGGCAGTGGGCACTGTTCGCTCATGGCGACGGCCTCCGCGTGTGCCACTCGGTGGCCTGCTCGTAGGCGTGGGCCACGCGCAGGATGCGCTCCTCCCCCAGCGCCGGGCCCATCACCTGCAGACCGATGGGCAGCCCCTGCCCGTCGAAGCCGCAGGGCACGCTCACCCCGCAGATGCCGGCCAGGTTCACCGACAGGGTTAGCACATCGGAAAGGTACATCTGCAACGGATCTTCGGTCTTCTCGCCGATGCGGAAAGCGGTGGTCGGCGTGGTCGGCGCGGCGAGCACGTCCACCTGCGCGAAAGCGCGCGCGAAGTCCTGCTGGATCAGCGTGCGCACCTTCTGCGCCTTCAGGTAGTAGGCGTCGTAGTAGCCGGCGCTGAGGGCATAGGTGCCGAGCATGATCCGTCGCTTGACTTCCGGCCCAAAGCCCTGGCCACGGGTGGCCTCGTAGGTGGCCTCCAGCGTGGGCCCGTCCACCCGCAGCCCGTAGCGCACGCCGTCGTAGCGGGCCAGATTGGCGCTGGCCTCCGCCGGGGCGATCAGGTAGTAGACCGGCAGGGCGTAGTCGGTGTGCGGCAGGCTGACCTCGACCAGGTCGGCGCCCAGGCGGGCCAGCGCATCCAGCGCCGCGCGCACTGCCGCCTCGACCTCCGGTTGCATCCCGGCGACGAAATACTCTTTCGGCACGCCGACGCGCAGGCCGCGCACATCGCCGGTCAGCGCGGCGGTATAATCGGGCAGCGGTGCGTCCAGCGAGGTCGAGTCGAGCGGGTCGTGCCCGGCGATGACCCCCAGCAGGACCGCCGCGTCGGTGACATCGCGGGCCAGCACGCCGATCTGGTCGAGCGACGAGGCGAAGGCGATCAACCCGTAGCGGCTGACCCGCCCGTAGGTGGGCTTGAGGCCGACGATGCCGCACAGGGAAGCCGGCTGGCGCACGCTGCCGCCCGTGTCGGTGCCCAGCGCGCCCAGGCACTCGCCGGCGGCGACGGCGGCGGCGCTCCCCCCGCTCGACCCCCCCGGCACCCGCTGCAGGTCCCACGGGTTGCCCGTGGTGAAGAAGGCCGAGTGTTCGGTCGAGGAGCCCATGGCAAACTCGTCGGTGTTGGTCTTGCCCAAGATGATCGCCCCGGCAGCCCTCAGGCGGGCGACGGCGGTGGCGTCGAACGGCGGGACGAAGTTCTCCAGGATGCGCGAGCCGCAGGTGGTGGGGATGCCGGCGGTGCAGAGGACGTCCTTGATCGCCAGTGGGATGCCGCGCAGGGGGGCGTCGTCCGCGGCGGCGTCGGCAGCGCGGGCCTGTTCCAGCGCCTCCTCCGGCGTCAGCGTCAGGTAGGCGCGCACGTCGTTGTCCACCGCCAGGATGCGCTCCAGCAGCGCCTCGGTCAGCGCGACCGCCGTGAGCTCGCCGGCGCGCAGCCGCCGGCGGGCCTCGTGAATGGTCAGTTCGTGCAGGTTCACCGCCCCTCCTCCGGCCCCTCCGCCGCCCACACGCCCGGCACGACGAAGCAGCCCTCTTCGGCGGCGGGGGCATTGGCCAGCACGTCGTCGCGGGGCGCAGGGGGACGGGGCTGGTCGGCGCGCATGACGTTGCGCAGCGGGAGGACGGTGGCGGTGGGTGGGATCGCCGCCGTGTCCAGCTCGTTCAGCCGCGCCGCGTAGTCCAGCACCGCCGACAGTTGCCGGGCGAAGCGCTCCTTTTCCTCCTCGGTGAGCGCCAGCTTCGCCAACGCGGCGACGTGATCCACTTCTTTCCTGCTCAGGGCCATCGGCAACCTCCGGACGCGATTATAGCATCATTGGGAAGGGAGGCAACCGGTTGTGAGCAGGACGGGGGCGGGTATAATGGGGGCTGGAGGTTGGAGGTTGGAGGTTGGAGGCTGGAAGTTGGAAATTGGACGTTGGAGGTTGGCCATCGGACTCTTGCGGTTGGTCATTGGTCATTGGCCATGGTTCGTTCTCCTCGGCTGTCTGTTCCTGGCCTGCCTGGCTGTGCTGATCGCCGACCACGGACCACGCAACACGCAACACGCAATACCCAACGTGCTCTACCTCCCCCGCGTCGCCCGCGCCGACGACTTCTGGCTCGACCGGCCCATCTGGTCGCACGCCGACGCCCCCGCCGCCCACGAGGTCGTCCTGTTCCGCCACGCCTTCACGCTGGATGAGCCGCTGGAGGGCGCCGGGCTGTGCATCTTTGCCGACACGCGCTACCAGGTATGGGTGGACGGCGCGTGGGTCGGGCGCGGGCCGGCCCGCTTCTCGCCGGCGCGACGGGAATACGATGTCTACCCGCTCGGCGCGCTGAGCGCCGGCCCTCATCTGGTGGCCGCGCTCGTGCAGTGGGCGCCCAACGAGCGCCGCGCCGAGTCCACGGCCCCGTTCCTCCAGGCGCACATCCAGGGAACGGCCGACGGGACCGTCCGCGTGGTGGCGCGCAGCGACGCGGACTGGCGCGCCTGGCCCGCCGACGCCTGGCGACGCGATAGCGCGCCGATCTACGCGGACAACATCGTCGGGCCGACCGAGCTGCTCGACCTGCGCCGGCTGCCTGCCGACTGGATGTCGCCAGCGTTCGCCGACCTCGACTGGCCGGCGGCGGCGGTGCGTCCGGCCAGCGGCGCGACGGCCCGCCCCCGCTCCATCCCCCTGCCCGAGAACGTGCCGGTCACCGTGACGGTCGTGGCGACCGGGCAGCTCTCGCCGGGACGGGCGCTGGGCGTGCTGGCCCCATCGGCGGCACCCTACACGTTGACCTTCGCAGCGCTGCAGCCGACGCTGTTCGCCGTCGAGGTGCTCTCCAACGCCGACGCCGCGCCGCTGGAGACGATCCATCTGGACAGCGCGCCGCTGGCCTGGCAACCGGCCCCCGACCGCCCGGACGTGGTCGTCGCCACCGCCGCCGTCCTCACCGGTTCCCACTCCCTCTCGTTCGCCGAGGCGCCAGCGGTGGGACTGGCCTTCAGCGTCTCCACGCAGGACGTGCGGCTCGCTCCCGTCCCCTTCCAGCCGGTCGCCCACGCCGGTCTGCGCCTGCTGCTGGCCGAACCGCTCCGCTCCCTGAGCGGAGGCGTCGCAGCCGCCGCAGTCGAAGGGAGCGAGGAGGTTGCGCTGGAGTTCGACTCTCTCCCCGCCTACGCCGTGCTCGACCTGGGGCGCACGGTGCACGGGCGGCTGAGTGCGCAGGTCAGCGGGCCAGCGGGGACGGTGGTGGACATCGGCTGGGACGAGCGGCTGTGGCTGGGCAGCCGCCCCCTGCCCTACCCTGGCTCCCTCCACCCCGGCTGGAACCAGGTGGACTCGTGGACGCTGGACGGGGCGGCCCGCTCGATCACCACACTCGACGCCCGCGCCGGTCGCTACGTGCTGATCGCTGTCTGGGGCGACGGCCCCGTGCGGCTCGACGACATCCGCGTCGAGGAGGAGTGCTACCCGACCATCCCATGGGGATCGTTCCATTCCTCCGACCCGCTGCTGGACGCCATCTGGCAGATGGGCGTGGAGACGTTGCGTCCGAACATGACCGACGCCTATACTGACACTCCCTGGCGCGAGCGCGGGCAGTGGCTGGGCGACCTGCACGTCGAGCAGCACATCAACCGGGTGGCCTTTGGCGATACGGCGCTCTTGCGGCGCGGCCTGCGCTTCGCCGCCGACGCCTTCGCCGACGGCCGCCCGCCGGCCCTGGCCCCCAACGCCGACGGCACGCTCCTGCTCGATTACGGGCTGGTCTGGGTGCAGTCGCTGGCCGACTATGGGCAGTTGACCGGCGACACGGAACTGCTGGCGGAGGCCTACCCGACCGTGCAGGAGTTCGTCGCCTACCTGGCGGAGTACGAGAATCCGTCCACCGGCCTGCTCGACGTGCCGCCCGGGCCGTGGTATCAGACCGCGCTGGTGGACTGGGCCGCCGAGCACAGCCGCAGCGGTCAGTCTACCGCCCTCAACGCGATGGCCTATGGCACACTGCTGGACGCGGCGACGGTCGCCGAGGCGGTGGGCGATCCCGCCGCCGCCGACGCCTACCGCCAGCGCGCCGAGTGGCTGCGCCAGCAGGTCAACGCCCACCTGTACCTCCCCGCCGAACACCGCTACGTGACGACGATCCTGGCCGGCGAACCGTATCCGCCCACCGTCCACGCCCAGGCCTGGCCGCTGGCCTACGGGCTGGCGCCCGATGGCGAGGTCGAGCCATTGGTCTCGTCGCTGCTGGAGCTGCTCGCGCTGGAGCCGACCCCCAACGTGGAGGTGTACGGGATGTTCTGGCTGCTGGAGGCGCTGGGGCGGAGCGGACACGTCCCGGAGGCGCTGGCGGTGATCGAGGCGAGCTACGGGCGGATGCTGGAGCGCGGCGCGACGACCTGGTGGGAGGGCTGGGAATCCGACCAGCACTACTACTCCAGCCTCTCGCACGGCTGGGGCGGCTCACCGACCTGGTTCCTCACCACCTACGTCCTGGGTGCGCGGCAGACAGGAGCTTCGAGCTGGTCGGTGCGGCCGTCTTTCCGTGGGATGACCTGGGCCTCGGGCACGCTGCCGCTGGTGGACGGCGTGCTGGGAGTGGATTGGCAGCAGGTGGAAAACGGACAGTTCGCCCTGGACATCACCGCTCCATCCGGCACGACGGGTGATGCGATCATTTCCCTGCCAGGCGTGACGACCATCGCCGTCAACGACATTGTCGTCTGGGCCGATGGGGCCGCGTTGGCTGCGGGTGTGACCACCCAGGCCGACGGCGTGCACGTCCCGCTGGACGGCGGGAGACACGCCCTGCGCGTAACTGCTTACCCTCCCACAGGTTTGGGCACAAACCTGCGGGAGGGCAGGAGTGCCGTTTGCTCCCCCTTCCCGCCAGTGGTAAAATGGGGGAGTATTCCTCCCTGCAGGTAGATCATCATGGACATAGCAAACCTCCGTTGGTGGGGCTGGGGCACGCTGGATCGGGACTACTCGCTGGAGAAGCGCACCCGCTTCTGGCCCACGTTGCGCGCCTGGCTGGAGTTGCCTGCCGAGCTGACCGAACGACCGCCGTTGCCCCTGGAACAGATCGAGCTCCGCCCGTCCCGCCTGGACGACCCGGTGCTGGTCTCGCTGCGGCGGCTCATCGGCGACGAGGCGGTGCGCCTGGACCTGCGTTGCCGCGTCGAGCACGCGATGGGCAAGGCGTACCGCGACCTGGTGCGCGTCCGCGCCGGCGACGTCCCCAACCCACCCGATGCGGTGGTCTATCCAGCAGACGAGGGACAGGTAGCCGCGCTTCTCTCGTGGGCGGCCGAGCGGGATATCGCCATCATCCCCTTCGGCGGAGGGAGCAGCGTCCTGGGCGGGGTGGAGCCGGAGCCGGGCGACCGTCTGGTCATCACCCTGGACATGGCCCGCCTCGATCGGGTGGTCGCCCTGGACCGCGAATCCTGGACCGCGCGCATCCAGGCCGGGGCGACCGGGCCGGAGGTCGAGGCGCAGTTGGGCGAGCAGGGCTTCACCCTGGGACAGTTCCCCCAGTCGTTCGAGTTCTCCACCCTCGGCGGCTGGATCGCCACCCGTGCCGCCGGTCAGACCTCCACCGGCTACGGCAAGATCGAGGAGATGACCCAGGCGGTGCGCCTGGTCACGCCAGTCGGCATCATCGAGACGCGGGACACCCCGGCCACCGCCACCGGCCCCCACCTGCTCGACATCCTGGTCGGCTCCGAGGGCTGCTACGGCGTGATCACCGAGGCGACGATGCGCGTCCGTCCGCGCCCGCAGGTGCAGGACTACCGCGGCTTCCTCTTCTACAGCCTGGAAGATGGGCTGTCGGCGCTGCGCGAGCTGATGCAGGGCGGCCCGCAGCCAACCATCGCCCGCCTGTCGGACGCCGCGGAGACCGCCGGCTACGCGATGCTGGCCCACGAGCACCACGGCCTGCGGGCGCTGTTCGACCGCGCACTGGAGGCGGTGCTGGCTCAGCGCGGACACAGCCTCTCCGGCGGAAGCTGTGTGCTGATCTTGGGCTACGACGGGGAAGCCCGTCGCGTGGCCGCTCTCTGGCGACAGGCCACCTCGCTCTGCCGCGACTACGGCGGGATGGCGGTCGGTCGGGCCGCCGGTGAGTCCTGGAAACGCGACCGCTTCGCCCAGCCCTACCTGCGCGATACCCTGTTGGGCGTCGGGGTGATGGTGGATACCCTGGAGACGGCGGCTCCCTGGTCGGACCTGCTGCTCGTCTATGGCGCCATGACGGCGGCAATCCGTGGGGCGATCCGCGCCACCAACGGCGGACCGGGATACGTCATGACCCACATCTCGCACGTCTACCCGTGGGGCGCTTCTCTCTACACGACCTTCCTGGGCCGTCAGGCGCCAGGGCAGGAGATCGCGCAGTGGCTGGAGGTCAAGCGGGCCGCCACCGAGGCGATCCTGTCCTCCGGCGGGACGCTCAGCCACCACCACGGCATCGGCCGCGACCATGCACCGTGGCTGGGCGAGGAGATCGGCCCATTGGGAATGACGGCGCTCCGCGCACTGAAGCAGACGTTCGACCCGCTGGGGATTATGAATCCGGGGGTGTTGGTCCGTGATGGGGGGACAGGGTGACGCGGTGACGGGGAGACGGGGTGACGCGGTGGGCCAAGATACCCGTCCCTTCTCGGCCAGCACGCGGCAAGAGAACATTGATTGGCTGGCGAGCGAGGAATTCGATGTCCTGGTGATCGGCGGGGGCATCACCGGGGCCGGCATCGCCCGCGACGCGGCGCTGCGCGGTTTCCGCACCGCCCTGGTCGAGAAGGGCGACTTCGCCGGCGGCACCAGCAGCCGCTCGACCCGCCTGGTCCACGGCGGCATCCGCTATCTGGAGTACGGCGAGTTCCGCCTGGTCTTCGACGCCTGCAGTGAGCGGCGCGTCCTCCGCCAGATCGCCCCGCGTCTGGTGCGCCCGCTGCCGTTTCTCTACCCCGTCTACGCCGGCCAGCGGCCGTCCCAGGCCAAGCTGCGCCTGGGCCTGCTGCTGTACGACACGCTCAGCCTGTTCCGCAACGCGCAGGTGCACCGCTGGCTGCGTCCGCAGGAGGCACAGCAGCGCGAACCACTCGTCGCCGGACGGGGGCTGGTCGGCATGGGCCGCTACTATGACGCCCAGGTCAACGACGCTCGCCTGACCCTGCTGACAGCCCGTGCGGCCCACCTGCACGGCGCCGTGGTGGTCAACCACGCCCGCGTCGTCGGGCTGATGAAGTCCGGCGGGCGCGTGGTCGGCGCGCAGGTGGTGGACCAGGTGACCGGGCAGCAGGTCGAGGTGCGCGCCCGCGTCGTCGTCAACGCCACCGGCATCTGGGTGGACGAAGTGCGGGCGCTGGACGCCGCCGCCCGGCCGATGGTCCGCCCGACCAAGGGCATCCACCTGGTCATCCCCCGCGCCCGCCTCGACAGCCGCCACGCGGTCATCTTCGCCTCGCCGCGCGACCGGAGACACATGTTCCTCATCCCGTGGGGCGATTTCGCCCTCATCGGCACGACCGACACCGATTATCAGGGCAGCCTGGACGACCCCGCCGCCGACCGCGCGGATGTCGAGTACCTGTTGGAAGCAGCACGGCACATTTTCCCCGGCGCCCAGCTCCGGCCGTCCGACGTGATCAGCACGTTCGCCGGCCTGCGTCCGCTCGTCGCCGCGCCCGGCAGCCCCTCCTCCGTCTCCCGCGTCCACGTCATCGTCGAGGACGACTCCGGGCTGCTGACGATCACCGGCGGCAAGCTGACCACCCATCGGCTGATGGCCGCCGAGCTGACCGACCGCGTCCAGAAGCGGCTGGCCGAGTCGTTCGGCGTCCAGGCGTGCTCCGGCTGTCGCACCCGCGAGCCGTTGGAAGGGGCGCAGATCGAACGCGCACCGGTGACGACCCCCGACGCAGCGGTCAACCGTCACCTGGCAGAAGCCTACGGCGACGAGGCGGCCTGGGTGCTGGCCTACGCCGAGGAGAACCCAGCCCTGGGCGAGCGGATCGTGGCGGGCCTGCCCTACCTGATGGCCGAGCCGCTCTATGCCGTCCAGCACGAGATGGCGCTGACGCTCAGCGACGTGCTGATCCGCCGCACACACGTGATCTACGAGGCAGTGGACGGGGGACTGGCGCGGGCCCGGGCGGTGGCAGCGCTGCTGGCCCCCCGCCTGGGCTGGAGCAAGGCGGAGGTCGAGCGCCAGATCGGCGACTACACGGCCCAGGTGGCGCTCACACGAGCCTGGCGGGATGGGTAAGGCCGGCCGGATGGACCATGACCAGTGGGACATCGTGCAGACCCTGGCGGTCGGCACGTTCCTGCTGGTGTGGCTGGTGGGACTGGTCGCGCTGGGCCTGGCTCTCGTCGCCGGCGCGTCCACCTCGGCGGGCCAGGCGGTCGCCGCCGTACCGCCCACTGCCTCGGCCACCGCTGCCACGCCGACCGCCACGCCGGGTCCCACCGAGACAACGCTCCCCGCCTCGTCCGCCGGGCTGCCTCCCACCTGGACGCCCACGCCCACCCGCACACCCGAACCGACCCGCACGCCGCGCCCGACCCGTACGCCGACGCCCACGCCGACCGCCACGCCCACCCCGTCTCCCACGCCGCGGCCCGCTGCTAGCGTGCCGACCATGCCGCCGCCCTTCCCGACCTTCTCCCCCAGCCGCCCGACGCCGGAGCCGATCCTGCCGATCCCCACGATGGTGCCGCCGGTACCGGTGGCCGAGGATGCGATCAACATCGCCGTGCTGGGCAGCGACCGGCGCCCGGAGTGGAGCGAGTGGCATACCGATGTGATCCAGATCGTCTCCGTGCAGACCGACCGCCCGGCGGTGACCGTCATCTCCGTGCCACGCGACCTCTACGTCTACATCCCCAACTTCTGGATGAGCCGGATCAACTTCGCCGACTTCTACGGCGAGGCCTACGGCTACCCCGGCGGCGGGCCGGCCCTGCTGCGCGATACGCTCCTCTACAACCTGGGCATCCGCATTGACTACTACGCCCGCACCGAGTTCGACGGCCTGATCGGTATCGTGGACACGCTGGGCGGGATTGATGTGCCGGTGCACTGCCGTCTCACCGATCACTGGCCCTACCCGGACGAGACCGGCGCCTATCCGATCCTGACCATGGAACCGGGCATCCGACATATGGACGGGGAGACAGCCCTCTGGTACGCCCGGTCGCGGTTGACCACCAGCGCCTTCTCCCGCGAGCGGCGGCAGCAGCAGGTGCTGCAGGCGATCTGGCAGCGCGGGCGGGATGTCGGAGTGCTGACCCGCATCCCGGAGCTATGGGACCAGACCCGCAGCATGGTCGTGACCGACCTGGGGTTGTCCGAGGTCGTTCAGCTGGGCCAGGTGGCCCTCGTCCTGCCCGCGCAGAACGTGCGCTTCTACAACATCAGCCGCGACATGGTCGCCCCGTGGGTTACACCGTACGGTGGTTCGGTCTACCTGCCCAACTGGGAACTGATCGCGCCGGTAGTGACCGACGCCATGGCCCCCATTCCGGAGGCGCGGCTCAACCGCACGTTCATGCCGGTGGAGGTGTGGAACGGGACGACCAACGCCGATTGGGACCGCCTGGCCGCCGATCGGCTGGTGCGCGCCGGTTTCCCGGCGGTGCTGGGCACACCGGACCGCCGCGATTACCCGCAGACGCTGCTGATCGTCTACAGCGAGTACGCCAAGGGCACCGGGCTGGGGTATCTGCAAGCGATGTTCAACATCCCGAACGAGCGGGTGACCTACGAACCGGCAGGCAGCCAGACAGTCGGCTTCCGCCTGATCCTCGGCGCCGATTACCAGACGTGTTATCCATAGCGGGCACGGAGCAGAAGGGGACGCGGAGACGCGGGGACGCGTAGACGCGGGGACGCGGAGACGCGGAGACGCGGAGACGCGGAGACGCGGAGACACGGAGATCGTGCGCCTCCGGGGTGAGTCGAAAGGCAGGCTGAGCAGATACGAGACTCTACTCGAACCGGTCCAGCAGCGCGGTGATGTAGCGGATGTGGTCGAAGTAATCGCTCAGGCGGAGGTTCTCGTTCGGTGCGTGGGCGCGGGAATCGGCGTTGCTGACGCCGGCGGTGACCACCGGCACGCCGAACTGGGCGCACAGGAGGTGCATGGGCCCGGTGCCGGCCATCAGCGGCAGAATGGCGGGAGAGTGGCCGTAGGTGCGCTCGGCGGCGCGCACGGCGGCCTGCACGAATGGGTGCTCTGGACTGCCCGCCGCTGGCATCTCTCCCTCCCAGCGGGTGATCTCCACGTCCGCGAACCCCTGCGCGTCCAGGTGCGCCCGCAGCAGCGCCAACAACCGCTCCGGTCGCTGATCGGGCACCAGCCGAAAGTCCAGCCGGGCGACTGCTTCGCACGGCAGCACGGTCTTGGAGCCGGGGCCGCCGTAGCCGCTGTGGAAGCCATTGATGTTGCAGGTCGTCCCGAACACGAAACGCTCCTTCAGCGCCATCCCGCTCAGCCCATCCAGGAAATGGGTGATCCCAAAGAGGGCGCGATCCTCCTCTTCCGGGTAATCCCAATCGGCCAGCGCCTGGCGCTGGGCCGGCGTGGGCGGGCGCACGTCGTCGGCGAAGCCGGGGATGCGCACTGCGCCGTCGGGGCCGCGGATGCTCTCCAGCGCCCAGACCAGCCGCCAGGCGGGGTTCTCCACAATGGTCGCCAGCGCCGAGTGCATATCGCGTCGGGCGCCCCGTGCCCGTAGTTCGACGTAAAGTAGCCCCTTGCAACCCAGGGCCATTTCACAGCGCTCGCGGGCGTTCTTCCCGCCGGCCTCCCAGACGCAGCCGAAGCAGTCGCGCAGGGCCTCCTGGCGAACCGCGACGAACTGGGGCAGGTGCAGGCTGCCAGCCTCTTCCTCGCCCTCGATGGCCCACACCAGATGTACCGGCAGGCGGCGACGGATGCGCAGGTACGACTCGATGGCGCACAGGCGCGCGATCAGCGCGCCCTTGTTGTCCGCCGTCCCGCGCGCGTACAGCCGCCCGTCGCGGATCGTCGGTTCGAAGGGCGGGCTATCCCACAGATCGAGCGGGTCCGCCGGCTGCACGTCGTAGTGGTTATAGAACAGCAACGTCCGCCCGTTGCGCCCGGCCATCCGCGCCAGGAGCACTGGCGGGCCGCCGGCGTGCACCGGCTCGACCCGAAAGCCGACCTCCGTCAGCATACCGGTCAGCAGGCCGGCCATCTCCGCCAGTCCCGTGCCTTCCGATGAGACGCTGGGCTGCGCCAGGGCCTGCATCAGACGGGTCAGGTACTCGTCGGCATGCGCCTCAATGTCCGCCAGGATCTTCTCCATCCTCCCTCCACTATCCGACTTCCCACAGCCAGCCGATTGTAGCACAAGGTCGAAATAGGGCAACCCCCACTTCCGCCCGCGCCCCTCTCGTGTTACAATACGCCCGATGCGCATCCGTTCCCTCAGCCTGGAGAACTTCCGCAACTACGTCCGGCTGGAGCAGGAGTGGCCGGAGGGGTCGGTGCTGCTCTGCGGCGCCAACGCCCAGGGCAAGACCAGTCTGCTGGAGGCGGTCTACTACCTGGCGACGGCCCATTCGCCGCTCACGTCTGTGGATCGCCACCTGATCAACTGGACGGCGGAGGGGAGCGGGTTGACCTACGCCCGCCTGCGCGCCGAGGTCGTGCAGCGTCGGCGCGTCCGCGAGGTGGAGATCGCCCTCTCCCTGGAGCGCGGGCCGAACGGCGACGCTCGCCTGCGCAAAACCATCCGCATGGACCGCCAGAAGCGGCAGCGGAGCGACCTGGTCGGCGGGCTGAACGTGGTGCTCTTCCTGCCCCAGGACGTAGAGCTGGCCGCCGGCCCGCCGTCCGGCCGGCGGCAGTTCCTGGACGACACACTCTGTCAGACCGACCCCGCCTACTGCGCGGCGCTGGAGGCATACGGAGAGACGCTCCGGCAGCGCAACGCCCTGCTGCGCTACCTGGCCGAGGGGAGCGGCGATGAGGCGCAGTTGGAGCCGCTGGACGAGCGGCTGGCACACAGCGGCGTGGTCGTCTGTCAGGGCCGCCGACGGCTGATCGCCGACCTCTCGCGGCGGGCGGCGCGCGTTCACGCCGAGCTGACCGGCGGGCGGGAGTGGCTGCGCCTGGCTTACCAGCCCAACTTCGACCCCGCCCGGCCGCCAGCGCTGGACTACCAGATGGACCTGGCGCTGCAGGAGCCGGACGGCCCGCCGGCGGGGGTCACCGCCAATGACCTGGTGGATGCTTTCCGGCATCGGCTGCTGCAGCGGCGGCGCGACGAGGTCGAGCGCGGGATGACCCTCACCGGTCCCCACCGCGACGAGATGCGTTTCTTCGTCGGCGAGATGGACGTGGGCGTCTTCGGTTCCCGCGGACAGCAGCGCACGGCGGTGCTGGCGCTGAAGATGGGCCAGCTCGCCTGGATGGAGGAGACGACAGGCGAGGCGCCGGTGCTCCTGCTGGACGAGGTGATGGCCGAACTGGACCGCGGACGGCGCGAGTTCTTGCTTGCTCAGGTGGAGCGGGTAGAGCAAGCGCTGCTGACCGCCACCGACCCGGACATGTTCAGTGCCGGGTTCCGCCAGCAGGCGAAAGTGTTGTGGGTGGAAGGAGGCATCATCCGATGGGAGGGGGAATGAAGGTCGAGCTGATCGCCATCACCCGCTACCTGCACGGGGATGGGACACCGGAGGAGCTGTTGGAGCACGCCGGGCGGGTCTGCTACCGCAGCGAGGGCCGTGGCGACCCCGGCGCGTTCCTGCGGGCGCGCATTCGCGAGGGACACGAGAGCCTGATCGAGCACGCCTCGGCGACCTTCGAGATCGGCGGCATCAGCCGCGCCTGCAGCCACCAGTTGGTCCGTCACCGGCTGGCCTCGTACAGCCAGGAGAGCCAGCGTTATGTGGACATGGCGGAGCCCGAATGGGTGCTGCCGCCGGCCATCGCCGCGGAGCCGGCGGCGCGGGCGATCTGGGAGCGCTTGGCAGTGAGCGTGGGGGAAGCCTACCAGGCGCTGCGCCAGTTGGGGGTGCGCAAGGAGGACGCCCGCTTCGTCCTGCCCAACGCCGCCGCCACGCGCCTGGTCATGACCGCCAACTTCCGCGAGCTGCTGCACATCTTTCGACTGCGCATCTCCCCGGCGGCGCAGTGGGAGATCCGCGCCGTGGCCGTGGCCATGCTGGAGGCAGTCTATCCGCACGCCCCGTCCGTCTTCGGCGAACTGCGCCAGGAACTGCGCAGCCACCACCCGGAGTTCTTCACTCCGTTGTCATCCGCGTAATCTGTGACCGTGCCCGCTACCCTCCCGCAGGTGAGAAGCAGAGATGGCCCCCCAAACTGCGGGAGGGTAGGGGGTCAAGCACCGGCGAGGTTTACGACCTGGCGGCCTTCTCGCTCTTGCGGGCCCGCCGGAGTTCGGGCGTCTCGCGGATCAGCCAGATCTCTTCCTGCACCTCGCTCAGGTACTCCGCGCCGTTCGGCGTGACCAACACGTCCTCCTCGCAGCCCAGGTAGCCGTAGCCGGGGACGTGGGCGCCCAGCTCGATGGCGAAGACATTGCCGGCCTCGATAACGCCCTCGATGCTCTTGCCATAGCGTTCCCACTTAGGACCCAGCACCGTCGCGCCGTCGTGGGCGGTGCGGCCGATATGGTGGCCGGTGGCGTGCATGTACTCCGGATAGCCGGCGGCGACCAGCGTGCTGCGGGCAGCGGTGTCCACTTCCCAACCGCGCGCACCGGGCTTGAGGGCGGCGCGAGCGGCCTCGATGGCAGCCCGCACGGCACGCCAGGCCCTCTCGACCTCGTCGGGCAGGGCCTTCTCACCGGGATGACAGAAGTACATCGTCCGCTGCAGGTCGGCAACGAACCCCTCCCGCGCCGCTCCGAAGTCAATCTGCAGCAGGCCGCCCAACTGGGTCTTGTACTCGCCCGGCATGCGGTGTCCGAACGTCCCTTCCGGCCCGGCGACGACCAGCGGGCACATGTCCCACTCCCAGGCCACGCCCAGGCCGCGCTCGGTCACCGTCCGGTGGATGAAGTCGGCGATCTCCAGCTCGCTCATCCCCGGCTTGACCAACGCCTCGACCTCGCGCAGGATACCCTCGGTGGCGCCGATGGCGGCGCGGATGTAGCCGACCTCGGTGGGGGTCTTGCGCCCGCGCAGAGCGGCAATGATCGGTTCGGCGGAGATGAAGCGAGCCGCGTACTCGGTCCCGCCCAGGATGTTCGCCAGCGTGCGGAACATCCCGTGCGTCAGCCCGTCCGCCGAGGGATCGTTCTCCGAGTAGTTGAGGGCGATGGTGCGCGGGTTCAGTTCGCTCACCCACTCGCGCAGCGGGTCGCGGATGGACTGGTCGTAGGCAACGACGGTGGTGAAGCCGCCGGTGTTCTCGACGTTAGCCGCGTCGAACCGCCCGACGATGGCGATTCGCTTGCCGGTCCGGCTGACCATCAGCGCCGAGTGCCAGGTCAGATCGAAGCCGACCAGCAGACCCACGCTAGGGTCCCTGACCTGCGTCGTCTCCCGCGCAAAGGTAATCCACAGGTCAATATCCTTCTCCTGCAGCACCTGCACCGCCTGGTCGAGCTTCTCCCGGTTGATCGCAAAGGGCTCAATCTCTGGCATATTCTCCTCCTCAATAAGTCCGATATTCCCACTTCGCGTTTCACGTTTCACGTTTCACGTTTCACGCTTCACGCTTCACGCTTCACGTTTCACGTTTCACGCCTCACGCCCCCAAAATCCTCTGGCAGATCGCTTCCAGCTCCTCGTCCGAGTAATAGTAGATCACCAGCCGTCCGCCCTTCTTGCCCCGGTTCAGGTGAACGCGGGTACCGAGCGCCTCGCGGAAGCGCGCCTCGACGGCCTGGAGTTCCGGCGGGCAGGCGGGCGGGGTCGGGCGGGCCGGCGCGCCGCTGAGCAGGCGCTGCACCAGCTCCTCGGTCTGGCGCACGGTCAGTTCGCGCCGCAGGACAGTGCGCAGGGCGGCCTTCTGCAGTTCCGCCTCCTCCAGCGCCAGCAGGGCACGGGCGTGGCCGGTCGAGAGCTTGCCGCTCAGCAGCGCTTCCTTGACCGGCTCGGTCGCTTTCAGCAGGCGCAGCGTGTTGGTGATCACCACACGGCTCTTGCCCACCCGCCGGGCGACCTCGTCGTGGGTCAGCCCGAATTCCTCGATCAGTTGCCGGTAGGCCGCCGCCTGCTCCAGCGGGTTCAAGTCCTCCCGCTGCAAGTTCTCCACCAGGGCCAGTTCCAGCATCTGCTGGGGAGCGACGTCCTTGACCACAGCCGGCACGGTGGACAACCCGGCGATGCGGGCGGCGCGCCAGCGTCGCTCGCCGGCGATCAGCACGTACCCATCGCCCTCGCGGGCCACAATGAGCGGCTGGACGATGCCGTGGGCCTGGATCGAGGCCGCCAGTTCCACCAGGTCCTGGTCGCGGATGGGCGAGCGCGGCTGATGGGGGTTGGGCCGCAGTGCTTCCAGCGGCAGTTCGAGCACCCCCTCACGAGGCTCTTCCCCGTCCGTGGGGATCAGCGCCTCCAGTCCCTTGCCCAAGCCGTGCTTTTGTGGCATCTCGTCAGTTACCGATGTTGGCCATCGCCGGCCAGCAGTTCCCGCGCCAGCGCCTCGTAGGCCTGCGCCCCTGGCGAACCCGGCGCGTAGCTGAGGACCGGTTCCCCGTAGCTGGGGGCCTCGCTCAGCCGCACGTTGCGCGGGATGACCGTGCGGAAGACGCGCGCACCAAAGTGCTTCTGTACCTCCTGGACCACCTGGCGGGCCAGGTTGGTACGCGGGTCGAACATGGTCATCACCAGGCCACGGACGCGCAAGTTCGGGTTCAACGCCCGCCGCACCAGGTCCAGAGTGCGCATCAACTGTGAAAGCCCCTCCAGGGCCAGGTACTCGCACTGTACCGGGATGATCACTCCATCGCGGGCGGCGGTCAGCCCGTTGACCGTCAGGATGCCCAGGCTGGGCGGGCAGTCAATGAACACATAATCGTGCTGGTCGCCCCATCCCTCCAGCGCCTGTCTCAGCCGATGCTCACGGGCCAGCACGTTGACCAGCTCGACCGAGGCTCCGGCCAGTGGCGCCGAACTGGGCGCCAGGTCGAGCCGTGGATAGCGCGTCTGGACGACGATCCCCGCCAGCGGCGTCTCCCGCACCAGCGCGTCGTAGATGGAAAGCGTCAATCCCCGCCGATCCACCCCCAGGCTGGCGGTGGCGTTCGCCTGCGGGTCCATGTCCACCAGCAGGACCCGCCGGCCCCAATGGGCCAGGTAAGCAGCCAGGTTGACGGCGGTGGTCGTCTTGCCGACCCCGCCTTTCTGGTTGGCGAAGGTGTAGATGATCACGGCGACCCGTCGAACTCCTGCGCTGCCGGTGTGCCGAGCAACCCGCGCCGGGTGACCGAAGCCGCCGCGACCACGTTGGCCCGCTGCGCAGCGGTCGGCGGGTCGTCCCCCCGCCACAACCGGACGAAGAAGACCGCAGCGAAGATATCCCCGGCCCCGGTCGGATCCACCTCGACGACCGGCGGGGCGGGCAGGTGCCACACCGCTCCGCCGGCGTGGACGGTGCACCCCGCCGCTGCCTGGGTGACGGCCAGTACGCGGGTCTGCGCCGCCCAGCGGCGAATCAGTGCACGCTCCCCACCGACGTCCTCCTCACTGAGAACCACGGCGGCGGCGCGGCGGAGGAGCGGCGCAGCGCCCTCCCACGGCCCCGACCACACCCGCCCCGTCCCGTCCCATCGCCGCATCCAGCCCTGGGGGGTCAGCCCCAGGAACGCCGCCGGGAACAGCCCGGCCAGCGCCGGGTCGCACTCCCCGGCCACCGGGCCCAGGTGAACCAGGCGGGCCGTGTGCCAGGCGGCGGGGACAGCGTCGGGCGTCAGGGGCGCGGCGACGGCGCGGATGAACTGCACCCGTCCGCCAGACGTGTACTGATTTTCAAAGGTCGTCGTGGACGGGGCCGGCACCCGCCAGACCGCAATGTCGGGCAAGGCCTGATTCAGCTCCAGCCCGTCGGCGGCGCTGGTGAGCACAGCGGTGCGACAGCCCAGCGCCCGCGCGGTGCGGGCGGCGTAGGCCGCCGTGCCGCCGACCGTCCACCCGCCATCCGCCGTTCGATCCTGGGTCACGTGGCCGATGACCAGGTAATCCAGTGCACCCAGGCCGGCGTCCTGCATATCCGTATGTTAGCACATCTCCGGCGAGGGGGCAAATCCACCCTCACGGGTAACCGCCTACCGTCCGCGGCGCGGGGCCCTCACCCCTCCCCCCTACCTCCTCCTGCCAGGCGGGAGAGGGGAGGGGGGCCAGGGGGTGGGGTGAGGGCCCAGAACACCGGCCGCGCCAGCGTCAGGCCTGGCAGAGGGTAGGCGATTGCCCTCACGGACGGGGGATGATCGTCACACGGCGTTGCCGCCCAACCCCCTCGCTCTCCGTCCGCACGTCGTCGCGGTGCTGCAGCGCCAGGTGGATGATCCGCCGCTCGTAGGCTGGCATCGGTTCCAGGACTACTCGCCTGCGGCTGCGCACGGCTTGCTCGGCCATCCGCTCGGCCAGGCGCTGCAGGGTGACCGCCTGCCGCTGCTTGTGACCGTTGACGTCCACCACCAGGTCACTCTGGCCGCCGAGCTGCTGGTTGACCATGAGGCGGACGATATGTTGCAGAGAGGCGAGTGTCTCCCCCTTGGGGCCGATCAGTGCATCCGCTTCCGTCCCGCGCACATCCAGCACCAGTGGCTGCCCCTCTGCGGGGACGGGCGGGTGGATGCGGATCTCGGCGGCGATGCCCATGCGCTCCAGCAGCGTCGCCAGTGTCGCATGGGCGATCTCGGTCGGCTCCACCCCTTCGTGGGTCGGCCTGTCAACCGGCCCTGATTCCTCGTGATCCAGGGTAGTCGCCGGCTCTCTCACAGGCGCGGCGGGTTCGTGGGGCCGGCTGGCCGCCTGTTCTCCCCCGGCCAGGGGGATCAAGCGCACGCGGGCGGCCCGCGCACCGATCCCCAGCAGCCCCCGGCTGCCCTCGGCCAGCACTTCGACCTTGACCTGCTCGCGGGCCAGCCCCAGTTCGGCCAGCCCGGCCGCGACGGCCTCCTCCACCGTCTCGCCGGAGAAGACCCGATTCTCTTTCATGCCGTCACTCCTTCTGCGATGCCTTCGGCTGCGCAGCCCTGGCCGCTGCCCTCCTGGGGCGGATGAACAGGTACTGGAGCATCGTCACCAGGTTGGAGATGATGAAGTAGATGGACAGGCCAGAGGCGTAGGAGATAGAGATGAAGCCGAACATCAGCGGCATCATAATCTGCATCTGCTGATTCATCGCCGCGGTGCGGTCGTCCGCGCCGGCGGCCGGCGTCGGCGGGGTCAGCAGCTTTTGCGACAGCCAGGACGTCACCACAACCAACACGGGCAGGACGTAGTAGGGGTCCGGCTGGCCCAGGTCAAGCCAGAGGAAGTTTGTGTGCAGCGGGATCAGGGCCGCCAGGCCAGGGATGAACGAGTAGACGTTCTGCGAGAGCTGCAACAGGTCGAGCGGGCTGACAGCCAGGGCGCGGATGATCGCCTGGTAGAGACCGATCAACAGGGGGAACTGGATCAGCAGGGGCAGACAGCCGCCCAGGGGATTGACGCCAGCCTCCTGATACAGCTTCATCTGCTCCTGCGACAGTTTCTCGCGGTTATCGGCATACTTCTCCTGCAGCTTCTGCAGCTTTGGCTGCAACTCCTGCATCCGCTGCGCCGATTGCTGCTGTTTGAGGGTCAGCGGCAGGACGAGCAACCGCACCAGCAGGGTCAGCGCGGTGATGGCCAGGATCGTCTGCTGCCCCAGGAGGTTGTAGAAGACGAGCAGCAGGTTGATCATCGGATTGAGGATGAGCAAGTTCCACACCGGGCACCCCCTACTGACCCGCCTCAGGCGGTGGATAGCTCCAGACCGGTCGGCCGTTCTCGATATAGTAGGCCTGGAGGCTCGCGCTGCCGAGGATACGGGAGACGTAGACCACCGGGCCGCGGACGGCCATGGAGCCCAACTGCCCCTCCGCCGGCTGTTCCCAGACGATGAACCCGTCGCTGGTATCCAGTCCGTAGAGCGCGCCGGCACGGGAGTCGGCTCCAGCAATCAGCAGTTTCCCACCGTCCTCGCTCAAGGCGGGGCCCAGGCGGACCGACTCGCCCACGTTGACCTGCCAGAGCGCCTGCTGGTTAGTCGTGTCCAGGGCGTAGACATTGCCGCCCACGTCGGCGGCGTAGAGGACCGTGCCACTGATGACCGGCGTGCCCCAGAACCAGTTCTGGCCGTTGAAGCGCCAGCGTTCCGCGCCCGTGGCTGCGTCCAGGGCATAGATGGAGTTGTCGAACGAGCCGACATAGAGCGTGCCGTCCTGGGCGGCGGGCGTGCTCACCAGCGCGCCGCCGGCTTCGAAGCGCCACCGCTCGCGGCCCGTCGTCAGGTCGAGCGCGTAGAGGGTATGGTCGAGGGAAGCAATGTAGACCGTGTCGGAGAAGATCAGCGGCGTGGCCCAGACCCGCTCGGCGGTGGGGAAGGTCCACACCAGCGAACCGTCCTCGACGTGGAGAGCGTAGACGCAGCCATCGCCGTTGCCGATCACCAACAGTCCGTCGGTCACCGCGCCGGGGACGACAAAGTCGCCGCCGGTGTCGCGGAACTCCCAGCGGATCTGTCGGCTTTCGATGTCCAGCGCCCGCAGCACGCCGCGCGGCGGGCGGGCGAAGAGGCCGGAGCCGCTGCGTTCGTTCGCGGTGACCAGCAGAGTATTGCCGTCGCGGGCCACCGTGTAGAAGGGGCCGTAGGTGCGCAGGTCGGCCTCGGGTGGGAAGGCCCAGCTCACCGCGCCGGTTGCCGCGTCCAGCACGCGCACCTGATCCACGTCGGCAGCGTAGACGGTGTCCTCATCCACGATCAGGTTGGTCCAGCCAGTAGGGCGGACCCCCCCGCTGCAGCCGCTGAGGATCACGGCCACGCCGAGGGCAAGCAGGAGCAGAGCTTTCTGTTTCACGCTGCAGGTTTCTCCTTCGCCGGGTTCAGGTCCGGGAGCGGATCGTAGCCACCGGGGTGGAAAGGGTGGCAGCGGGCGATGCGCCTGACGGCCAGCCAGCCGCCGCGGAACACCCCGTAGCGTTCGATGGCCTGGTAGCCGTACTCGGAACAGGAGGGGGTGAAACGGCAGGAAGGAGGGAGGACACGGGAGAAGGTCAACTGCCAGAGCCGAATCAGGCCCAGAAACAACCTTCTCACTGCCCGCGCTCCTGCGCCATCAGCCCGGCCCGTCGGGCCAGGGCCAGGACGACCTCTTGTACCTGCGGTTGCTTCACTTCCAGGATCCCCGGTCGGGCAATCAGCACTACATCCCAGCCCGGCGACAGACCATGATAGAGCTGGCGAGTGGTCTCGCGGAGGAGACGCCGGGCGCGGTTGCGGGCCACCGCCTGGCCGACACTGCGGCTGGCCGCGATCCCGACGCGGGTGTAGTCGAGCCCATTGGCGCAGGCGGCGAGGACGAGGAGGGGGTGAGGCCAGGAGCGACCTTCCCGCCGCACTCGCTCGAAGTCCGCCGACTGCCGCAGCCGGGTGTGCCGCTCCATAGGCCGTCGCCGCTACGCGCTCAGGCGCGCCGCCGCGGCCGCTGCGAGCTCTCCTTCCAGTTCCACTTCTTCGACCACTCGCGGCTGACCGTCAGCTTGTGGCGGCCCTTGCGCCGACGGGCCTTGAGCACCCGCCGCCCGTCCGTGGTCGCCATGCGCTCCCGGAAACCGTGCGTGCGCATTCGCTTGCGCTTCTTCGGGTTGTAGATTGACTTGGGCATGCTCACGTCCGATACAAAAATTCGCTCTCCGCGCGACCGCTCCTCGGCGGAGAAGCAAGGCGTATTATACCGCATGGCCCCCAAGCGGTCAAGCGTGCTTCGGACGAACCTTGACAGCCCCCCACCCGGTGCTATAATCCCCCACGATGCAGAGGGGAAATGGACCGCCTAAGTGGCCGACGCCAGCGCTGGACGACACCCAACCGACCACGCCGCCCGTCGAACGCGACGAGGCAATGGGGGAGTCGCCGTCCCGGGCAGTGAACCGGCCCGCCGCCCCGTACCTGCCCACTGCCCCCTACTCGCCCGTCTCCCCCGGCGCGACGCCCACGGCCGGCTTTCCGCCGTCGGTGCCGCCGCCTCAGCGGCCCGGTTATGTTCCCCCCCGCCGGCCCGCCCGCGAACGGGGCGCCTGCGCGGTGGAGTCGTTCTTCTTCGCTGCGCTGGTCGTCGTGGTGCTCTTCTTCATCGCCTTCGCCGGTCTTGTCGCCGGCTACGCGATCATCGCCGCCCAGCTCCCGCCGCCGGAGGAGCTGATGAACCGCCAGTCGGTCTTCGTCAGCTCGCAGATCTTCGACCGCGACGGCAACCTGCTCTACGAGGTGGTGGACCCGCAGGGCGGGCGGCGCACCCGCGTCCCGCTGAACCGCATCTCCCCCTACCTGATCCAGGCCACCATCGCCACGGAGGACGCCGATTTCTACCGCCACCCCGGCTTCGACCCGATCGCTGTGCTCAAGGCCGTCTATCGCAACCTGCGGGCCGGGGAGACGGTCTCCGGCGCCTCCACGATCACCCAACAACTGGTGCGCAACCTCTTCTTCTCCGCCGAGGAGCGGGTGCAGCGCACCGCCTGGCGCAAGATCCGCGAGATCGTCCTGGCTGCCGAGATCACTCGCCGCTACCCACGGGACACGATCCTGGAGATCTACCTCAACGAGATCTACTACGGCAACCTGGCCTACGGCGTCGAGGCGGCAGCGGAGACGTACTTCCGCGTTCACGCGGCGGACCTGACCCTGGCCCAGGCCTCCTTCCTGGCCGGGTTGCCGCAGTCGCCGGCCACCTACGACCCGTTCGGCGGCGGGCGGGACCGCGCCTTGTCCCGTCAACAGGACGTGCTGCGGCTGATGGTCGAGCAGGGATACATCAGCCAGGCCGAGGCCGCCGCCGCTGCTGCCGAGATGGCTTCCTACTCGTTCGTCCCGCCGGTCGCCACCGACATCATCCCCGCCCCCCACTTCGTCACCTACGTGCGGCAGGTGATCGAGGAGACCTACGGCCCGGAGGCGCTCTACCGTGGCGATGGCTTCCGCATCTATACCACCCTCGACTCCGACCTGCAGGCGCTGGCCGAGCGGACGGTCGCCGAGCAGGTGGCCGCCCTGGCCGACCATCACGCCACCAACGGCGCGCTGGTCGCCATCGAACCCGCGACCGGCTACATCGTGGCCATGGTTGGCAGCGCCGATTTCTACAACGAGGAAATTGACGGGCAGGTCAACGTGGCCCTCCGCGAACGGCAGCCCGGTTCGGCGATCAAGCCGCTCACCTACGTCGCTGCCTTCGAACGCGGCTGGACTCCCGCCACGCTGATCTGGGACCTGGAGACCGAGTTTCCCGACGGGGCCAACCCGCCCTACGTCCCGCGCAACTACGACGGCACCTTCCACGGCCCGCAGTTGGTGCGTTCGGCGCTGGCGAACTCGCTGAACATCCCGGCGGTCAAGGCGCTCCAGTTCGTCGGCATCCCAGCGTTGCGGGAGATGGCCGCCCGCCTGGGCATCACCACCTTCGTCCGCCAGGACTACGGCCTCAGCCTGACCCTCGGCGGCGGCGAGGTGCGGCTGCTGGAACTGACCGCCGCCTACGGCGTCTTCGCCAACGGCGGGGTGCGCGTGCCGCCCACGCCGATCCTGCGCATCGAGGACAGCGAGGGGAACGTGCTGGTGGACAACAGCCATCCGGCCGGCCAGCAGGTCATCCGCCCAGAGCACGCCTATCTGATCACCAGCATCCTCTCCGACCGCCAGGCCCGCTGCATGGTCTTCAGTTGCCCCAGCGTGCTGGAGCTATCGCGCCCGGCGGCGGCGAAGACCGGCACGACCAACGACTACCGCGACGCCTGGACGATCGGCTACACGCCCGACCTGGTCACCGGCGTGTGGGTGGGCAACTCCGACAACAGCGAGATGGATCGCGTGGCCGGCTCGATGGGCGCCGCGCCGATCTGGCATAACTTCATGGAGGCGGCGCTGGCCGGCCAGCCGGTGCGCGATTTCGTCCGCCCGGCGGGGATCGTGGAGATGGAAATCTGCGCCGACTCCGGCGCTCAGCCCAGTCCCTACTGCCCCAATCGGCGCACGGAGGTCTTCGCCGCTGACCAACCGCCGGCAGGGCCGGAACAGGACTGGTACCAGACCTGCGAGGGACGCGGCGACCAGGTGATGATCGTCATCGCCGACCCGCAGGGGCGACAGTGGGCGCAGCAACAGGGCTGGCCGTACCCGATCCTGGCCCCGGAGGAGTGCCGCCCTACCGATTTCCAGACCGAGGTGCGCATCACCTACCCCTATCCTGGGGCGATGGTCAACGGCCTGGTGCCGATCATCGGCACCGTCGTCATGCCCGACTTCGAGCACTACGACGTGCAGTACGGCGTGGGGTCAAACCCTGAAGGGTGGGGCTGGATCAGCGGCCCGCACCTGGCGCCGGTGCGCGAGGGGGAGATCACCGTCTGGGACACGACCTACCTGGCCCCCGGCGTCTACACGCTGCGGGTGATGGCATGGGATCGGCAGGGGCGCTCCGTCGAGGGGCGGGTGGAGTGCGTGGTCGCCGCGCCCACCCTGGTCACGCCGACCGAGACGCCCACCCCGGAGATGACGCCGACGGAGACGCCGACGCCCACCGGCACGCCGACCCTGTTCCCCACCTGGACGCCGACGGTCGAGCCGACCTGGACGGCCACGCCAGAGCCGACCTGGACGCCGACGATGGAGCCGACCTGGACGCCGGAACCCACGGGGACGCCCGAACCCACGGGGACGCCGGGGCCGATTGAGACCCCCGACGTTGGGCCGACCACCATCGCGCCCTTCCTGCGCCCGCCAATCCTCGTCAAGGCGCGCCGGTAAGAAGCAAGTAACTGCCTACCCTTTACCAGGCCTGGTGCTGGCAGGGCCGGTGTGCCGGCCCCTCACCCCACCCCCTGGCCCCCGCCCCTCTCCCGCCCGGCGGAGG
>Ga0209018_1000680_pt1 | contig 30396 bp, 30 predicted proteins | sample YNPBryBLVA2012_FD_185814 | JGI IMG/M metagenome (GOLD analysis project Ga0209018, IMG submission 185814) | Anoxygenic and chlorotrophic microbial mat microbial communities from Yellowstone National Park, USA - YNP Bryant BLVA 2012 (SPAdes)... ...
GCGATGGGTTGACCTTGCCATTGAATATTCCAGGGAAAGTATTGCTTTAGCCGGCAAAAAAGTGTAGATTTATCCTAAGAACTCGGTACTGTCAAGTTCCGAACAGTTGCTGGCAGACCCGCTACGAGAAAGGTGTGCCCGTGGGGAACGGGTTCCTCTGTTTCTCCGCGGTTGAGAAGCCGTGGATCACGGCGATCATTGGAACCGGCAACTTCCGGTTCAGCGAACAGATGGTGCGCCTGGCGCGCATCGTCGTTCCTGCGGGCGCCGCGGTGACCACCGCATCCAGCTGGGTGTGCCAGGTGCACCGCTACACGGTGCGCCGGACGCCGGTGCTCACCATCGCGCAGTCGTTGTTGTTCCCCGGCTTTGTATACGAACCCACCAGCTGTGAACTGGCGCTGCAGTTTGATGCACCGCACGCCCCGCGACAGGTGGTCTACCGCGGGGCGCAGGGGCCCGTGTCGCGCCCGGTCACCGCGGGGTACCGGTCGTCCGCCGACGGGGCCATGGCCGGTCCCTGGATGATGCTGTTCTACCACGATGCGCGGGGCATGCTGTTCGATATGCCGCTGCAGCTGGTGTTCGAACGGAATCCGTCGGCGGTCGCCTGGGACGAGGCGACACAGACGCTGCGCATCGTTTTCCCGCAGGCGGGGGTCAAAACCGTTATCCTTGCGCCGTTCGGCGCACGCCTTTTGGATCGAGGGACGACGGGCTGGTGGAAAGACGGTGTCCCCCGGGAGCTCCTGGACCGGCTGGATCGGTGGGCCGCCGCAGCCCTGGCGTACCCGGTGGCCTGCGAGGAACACTACCGCGTCGACGGCGCCGCGGGTACCGTGACCATCCGCAACGACTTCGGGTACGTGCGGCTCAGCGCTGCATGGGGGGGGTGCAACCGGTTGAGCTGGCCCCGCTGCCCCCGATCATGGGATTGGCGCGCGCGGAAGGCTACCCGGTGCACGTGCAGCAGCCCGTGGAGGATTGGGACACACCGACGCTGTAAGGGCCGTACGTCGTGGCGCGCGCCAAGAATATCACCTACCGCGTGCCGTTGCACCGTACGATAGACATGACCACCCTGCCGATGCGCGTGCTCAACGATGAGCGCTGCGAACGGCTCCAGAGCGGACTGGTCGAGCTACTCAAGAAACCGTCCAACTATTTCAGCGGCAACATGCCGCAGAACCCCCTGCGGAAGTATCACGCCGACGTCCCCTCGTGCAATCTCAACATGCTCCGGGGAGTAGCGTGGGCGGTGTGGTCCGTGCCGGAATCCGAGCGTCCGGCGGTGTGGGACATCCTCGCCGGAGGCATGCACCGGTTCGGGTTGGACAACCTGCACGTTGAGCGCGAGCTCGTCAGCGGCCGCACGTTCGCCTACGGCGACAAGATCGCCACCGCGCGCTCCGGACGCCAGATCGCCTTCGATTCCGATACCGGCTGGTACAACGGGCAGAACCTCGCCGGGCTGTGGGCGTGGACGTGGTACGCCGGCATTGACGACGAATACCTCCGCGCGCGCTGGGACGCCGTCCGCATGCTCGCGGTGTACTTTGACCTGTTCAGCGACTGGGCGACGTGCACGTTCTGGGACAACAAGGCGGGACTGTTCATCTTTCCGGACGGTGCGCACTACGGCCTGCAGGGGATGATCGGCATGGCGCGCATGGCACGGCGCCTCGGCGAGACTGAAGCCGCCGACCGATACGTGTACCTCGCCGCCAAGACGTTCGCCACGGTGTACGCATTCTGGCACGCGAACCGGTTCGTGGAAACGAACGCGGTGTCGCTGCTGTTGCGCGGCTACGAGCCCACATCGCCGGTGACCGCCTTCATGGAATTCAAAGGACCCACGTTCCAGACCTTTTTCCCCGGGGAAGATGTTCGGTTCACCGGCTCGTTCTTCAGCTACTGCTTCCCTGAGTTGTACACCTTCCTGGAGGACTACTGTCTGGATCAGGCGCACGCGTTGGAGTACACGCTGCTGCCGCGGGCGCTGGGCGGCGACGCGCGCTCGTTTGTGGAGTACGGCCATCGCCTCATACGGGAGTGGGAACCAGAGGACGAAGGGGTCGCCGCGCACTTCTACTTCCTGGATCCCCGGCTGATGACACGGGCGATGCTGTTCCATGAATCGCTGGATACGCTCCGTAGCTACACCGACCGGCTCACCGCCGCCGTGGTGGAATGCTTCCTGGTGGGTTCTCATCCGATGGTACGCTGTCCGACGCAGGTGCGGTTCGGCGGCGCGGTGTGGGACGAGCGCACCCGCAGCCTGTCGGTGACCCTGGCGGCTCCGGAACCGACGACCTGCACCCTGGAGATTTCTTGGCCGGAAGCGCCGGTAAGTGTTGTAGGGCCGGGGGAAATCGGGACACACGATCCCGGCACGTCGCGCACATATGTGACCGTTCGGTGCGGGACGGCGCTTGAGACCATTACCCTGCGGTGGTGACCACGGTGTCCGGCGCCTTCACACGGGAGAGCGCTCCGGAACCGGTGGGCATTCCATAAAAGGAGTACTACATCATGAAATCCAAAGCACAGACGAAACCGGTATACCTTGACAAGTCAAAGTCGGTGACCGCCCGCATCAATGACCTGCTGCGCCGGATGACCGTCGCCGAAAAAGCCGCCCAGCTGTACGGCCGCTGGGAACCGGAGCTGTTCAAGGGCGGCGTCTTCAATGAGGAGCGCCTGGGAGAGATCATCGGCGGGAACATCGGCATCGGCCACCTGTGCGCTCCGACGCGGTCGTACGACGTGCGCACCGGCGTTGAGCTCGCCAACAGAATCCAGAAGTTCGTTCTGGACAAATGCTGCATCAAAATCCCCGTCCTCATACACGACGAGGTGCTGCACGGTTTGATGGCCCGTGGGGCGACGTCCTTTCCACAGGCGATCGCCCTCGCGGCCTCCTGGGATCCGGATTTGATGAGGGCTGGCGCGACCGCCATCGGCAAAGAAACCCGGTCCCGCGGCATCGTCCACGCGCTCACGCCGACGATGAACCTCGCCCGGGACCCCCGGTGCGGACGCACCGAGGAGACCTACGGCGAGGATCCGGTCCTCACCGCCGAGATGGCGGTCGCGTTCGTCGCCGCGCTGCAAGCGCAAGGCGTCGCCGCCACGATCAAACACTTCGCGGCCAACTTCGTCGGCGACGGCGGCCGCGACAGCGGCGAGATACACTTCTCCGAGCGGCACCTCCGAGAGGTGTACCTGAGAGCGTTCCGGGAAGTCATCAGGCGCGCCGGGCCGCAGGCGCTCATGGCGGCGTACAACTCGCTGGACGGGGTCCCGTGCTCCGCCAATAAGTGGCTGCTCACCCAGGTGCTCCGCAAGGAGTTCGGGTTCAAAGGCGTGGTGGTCTCGGATTACGACTCCGTCCCTCACCTGCGCGACAAGCACAAGACCGCCGCGACGTACGCCGATGCCGCGGAACAGGCACTGGAAGCGGGCCTGGATGTGGAGCTACCCAACCCGACGTGTTTCGCGTTCATCCCCGAACTCGTCCGACGGCGGAAACTCTCCGCGGTTGTTCTCGACGCTGCGGTCCGACGGGTTTTGGAACTCAAGTTCTGGACCGGCATCATGGACCGGCCGTATTTCGATGTGGACCGGGCGGTCGCCGTCACCGACTGCGCCGAACATCGGGCACTGGCCCGGAAAGCAGCTCAGGAGTGCATCGTCCTGCTCAAAAACGCCGACAACATCCTGCCGCTGAGCAAGTCGCTGCCGTCCATCGCCGTCATCGGGCCCAACGCCGACACCGTCCGGTTGGGCGGCTACAGCGGGTCCGGCATGAAAACCGTCTCCCCGCTGGAAGGCATCAAGGCCGCCGTCAGCCCCGACACCGTTGTTAACTTCGCGCAGGGATGCACCATCCGCGGGTCTGCAACCGACGGCATCGCGGAAGCGGTTGAAGCCGCCCGGCGGTCTTCCGTCGCGGTGTTGTTCATGGGCAACTGCTCAGGGTGGACCTTCATGGGCGACGAGATCTCCGAAGGGGAGGACTCCGACCGCATGAACCTGGACCTCATGGGCGTGCAGGAACGGCTCATCAAGGAAGTCGCCGCCACCGGCACGCCGACCGTCGTGGTGCTCAACGCCGGCGGCGTAGTGACCATGATGAACTGGGTGGACTCCGTTCAAGCTGTTGTGCACATGTGGTACGCCGGCGAGGAGACCGGATCAGCTATCGCGGACATCCTGTTCGGCACGGTGAACCCCTCCGCCAAGCTGCCGATTTCGTATCCCAAGTACACCGGACAACTACCGCTCTACTACAACCAGAAACCCTCCGGCAGACGCTGGGACTACACCGACCTGCGGGGGGAACAGTTCCTGTTCCCGTTCGGATTCGGGCTCAGCTACACCACGTTCGCGTATACCGATCTCACCGTATCTCCCGCATCCGCGCCCAAAACCGGCCGCATCAAAGTGTCCGTGACTGTGGAGAACACCGGAAAACGTGACGGCGCCGAAGTCGTGCAACTGTACCTGACCGATGTCTACGCGCGCATCGCGCGACTGGTGAAAGAACTCAAAAAATTCCAGAAACTGTTCCTGAAAGCCGGCGAAAAGAAGAGAGTGACATTCACGCTCACCGCCGAGGACCTTGCGTACCTAGACGACCGCTGGAAGCCGGTGGTGGAGCCGGGGGAATTCGCGGTACTCGTCGGCGGCAGCTCGGCGTCCGGTCTGACCGGGAGCTTTACGATCCGGTAATACGGCACTGCGGGAAACCCCGCAATTCATCGGCTTCGCCTTCGGATGCGCGGGCGTGCGTTCTCCCGCCGCTCACGGAAACCGTCGGGCGAACGGCGCCGGCGGCACGGGTGCAACGGACGCGCAGACCGTCTGTCGCCGTCGGCGTCCGTCCGAGCGTCGTCAATCGCTCATCCCCTGCGGCTCAACGAGCGCCGCGGGCGCGGAGAACGGCCACGTTTCTTCGCCGGGATCGAGACCATCGGGAGAAGCTGCGCACGGTTCTGTTCAGCACCCGCCCGCACGGTTTCCTTGACAAGCGTCGCGTGAAATGCTATCACGCTTCAGGCCTCGAGTGGCAGGATGCACATCCTCGAACCAAGGAGAACGCCATGGCATCAATCACCAAGGAACAGTTGATCGAGCTGCTCAACAAGGATCTGGGGTTGGAGTACACCGCCTGCGTGCAGTACACGCAGCACCAGGGGGTGCTCAAGGGCGCGATGTACCAGACCATCCAGAAGGAGCTGGTGATCCACGCGCAGGAGGAGCTCGCGCACGCCACCGTCCTAGCAAACCAGATCGCGTACCTGGGCGGCGTCCCCACCGTCATCATGCCCACGCCGAAAGTTTCCCCGAAAAACGAAGAGATGCTCCAGCAGGATCTGGAAGGCGAGAACGACGCCATCAACCGCTACATCGTCCGCGTCAAGCAGGCCGAGGAGCTCAACCTCTACCACCTCGCCCAGCAGCTGCGCACCATTCTTGCGGTGGAACAGGAACATGCCATGGACCTGGAGCAGGCGCTGGGCAGATAGGCCTCGGGCGCGGGGCCCGATGGCAGCTTTCGCCCGGTTGGGACCGGGGCCGGTGCATCGCCGGTCCATCTGAAGAGGTCGTTCCGGCATACGCATCCAGTGTGTCCGGCTGCCCGTTGACTCGTCGGAGGGTTTGTATATGGATGCGCATGGTACCCGAAGCGCGACGAACCGCATTCCCAGCCCACCCCGCCGCACGCCCTGCGCGATGAGAAATACCCGCACGATTCTCCCGTGCGCCGTCACCGTACTGCCGGCCCTGCTGTGGTTCACCGCGTGCGATCGGGTACGCACGCGCCCGGAAGCGGATGCCGATGTGGCCGTTGCGGTGTTTCGCGACATGCTCAGCGACGACAAGAAGCCGTTCGCGCTGACCGCGGTGGCGGTGCGTCCGGGAGCGTACACACACCCGCAGGCGCGGGAAGCGGTGGTGTCATTCACCGACCTGAATCAATCGGCCTCCAACAACCGTGCGGAGGTGTGGCTGCTGCGCCGGCAGAAACGCTGGCGTGCCGACCGCCGGCTCGCCGAAGCCGACGAGGTCGGGTGCAGCACCATTGACGTGGACGGTGACGGCGCGCTGGAAGTGTGGGTGGTGGGGCGCAGCGCGCGGGACGGCGTGGTCAGTACCGGGGGCAGCCTGATCTCCTTGAGCAGCGTCTCCTACTCCGTGCTCTATTCCTACCGCGGTTACGATCGCACCGCGCTCGAAGAGCCCGGCCCAGCGTACCGCTCCTGCGAGGTGCGATTCCGGGATTCAGGGAAACACGGTGCGCCCATCCTAGAGGAAACTTCCGTCACAAAGTATTTCTCTCGGCACCTGCGTCGCGGCGTCACGTGGTACGTCGAAGTGGCTTCGGTGACCCGCACGATGGACCATGTGTTGCACCATGGGCGCTACGTGCCGATCGGGTTTGCAGTGCCCACGGAAGAAGAACTGCGTGACCCGCTGACCGTTGCGGTCCCCACGGTACGCCCGTCTACGGCGGTTGCCCGGGTGCCCGAGATCGTTCCCGCCGCAGACCTGCGCAATGTGGCGGGAAACGCGGCCCTGGAGTTCCTGGACGCCTACGAACGCGAGGTACTCGCAAAGAACGGTTGTGTGATCACCGCCGCCGATGCGCGCTCGGCGTCCGGCGTGTTCGCCCCCGGGCATCCGCCGTACATCGGGCCGGGTGTGGTCGTCTATCTGTATCGCTTGTTGGCGGATAAGGCGCAACAGTCGTTCGAGCGCGAAGTGCTCGCGGAAAAATTGTACGTTGTCGCCGCCGGCGCCGCCGAACGCCTGCGCGGGCAGATGGATTCGGTCCCCTACACGCTGCGGACGCCGGTCCGGGCGGCGTACGCCCACGTCGCCGCCATCGCCATGCTGATGAATCCCGAGTATGCGGTGGATCCGGACTCTACGGTCGCACTCGCGGTCTCCCGGGCCAGGTTGTTCGTCGCGCCATCATCCGGTGCGGGCGGTATCGACACCCCTGCAGACCGGTCCCGCCGGGCCCGGGACCTCGCTGCAGCGATGCCGTTCCGGTGCGAAACGCCCGACGGTATCCGCGCCGCGGCCCTACTCTCCCTGGCGATCTGGTCCGATGCCGATGTTCTGGATGCCTACCGCGTGCTGCGACGATCGCTGCGGTTCCTGGAGGGACCGCCGGAGGCGGACGGGCCTGAGGAGGTGCTCCGTGCGGTGTACCGGGTCTGCGGACCGGTGGCGAAGCCGTCGGCGCTGTCGGATCCGAAGATAACCGCCGCATTGATCCGCGAACTGGGCGGCATCGGGACAAAGAGCGGCTTCGCTGCGATTCCGAGGGGAGCACCCGTGATACAGCGGATGACGAACCGGCTCGCCGGTCCGCTGAAAGGCGGGCCGACCGGCGCGATGCTCGCCTATGTGCTGGGCAACGATGCCGCCGGGTTGGATGCCGCGGGCGCGAAAGCCGCCGCGCCGCTGCGTGGGTGGATGGCTGCGGAAACGGTCCCGAAATCCCTGGCCGCCGGAGCGGATGCCGAGACGTGGTTGTGCGCTGCGCTCCGCTCGTTCGGACGGCGGACGGGTTCCGGCATGCCGTGGTACCTGCGCCGACCTTCGTGGGCGCTCGTTACGCTCAACACGCAGCTGGCGGGCTGGTGTTTCCGGAGCGGAGATCACGGCACATCCTCGTCGGCGGTCCGGTCCGCCGGAGCTGATGCGCCGCCGGTGCGGTCATCGGGGACGTTTCCCGGGTACGTGGAACCGGTGCCTCAGTTCTATGCCGTCATGGGCGCGCTCACCGCATACACCCAGCGGATGCTTGCTGCATACCCTGGTGTTTCCGAACGCCTCACCGACCGGTTCCGGGACCTCGAGACGCTGTGTTTCGCGCTGCAGCGCGTCGCCGGCAAGTTCCTGATGGACGAATCTCTCGACGCGGGTGATGCCGCGGTGCTGGACGGTTTTGCACGGCTGGTCGGACGTTTCGAGTCCGAGCTGGCGGGCGGTGCTTCGGGCGCGAACACGCCGACGGCGTCTCTGGCGGAGCTCGGACGGTCAAAGACAGCGATCCGGTATGCCGCGACGGGCCGTCCGCTGCGCATCATCGCCCTGGTGCCGTCGCGCGGACGTTTGTACTGGGCATCCGGCGTACTCCCGTCGTACTACGAGTTTGAAACACCTGCGGCGGCACCGCTACACCCGGACGCCTGGCGCCGAAGAGCGGCGGACGGCTATGTGGCGGACGGCCGCATCCCGTTCCTGTGGCGCTCCGGACTCGGACTCGGCGGCCGTCCTCCGGTTCCCGCGAAAACCCCCGCGCTGAAAACATCCCCATCCAAACCCGGCAGCGCGCCGGCTCGAAAAACACCTGCGAAGAAATGAGTGTTCTATCGGTTTGCTCGGACCCGTACAGGCTCTCGTGCATGCTTCGTACCGGGGATCAGCGGATCGGTTTTGTCTGGTTCCAGGCGGCGTACCGGACGTGTGTTTGATATGCGGCGCTGCATATGCTACAACACGACCGTGCCATGACCAGGAAGACCGCGCAGCTCGTCCGTTTCGGTGTCTCCGTCGAGCAGGATCTGCTCGCTGCGTTCGACCGGTGGATGCGCACCACCACCCACCCCAACCGCTCCGAGGCCATCCGGGACCTGATGCGCGAACAGCTGGTCCGTCAGCGCTGGACCGCCGGCGGGACGGTCGCCGGCGCCGTCACCATCGTGTACGACCACCACCGGCGGGACCTGGTCGGGCGCATTGTGGACCTGCAGCACGACTTTCAGGACGCCATTATCTCCACCCAGCACGTGCACCTGGACCACCGCCGTTGTCTGGAGATCATCGCGGTGCGCGGCAAATCCGGCCGCATCAAGGATCTCGCTGACCGCCTGCACGCGCTCAAGGGCGTCCTCCACGCCACGCTCGCGATGGCCGCCGCCGGCGACCGTCCGTAACGGGAACCGCTCCGCAGCCGATGCCCCTCGCCACCTGCAAGGCACCCTTGATTTCCTCGTCGAAATGTGCTACGAATGTGTGCAATCGTGCTACTATTGTTCGTGAGGGGGGGGCTGCGATGGTGCGGAAAACGATGGGTATGGCGCTGCTGTGGTGCGCATGCCGGGTCGCTGCTGGCGTGCAGGGAACGGTCGCGAAACCGACGCTGCGGACGGACGAGGTGCACCTGTCGGCGGAGCGGACCGCGACGACGCCGACGCTGGCGGAGTCCCTGCTGACGTTGCTGCCGGTCAGCGCGAGCGTGGTCACGGCGCAGGACATCGCGCTCACCAACGCGCGCGCGACAACCGACATTCTCGGGATGCTGCCCGGTGTGTTCATCCGACGTACCGGCGCGTTCGGACGCACTGATCCGTACATCCGCGGTATCGGGGATAACGGCCGGCAGATCGGGGTGTTCATCAACGGACGTCCGGACAAGATGGCGTACTTCGGCTGTTCGGTCACTCACACGCTGCCGCTCAATAACGTGGAACGCATCGAGCTGATCCGCGGGCCGGAATCGGTGCTGTACGGTTCGGAGGCGTTCGGCGGGGCGGTCAACATCATCACCCGCCGCGCGCACCAGCCGATCGAGGGGATGCTGACGGCGTCAGCCGGCTCGTTCAATACGATCACCTACCGGCTGCAGCACGGCGCGCGGGTGAGCGACGCAGATTACTTCATCAGTATCAACCGGGATACCAGCGACGGCCACACGGCCAACGCCGCCTACAACGCGACCGATTTCTCGGCGTCGGGTGCATACCGGCTGCCGGGAGGCGGCGAGGTGGTGCTGGACGGCAAGTTCTTTGACGGCGTCAAGAACGAACCGTACCCGTCTCCCGCCGGCACCTGGAACGACTACGCCCGCGGCTCATTTGAAATCACCGGTGCGCGTCCCGTCGGCCCCGCCGATCTGTCGCTCAAGGCGTACCGCACCTTCGGCGAGCACCGATTCTCCGATGGGTTTCACTCCTGGGACTACACCGACGGTGTCATGGCGCACGCCCGTGTAGGGCTGTTCGGTGGCAACACGCTGCTGGCCGGCGTGGATACCCGGTTCCAGAACGCTGACATTCTCGCGGGCCCCATGCCCGCCCGAATGCTGGGCAGGTTTGCGAAGTCGGAGTTCGGCGTCTTTGTGCACGACGAGCACACGCTGTGGAACCGGTTGACTTTCACCGGCGGTGTGCGCTGGAATTTCGACGAATACGCCGGGTCGGTGTTGACGCCCAAGGCGGGTGTTGTGTTCAACACCCTGCGCGGCACAGTGCTGCGCGTCCTGTACAGCGAGGGGTTCCGCGCGCCGCAGCTCAACGATATGTACCTGTTCGCCGGCAATCCTGACCTGCGGCCCGAGCGAATCGCCAATACCGAGGGTGGTGTCCGCCAGAGCATCGGCGATGCGGTGTTCATCGACGTCGCGGTGTACCACATGGAGGGATGGGACCTCATCCGTCCGGCGGCCGGCCGCAAACAGAATATCGGGAGATTCCAGTTCAACGGAGTGGAGACGATGCTGTCGGTGCGCATCGCGGAGGGTCTGAGCGCACAGGCGAACTACACGTGGTTTGACCCGGGTGTTTACACCATGGGACAGGCGCTGGACAAGGCGGGAGCGTCCCTCGCGTGGCGCCGCAACAGGGTATCGGCGATGGTTTCCGGGCAGTACGTGGGACGGTACTACGCCGCGGACAACGCGGCCCAGCGGATTGATGATTATGTGGTAGTGGATGCGAAGGTTGATGTGCGCGTGCTGGAGTTCCTCAGCGTGTTCGCAGCGATTGACAACGCCACGGATACTTCGTACACCATCTACAACAGCGGGTTGTACCAGATGCCCGGACGCTCGGTGACCGCCGGCATGACCGTGCGGTTCAACTGAAGGGTACCTCGCGGGGGAGTGCGACCTGACAACGCTGCGGAGGAGCGGTATTTCGCGATTTCCGGTCTGGGCCGTGTGCACCATCGGTATCATCGCGGCCGGTGTGGCGGGGATGTTTCGCGCCCCCGGCTTCGCACGGACTGCACCGGCCGGCACCTCCGCACGGCTGCGGGTCGTGGTGACCACGACCCACCTGGGTGCATTGGTCTCCGCGATCGGCCGGGGGCGCACCGAAGCCGTGGTGCTGGTTCCCGGTGGCATGTGTCCGGGACACTTCGACATTTCGCCGGCGGTGGTGCGGCGGGCGGAAGGCGCTGACCTCTTCCTCCGCCACGCGTGGGAACGCTGGGTCGCGGACACCGCCCGCCGCCTGACCGGTTCGGAGGCCGTTGCGATCGCATCGCCGGGCAACTGGATGGTCCCCGAGCGGAACCTCGCCGCCGCGGAAGCGGTGCATGACGCACTCGCTCGGGTGGATCCTGCGGGGAGCGGCGCGTACCACCGCAACTATGCCGCGTACCATGCCGCTGTGGATTCTCTTGCGCGGTGGTTGGACCGGGAAGCGGCGGCCTTCCGCGGCGTGCCGGTGGCGGCTTCGACTCAGCAGCGGGAGTTTCTGGAACGCGTGGGCATGCTCATCGCGGCGGAGTACGGCCGGGCCGAGGATATGAGCGCTCGGGAAGTGGCGGGGGTGATCGATGCGGCACGCGCTGCGAACGTGTGGCTGGTGGTGGACAACCTGCAGAGCGGTCCGGACGCGGGCGCTCAGATAGCGCGAGATTTGGGGGTGCCGCACGTCACGCTCACCAACTTTCCCTTGGACGCAGGGTATGAAGCGGCGCTGCGCGCCAACGTTGCATCCCTGCGAAGGGCGCTCCGTGCACGCCGTCGTTGAGCTCCGGTCGGCGGGGGTGTTCCGTCAGCAGCAGCACCTGCTGCGCGGTGTATCTTTGGATGTCCCCGCCGGGTCATGCGTCGCGGTCATCGGACCCAACGGCGCGGGTAAAACCACGCTCTTGCGCGTCATAGACGGGTTGATCCGCCCGACGTCCGGAACGGTGCGGGTGTTCGGCGTGAATCCCGCCGGCCTGCACGGGCATCGGCTCCGTGCGGACATCGGGTACGTGCCGCAGCTGCACCCGATCGCAGAAAACCTCCCGATACGTGTCCACGATGTGGTCGCCATCGGGCGGTTCGGGCGTGTCGGCCTGTTCCGCGGGCTGTCCGCCGCGGACCGGCGCATCGTCTCCGGCGCGCTGGACCGGGTCGGTCTCTCGTCTCTCGCCGACGCGGCGGTCGATCGGCTTTCCGGCGGTGAACGGCAGAAAACCTCCATCGCACGCGCGCTCGCCCAGCAGCCGCGGCTGCTGTTGCTGGACGAACCAGCCGCCAGCCTCGACCCGCGCTCGCAACGCGATGTGCTGGACCTGATCGCCGCCCTCCACCGCGACTCCGGCATGACCATGCTGCTGGTCACACACATCCTCTCACACATACCCGATGCCTGCGACACCGTTGTCGTCATGGCGGCGGGCGGTATCCTCGCCAAAGGCACACCCGAAGAAACGTTGCGCGACGAGGTGTTGTCGGCTGCCTACGGGTGCCGGGTCGTTGTCACCCGCACGGACGACGGGAAAAGACACTTCCACATGCCCGGCGGGCACGGGTAGGACGCTGTGGACCTGTTCGCCTACGACTTCATGGTGCGCGCGTTCATCACTGCGGCGCTGGCGGGTGCGGTATGCGGCATCGTTGGGGTGTGGGTAGTGCTGCTCAACATCCCGTTCATCAGCGTGGCGATGGCGCACGCGGCGTTCGCGGGAGCGGTGTTCGGCGTGCTGCTGGGGGTGCACCCGCTGCTGTCTGCTGTCGTATGCTGCACGCTCAGCGCGCTGGTCGTCGGACCCCTGGCGGATCGCGCCCGTATGTCGGCGAATGCCTCGCTCAGCGTGGTGTTCTCACTGGTGTTGGGCGCTGCGTTCATGGGTATTGGGTTCATCCGCGGTCCCAAGACGGAGGTGCTCAACTACCTGTGGGGGAACATCCTCACGGTGTCGCCTGCGCACGTGCGGTTGCTGGTCGTCCTGGCGGCGCTGATCGGGCTGTTCCTGGCGGCATGCCGTAAGGAGATACTGGCGATCCTTTACGACCGGGAGATCGCCCGGTCGGCGGGGATCCGCGAGCGGGGAATCTTCTACCTGTTATTGTCCCTGACCGGTATCGCGGTGGCGCTCAACATCGGTACCGCAGGCGGTCTGCTCATCTTCAGCCTCGTGACCACGACGCCCCTCGCGGCTCGGCAGGTGACGCGTTCGCTTCCCGCCATGTACGCGGTATCCGCTGCGTTCGGCATGGTGGCGTGCTTCATCGGGCTGGCGGTGTCGTTCTGGTGGTCGGTGCCCACCGGCGCCAGCATTATCATCGCGTCCGGCACCATTTTCGGCATATGCCTGCTGATTTCGCTGCACCGGAGGAATCCTGTATGAGCGATCCCACCGTTCGAAAGCACACCGCGGGACCCCGCCGTTCTTCCGGCAGCGCGGGGACCACCATGCACGGGAGAATGCACGGATGTACTTCCGGTGATCCGGCGGCTGCGCACCGCGCGTTCTTCGATGCCCACGCCGAACGGTGGGACGATTACATTACTGAAGAACAGCGCCGCAAGATCCGGCGGCTGGTCGTGCGGTTCGGCATCCGACCCGGTGACCGGGTGCTGGACATCGGCTGCGGCACCGGCGTGCTGCTGCCGTACCTCGGGCGGCTCGCCGGTCCCCGCGGAGTGGTGCACGCGGTGGACTTCTCGCCGCGGATGATCACTGTCGCCCGGCGGAAGTTCGGGCGGCGGTACCGCTACACGGTCGCCGATGCACGCCGCATGCCGTTTCCCGGGGGTTCGTTTGATGTGGCGGTCTGCTACTCGGTGTTCCCGCACTTTCAGGACAAGCCGGGAACACTCGCTGAAATACGGCGGGTGCTCGCGCCGGGCGGCCGCATCATCATCGCCCACATCGATTCCCGCCGCAGCATTAACACCTTTCACCGCTCGGTGCACGGCGTGGTCCGACATGACCAAATGCCAGCGAAGCGCGCGATGGTGAGACTACTGAAAAACGCCGGCTTCGTGCGTGTGTCGGTCTGTGACCGCCCGCATTCGTACATCGCCCGGGGGAGAATCCCTGCTTCACGGGAGTTTCTGCACGATGCTGCTGTGTGTTGTGCCGGACGGGGTACCGCCTGAGATCACTCACACAGCACCACCGCACCGATCTCGTCACCGGAACCCCCTTGACACCGCGGTTTCAATGTCATATAACTGAAAATGGCTTTCAATAAAATATCGGCGTCTCCACGGCGTCGCAGGGATCCGGCGGCATACTTTAGACAGTGGCGGTACCGCGTCACGCGCCCCCGCCTTGCGGTGGTCGCCGTGCTGGAGTGCAGCAAAGCGCACCTGAGCGCCGATGAGATACGGCAGGCCGTCCGGGCCGGTGGGGAACCTGCGGGGCTCACAACGGTATACCGCACGCTGCAGCTGCTCGAACGCATGCAGCTGGTTGTGCGCCACGAGTTCGGCGACGGGGAGTGCCGCTACGAACTCGCCGATGGATGGTATAAAATGCATCACCACCACCTCGTCTGCAGCGAGTGCGGTACGGTCACCGAATATCGTGCATTCGAAGAAGAAAACGCTTTGGTGGCGCGCATGCAGGAGGTGCTCTCACGGAAGTACCGGTTCACCATCCGGGGCCATCAGTTCAACTTCCTGGGGCTGTGCGCGAGGTGCTGCGACCGGTCTGCGCGGACACAAATATGAATACAATGTTCATGAACAGAGGTTTCGGGATGGTCCGCGCGACGCCGGTGCTGTGCTGTGCCGTCGGTGTGGTCGTTGCGATCCAGGTGGGGTTCGCTCTCCCGCTGCATCGGCACCCAGCGCCTGAACCCGACTGCGCACCTGCATGCGTGCACGATGAGGAGTGCCCGCTGTGCGCGGCGATGGTTTCGGTGAGCCCCGTCGTTCCCATCGGAGCACCTATCCCCGCACCCGTTCACTGCGATGCTCCGGTCGTATCGGCCGGTCTGCATTGTTGCGCTGACACACATCCGTGTGAGGCGCGTGCTCCTCCCTTCCGCTGATCCGTTCCCCATCCTAACGCTGTTCCCCGATGTGCGACGGCAGGCTGCGACGGTGCGTCTGCAATCGCACGCGCACCGGAGTGCGGCCTGCCGAGCGAATGCTCATGTACTACGTGAGGAGTAACCAGCATGAATATGCACATTTCAGCCCGGAGTACACAACACAGATTGCTGCCCAGAAGGAAAACGACGGCGGCGGTACTGCTGGGTATCGTCTTCCTGCTGCCCGCAGGGCTCGCAGCAGCGCAGTCTTCTCAGAAAATACACACCAGCCGATCCGCGGCATTGATGCCAGACATCAGCGTTATGGGCGATATCGCTCTGAAGGCATCGTCGGATGAAAGCGACGCCGAGCGCGGCAGGGTGCTGTTCCGCGAAGTGGAGATCGGATTCCAGGGGTACCTGTATCCCAACCTCCGCGCCGACATCTTCCTCGCGCTGCACCGCAACGGCGAGACGATGGAACCGGAGCTGTGCGAAGGATACCTCTCGCTGTTGAACCTGTACGGTGGCCTGGCGCTGCGGGCCGGCAGGGTACACGTGGATATCGGTAAGATCAACAAGGTGCACCAGCACGAACGCCCGTACGCCGATCAGCCGCTGGTGCTGACCCGTTTTTTCGGGGATCACGGCCTCGTCGCCGACGGTGCGGTGGCGAGCTGGCTGGCGCCGCTGCCGTGGTTCTTGCAGGTGGATGTCGGGCGCTGGTACGCGTCGCCGCACGCACACCACGAGCAGGCGGGAGAAGCGGGTAATGCAGAGGAGGAGCACCACGAACACCACGGTGAGTTCAGCCTCGCGCGGGAGCTGACCACGGCGCGACTCTGGACGGGGTTCACGGTCACGAATGACGTGGACGCCGAGCTGGGGGTGAATGGTATGGCGGGATTCGGTCCTCACGTGCGTGAACACCAGGACGACGTCGCCGTCGTGGGAGCGGATCTCACCCTGAAAGTACGTCTGGATGCCTTTCGCCGCGTGCTGCTGCAGGGAGAGTGGTACCGGCTGCGCCGCACTGTCCCCATCGGCACACTGGAACGGGACGGCTGGTACACCTACGCTGGATACCGCGCATCGCGGTACTGGGAGTTCGGCGTGCGCTACGACCGGTCCGATAATGCCATGCCGGAGCTGGAGAGTGCCGGACAGCTTGCGCTCATTGCCACCAACTCGTTCACCGAGACGGCGCGGGTACGGTTGCAGTACCTCTACAACACGGAGACTCTGGTGACCGAATGGTGGCTCCAGACCGTGTTCGGCCTCGGGCCCCACTCGCACACGATGCAGTGAGAACCTCAAACATTTTTACGAAGGAGAGCGCACACATGACCATCAAACGCATGATATGGTGCGCAGCGGCCGTGCTGTTTATGTGGTTGCCGGTCGCCGCACAGCCGCTGAAAGTAGTAACGACGCTGGAATTGCTCCGCGACATCGCACAGATCATCGGCGGTGACCGGGTGGTCGTCCAGAGTCTCGCCCGAGGGACGCAGGCCCCGCATTTTGTGGAGCCGCGGCCGTCCATGGTGACCGTGCTGCGGGATGCCGATGTGCTCATCAGAATCGGGATGAGGTTGGAGCCGTGGGCGGACAGCGCCGCGGAGGCATCGCGCAACGGGAAGATCTGTTTCGGGCGTGACGGGTACCTGGATGTGTCACAGGACATCCCGAAACTCGACGTCATCGAAGGCAAGATAGACGGCCGTGCGGGCCACGTGCATCCCGAGGGGAATCCGCACTACTGGCTGGATCCGGAAAACGGCATCATCATCGCCCGGACCATCACGGAGCGGTTCGCCGCCCTGCGTCCGGAACACGCCGCGGAGTTCCGGCGCAACTACGAAGCGTTCACCCGTGAGCTGCGTGCGGACATCGAGCGGTGGCGGAGCATGTTCGCCGGTATCGAGAACCGGTCCATCGTCACCTTCCACAAGAGCTGGGGTTATTTTGCCGACCGTTTTGGACTGGAAGTTGTCGCGGAGATGGAACCGCTGCCGGGAGTGCCGCCGTCCGCCAAACACCTTGCGGAAGTCGCACGCACCATGCAGGAGACGGGGACCCGGGTCATCCTCGTCGAGAACTTCTACCCCGAACGGCCGGCGCGTTCCCTGGCGGCACGCACCGGCGCCGCGGTTGTCCGGGTTGCCACGGATGTCGGCGGCTCGCCGGAGGCGACCAAGTACCGTGCCATGCTGGATGCGGTGGTGCGTGCCGTCGCCGGAGCGCTCTCACGATGAACGCACCGATCATCGCATTCCGCGACGTGGTGCTGGGGTACGGACGCACCGTCATCGTCCCGGGGATATCGTTTGCGGTATCCCCGGGCGATTACCTCGGGATCATCGGGCCCAACGGTTCCGGCAAGACCACACTGCTGCGGACGGTCCTCGGGTTGCACCGTCCGTTGTCCGGGCGCATCGAGCGGCGTCTCGGATCCCGGTTCGGTTACTGCATGCAAAGGCAGTCCTTGGATACGCCGTTCCCCTTCAGCGTCTTTGAAATGGTTCTGATGGGTCGTATCGCGATCCGTGGCGTTTGCCGGCGGTACACGGAAGACGACCGCCACGCTGCACGAGAGGCGCTGGACCGACTGGGGATCCGCCACCTGGAGGACCGGCCGTTCCGCGAGCTGTCCGGCGGCCAGCGGCAGCGGGTCATCATCGCCCGCGCGCTCGCCGGGGAGCCGCACGCACTGGTGCTGGATGAGCCGACGTCCGACCTGGACCTCGCATCAGAACGGGAACTGCTGGACATCCTCCGGACGCTGAACCGCGACGGTCTCGCGGTGCTGCTCGTATCGCACGAGCTGGGCAATGTCATCAACGAAGCGAAATCGTTCGTTTTCCTGAATGCCGGAAGGTCGCCGGTGTTTTTGCCGGCGGATGCGCTGGACGGCGAGTCCCTGGGCGCCGTGATGGGCACGCCTGTTCAACTGCATGCCGTCGCCGGCCGGAAGGTGGTGCTGGTATGATGGGATTTCTGCGAGAGCCGTTCATGCAGGCGGCGCTGGCCGCCGGAGTGGTGAGTGCGGTGCTGTGTGCGTACCTGGGGGTGTTCGTCCTCATGAAGCGGGTGGTGTTTATCACCGTGGCCCTGTCCGAGGTGGCCGCGCTGGGCATCGCCGCCGGTTTCGCCGCAGGTGTCCACCCGGTGGCCGCGAGTGTGGTGTTGACCGTCGCCGCGACGGTGTTGTTCTGGCACGCTGGCCGCAGTCGCTTGTCCTTCCGGGAGGCGGGGATCGGGGCGGCATACGTGCTGGCGGCCGCGGGGACCATCCTGGTCCTCGCGCGGAACCCCGCGGTGGAGGCCCACGGCCTGGACCTGATGTCCGGCAACATCCTGTACGCGCTCTGGCCGGATGTGCGGCTGCTGGCCACCGTCGCGATGGCCATCGCGGCGGTGCACGTGCTGTTCCGGAGGGAGTTTGTCTTCCTGTCCCTGGATCCTGACACGGCGGCCGCGGCAGGCGTGCCCGTGGCGTGGCTGGACCTGGTGCTGTACCTCACCATCGGGGTGGTCATCAGCGCGACCATGAAGGTCGCCGGGGTGCTGCTGGTGTTTGCCTCCCTCGTGCTGCCGCCCCTGGTCGGTGCTGCGGTGGGTCGTCGGACGCCGGTGATCTTTGCGGTGTCCGGTGCGGTGGCCGCAGCGTGTGTGACGGCAGGCCTGGCGTTGTCCTACGGGTGGGATATGCCTTCAGGCCCGACTATCGTGGTGTTGTACGGCGTAGTCCTCGGTCTGACGGTGGTCGCCCGCAAGTTCCTGTCCCGTTGAGGCGTCGGCGGAACGGTGATGCGGCGCCCACCTCTGCACCCGCCTCCATCCTGTGGCGGAAGTCCATCGCTCATCGGCGGGTGTGGCGGGTCCGCCACGGTGCTGCGCACGTCACGCAGGATCGGTTTACCCGTGGGGATCCGGAATGGCTGAACGATGTGATGCTCCGGATCTCCGGTGAGTGCGAACACGTCCGCTGGGGCGAAGGGGAACCCCGGCTCCCGGCCGTACGTGGTCCTGAACTGGTGCGCGATGCCGCTGTCGCGGATAATCTGCACGGCAGTGGCGATCGCACCGGTGTCCACGGGTACGCCAGCCACCGCCGTATACATTCGCAGCGGTGCTTTTACGTCCATGGCGATGAAGTCCACGAGGCGCCGTCGCACCAGATTTTCCAGTGCGTCGGGTCGGCTGCCGTTGGTATCCAGCTTGATCCGGTACCCAAGATTCCGTACCTCCGCGAGCACCTCCGGCAGGTCCGGTTGGAGGGTGGGTTCCCCGCCGGAAAAAACCACCACTTGCAGCAAACCGCGCCGCCGGACGAGGAATTCGACAATCGTCGGCCATGGAATGAATCGTTGTGATGGGGCGTACACCAGTTCCGGGTTGTGACAGTACCAGCAGCGGAAATTGCATCCCTGTGTGAAAACGACCGCTGCGGGCCTCCCAGGGTAGTCCACCAGCGAGCAGCGGTGCAGGCCGCCGATATTCATGCGATGTGTACCGTCCGGCGGTCGCCATACTCTGCCTGCTTGCCTACGTTCCACTGCTGCACCGGACGCAGGTATCCTACTACGCGCGAGTAGATCTCCGCGGCATTGCCGCAGGTGGGGCAGCGTTCGTGCTCCCCACTGAGGTAACCGCACTCCGGACACACACTGAATGTGGGGGTGATGGAGAGGTACGGCATTCGGTAGGAACTGAACACCGTCTGGACGAACTGGCGCACCGTCGCTGGATCGGTGATGCGCTCGCCGACGAACAGGTGCTGCACCGTACCGCCGGTGTACCGGGTCTGCAGCGGTTCCTGGTGGTCGAGAATCTCGAAGGGATCGTCCGAGAAACCGACCGGCAATTGAGTGGAGTTGGTGTAGTACGGCGCCGCGCCCGTGCGTACGGCATCGGTATTGGCGAAGTGCGCGTTCGGGTACCGTTCGGCGTCGGCGCGGGCGAGGCGGTGGGAAGTTCCTTCCGCGGGCGTGGCTTCCAGGTTGTACAGATTCCCCGTCTCCTGCTGGAAACGAATCAGCCGTTCCCGGATGAAGTCCAGTACCCGTGCGGCGAAAGTCGCGCCGGCAGGCGTCTGAATGCCTTCGCCCAGGAAGTTCAGGCACGATTCGTGCATGCCCAGCACGCCGACCGTTGAGAAGTGGTTGCACCAGTAGCAGCCGAACCGCTGCTTCATGGAGCGCAGGTAGAACTGCATGTACGGATACAACCCGCGTTCCGTCAGCCGTTCCAGCACTTTGCGTTTGGTTTCCAGACTCTCACGTGCCAGCTCCAGGAGGCGCTCCAGCCGCTCGAAGTAGTCCTGTTCGCCGGTTGCCAGCAGTCCGATCCGCGGCAGGTTGAGTGTGACGACGCCGATGGAGCCGGTGAGCGGCGAGGCGCCGAACAGGCCGCCGCCCCGCGTGCGCAGTTCGCGGTTGTCGATGCGCAACCGGCAGCACATGCTCCGGGCATCTCCGGGATCCAGGTCCGAGTTGACGAAATTGGCAAAATAGGGGATGCCGTACTTAGCTGTTACCGCCCACAGCACGTCCAATTCCGGTTTGTCCCACGGAAAATCGCGGTGGATGTTATACGTCGGAATGGGGAACGTGAACACCCGCCCGCGCGCGTCGCCCTGTTCCATGACCTCCAGGAACGCGCGGTTGAACAAGTCCATCTCCGGCTGGAACTCGCGGTACGTCTCCGACCGGAGCTCCCCGCCGACGAGCACCGGTTGGTCCGCGTAGTGTGCAGGCACCGTCAGATCGAGCGTGACGTTCGTGAACGGCGTCTGGAACCCGACGCGCGTCGGCACATTCACATTGAACAGGAACTCCTGCATCGCCTGTTTCACGTCGGCAAATGTCAATCGGTCGTACCGGATGAACGGTGCCAGCAGCGTGTCGATGTTCGCGAACGCCTGCGCTCCGGCGGCCTCTCCCTGGAGGGTGTAGAAGAAGTTGACGATCTGCCCCAGCGCCGTTCGGAAGTGCCGCGGCGGGCGCGCTTCCACTTTCCCGGCAACCCCGCGGAACCCTTCACGGAGCAGATCCTGCAGATCCCAGCCGACACAGTACACGCTCAGTGCGTTGAGGTCGTGAATGTGCAGATCACCGGCGCGGTGTGCGAGGCGCACCGTCGGAGAATAGATGCTCTGCAACCAGTAGATCTTGCTGACTTCCGATGAGATGTAGTTGTTGAGCCCTTGCAGCGAATACGACATATTACTGTTTTCGTTGACCCGCCAGTCGTCGCGCTGCAGGTACTGATCCACCAGCCGGGTGGTGAATGCCGCGGAAATCTCGCGAGCCCGTGCGTGTTGGTCGCGGTACAGGATGTACGCCTTTGCCGTGCGCTTGTAGGGGGAAGACAGCAGCACTTCCTCGACGATATCCTGGATATCCTCTACCGACGGGACGGGCGATCGAACGACCTCGTGCGCGAGGGCCAGCACCCGGAGCGCCAGAGTCCGTGCGGTATCCTCCGTGAACTCGCCGGTGGCGGATCCGGCTTTCGCAATGGCGCCGACGATCCGCTCGGCGTCGAAAACCACCACCCGGTTGTCGCGTTTGCGCACGTGCGTGAACACAGCGGTTGCTATGGACATGGGAGAATCCTCCGTCAATTAATGGAGGAAGGGGGCTCCGATGCGGCGCAGGGAGCACCGGATGGGAACGCTCTGGGAGAATGTGTCCGGAGAGACGTACGCCCGCCGGGATGCATGCCTGGTTCCCTTCCCTCGAAAGTACTCGCCGTATCCCGACGATAGACCGGACTCACGCGCCACGCGGCGCGTTTTACCGTTGCGCGGGCAGTCGGCGGGATCACACCGCCAGTTCCCCCGTCGGGACGGACTCAGCACGAGTTTCTGTCTTCCGTGTACAAAAACAATACGGACATGTCAAGAGGTGTGCTACTAGGGCTAGTGTCTGCAGGCGGTCGCACAACGATATATAGTACACTCGAACAAACCCCATCGTCCATGGGTGCTCAATCGGAGTGACCTGTTCATGCCGGCGACGGAAGCCCGACCACCCGGCGTGCCGCGAACACAGCATGCCGCCGGAGAGCCGCCCGTTGAAAACCCGGTGACGATCTGCTAACAGAATCACCACGGGGCTGCTGCACGGCGGTGAAGAGGCCGGGAGTCCGATTCTCCGGTGAAACGCCGAACACCACTGCAGGGGGAGGAGGGGTGTCATGGCTCACGAAAGCTTCCGTCACTGTGTTCCGGGACGTTGTGCGTCCGTGGTGCAACGCGTCGCCTGCCGGGCGCCGCTCCTGTGTGTGATGCTGATTCCCGGCGCGCTCGCCGGTGCATCGGTGCACCGACTCAAACCGCTGCTGGACGACGTCGTGTACGAAGCCCGCGTGATGATACACGGCTCCGTCCAATCCACCGGTGCCGTTCCGTCCACGGGATTCATCGTACGCGTCCTGGATATCCCGACCGACAGCCATCCCCAGGCATACATCCTGCGCGCCGGGGCGCACGACCTGGAAGCGCTCACTCTGCGCCCGCCGCCATCCGCAGCGGCGGAAACCCGGGCCGTCGTGCACGCGACTTCAGCAACCGCGGTCATCCTGTTCAGCGTTGATTTCACCGATCCGTACTTTCGCGGACGCGCCAAGTGCCCGGCGTGTCGGCTCGCCATGCTGCACGCCGGCGCGGCCGCTTCGGTGCTCGTCACACGGCTGCGCGAACAACGCATCGGCGCCGGTGTTGTCTGCGAAGTGGACGAGTGGAAACTGTTCCGCACCTGGAAACTGCCCGCCCACGAACTGTTCGTCTGCACGGTCGTCGTGTGGTGACGGCCGGTATCCGGCGGAGACGATGACCCCTTGTCGTGCAGCCACTATTTCCACGCGCTCTTGACAAACGCCCGGCTTTTGTGTATATAGCATATGCCAGAAACAGGGAGCACGTGGGACGGAGCCGCCGATGCGGCGGGATACGATAGCAATACGACATCTATCATTCAAGGAGGACGTGTCATGGCGGGAGGAGACCGAACGGGACCGATGGGAGCAGGTCCGGGAACCGGACGCCGGGCTGGGTACTGCTACGGATTCGGGGCTCCGGGGTATATGAATCGGGGCGGTGGCGTTGGTTTCGGAAGGGGATTTGGCGGCGGCAGGGGTTTCGGCAGAGGTTGGGGCGGTGGAGGATTCGGCTGGCGCAACTGGTTTGGGGCCATGGGATTTCCTGGCGCTCTGCGGTTCGGCTGGGGCATGGCTCCTGCGGCAGGTCCGGCTCCGGCGGACGAGCGTGCCGCTCTGAAGCAACAGGCGGATGCGCTGCAGTCGGAGCTCGAAAGCATCCGCGCGCGGCTGGACGAACTCGAATCGGGGACCGGCGGGCAGCCGAAGTAGCCCCGGCCGGCGCTACAACGGCGCATCGTGGTAGAAACGATGCGCCGTTGGTCTGCGTGCGGTGTCCCGATGGTACGCGACATAGGGAATCCGCTATCTGTCCCCTCTCGACGCTGAAGGATCACTATGAGCTGGTGCGCGACTCGGATCGGCTTATCACCATCTGACGCTACGGCCGCGGCGCGGCCGGGGGAGTATCCATGAAAATAGCATTCACCACCTCGGGCGATACGACGGACTCGCCGCTCGATCAGCGTTTCGGCCGGGCGCCGAAATATCTGGTGTATGAACTCGATGATGATTCGTTCACGGTCCATGACAACAGCCCGAATATGAACGCGGCGCAGGGTGCGGGCGTCCAGGCCGCCGAGACGGTCACCCGGCTTGGGGCGAAGGCCATTGTGACGGGACACTGCGGCCCGAAGGCGTTCCGGGTGCTTGCCGCGGCGGGCGTCGCGGTGTACCCCACCGACGCGCCGACGGTGGCCGAGGCGCTCGCGCGGTACCGGGCCGGCCGGCTGCAGGCTGCGTCGGGCGCCGATGTAGACGGGCACTGGTTGTGAGGCGGGCGAGTCGTGCCCGGTCGCCCGCCGCGACGCGGATCGCGCCATGAACGTGTGCGTGCTGGGAGCCAATCCCAAACCTGAGCGTTACAGCAATCAGGCGGTGGTGCTCCTGCGGCAGCACGGCCATACGGTGTTTCCGGTGCATCCCGCGGCGCGCGAGATCGCCGGCGTGCCGGCGTTCAGGCGGCTTGCCGACCTGGCCGCGCCCGTCCATACCGTCACCGTCTATCTCGCCGCCGCGCAGTCGGGTGCGCTCGTGGAGCAGTTGCTGTCGGCGCGCCCGCGGCGCGTCATCTTCAACCCGGGCACTGAGAATCCCGTCCTGGCGGAACAGCTCGCCCGCGCGTACATCGAAGTCGTCAACGCCTGCACGCTGGTCATGCTGAGAACCGGCCAGTTCAGCCCCGCGGAGGACGCGGTCACGCTGCGCCCCATCGGCGTCGTCCGCAGCGGCCACCGCGATCCCGGCGCGACGCCGATACAGCCGGTGTACGCCCGCGGTTGCGCAGGCGCCGCCGAGGTGTTCCCTGAATTCGCGGACGGGCTCAGCGACCTGGAGGGTTTTTCGCACATCATGCTGCTGTACCGCTTCCACCGCGCCGAGCGCGGCCCGTTGCGGGTGAAACCGTTCCTGCAGGACGTCGAGCGCGGGGTTTTCGCGACCCGTTCTCCGCGCCGGCCGAATCCCATCGGGTTGAGCGTGGTGAGGCTCGTGCGCCGCGAAGGCGCCGTTCTGCATCTCGACGATGTCGACGTGCTGGACGGTTCGCCGCTGCTCGACATCAAACCGTACATCAACCGGTTCGACCGCATCGATGCATCGCGATGCGGCTGGCAGGATGAGGTTCCCGAGACGGAAGCCGTGCTTCGCGGGGACGGCGGGACCTTCCGTGACGGCTCGCGACAGCCGTTTCCCGCATTGCCGCCACGGCACGGCGTCGCCGGCGGGCGCCGCATCCGCGAGCATGGCCGGCCTCCTGCGCGAACTGGGCCGCCATGTCCCGTTTACGGCCGGAGGCACGCTGCTGGGCGTGGCCGTCCTGGGGGCGCTCGCGTACGCCCGCGTGCCGGCGTCGGTGAGCTCGGTCTGTTTCTGGGTTTTCCATCCCCTGCACGTGTTCCTGAGCGCGCTGGTGACGACGTCGGTCTACCGCCGGGTGTCCGGCGGGGGGGCCGCCGCGGCGGCGCTCATCGGGTTCGCCGGTTCGGTCGGCATCGGCACGCTGAGCGATTCGATCATACCCTTCATCGGCGAATGGCTGGTTCAGATGCCGAACCGCGGGCTCCATATCGGATTCATCGAAAAGTGGTGGCTGGTGAATCCGCTGGCGGCGTGCGGCATCGCGCTCGGCATGCCGGGACGCGGGACGCGGCTGCCCCACGCCGGCCACGTGTTCCTGAGCACGGTCGCCTCGCTGTTCCATCTGTCGATGGCGCTCGGCGGGCGCGCGTCGGCCGGCGATTTCGTCTGCGCCGGCGTGTTCCTGTTCCTCTCGGTGTGGATCCCGTGCTGCACGAGCGACATCGTGTTCCCGGTGCTTGCGGCGTCGGCGGGCCGCGCCGCGCGAGCCGGCGGCGATGACCGATGAAGGTGGCGATCGCCTCGGGCAAGGGCGGCACCGGTAAGACCACTGTCGCGGTGAACCTTGCGTTCGCGATGGGGTCGGCGGTGACGCTGCTGGACTGCGACGTGGAGGAGCCGAACGCGCACCTGTTCGTGCGCGGCGCGCCGCTGTCCCGCGAACCGGTGCAGGTCCCGGCGCCGGTCATCGACGAATCGCGCTGCGACGGCTGCGGGGAGTGCGGGAGGTTCTGCGCGTGGCACGCCATCGTCGCGCTGAAGGGAGCGCCGCTGGTGTTCCCCGAGCTGTGCCACGGGTGCGGGGGCTGCGTCCGGGTGTGCCCGCGCGGCGCCATCAGCGAGCGTCCCCGGCGCATCGGGTATCTCGACGTGTCTTCCGCGGGGCGCGTAACGCTGGCCAGCGGCTGTCTGGACGTCGGCGAGGCGATGGCGCCGCCGCTCATCCGGGCGGTGCTCGCCCGCGCCCAGGCGGCCGCCGAGATCGTCATCGACGCCCCCCCGGGCGCATCATGCCCGATGGTCGCCGCGGTGCGCGGCGCCGACGCGGCGCTGCTGGTCGCCGAGCCGACGCCGTTCGGCCTGCACGATCTGCGCATCGCCGTCGAAACGGTGCGCTCGCTCGGCGTGCCGTTCGGCGTCGTCGTGAACCGCGCGGACTCCGGCGACGACGGCGTGCGCGTGTACTGCGCCGGGGAGGGCGTTCCTATTTTCGCGGAGATACCCAACGACCGGCGCATCGCCGAAGCGTATTCCCGCGGCGAGCGCATCATCGAGGCGGTGCCGGAGTACGGCGGGTTCATGGCGCGCATTCTCGCCGCGCTTCGACGCATGCAATCACCGGGAGGTTGAACATGCCGACCTATGAGTATCAGTGCGCATCGTGCGGCAAGCGGTTCGAGGCGGAACAGTCAATGTCGGACGAACCGCTCGCCGCGTGCCCGTCGTGCTCGGGTCCGGTCCGTCGCATCGTGAGCGGCGGGCTTGGCGTCGTTTCCCGGTCGCCGGCCGGCGGTTCGACCGGCGCCGGTGGGGCCTGTTCATTCGAACGTACCGGAACGACATGCTGCGGGGCGACTGAACCGTGCGGGAAAACCTCGTGCAGGTGAATCCGTCCGGGTTGCCGCCGCCTCGGTACGTTTACGGGCCGGTGCCGTCTCACCGGCTCGGCCGGTCGCTCGGCGTTGACATCGTCTCCCATAAACGGTGTACCTACGATTGTGTCTACTGCCAGCTTGGGCGGACGACGCACCTGACGGCCGAACGCAGCGATGACGCCCCTGTCAGCGCCGTGCTCGACGAACTCCACGGCGTCCTGGCGTCGGGCCCGCGCCCGGACTTCGTGAGCATCGCCGGTTCCGGCGAACCGACTCTGCATGCGGGCATCGGTGAGCTTCTGCGCGGGTTGCGGCGCCTGACCGATGTGCCTCGCGCGGTGCTGACAAACGGTTCGCTGTTGTGGATGCCCGAGGTGCAGGACGCGCTGCTTGACGCCGACGTGGTCCTGCCGTCGCTCGATGCGGGAAGCGAGCCGGTGTTTCGCGCGGTCAACCGCCCGCACGCGTCGGTTTCGTTCGAGCGCATGACGGCGGGCACGGCGGAGTTCACCAGGCGTTTCCGTGGCGAAGTATGGCTTGAGGTGATGCTGGTGGCGGGCATGAACGACGACCGGGCGTCCGTGTCGGACATCGCGTCGCTCGTCCGGCGCATCGCGCCCGCCCGCGTGCAGCTCACCACGGTGCAGCGTCCCCCCGCCGATCCGTCCGTCCGCCGTGTCCGCGAGGAAGACCTGCGAACGCTGGCCAGGATGTTCGACGGGCGCGTCGATATCGTCACCGAACACGCGCCGGGCGGATCGCGGGAATCAGCACGACCCCTGATGCAGGAACCGGACGACATCCGCCGCCGAATACTGGCGTTGGTTGCGCGGCGCCCCTGCACCGCCGCCGACATCGCCCGCGCCGTGGAGATGAATGTGCTGCACGCCCTGAAACGGCTCGACGAACTGCGCGCCGCCGGGGATGTCCGCGTCGTGGTAAGCGACGGGCACCCGTACTATACGGCGGCGGACACCGTGCCTTCGTCAGGCAGGGTACACCAGTGAAGGAACTGGTTGTCGTCAGCGGGAAGGGGGGGACCGGCAAGACGAGCATCGCGGCGTCGTTCGCGATGCTTGCCGACCGGCCGGTGGTCGCTGATTGCGACGTGGATGCCGCCGACCTGCACCTGGTGCTGGATCCGCGGGTAATCGAACGCCGGGAATTCCGCGCAGGCCGCATCGCGTCGGTTCGCGCGGGCGACTGCAGGGGGTGCGGCGTGTGCGCCGGGCTCTGCCGGTTCGGCGCGATCGCTCCGGCGGCGGACGGCGGCGATGCCGGCGGCGGACGGTTCGTCGTCGATCCGATCGCCTGCGAAGGGTGCGGCGTGTGTGTCCGGTTCTGCCCGGCGGAGGCGGTTGATTATCCTGAACGCTCCTGCGGCGAGTGGATGGTGTCGGACGCCCGGCCCGGCCCGATGGTACACGCGCGGCTCGCCGTGGCCGCCGAGAATTCGGGGAAACTCGTTTCGCTTGTGCGCCGCGAAGCGCGACGCATCGCCGAGGAGCGCGGCTGTTCCCTCGTCATCACGGACGGTCCTCCCGGTATCGGCTGTCCGGTCATCGCGTCGGTCACCGGCGCGTCGCTGGTCGCGGTGGTGGCGGAACCGACGGTGTCGGGCGAGCACGATGCGGAACGCGTCCTGGCGCTCGCGCGGCATTTTCAGATCCCTGCGGCGGTCTGTGTGAACAAATGGGACCTGAACCCGGCGAAGGCCGACGCCCTGGAAGCGGCGGCGGCGGCTGGGGGCGCGCGGTGGCTGGGGCGCATACGCTACGATCGCGGCTTCACCGAAGCCCAGCTGCGCGGACTGTCGGTTGTCGAAACCGGCGCACCAAGCGCCGATGACATACGCTGCGTATGGCGTTCCGTCGAAACGATTCTCGGGGCGCCTCGTGCGGCGGTCGCCGCCGATGCGGGCCTTTCGCCGGATAAAACCTGACAGGATGGAGGATGCGCGCATGAAAATCGCCGTGCCCCTTGCGGATGGGAAGCTGTCGCTGCACTTCGGCCATTGCGAGCGGTTCGCGCTCGTGGAGGTGGAACCGGATGGGAAAAAGATCCTCAAGCGCACCGACGCCGACGCGCCGCCCCACCAGCCCGGGCTGCTTCCCGAGTGGCTTGCCGGGCGCGGCGCCACCGTGATCATCGCCGGCGGCATGGGGCGCCGGGCGCAGGACCTTTTCGCGCAGAAGGGCATCGCGGTCGTCGTCGGCGCGCCGTGCGACACACCCGAATCGCTGGTCAACGCCTACCTCGCCGGCATCCTGAAGACCGGGGACAACATCTGCGACCATTGAATACCACAGCCGGCACACACCGGGACGACGGGTTCTTCGACGAACCTGTCGGGATCAGCGTACTCGTAGACGACGCCGCCTGCCCCGGCGACGAGGCCGAGCACGGTTTCGCGGTCTGGGTGCGGTACCGCGGGACGAACATCCTGTTCGACACCGGGCAGGGCTCAGCGTTGTTCGCCAACGCGGCGCGCCGCACCATCGCGCTCGATACCGCGAATGTAGTGGTTCTGAGCCACGGGCATTATGACCATACGGGTGGCGTCGCCCGGATGCTCGCGCTCGCGCCGAAGGCGCGGTTCGTCATGCACCCCGCGGCGTTGAAGACGCGGTTCGCCATCACTCCCGGGCAACCCGCCCGTTCCATCGGCATGCCCGAGGAGGCGCGGCCGGCGCTGCTCGTGGCCGGATCGGGACGCGTCAGTTTCTCTGCCGGGCCCTCCGCGGCGGCCCCGGGAGCCGGCATCACCGGCGCGGTGCCGCGGCTGACGGCGTTCGAGGACACCGGCGGGCCCTTCTTTCTCGATGAGCGGGGCGGGATGCCCGATGAGCTCGAAGACGACCAGGCCCTGTGGCTTGCCACCGGAGCCGGACCGGTGGTCTGCGTTGGGTGCGCCCATGCGGGACTCATCAACACGCTGCAAGCGGTGTGCCGCATTTCGGGAGAATCGCGCATCCGCGCCGTCATCGGCGGCCTGCATCTTCTCAACGCGGATGACGCCCGGCTGCAGGCGACCGTCGCCGGGCTGCGCGCGCTCGGCGTGGCGTTCATCGCCCCCTGCCACTGCACCGGCGAACGGGCGGTTCGCGCGCTGGCGCAAGCGTTCCCGGGGTCCTGCGTACCGTGTCGCACGGGCACGGTGATGCGGTTCCTCGATGACGGCCGCATGGTTGCGGGACAGCCCGGCGTTTTGGTATAAGGCGGCCCGCCAGTCGCCGGGGGAGGGGATATGCCGCGTCCGAAGATATGCCGCCGGGTCGGATTCCTGCCGGGAGTCAGCTATCTGAAGCCGCAGGGCGTGCCGCTCGCCGCGCTCGACGAGGTGGTGCTCACGCTCGACGAAGCCGAGGCGGTGCGCCTGGCCGACCTGGAGGCGTTGTACCAGGAGGAGGCGGCTCGCCGCATGGGCGTCTCGCGCCAGACGTTCGGCAACATCGTCGAGCGCGCCCGGCGGAAGCTCGCCGACTGCGTCATCAACGGGAAGGCGCTGCGCATCGAGCGAGGCGGTGTCGCCGATGCGAAAGGACGATACCTGTTCGAGCGCTGCGGACACGCCTGGCGGGTGCCGCACGGCTCGCCGCTGCCGAAAGCATGCCCGACCTGCGCCGACGAGTCCGACGGCGTTATACATCCGGATGTATTCGGGCCGCCATGGCACAACCGCCGCGGTCACCGCGGTGGTTGCGGAGGAATGTAACCCCTCCCGCTATCTGAGCATCGCAATGCGGTGCGTCCGCGATATGCCTGCGCCGC
>Ga0209018_1000681_pt1 | contig 30384 bp, 36 predicted proteins | sample YNPBryBLVA2012_FD_185814 | JGI IMG/M metagenome (GOLD analysis project Ga0209018, IMG submission 185814) | Anoxygenic and chlorotrophic microbial mat microbial communities from Yellowstone National Park, USA - YNP Bryant BLVA 2012 (SPAdes)... ...
CCAATCAAAAAAAAGCCCAGTCCCCCCAAGGTGGTCGCCCAAATCTGGGCATCCGCCGTCGCTTTCAGGGGGTTGCCCGCCGCATCCACAAATCCCCCCGCCCACCACACCACCAACAGGGCGACCAAATAGCCCGCAAAAATAGACACCCCGCCAATCCGCACAATCGGTTGCTGGTGAATTTTCCGCTCGTTGGGCACATCCACCTGCCCGCCCTGCAAGCCCCAATAGCGCACCAGGGGGGTCATCCACAGCACCACCCCAGCGGCAAGTAAAAAAGCCAGCAGATGAAACGGCATCCGTCTAAACCGGCAGGGGTTCCCGTTGCGGTAGATGGCTGTACAGGGGAAATGCCCCGCACAACTGCGCCACCCGTTCCCGCCCCGACGCATCCTCCGGGTGGTACAGCCGGTTGGCAATAATTTCTGCCACTTCCGCAAATTCCGCCTCCCGGAACCCCCGGGTGGTCATCGCTGGCGTGCCCAAACGAATCCCACTGGTCACAAACGGGGATTGGGGGTCAAAGGGAATCGTATTTTTGTTCACCGTGACATTAATTTCCCCCAACAGGGCATCCGCCGCCTTCCCCGTCAACCCCGCCGGACGCACATCCACCAACACCAAATGGTTATCCGTGCCCCCGCTGATGAGGTTGAATCCCCGTGCCTGTAGTCCCTCCGCCAACGCCTGGGCATTGCGTACCACCTGCTGAATATAGGTACGAAAATCCGGGCGCAACGCCTCCCCAAATGCCACCGCCTTAGCGGCAATCACGTGTTCCAAAGGTCCCCCCTGCACCCCCGGAAACACCGCCTTATCCAGCTTTTTCCCCAACTCCGGGTCATTGGTCAAAATCAACCCGCCCCGGGGACCCCGCAAAGTTTTATGCGTCGTGGTCGTCACCACATGGCAATGGGGCAACGGACTGGGATGGGCACCCCCACACACCAACCCAGCAATATGCGCCATATCCGCCAACAGATACGCCCCCACCTCCTCCGCAATCGCCCGGAAGCGGGCAAAATCAATCTGCCGGGGGTACGCCGAATAGCCACAGATGATCAACTTGGGGCGATGTTGCAACGCCAACTCCCGAATCTGGTCGTAATCCAACCGCTGGGTCTCCGGATGCACCCCGTAATGCACCGCCCGGAACCACATCCCCGACAGATTCACCGGCGACCCGTGCGTCAGATGCCCCCCGTGACTCAAATCCATGCTCAGAATCGTATCCCCCGGCTGGAGCAACGCCAGGAACACCGCCTGATTCGCCTGCGCCCCGGAGTGAGGTTGCACATTGGCGTGTTGCGCCTGAAACAATTCCTTCGCCCGGTCAATCGCCAATTGCTCCAGGGCATCAATCACCCCACAGCCCCCGTAGTAGCGTTTCCCCGGCAGACCCTCAGCGTACTTATTGGTCAACACCGAACCCTGAGCCGCCATCACCGCCGGTGACGCAAAATTCTCACTAGCAATCAACTCCAAATGCTCCCGTTGCCGTTGCAACTCCTGGGCAATCAAATCCGCCACCACCCCATCCGTTGTTGCCAACTGCGCCATTGCCAACTGATCAGTCACCTTGCCCCCCAACCGGAAGTTTCACGTTACACTGGGAACTGGGTACAGGCACCGGCTCCCTGTCCCATGATAACCTGATTCCTTGGTAGGTTTGCGGAGAACATCATGGTCGAAACCCTAGCCCTGACGACTGACAATGTAGAGAAAGTCCTGGATGAAATGCGCCCCTACCTGATGGCGGACGGGGGTAATGTGGAATTGGTGGAAATTGACGGTCCCGTGGTGCGTCTGCGGTTACAAGGGGCTTGTGGTTCCTGCCCCAGTTCCACCATGACCCTGCGGATGGGGATCGAACGGCGACTGCGGGAATTTATCCCTGAAATTGCCGAAGTAGAACAGGTTTTTTAATTCCTCTTGTTCACCTGAAGGGTCACAATTAATTGCTGGGGTGTGTTGGCATCCTTGTTCAAAGTCAATTGTCATCCCAGCGGAACTTTTGGTAGGAAGTGGGGAGTGCTACGCCTATAAATTTGCTGGAACATTTTTACCAAATGGTTGTGCCATGTGAACTATAGCAATCCTAAATGAGAAGAGAGTTTCAAGTAAATAATGATGTCGTATGGTGATCAACCCCCAAAATCCTTTCAGGGAGAGAGGTTTGCTAAGATCAAGTCCCATGCCAGCATTAGTAAAGTGAAACTCTCCACAAAAGTACTGAGCAATGCTATGCTGTTCTTGTATTTTATTCCCATTTTTTGAATAAATAGAGGTGCCCTAGGGTTAGCTGGCGTGCCGTGGGCATACAGAAATTCTCCAGAACCACAGAGGAACCCCTATTCCATTTTCATTGAGGATTGCTATATTCCCTGCTTGATCATTCTTGCGTGGGTTTGGCCTGTCCCAGACGGGGTTCTGTCCCCTGCCACAGCCGTTGGATATTGGTGCGGTGACACCAGATAATGTACAAAGTCGCCAACAACGTATATGCCTGATAGGGTAGAGGAATTCCCAGCCCCACCGCCAGCCCCAGGGCAGTCACGCAGGCTCCCAGAGAACCCACGGACACAATCCGCACCGTTGCCACCAGCAACCCAAATATGACCAAAGCCCCCACCGCCACCGGCCAGCTAAAAAAAGCCAACAATCCCAACCCGGTGGCCACGGATTTGCCCCCCTGCCAGTTGATCCATACGGATTTGCTGTGCCCCACCAGTGCCGTTAGGGCATAGACCAATTCCCACCAAAGCCGCCCCTCCCCAGGGTCAACGCTGGGAAATACCTGCCATAGCCAGCGAGCCAGCGCCACCGCCAGCACCCCCTTGCCCACATCCAGGAGGAAAACCACCAGGGCTGGACCTTTTCCCAGGGTACGCAGGACATTGGTCGCCCCCGTAGAACCCGACCCCACCTGGCGAATGTCAATGCCTGCCCACCGCCCCGCCACATACCCAGGGGGAATCGAACCGCAGAGATAAGCCACCAGTATCCACAGGAGATTTACGACCATGAGCGGGGTTTCTCCAAACGCACGGCATACCACTCGATAAACTCATCTGTGCCCCATTCCCAGCGACAGCCCGTATCCAATAAATGCTGTACCCGCTCAGCGATGGTGGGGTAGGCAGACAATTCCGGGCTAGTCTCCTCGACCTGCGTCAAAATCTGCCCCAGTTTCTCCCGCAATTCCGCCTCGGTGTAAAACTGCTCTGGTTCTCCTGGCATTAGGACAACGTAATGTTCACTTTGGTACATGAGTGGGTCAGCCATAGGGGGTTGCTCCTTGTCCATGATTGGCGGTTCTTGAGTGTAACCCGACCAGGTGTTTTAGCACTTGGGCGACCCGCAGGAGATTGCCAGTTGCATCTGACAGCAAACTAAAGTTATCTGATAAACCAAATTCCCTGCCTGCTAATTTGAGAAATAAATAATCATAACCGTTGGTGACTAATCCCAAAATTGGGTAGTACGGGGTAGCAGACATATAAGCAATGGCTTGGGGAACCGCCCGAAGCACATTAAAGCCACTCCGTTTGCCTTCAATCACTACGAGCCAAAAATTGTCCTGGATCGTCAGGGCATCAATACGTCCTTCCAGGGTCATTCTGCCATCTTCCGTGTCAATTTGGGTTTGGACTGCTACCCAAGTTTCGCCTCGAATTCGATAGGGTGGGTCGCATAAACCCAAAATATCCAACAACGGTGAAATTAAAATAATATTCAGGGTTCCTTCACTGACTTCACCCTCTTCTAAATAGGTCATATATCGTTGGGATAGATGGTTAATTCCGGTAGTTTCTGTCGGCGTTAATTCCGGCAAAGGCATCTGCCACTCCAGGAAAAAATTGGGGTTTTGGATGCGTCTGCAACCCAATTTATCCTCAAGGTCACGAAAGCTGAGAATGGCTTGAGTAATCGCTGTACTCGCAACCATAGCCATTCCTTTACCCCGCTGGTGCTAGGCGTTTTCGTAGGGCATTGGCTCGTTGTTTCGCCGTAGGATTGTCCGGGGCAATTTGCAACGCCTGTTCATACATTTCCAGGGCTGGGGCGGTGAGTTTTTTCTTTTCGTAGGCGTGCCCCAAGTTATTCATAGCAGTCACATACTGGGGTTGGCATTTGAGGGCTTCTCGGTACTGGCGAATGGCGAGGTCGTATTGCTCTTGGCTGAAATAGGCATAGCCCAAAGCGTTGTACACCTTTGCTAAGCCCTCCGGGTCATTTTCATCCCAATTTTTGATCGCTTTTTGCAGTTGATTGATGCACTGCACGTACAGTTTTTTACGCAGATAAATACTGCCCAATTCGTAGTAGTCCGCTGGGGTAGCCGTTCCCTCGGTGACCGCCCGCTGCAATTGATTGAGCCGGGTTTCCGTACTGTGGGTGCGCCAGACCTGCCGTGCCACCAGGACAGCGGCCACCACCAACAGGGTCAACAGCCCCAACAGATAGGACGATTGCAGGACAAAATCCACCTACTCCCCCCCGGTAGTCATGGTCAACGGCTCGGGCACCGTTAAATCTAAAACATAGTCCGGGCTGGTGAAAAAGCCCCGCAGTTGGTTGGCCTGGTCATTGTAAAAAGAATAGGCTTGCAGACCCCAATGCCCAGTAAACCCATTCGGGTCCCCATTCAAACTCCCCGACCCCTCGTCCACCAACAGGGTGACGCAATTATCGCTAAAGGAATTGCTGTCGTTTAACCGCACCCGCACGATGTAGTCCGTGTTGAATACCTGGCTGCCCACGCGGATCAGTGCCATATCGCCTCGTTGAACCCACAATTCCAGGATAAAACACAAAAAAGCCTGGAGTGACCCCAGGCCAGAAACTTTCTTGCCGGTTGCCCCAGGTGATCTGCGGGGACAAACCAGCGTTTTGGGCAGAAATTACATCAGACCCAGTTGGGCCAAAATCCCTTTGCCGGTCAACAGTTCGGTCGCAATCCCGATCACAAAGCCCAACATCGCCAAACGGCCGTTCCAAGCTTCCGCAAAGTTGGTGAAGCCAAACTTGGGGGCAGGAGTTTGTTCTTGCATGACCCAATTCCTCAAACGGGTTTACATTAACAAATGTAACCAACTCTCTGCGAAATGGCAACAAAATTTTACATTCTGCCGGTCTGGGGGACGCACAATGGGAAGAAAAGGGTTGCAGGATGGGTGAAACGGGGATTTATCCGGTGCGGGATTGGGCGGCGCTACGGGGGGCGTGGTGCTATGAGCAGGCACGGGTTTTGGCGACTGGGTCGGTGCGCCAACGGTTAGAGGCCAAGCGGCTACGGGTGGTGGTCTTGGGGTTGGTGGGGCGGGGCAAATCCAGTTTGTTGAATGCCCTGGTGGGGGAACCAGTGTTTGCCACGGGGGCGGTGCATGGGGTGACCCGGGGGGCGCAGGCGGTGGACTGGCAGGTGGGGGAATACCCTGTGGAATTGGTGGATACGCCGGGGTTGGATGAGGTGGGGGAAACGGCGGCGGTGTGGGAATTGGCGCTGGGGGCCGAGTTGGTGCTGTTGGTGCTGAGCGGCGACCCCAACCGTTTGGAAATCAATATCCTGTCCCGGTTGGTGCGTGCCGGCAAACCGGTGATCGTGGTGATGAACAAGATGGATCAGTATCCCCCGGCGGCGCAGGCCCAACTCCAGGCTCGCTGGCAGGGCGGCAAATTGGCCCGGTGGGTGGCTGGGACGGATGTGGTCTGGGTGGCAGCACAACCCACGGGCTGGCAGAAAACGGCGACGGGCAAGGTGGTACGGCAGTCCCTCGCCCCCCAAATAGAGGAATTGCGCCAGGTGTTGGTCAACCAGGTGCAGACCCTTGCGCCCGCCCTCTTGGCCCTCAATGCCCTGCACACCACCGCTCAACAGCCCCCCTTGCTGGCTCCTCCTGCCCAAACCGAAGCCCTGATCTGGCGAGCCAGTACGACCAAAGCCCTGGCGGTGGCGGTGAATCCTCTGCTGGGGGTGGATTTGCTGATTGGGGCGGCGGTGGATGGTGCCCTCCTATTGCGGTTGGCACGGCGAGCAGGGGTGACCTTGACCCCGGTGGAAGCCAGTCAATTGCTGTACCTGATAGCGGGCAGTTTGGGGGGGCTGGGGGTGGGAAGCAGTCTGCTGGCGGGCATTTTGGCGGGGGGCGGGTTGTGGTTGCCCTACCTGGCCCTAGCGACGGGGCGGGGGGCGGTGGCGGGGTTGGCCACCTATCTGGTGGGGCGGCTGGGGTGGCAGTACCTGGTGCAGGGCAAAACCTGGGGCACGGGCAGTCCCCGGGAGCAGATTCATCGGCTGGTGGGCGCCATTGACCAGGGGGCGGTCTTAGCCCGTCTGCGCCAGCATTTGCATCACCCCCCCGGGGATGGGATACAGTAAAGCCAAGATGGGCGAGTAAACGGGGCAAACAACCATGAGCCGGAACAATGCGGGGGCATTTTTGGGGGGCTTGGTGATCGGCGGGGTGGCCGGGTTGGTGACGGGGATGGTCTTAGCACCCCGTTCCGGTCAGGAAACCCGGCGGGTGCTCCGCAAAACGGCGGCGGCTCTACCGGAATTGACCACCGACCTCTCCGACAATCTCCAACTCCAGGCGCAACGCTGGCAAGGCATACTCCAGACCCAATGGCAGGACACCTGGGAACGCCTGCACATGGCGATTAATGCCGGGCTAGAGGCGGGGCGGCAAGAACACCAACGCCAGCAGAACCGTGGCTGAAGCAATTTTTATCCTGGGGTTATCGCTCCTATTGGTGGCCGTTTCCCTGACGGCGGTGCTGGTTGCCCTGATCCCAGCGGTGCAAGAGATTGCCCGGGCCGCCCGCAGTATTGATAAATTAGCCGATACCCTCAGCCGGGATTTGCCCCCCACCCTGGATGCGATCCGTTTGACCGGCATGGAAATCAGCGACCTCACGGATGATGTGAGCCAGGGGGTACAGAGTGCCAACCGCATCGTCGAGCAGGTCAACCAAAGCGTCGAAAGCACCAAACAAACCGTCCGCCGTACCCAGGTGTCCACCCGGAGCGTCTGGGTGGGGATGAAAGCCGCCTGGAATACTTGGAAACGGCCCCCCGCCCCCACCTACCGCTTGCCCCCGGAACGCCCGTCCCCGCCAGAACTGCCCCCGGAATCCGGCTAAGGCGAAAACGATATAATAAAAGCTGGCCTTTTGTGTCTCCTCTGCCCATGTCCCTGCCCATTGTCGCCGTGGTTGGCCGACCCAACGTGGGCAAATCCACCCTGGTGAATCGGATTGCCGGGGATCACTCGGCGATTGTCTATGACCAACCGGGCATGACCCGGGATCGCAACTACCGGCCCGCCTTTTGGCAAGACCGGGAATTTTTGATCGTGGATACGGGCGGCTTGGTCTTTGCGGACGACTCGGAATTTCTCCCCCAAATTCGCCAGCAGGCCATGACGGCGATGGCCGAGTCCCAGGCGGTTATTTTTCTGGTGGATGGGCAAACCGGCCCCACGGCGGGGGATGCGGAAATTGCCCAGTGGTTGCGCCAACAGCCCCTGCCCGTATTCCTGGCGGTGAACAAATGCGAATCCGTCACCCAGGGGTTGACCCAGGCTGCCCAATTTTGGGAACTGGGGCTGGGGGAACCCTATCCCATCTCCGCCGGGCATGGCTCCGGGGTGGGGGATTTGTTAGATGCGCTGGTGCCCCATTTACCCCCAGTCGTGGGTGGCTCTGTCCCGGAAGCGATCCATGTGGCGATCATCGGGCGGCCCAATGTGGGCAAATCCAGTTTATTGAACGCCCTGGTGGGGGAAGAACGGGCGATTGTCAGCCCCATTGCCGGTACCACTCGGGACAGCGTGGACACCCTGGTGGAGCGGGACGGGCAAGCCTACTGGTTGATTGACACCGCCGGGATTCGCCGCAAAAAATATGTGGACTACGGCCCAGAATTTTTCAGCATCAACCGGGCCTTTAAGGCCATCCGGCGGGCGGACGTGGTGCTGTTGGTTTTGGATGTCACCGCAGGGGTCACGGATCAGGACCTGAAACTGGCCAACCGGGTGATCCAGGAAGGGCGAGCCTGTGTCATCGTCGCCAACAAATGGGATGCCCTGCCCAAGGACAGCCATACCCTGCCCCTGGTGGAACGGCAACTGCGGAGCCGCTTGTACTTCCTGGACTGGGCGGATTGCCTGTTCATCAGTGCCAAAACCGGGCAACGGGTGGAGAAAATTTTCCCCCTGGTGCGGGCCGCCGCTGAATCCCACCGCCGTCGAGTCGCCACCGCCGTCATCAACGAAGTCCTCGCCGAAGCCACCGCCTGGCAATCCCCCCCTGCCAACCGCCAAGGCCGTCAGGGGCGCATCTACTACGGCACCCAGGTGCAAACCCAGCCCCCCACCATCGCCCTGTTTGTCAACGACCCCAAACTCTTTAAGGACAACTACCGCCGCTACCTCGACCACCAATTTCGGGAACATCTGGGCTTCCGGGGCAGTCCGGTTCAGCTGATCTGGCGGGGCAAAACCGCACGCCAAGCCCAACGCCACACCCCCTAATTTGGGGAATCCGTGCCACTGAACCCCAATTTTCCCAATTAATCAACTTTTTACCATTTATTAACCCTTTCATAACCGGCAAGGCTATTTTATTTCCAGGCATTGGGAGTAGAATTTGGGATAAATGCAGAAGTCATCAGAACACTCATCACCGGGCGAGGGGCACAGGCATGGACGAAATGATACAGCTGGAGGCGATGGACTATCGGGTGAGCGACCTGCCCTACACCGATTATTGCGTTGACCCCAGCACCCCTGGCAAGGAAGTATGGCATCGGGTGCATGAGGATACGGAACTGTCGGGGGTGATTTTGCAACGGGAGGATCAGTTGGTGGGGATGATTTCCCGGCGCCGTTTTTTGGAACGGATGAGCCGCCCCTATAGCTTAGAAATTTATCTGAAACGCCCCATCGAAGCCATTTTGGAAGTGGAAAATGTGCCCGTTTTAGAGGTTCCTGGGGACGCTCGCATTGATGAAGTCGCCGCCGCCGCCCTGAATCGTCCCATTGAATTGGTTTATGAACCGGTTGTGGTCATTATTCCCGACCAGCCCCCCCGCCTGGTGGATTTGCACGTGTTGCTCTTGGCGCAGTCGCAAATGTTGGCGGCTACCAATGCCATCGTGCAACAAAAAACCGCCGAGCTTCAAAGTAGTTTAGACCGGTTGACCGAGGAGCAAAACAAGGTGCGGGAATATACCCGTCTGTTGGAAATCAAACAGATGGAAAACAAACAGCGCAATGACCTGCTCCAGGCGCAACAGGAAGAACTGAGCCGCAAAACCAAGGAAATCGAAGAACTCAATCAGAAGTTTGTCCGCATTGGGCAAATCCTTTCTTTGGAGGGAAAAAAGGCATTCCAAGCCACGTTTTCCGGGGTCAATAGCATCTGTAATACCACGGATCAAATTATTAGCATTGGGGAAGCCCTGGAAAAGGAATTAGAAGCGGTAGATAGTGCCACCAAAATTATCGAGGATGTGAGTAAACAGGTGCGGCACTTGGCGGTACAGGCGGCGGTGGTTGCCAATCAATCCGGGGGGCAATTGGCTGGGTTCGGTTATATCACCTCGGAAATTGGCAAATTGGTGAGCCAAACCTTTGAAGCCAGTAGTCAGGTGAATCGGATCGCCAGCCGGTTTCGCAGTAAAATTCAAGAGAACGGGGAAGCGGCACGTTCCACGGCGGAAACCGCTCGTTCTCTCATCCAAAAAATTCAACGGGCGGAGGTTGCCCTCACCGAATTGGAGGAAGCGGTGGGCAGTGCTTTAACTCCGGTCAGTTCCCCGGAGGAGGTGCAAGCGGTGATTCGGGACGGAAATGGCTCCAGCACCCATCTGCAAATTGTGGATGAGCCGACGACCCAGGTGCAGTCGGAAGCGCAATAACGACATCACCCATTCCCGATTCAGTGACGGTAGTCCTGTGACAATTGACGGTTTGGGGCTACCCGGTTCCCCCAGTATCTTGGTAGCTAACCGCAGAGGATTTGTGGGATGAATCTGGGCTAAATAGAATTTTTGAGAACCAGGGCAAAACCCTACCCTTGTGCTTTTTGATTCCTTAAGTTTTTGATTCTTTAGCTATGAAAAGAGTATAAAATTTTACCCACAATAGAACCAAGGACGGGGGCGATGAGCAGTGAGAAGTGAGAAGCGAGATTCCCGAGAACCAAGGGCGGGGGTGCCCTCTGCGACTGCTAACTTTGAATTGATAGAGGTGCCCTTAATAGAGAAACACCCGTAGAATTTTATTTTTATCGAATCCTGATAATGCCAGTGGCGTAAGGATGGGCGTTCAATCTCTCCGACTGCCTTTTCCGAAATGCTCCCTAGGGAAAAATAACCATAAGAAAAAATAATCATATTAAAGCAATAGGGGTGTAATCCCGAAACCAGGAGGTGCTACAATACGCTTGGTTTTTAAGAGCTTTATTCTCTATTTCTGGGAAGTGGGGGGTCATCATGTCCAATACCGCACCGCTGTCATTAGTACCATCAATTGGGGAAACCTATTTTTCTGCTCCCATTTTGACACAAACTGGGACGATGGATAGCTGGATTGCTTTGGATTGGGAGCGTTTGGCACCGTTTTTGTTGAATTTGATGGGTGCTTTAGGAATTTTTATTATTGCTTGGATTGTTGCCACCATTTTATCCGGTGTGGGTCAAAACGTTTTGAAACGGACGGGGCTGGACAATCGGCTTTCGGAGTTGGTTTCCGGTACGGCGGAAGCGCCGATGCAAGCAGGTAAGTTGGTCGGGCAAATCATTTTTTGGTTGGTGATTGGGCTGGGGTTGGTGGGTGCCTTCGATGTGCTGAAATTGACCGGCATTTCCCAACCTTTGACCCAGTTGTTAAACGAAGTGTTTGCCTATGCGCCCAAGCTGTTGGGGGGGCTGATTTTGGCGGTGATCGCCTGGGTGTTGGCGACGGTGACGAAGTTGGTGGTGGTGCGGTTGTCGGCTTCCTTGCGGATGAACCAGCCGGTGGCGACGGTACCTCGGGCGGAGGGGGAGCCGGTGCCGGTGACGATGGGCGAGACCCTGGGGACGGTTTTGTATTGGTTTGTACTGCTGTTTTTCCTGCCCTTGATTTTGGATACGTTGCAGTTACAGGGGCCGTTGCAACCGGTGCAAAACCTTTTGAATGAACTGTTGTCGGCGTTGCCCCGGATTTTCAAGGCGGGCTTAATTGGTCTGGTGGGTTGGCTGGTGGCTCGTTTGGTGCGGGGGATTACCACCAATCTGCTGGTCACAGCGGGAGCGGATCGCCTGGGGCAATCCTTGGGCTTACCGGCGGCGGAGGCGGATCAACCCCGTTTATCGGGTATGGCGGGGGCGGTGGTTTATGTGTTGATTTTGATCCCCACGGTGGTGGCGGCGTTGGAGGCTCTGGAAATTCGGGCGATTTCCGACCCGGCGGTGTTGATGCTGAATACGATTTTGACGGCTCTGCCCCGGGTGTTTACGGCGGCGGCCATCATGCTGGCGGCCTATGTGGCGGGCCGGTTTGTGGGGGAACTGGTGACCAATCTGCTGACCCAGGTGGGCTTTAATCAGGTCGTGCAGGGGTTGGGAGTGCCTGCCCCGACGGAATCCCAGAAAACTCCCTCCCAGGTGATGGGGTTGGTGGTGGTGGGGGGTGTGCTCCAGTTAGGGGCGATTGCGGCAACGGAAGTGCTGGAAATCCCCACCTTGACGGCGGTGGTCACGGGTCTATTGGTGATTTTTGGGCAGGTCTTGGTGGGCTTGTTGGTGCTGGCGGTGGGGTTGTATTTGGCGAATCAGGTGTTTCGCTTGATTGCCAATGGGGGTACGCCCCAAGCCCGTTTGTTGGCGCATGGCACCCGGATTGCCCTGTTGGCATTTGTGGGGGCGATGGCACTGCGGCAGATGGGAATTGCGGCGGATATTGTCAACCTAGCGTTTGGACTGCTGTTTGGGGCGGTGGCGATTGCCCTGGCGATTGCCTTTGGTCTGGGGGGACGGGAAGTGGTGGCACAACAGTTGCAGGAATGGCGTTCCCAGATCAAGGACTCCCGTTAATCAGGCGGGGAATGGGGGCGGGGTTTTGTATCGTCATTCACAATCCGCTTGAGACATTGCCTCACCCCCTGACCCTTACAGCCTTTTAAGTGTTTACGGGATGCGGCTGTAAACCCACTTGCTCTAAATCTTCATGAGAACCAAACCTTGAGCTTTAATTGGTGAACAGGCGGTAGCTTTATTTTTCACATAGCCATCACCTTTGAATTGCGAGTAAAAATTTGATATTCAGGAAATCAAGGGTCGCAGGGCACCGCCCCGTCCTGGTTCTAGGGAATCTCACTTCTCACTTCTCGCTTCTCACTCCTTACTCCTCCCTGTTCGTCGCAGGGCACCCCGCCCTTGGTTCTAGGGAATCTCGCTTCTCACTTCTCACTCCTCTAATTCGTCTGAGATTGCTATGGCTAGAGATGCGTTAGGGGGAACTTGTTACACTTGATGAAGGGAATCCCGACCAATCTTAACCTTCGTGTTAGCCTGCTAAAGGTATTGCGTAACATCCAACTGAGTGATTGAGACCCTCATGAATTCCACCCCCACTCCCGACCTGCGGGCAGAATTGCGCGAAGACCTGCGGGACTACGTTGCCCATCTCCAGGTACACATGGCGTTACAATTTCGCAATTTAGTACCCCCGGTGTCTCCCCAGAGCCAGGATATGCGGGAACAGATGTTGGGACAAACCCAGGCGGACTTGGAAAAGCGGATTTCCCGCCAAATGCTGGGGTAGATGCTGGTCATTGCCCTGGCGAAGGGCGCCCTGCTGGGCGATAGCGTTGCTCGGTTATCCCAGGTGGGTATGGATTTTCGTCCCCTCCTGGCGGCGGATAATCGGTTTTTGCAGATGAACGACCCCCACACGGGCACCCAAGCCCTGCTGGTACGCAACCAGGATGTGCCGGTGTATGTGGCACGGGGGCAGGCGCATTTGGGCATCGTCGGCTATGATGTCCTGCGGGAATCCCAGGCGGAGGTCGCCCAGTTGGTGGATTTGGGGTTTGGTCACTGCCGGATGTCCGTGGCGGTGCGCCAGGATAGCCCCTACACCTGCGCTTTGGATTTGCCCGCCTACAGCCGGGTCGCCACCAAATTCAGCCACTGCGCCCGGGAATTTTTCACCGCTTTGGACCTGCCCGTGGAACTGGTGCCCCTGGCGGGTTCCGTGGAACTGGGCCCCATTACCGGCATGGCGGAAGCGATTGTGGATTTGGTCGCCACCGGCCGCACCCTGCGGGACAACGGTTTGGTGGAGCGGGATGTCTTATTCCACAGCACCGCCCGCTTGATTGCCCATCCCCTCAGCTACCGGCTCAACCAGTACGGGTTGCAGGAATTAACTGCCCAGCTTGAGCGCATCCAGGTACATACCGCCCACAAAGCCGATTTTGAGCATATTCAGCAACGAGAGCCATAACCCCACCCGCCGCCGACTATAGACCCAACGGTTCAGGATTTCGGTCGCCACCAGCAGTACCCCCATCGCCAGAATATCAAACTGGGCGAGTGCCCCCAAACTGGTGCTGACGGCACTGGCTAAAAAGGTGCCCAGGAAAAACGCCACCAGGTACAGCGACCAGCTGGAAAAGGGTAACTTCAGCCACCCTTGCGCCGTTTGCCCCAACCGGTCGGCAATCTGATTAAGTCGGGTTTGTTGCACGACGACTCCGCCACCAGGCCAGGGACGTACTGGCAATAAAGATACTCGAATAGGCCCCGGTTAAAAAGCCCACAATCAGCGCCACCGCAAACCAGCGCAGGGTTTCCCCCCCAAACAGGACAATTGCCACCAAACTCAACACCGTGGTCAAGGTCGTATTCACCGAGCGGGTCAAAGTCTGCGCCACCGCCGTATCCACCACCTCCTGGATCGGCCAGTCCCCATGCAGTTTCAACAATTCCCGCACCCGGTCGTAGATCACCACCGTATCGTTCACCGAAAACCCCACAATCGTCAACAGAGCTACCACAAATAGGCTATCCACCTCCACCCCCGCCAGCCAACCCAGCAGGGCAAACACCCCCACCGTCACCAGCACATCATGGGCCAGAGCCACAAAAGCCAACACCGAATAGTCCACCTGAAACCGGAACGACAGATAAATCCCAATCCCCAGGAACGAGACCACCAAAGCCAACAGGCCACTGACCAAAATTTGGCGGCCAAACGTGGGGCCAATGCTGTCAATCTGGGTTTGACTCGGGTTCAATTTCCCCATCACCTGGGCTAATTTCGCCTGTACCTGTTCCCGTTCCGCCGGTGACAAAAACCGAGTCCGCAGGGACACCCCCTGCCCCCCGACAATTTGCAAACTGCTATTGGCCAGCCCCAACTCCTCCAAAGCCGCCCGCAGGGGGGGCAACGTCAACGGCTCAGGACACCCCTGGGCACAATCCCGCTCCAACTGCAACCGGGTACCGCCCACAAAATCAATGCTCGGCCGCAGGGGAAACCCCGTCTGCACCCACAGAATTCCCATCGCCACCCAGCCGACCAAAATCACCGCCAGGGAAATCCCCCACCAGAGGCGTTGGTATTGAGTCACCCGCCACGTCATGGTTGTTGCACCGGTCAGGAACTGAACCAATTTTAGAACGTTTGGGCAACCTACCTGAACTTAATTCGCCGTTCCAGCCCTCACCAAACGGGGTGGGAGCACACACTGACGTTCCTTAATTATCGTCCGGGCCTGGTGGGCTAAATCCGCCAGGGAACGGCATTCAACCGTCAACTGGGGGGTCAAACGTGCCTTGACCAAGGGATTGACCAACAGCAATTCCTGCCGTAAGTCGGTCCCCAACACCTGGAACACCGCCAACAATACCCGTTCGTACAAATACTGGGGAATCGCCAGATCACAGCAAAACGGCACCGGTTCCCCCCCCTCCCTGCCCAGGGGTTGCTGGATATGCACAACCAATGCCGCCTGCAAAGGGTCATAAATCCGCAGGGACAATTCCTGACCCCCGGTGACCCAGCCCTTCACCCGCAGGGTTTGGTGCCAAGGAAACCGGCAACGGTATTGCCATTGTAATGCGGCAATTTGCGGCGGTTCCGGGGTGGGGGTGATGTGTACTACCAGCCCATCACTCCAGGATTCCCAGGTATGGCTCGGTTGCTCCCACCGGCAACGGACTTCCCAAATGCCCACCTCCCATCGGCTCCAGGGCATGAGCAGTGCCAACCCCTGCCGGTTGAGGGACACCTCCTGCTGCCGACACCGTTGTCGCCCGCAACCCGTCGGCCAGTACCATTCCACCACAGCGGTTTGGCTTTCCCGCTCCGTCGTCCGTCCCCACAACCGATAGACCCCCGGCACCAGGGGCTTTTCTCCTTGGAGCCAGCAGTAGCTCCGGGGGGCATCCTGCCGTTGGAGCAAAAATTGCCACGCCATCAGGTGACCTGTACTTGCTTTTCCGGGCTGATCAACCGCAGGAGTTTTTGCTTAATTTGGGTGTCGTACACCTCCCATTTCAAATTGGCGTAATTGGGATTGTCATTCAACCCCGCCAAAAACCCCATGGGAATCTCAAAACCCCCCGCCTGGGACCGCCCCCCGCCAAAAAACCGCCCCTGGGGGTCATGCCCAAAAGCCTCTTTCAAAAACTCGTCCGGGTCCAGGGTCAATTTGGTCGTCCGCAGGGAACCAATCACCAACTCCCGCTCCCGGTCCTTGTCATAAACAATGCCATACACCACCGCCGTATGCACATTGTCCTCCGTGACCAAAAAATCAGCCGCCTGGGGAATCGCATCCCGGGCATCGTAGCGCAGATAGCCGACCCCCGCCAGGGAAAAATTATTTTGGATCATGCGATTTTTCAACGCCCGCTCGATCACATCCATCGCCTGTTTACTGCGATTCACCTGGAGAATGGAGCGCAAGAGTTGGGGGTCATAATAACGGCTCAGGTACGCCACCGCCAGCAAATCCTCCTCCTGAGCTTGGAGCAGACCATTGGTGTCCGAGCGGATGCCGTGGATCAAAGCGGTCGCACACTTGATGTGTTCCGCCACATTCCGGTCTAAAACCAGCAATTCCCCCTGGAGATACTGGGTCAAAATCGTCGCCGTCGCCTTGATATGCGGGCGAATATCCACAAAATCCGCCGCAATATCCCCCCCCGTATGGTGGTCAATCACCGCCAGCACCGGCAATTCCAGCTGGTGCACCCACTGGGTCAACTGGCTGGTCGCCCCCTGGTTATCCACAAACACACACCCCTGGTAACTCTGCCAATCCCGGTCCTTCAGGGTGGAAGCGGGCCAGTTTTGCACCGGCATCCCGGTCAATTTCACCAGGGCAATATTTTCCTGATGGCTAATGGTACCGGCATACACCAGGTCACAGCGAATGTCATACTGTTGGGCAATCAACAGGTACGCCCAGCCGCAGGAGAGGGCATCCGGGTCGGGGAAATCCTGCAAAATCACCAGATGCCGTTCCCCTCCATGTTTGGTCAGCAGGCGGTGCAGTTCATCCAAACGGTGGTCGTTAAACCGCCGGGTTCGTTCCCCGGTTGGGGTCGCCAAGACCATACTGCCCTGATGATTGCCGTTGAGCACCAGACCATTCGGCGCCGTGGGGCTGTCTTCCACCGCCGCTGTTACCCCAGCTTCTGGTGGAGGGTTCGATGCGAGGACGGGCGGGTTATGTGGGTCGGTCGGTTCGTTATTCATACCAGACCTAACAGAATCAAGAGGGCAATTAACATCAGATTAACATCCCCTTCTTTATAGTTTACCCTATCCCCCAACCCATGTTCCCCAATCAGGGTTTAATAGGCAAAACTCACAGACACCCCTATTCCCGCCGGGCTGAGCGTACCGCCGCCACAAAACACCCCACCCCCGCCGGGGTACTCAGGAGCAAAATCCCCCAGGTCAAGGGTGCCCCCAGTTGGGGATGCCCGTAGCTCAACTCAAACACACAGCCCACGGCGGCAATCGCCAGCACACAGGCACCCAGGAGAAACACGCCGCTCAAGGGGGTCAAAGGACTCATCATGACCGCATCCGCCGCACATCCGCCAGGGAAAACCGGTTTTTGCTCAACTCCTGCGCCAACGCTAGGGGATTTTCCACCCGGTCCACAAACATCACCCCCTGCAAATGGTCCATTTCGTGCAAAATCACCCGTGCCGTCAGCCCCGTAAACTCCCGTCGGTGCAATTTGCCCCCCTCATCCTTAAAACTCACCGTCACCTGCGCCGGCCGCTTCACCGGTAAAAATACCCCCGGAATGCTCAAACACCCCTCTTCGCCAATCTCACAAGCGTCGCTCTGGGCTTCCAGCACCGGATTGATCAAAACTAAAGGCGGCGTAGCGGGATTTTCCGGGTCAATATCCACCACCAACATCTGTTTCAAAATCCCCACCTGGGGAGCGGCTAACCCAATCCCCTGCTTGCTGTACATGGTTTTGAGCATTTGCGCCACCAAGTCCCGCAATTCCTGATTAATTTGGGTGACTCGCTTGGCCGCCTGGCGCAACACCTTGCTACCCAAAAGTTCCACCTGGAGGGGTGGCGTTTTCAACCGAGTTTTGCTCACCGCTAGGGTAGAACTGGTCATGGCACCTGATTCGCAAATCCCTTGTCCTAATGTAGCATGGGGATATTCCCAGTGGCGGGGTAATCATGGCAGAACCCAAACGCACCGTCCGGTTTCAATTTCCCGTAACCCCGGAACGGATACCTCAGTACATTAACATCACTTTGGCAAACCATATCAATGACGATGTGGTGCTGGATTTCGGCTTTCTTGACCCCTTTTGTTTGCCCCCAGCCCTGCCGACCAATGGCTCGGAACCCAGTGGGGTGCTGGTGCAACCGGTGGTGCGGGTCGCCATGAATGCCCGGGTAGCGGAACAACTCTATCAGCAATTGCACAACGTACTGTCGGAACGCCGCCGCCAACGCCTGCCTGGGGTGAAACATTACCCCCATCAACCCCCCACCGTTTAACCCCCTGGGTATGTCCCTGCTGTTGGTGGAAGATGACCGGGAATTGAGCGAACCCCTCACCGCACTCCTGGCGCAACAGGGGTATCAGGTGGAATGGGTCAATGATGGGCAAACCGCCTATACATTGGCAATGCAAAATAATTATGAATTACTGATTTTGGATTGGATGTTACCGGGTTTGGACGGGTTAACGCTTTGTCAACGGTTGCGACAGCAGGGTTTGGCGACCCCGGTCTTATTTTTAACCGCCCGGGACAGTCTCACCGACCGGGTGCAGGGGTTGGATGCGGGGGCGGATGATTATTTGGTCAAGCCCTTTGCGTTTGCGGAATTGGCGGCGCGGGTGCGGGCGTTACTGCGGCGACCTTTGGCGGGCACCACCCCGACCCGTTTGCAGGTGGGCACCCTGGTTTTGGAGCCAGAACAACGTCTTGCCTATCGGGGAGCGCGGCAAATTGTTTTATCGGAAAAAGAGACCCAACTTTTGATGCTGTTGATGCAACATCCGGGGCAAATTTTGTCCCATGCTCAGCTATTGGCGGGGCTATGGCCGGGGGAATCCCAGGCGGATCGCAATCTTTTGGCGGCGCAGGTGCGGCTGTTGCGGCGAAAATTGGAATGCCCCCCGGAACCGCCCTTGATTCAAACGTTGTATGGACGGGGCTATGGGCTGATCCCCTCCTAACAGTCCTTGGCGGGCATCCGGTAGCCATCCACCCTGGAATGGTCAGGAAAAAATTTGATATTTTATAGTCATTTTGATTTAGAATGCGACACTTTTTAGATATTTGTAATCGCTCTATTTCCTGGGTAGCTCTATCAATTCAAAGTTAGCGGTCGTAGCGCCCTTGGTTCTGGCTAATATGGGTATTCCCACGATGGGATTGATGATTGGTTGAAATCAATAGAGGTGCCCGCTCATCAAATAGGACTGCTATAGTCTGTTCACCAATTACCGGATACAAATTTAGTGCTAATGAGGTGAGAACAAGTGGGTTGACAGACCTATCCCGTAACCCCTTAAAAGGCTGTAAGGCTCGTAGGGGCATGATCCCCGTCATTGGTTCTGGGAATTTCTATTGGTTAATTGAGTCGGTTTATCATAGGGCAAATCTTGCAAAAATTTTAGGGGAACAGGTACACCCGCTCCCCCCTTTGGTTTAATTAAATTCAGAACCTTTATGGGCTGGTTCCGTTATAAATTGAGATTAAACTTAAGAACCTAATGGGCTGGTTCCTAAATAAATCACAGTTTTAATATCGCATCTCCCTCAACTTGGGTAGGGATTCCTTAATTATTTCTTTATATTGCTGACTGATGGCGAGATGTTAACTGGTGTTACGTTTTATAACGAAGCCGGGGTGGTTGGTTGGCGGGGATTAAAGCGTTCGATTTGGCGAATTTGTTCATACAGTTGCAGTTCTTGGGGGCTGAGTTCGGTGGGGACTTGGATCAGGAGTTCCACGATTTGGTCGCCTCGGGTTTGGTCTTCCCGCAGGTAGCCCCGACCGGGCAGGCGCAGGCGTTGGTGGTTTTGCACCCGGGGGGGGATGACCATTTTCACGGGACCGTCCAGGGTGGGGACTTGGACGTGGGCACCGAGGATGGCTTCGCTGGGGGTGATGGGCAGGGTGCAGTAGATGTCATCCCCTTGCAGGCGCAGGTGTTCGTCGGGGGTCACTTGGATATTTAGGTACAGGTCGCCGCCGTTGTCCCCTTGTTTTTTCAGGCGGATGCGTTGACCCGTGACCATGCCGGGGGGGAGGTTGATTTCCAGGGTGCGTTCCCCCAGGCTGAGCCGATGCCGACCCCCTTTGTAGGCTTGCTGGAGGGATAAATTCAGGCGGGCTTCGATGTCGCTGGGGGATTCCCAAGTGTCGGGGCGGGGTTCACTGCGGCGGGTGAAGCGGGTCAGGAGTTGGTCTAAAAAGTCCTGGAAGTCCAGGAAGCGGCTGTAGTCAAAGTCCGGGCTGGGGCGGGGGGGGGCTTCGCCCTGGAAGCCTTTTTGTTGCCAGTATTGCCCAAACCGGTTGTATTCCGCCCGTTTTTGGCTGTCGGAGAGGACTTGGTAGGCTTCGCCGATGATTTTGAATTGTTCTTCGGCGGTTTTGTCGCCGGGGTTGAGGTCCGGGTGGTAGCGGCGGGCGAGTTGGCGGTAGGCGCGTTTGATTTCGGCGAGGCTGGCGTTGCGGTCCACCCCCAGGATTTGGTAATAATTGCGGAAATTACGCATGGTATTACCAGTTTTCATCGTCCCATTCCCGGCGACGGGGCGGGTTGTCATCCAGGCGGCTCCAGGGGGGGGAGAACCAGGGCACTTCGTCTTCCTGCTGTTGTTGCCGGACGAGGGCGAGCAGTTCCGTCAGTTGTTCTTGCAGGCGACTGCTGAGGCGGTCCACTTTGACAAAATCGTTGGCGGCTAAACTCCGACGCAGGGCTTGGATCAGTTGTTCGATTTTCTGACGGCGTTCCCGCACAAATAGAAAACCGTAGTCCAGGGTCACCTGCCGCAGTTGCCGTTCCGCCCGTTGAATCAGGGCTTCCGCCTTTTGGTATTGCTCCACCCGCTGTTTCTGGATTTGGTCCATCGGGGCGGCCCGTTCGGCTTCCGCCAGCATTTTTTGTACCTCCGCCTGGGTCAAACTGGCCGCATCCTGCACCGTCACCGTATGTTGCCGCCCAGTCTGCCGGTCTTGCGCCGTGACCTGCAAAATGCCGTTGGCATCAATGTCAAACGCTACCTGCACCTGGGGTAGCCCCTTGGGCGCGGGGGGAATGCCGGTCAACCGGAACCGCCCCAGGGATTTATTGCCACTGGCGAGGGGACGTTCCCCCTGGAGGATGTGAATTTCCACCGCACTTTGGTTGTCCTCAGCGGTAGAAAAGGTATCCGAGCGGCGCACCGGCACCGGTGTATTGCGGGGAATCAGGGTTTTCATCATCCCCCCGGCGGTTTCCAAACCCAGGGATAGGGGGGTGACATCCAACAGCAGGACATCCCGCAGTTCCCCCGCCAGCACCGCTCCTTGAATGGCCGCCCCCACCGCCACCACCTCCTCCGGGTTCACCCCCTGGCAGGGTTCCTGATGCAGGAGTTCCCGTACCAACTGGCGCACCATCGGCATCCGGGTCGCCCCCCCCACCAACAGCACCGCATCAATGTCCTGGGGGGCCAAACCGCTGTCGCTGAGGGCTTGATCCACCGGCAGGCGCAGGCGGTCCAGCAAATCCCCACAGAGGGATTCAAACGTACTGCGGCTCAATTCCGTTTCCAAATGCTGGGGGCCCTCCTCGGTGGCGGTAATAAACGGCAAATTGACCAGGGTGCTTTTCACGCTGGAAAGTTCAATTTTGGCCTTTTCGGCGGCTTCCAATAACCGTTGAAACGCCTGCCGTTCCCGGCGCAGGTCAATGCCCGTCTCCTTTTGAAATTGCTCCGCCAGCCAATTCACCAGCCGCTGGTCAAAATCCACCCCCCCCAACTGGGTATCCCCGCTGGTCGCCCGCACCTCAAAGACCCCTTGGCTAATTTCCAGGATGGACACATCAAACGTGCCGCCCCCCAAATCAAAGACCAGGATGGTTTGTTCCTCTTTTTTATCCAACCCATAGGCCAAAGCCGCGGCGGTGGGTTCATTCAAAATCCGTTTCACCTCCAACCCCGCCAACCGCCCCGCATCCCGGGTGGCCTGCCGTTGGGCATCATTAAAATAGGCGGGTACCGTGATCACCACATCCGTCACCGGTCGCCCCAACACCTGCTCCGCATCATCCGCCAATTTCCGCAAAATCATTGCCGACAATTCCTCCGGGGCATATACCTGCTCCATGCGGGGACAAACCACCTCTACCCGGTTGCGCTCCCCCCGTCGAATCGTGTAGGGCACCCGCCGTGCCACCGCTGGCAATTCATCGTAGGTCATCCCCATCAACCGTTTCACCCCATAAAACGTATTTTTGGGGTCCAGTACCGCCTGCCTGCGTGCCAACTGCCCCACCAGCCGCTCCCCTTCCCGGGAAAATCCCACCACACTCGGCGTGGTGCGACTCCCTTCACTGTTGGGGAGTACCACGGGTTTGCCCCCTTCCATCACCGCCACTACCGAATTTGTTGTTCCCAGGTCAATTCCCACCACGCTGGTCATGGGCTACCCTATCCACCTAACAAGAAGTTCCCTGTATCCTATCTTACTGTGAACCCAACAGCAGTCCGGATTCCCCTACTCCTATCCGAACTGAGCTAGTCTAATATGATAGCAATTCAATAATTATCCCTAAATTATCCCTATGAGCGATTCATCCCCAAACTTTTGGCAAAAAGCCAAGGCGAAACTGCAGGACATCACCACCAGCCCCCCGGCGCAACAGGTGAAAAAATTAGCCCAAACTGCCGCCCAACAAATTGGGGAAACTGCCCAGGAACTCCAACAGCAGACGGAAGAATTGCTCCAAAGCGAACGGGTCAAGCATCTGCGTCAGAATGCCACCCAAACCGCCCAAAAAGTTTCCCAACAGACCAGCACGGTTTTGGGACAGGTGACAGAAACCATCAAAACCACCACCGCTGACTTGGTCGATCAGGCGAAAAAACAATTGGATGCTTCCTCTTCAAAACCTGATGCCAACGAAACAGATTTGCCCGGCTTCTGAACCACTCATCATACAATCCTCAACCAAAATGGTATCAAGGTCCTAGGCGTACTGCCCCCGTACTTGGGTTGGCAAAATTTTTGTTTGTGAATCAAGTAAGATTGCTATAGAATTGTCGTCTGAGCATCAATAATAATCAAATAAGTTTTTATGCAATCTCTCACCAATACCAAAAAATTAACCGTTGAGGAATTTCTCACCCTTCCCACTGGCGATATCACCTATGAGTTAGTAGAGGGAAAAGCGGTACCCAAGGATAAACCGATGTCACCCCAGCGTTTTCATGCCTCTTTACACAAATGCTTGCTGTGGATTTTGGATGGGTGGTGCCGAGGGAAGGGAGATGTTTATACAGAATTAGCGGTGCAACTCCAACGCCAGGGGGATGTGTGGGTGCCTGTACCGGATTTAACCTATGTTTCTTTTGAGCGTTGGCCGGAGCAATTAACCAGTGATGGACTTTGTCCAGTCGCCCCTGAATTGGTGGTTGAAATTATTTCTCCGACCCAGGGTTTTGGGGAAATGGCACAAAAAGCGGGCGATTATTTAGAGGCTGGGATTCTGCGGGTATGGATCATTGATGCGGTCGCCAAAAGTATCACCGTGTTTTACCCCGACCGCCGCCCCCGCACATTTACCAAATCCCAAAGGATGACAGATGATGTATTCCCAGACTTGGTGATCATTCCCGAAGATATATTTGCCCAGGCACGCATTCCCTAAGCCTAGCGGTATAAAATCACCCATTGATTTAATCATGAGAGGGCACTTCTATAAATTCAAAGTTAGCGGTCGTAGCGCCCTTGGTTCTGGGGAATATAGGCATTCCCACGATGGGATTGATGATTGGTTCAAATTCACATAAATAGAGATTCCCTGAAAATAGAATAGGGGTCGCAGGGGGGCACCCCCCGCCCTTGGTTTTGGGGAATATGGGTATGCCAACGATGAAATTTTTGCTTGGCTCAAATAAATAGAGATGCCCTATAAATCGTAACATTCATCAAGTAGGATAGCGATAGGGTTTAACTGGGTTCTGCTAATAACTTTTCCGTCGTTAATGTCCCATACTCTAAGGTTAGATATTGATTCACTAAATCCCGTAAATTGTAGCTATTCCAAGGCAAAAGTACCGCCCGCAGATTGCGGCTATCACTCAACACCGCTGTTTTCAAATAGAGGGCTAATTTCGGTTGATTTAAGACCAACTGACGCACTTCCAATTCATCCCGAAATGCCGCAATAACGGTACCCTGTTCTACAGCTTTCACCACATCCCGCCAGTGGGGATATTCGATGATTTGCGCCTGGGGAAACCGACGACGGGCAATGCGAGCGTGGGCTGTCTCGGTAATCACTCCCAACCGCCCCGAAAATTGCCGAATGTAGTTCACCAAGGCATCCTGATTTTGGAGTCCCTGTTGCGCCAGTTGCAAACGATTGAGTAGGAGGGCATCCCGCATCACCAGGTAGGGTTGGGAAAATAAACCCCTCGTGGCACGTCCGAGGGTAACGGTCAGTTTGGAAATCGCCACATCCGCCTGGTTGGTGTACACCAGTTCCGCTACCTGGTCAAAGGTCTGCGCCGTGCGGATAAATTCGGGTTTTACCCCCAGGGTGGCCGCTAAATTTCGGGCTAAATCCACATCCACACCCGTCAGTCGCCCTTGAGCATCCTGGGCAAAAAAGGGGGGGTTGTCCTGTCCGAGCATCGCCACCCGTAGGATACCCCGCTGTTGGATGGCTTGAATATCCGGTGCTAAGGCTAAAGCCGGGTCAATCCCCAGGATGCCCCACCCAAACACCACCACCAATAGGCAACAGAGATATTTCCACATCCAGACGCCTCGATGATTTGGGAATGAGTGGGTGTAGGGGCGCAACCCCCCGGACTGATTTTTCCAGAATTTCAGCATCTTGAGCATGGAAGTTTTTGCTGGTTCTGAATCAATATACCAAGCTGGAAAGCACCTTTATTCTATTTTTGAGAGTTTCACTTTACTAATGTTGGCATGGGACATAATTTTAACAAACCTCTCTCCCTGAAAGGATTTTGGGCGTTGATCATCATACGACATCATTATTTACTTAAAACTCTCTTTTTTATTATGGGTTATGTAGTGATCCTGCTTGATTTACATTAGCTGGCGTGCCGTAGGCATACAAAAATTTTCCAGAACCATACACCGCAGGTGCTGTTTTTACGGGGATATTCCCCCTGCGACCCCTATTCCATCTGCATTTTGCTATTCTCATTTACCATTACTGTATATCCTCGGCGGGGACATTTTTAATCTCGTACCAGTATTCTCAACGTTATTTCTGCACCACTTCACTTTTGGCTTTTTCACTGCGATCTTCTGGCATCATAGGAAGGGGGCTACCCTGGGAAACTGTGCAGTTACAGCAGGTCATTATCACCTACAAGGCCAACGACCCGGAGAGTAAACGCTGGGCGACTCGCTGTGAGCAGGAATTGACCGCTCGGGGGGTGCGGGTGTTGGTGGGGCCGAGTGGACCGAAGGACAACCCCTACCCGGTGTTTTTGGCTTCGGCGCATCAGGGGATTGATTTGGCGATGGTGCTGGGGGGGGATGGGACGGCCTTGGGGGCGGCACGGCATCTGGCCGGGGAGGGGATTCCCCTGTTGGCGGTGAACATCGGCGGGCGGTTGGGGTTTCTCACGGAACCGGCGGAGGTACTCTACGACACCCAGACCGTCTGGGAGCGGTTGGCGCAGGATCGCTATGCGGTGCAAAAACGGATGATGGTGCAGGCGCAACTGTTTCAGGGCAATCAACGACCAGGGGAACCCACCAGCGAGGTGTTTTGGGCGTTGAATGAAATGGCGGTGAAACCGGCGAGTGTGGAACGGCTCCCCACCTGCGTTCTGGAAATTGAAATTGACGGGGAACTCATTGACCAGTACCAGGGGGATGGGTTGATCGTGGCCACCCCTACGGGTTCCACCTCCTATACCCTCTCGGCGGGCGGGGCAATTATGCACCCAGGGATGGAGGCCCTTTCCGTCGTGCCCATCTGTCCCTTGAGTTTATCCAGCCGCCCCTTGATTTTGCCCCCGGCGTTTGTGGTCAGCATTTGGCCCTTGCAGGACCGGGAGTTGAGTACCAAACTGTGGATGGATGGGGTACTGGCCACCAGCATTTGGCCGGGACAACGGGTGGACGTGCGGCGGGCCCAGAAGGATGCCCAATTTATCATCCTGCGGGAAAATTACTCCTACTACCGCACCCTCCGGGAAAAGTTGCAGTGGGCGGGGGCATTGGTGCCCTATCCCAATAACCACCGGGTCTGGTCCTAAATTTATGCGGCGATGGCTCTGGGTGGTGGTCGTTTTGGCAGGCTGTGGTTATGCGGTGGATTCCCCGGAACAGGCGGTGCGGGAATTTTTACGCTACGGCCCAGGCAGTCCCACCCCCAGTTATACCCAAATCCAATCCCGCCTATGTAACCGGGTCGTGGACGGGGTACCGCTCCCCCAACGGATACTGCGTTTGTACGACACCCTCGATGACCTGGAATTAACCGTGGATTACGCGGGCGTGGATTTGACCACCCAGATCAGCGGCAATCGGGCGACCGTGCGGGTAACGGGTTCCGTAAAACGTACGGAAAAAGGGGTGGTGACGACCCAGCAATTGACCGGAGAAGACCAGGTTTTGACCCTGATACGCACCGGGGGACGGTGGCAAATTTGTCCTCCCTGAACGACCCCTTGGGGCAAACTATGGTACGGTTGCTTATTACCAAATCATTGCCCAGAACGGAAACCCCTATGACCAGCCTTACCCCCAGTCCCAGCTTCAGTCTGACCGTGCGCCTGGAAATTCCCAACCGGGCGGGGCAGTTGGCCACCATTTTGCAGGCGATTGGGGAGGTCGGCGGCAACCTCGGCCCGATTAACCTGGTGGACCAGACCCGGCACATGGCGGTGCGGGAAATTACCATTGAGGCCACCAGCCCGGAACACGAAGAACGGATCATTCAAACCCTCAAGGGGTTGCCCCAGGTGCGGGTGCTGAGCGTGGACGACCGTACCTTCAAGCTCCACCAGGGGGGCAAAATCCATCTGCAAAGCAAAATTCCGCTGAAAAATCGGGCGGATTTGGCGATGGCCTACACCCCCGGCGTGGGACGGGTATGCAGTGAAATTGCCCAAAATCCCGACCAGGTGTACCGCTTGACGATCAAACAAAACTGTGTGGCGATTGTCACCGATGGCAGTGCGGTATTGGGGCTGGGGAATCTGGGGGCGGCCGCCGCTTTGCCGGTGATGGAAGGGAAAGCCATGCTGTTTAAGGAATTTGCGGGCATTGATGCCTTTCCGATTTGCCTGGCCACCCAGGATACGGATGCGATTGTCAATACGGTGAAATACCTGGCACCCGTATTTGGCGGGGTGAATTTAGAAGATATTAGTGCGCCCCGCTGTTTTGAAATCGAACAGCGACTGCAACAGGAATTGGATATTCCGGTCTTTCACGATGACCAACATGGCACGGCGGTGGTCACCCTGGCGGCTTTGCTGAATGCCCTGCGCTGGGTCGGCAAATCCCTGGAACGGGTGCGGGTGGTGATCAATGGCGCCGGAGCCGCCGGTTTAGCAGTGGCCAGCCTCTTGCAACGGGCGGGTGCCCAGGGGTTAATTCTGTGCGATTCGCAAGGCATTGTCAGTACCAGCCGTTCCGACCTCCACCCCACCAAAGCCAGCTTTGCCGTTGAGCAAACCGGTACCTTGGCCGATGCCCTCGTGGATGCGGATGTGTTTCTGGGCTTGAGTGTCCCCGGTGCCGTCACCCCGGAAATGGTGATGCGGATGGCCCCCGACCCCGTCGTATTTGCCATGGCCAACCCGGTGCCGGAAATCCAACCGGAATTGGTGGAAGACAAAGTGGCCGTCATGGCGACCGGACGCAGTGACTACCCCAATCAGATTAACAATGTGCTGGCCTTTCCCGGCATTTTCCGGGGGGCATTAGACAGCCGGGTACGCCATCTCACCCCTGACTTGTATCTGGCCGCCGCCCGTGCCATCGCCAGTTTGGTCGCCCCCCAAGAATTACAACGGGAGTACATTATCCCTTCCGTATTTGATTCACGGGTGGTGCAGGCCGTTGCCCAGGCCGTGAGCCAGTGCGCCCGGGAATGCGGGTTGACCCAGGGCTAGGGACTTGTAATTTCCCGCATCAGGGGCATATAATAAAAGACCGTGACTTTCTAATATCATGGCAAAAACCAAACTCAAAACCCGTAAAGCGGCGGCTAAACGGTTCCAGGTGACGGGAAGCGGCAAAATCCTGCGGCGCAAAGCGATGCGTAACCACCTTTTGCAAAAAAAATCCAGCATCCGCAAGCAACGGCTGGCCCACAAGGTGGAAGTGAACGAGCGGGATTTGGAAAATATCCGGTTAATGCTGGCGAGTTAGTTTTTTAGGTTTCTAGCGAGGGAACACCATGCGAGTCAAACGGGGTAATGTCGCCCGCCAACGGCGCAAGAAAATCTTAAAACTGGCGAAGGGGTTTCGGGGAGCGGCATCTCTGCTGTTTCGCACCGCCAACCAACGGGTGATGAAAGCCCTGCGGAACGCCTACCGGCACCGACGGGAGAAAAAACGGGATTTTCGCCAACTATGGATCGCCCGGATCAACGCCGCCGCCCGCACAGAAGGTCTATCCTACAGCCAACTGATCGGGCAACTGGCCAAGGCGAAGATCACCCTCAACCGTAAAATGTTGGCGCAGATGAGTATTTTTGACCCGGACACCTTTGCCCAAATTGCCCAAGTGGCGAAAACCAACCCCAGCTAATTGGGGTTCTCCAGTCTCGCCGTCAGGATACCTAGCCATCTCGCCTGAGTATGGTGAGGCTATGCCATCGTCAGGACGGTGCTTCCAGGGGCGCAACCCGCTGGTGAAAAACCAGTTCACCCACCCAATCAGGTTACCAAAGTACCGGTTTTCAGCCGCCCCAAGCGGAAATTCCTAGAGGAGTTTTACCTTTTGCAGGAGAATTTTGCTCCCCACAGCGAAAGTAACCAGACCGCCCAGCAGGGCAAAATAGGTGAGAACGCTTGCCATAACTGCCCGTATTTTTGCAACAAGATTTACTATAGCAAAGCCTGAGCCGCTTGTCCTCAGGTTTGCCCGTCCGGGGTATCCCGCTGTGGTCAAGTCTTATATTTTTATTAAAAATTACCATTATCCCCGCCAATCGCCCCGTTCTGGTAACCTGCGGCACTGGATTTTTGCTAAAACCAGGGTAGCCTGATGTCATTGGTTAATTTCTGCGCCCATGAGCCTAGACCAGGTAGAACTCAGCGAGGTGCCCTCAGCCTCCCCCAACGGAACGCAGGATTTAGTCCGGCTGTATTTGCAAGAGATTGGCCGGGTGGAACTCCTGAGTCGGGAGGAGGAAGTCGCCGAAGCCCAGCGGGTACAGCGATACGTGCAATTGCTGGAATTTGCCCAGGGGGTGGCCCAGGGCAGGCATACGGCTACCCCGGCGCAACAGGTGCTTATGCAGAGGTATTGGCAACTCAGGCAACTGCGGGATCACCTCACTGCCCAGTATGGCCATCGCCCCACCCCGCAACAATGGGCACAGGCGGCGGGCATCCCAGCGGCGCATCTTAAACAAACCCTGACCCAGGCACGCAGTTTGTGGGCAGACTTGGCGGGTTTGACCCCGGAAGCCTTGGGACAAATTGAACAGGAGGGGTTACGGGCGAAAAATCACATGATTGAGGCGAATTTGCGCCTGGTGGTCTCGGTGGCGAAAAAATACCAAAACCGGGGTTTGGAACTGTTGGATTTAATCCAGGAGGGCACCCTGGGGCTAGAACGGGCGGTGGATAAGTTTGACCCCACCAAGGGCTATCGTTTCAGCACCTACGCCTACTGGTGGATACGCCAGGGGATTACCCGTGCCATTGCTACCCAGTCCCGCACCATCCGTCTGCCGGTACACGTGATTGAAAAGTTAAATAAATTAAAAAAAGCCCAACGGCAGGCCGCCCAAGTCCAGGGACACACCCCCAGCCTGCGGGAAATTGCCCAAGAGATGAACATGACCCCGGAACAGGTGCGGGAATTGCTGGCCTGTATTCCCCGGGCGGTCTCCCTGGAAACCCGGGTGGGACGGGAGCGGGATACGGAACTGGGGGAATTGCTGGAAGCCGCCGAGGTATCCCCAGAAGACCAGTTGGTCAGCGAATCCCTGCACCAGGACTTACTGGAATTGATGAATGACTTAACCCTGCGGGAACGGGATGTGATCACGATGCGCTACGGTCTGGGGGACGGTCATGTGTATTCCCTGGCGGAAATTGGCCGTGCCTTGAATTTATCCCGGGAGCGGGTGCGGCAAATTGAATCCAAAGCCATGCAAAAGTTACGGCAACCCAAACGGCGCAATCGGATGCGGGGGTACCTAGACTCCCTCAACTGAGTTAACCCCAGCCGGTAGGGCTATGGCAATCCGAAATGAAATGTGAGAATATCGGCCGCAGGGCACCGCCCCACACTTGGTTCTAAGAAATTTCTGTTGGTCAATTGCATGGGATGACTCTATTGAGAAAGCCAGGGGGTCGCAGGGCACCGCCCCGCACTTGGTTTTAAGAAATTTCTGTTGGTCAATTGCATGGGATGGCTCTATTGAGAAAGC
>Ga0209018_1000683_pt1 | contig 30370 bp, 26 predicted proteins | sample YNPBryBLVA2012_FD_185814 | JGI IMG/M metagenome (GOLD analysis project Ga0209018, IMG submission 185814) | Anoxygenic and chlorotrophic microbial mat microbial communities from Yellowstone National Park, USA - YNP Bryant BLVA 2012 (SPAdes)... ...
CCCCGACGGGGGGGGAGGCGGGGAAGTCAGGGGAGCCTTGGGCGCCTGGGGCCCCGGCCCGGGCCGCTCCGGCACCGGGGTTGCTTGCGGCTTGGGGGCGGGCGGCGGGGCAGGCTCTTTCCCCTTGGTGGGAACTTGCGGCGCGGCGGGCCTTGCCAGCATCATGCGCTGCACCGCTGCGGGATCTATTGGCTTCAGCTGTAGCGTGGCACCCGCCACCTCCCGCCGGTAGCGCAAAAGCTGCGCCTGGGTCTGCAGCTTGGAATCCAGTAGCAGCGGATTTCTGGCCGGGTCCGCCAGCTGCGGGTTGTGCTTGTACGCCTTGGCGTACGCTTGCACCGCGGCGTGCCGCCTTCCCGACCGCTCCAACGCCAAGGCCAGCATGAACTGGGCCTCGGCGTACCCGGGGCGAGCCTTCACCACCTTGCGGTACTGCCGCACCGCCGCCCGGTCCTTGCCCAGCCGCTGCAGCACCAGCCCCAGCCGGAAGCGGGCCTCCACGTTTTTGGGATCCAGGCGCAGCGCCTTCCTCAGGTAGCGCTCCCCGTCCTGGGGGAACCCCTTTTCCACCAAGAGCACCGCGAGCTCCGCCAGGTCCGTGGCCGTGGCTTTCCCTTGCTTTTCCAGCTCCAGGTAACCGAGGATGGCTTTGTCCCGGGGGACGTTGGGGTCCAGGAACCGCTCGAACACCGCCCCAAAGGCCACCCCAGCCCAGACGAACGCCACAGCGACCAGCAGCTTCCTCATGCACCCTCCTTCTTTCGCGCCCTGGCGCGCAACGATACCTTGCCGCCCTCCTTCACCACCACGAACCCCTGTACCTCCAACCCTTGCTGCTCCAGCTTGCGCTTCTGCGCCTCCAGCGCCCGGCGGAAGCTTTGCAGATCCACCTGGGCAGGCCTGCCCGCCTGCTCCAGGGAGGCCAGGTACTCCCGGTGCAGCCGGGCCACCTCGTCCTCTCGCTTTACGGATGCCGCCCGCGCCGCGTCGGCTTGGCGCATCGCCTCGGTGCGGGCGCGCAGCTGCCGCTCCCAGAGCTGGTTGTACGTGGAAAAGCGGTGCAGCAGGGTTTCCAGGCGAAAGCGCACCGCGGTGGGAAGCCCCTCGGTGCGGGATATGAGCTTGAGCTGCCGCTCCAGCGCCGCCCGCTCCCGTTCCGGGGGAACCGGCACCTCCCGGTCCCGGGCGAAAAACCGCTCCCACTTCCGGGCCAGCTCCTCCAGCGCCCGCTCCAACGCCTCCAACGGCAGCTCAGCCACGGCACAAGCTTACACCGCGCCAAGCAATCCGCCTTGCGCCGCCTCGCCCCGCGAGGGAGCGCCCCGTCCGAGCCGCGAAGCCAAGGCCTACAATAGCCCCGTGGAAACAAGGCTGCCTGCGGTGCACAAGCTCCTGGAGGCCCCGGCCCTGGCGGCGTTTGTCGCCCAGCTGGGCCGCACCACCGTGCGTGACGCGGTCCGCGAGGTCCTGGCCGCCTACCGCGCCAAGGGTGGGCCGACCCCCAGCGAGCAAGTAATCCTCGAGGCCACCGTGGCTCGCCTTTCGCCCCTGGCCCGCCCCAGCTACCCGCAGGTGATCAACGCCACCGGGGTGCTCATCCACACCAACCTGGGGCGCGCCCCCCGCCTGGGGGCCGATGTGGCGGGCTACCTGGTCCTGGAGTTCGACCTCGCCGAGGGGGTGCGGGGGGAGCGCCTGGCGCCGGTGCGGGCAAAACTCACCCGCTACTTCGGCTGCGAAGACGCCCTGGTGGTCACCAACAACGCCGCCGCGCTGCTGCTTCTTCTGGCTGCCCACGCCCGGGGGAGAGAGGTGATCGTCTCCCGGGGGGAGCTCATCGAGATCGGCGGCTCCTTCCGCTTGCCGGAGATCATGGCCGAAGCCGGGGCGCGGTTGGTGGAGGTAGGCTGCACCAACCGCACGCACCTCGCGGACTTTCGGCGTGCCGCAAGCGAGGCCACGGCGGCGATCCTCCAGGTGCACCGCTCCAACTTCGCCATGACCGGCTTCGTGGCCACTCCCGAGCCAGGCGCGTTGGCGCAGCTGGCCCGGGAGCTGGGGGTGGCGTTCTGGGTGGACCAAGGCTCGGGGTGCCACTTGGACCTGCGGCAGTACGGGCTGCGGCGGGAGACCACGGTCCAGGAGCTGCTGGCAGCTGGCGCCCACGTGGTGCTGTTTTCCGGGGACAAGCTCCTGGCGGGTCCCCAGGCCGGGGTGCTGGTGGGGCGCAAGGAAGCCCTGGCCCCGCTGCGCCGCCACCCGCTGCGCCGTGCTCTGCGCCCGGACAAGAGCGTGCTGGTCTCCCTCGCCGCCACCTTGGACGCCTACCTCGCCGGCCAGCCGCAGCGCGTGCCGCTCTATCGCTTGCTCGCGGAACCGGTCACCAAGCTGGAAAGCCGCGCCGCAAGCTTGGCCGAAAAGCTCCGCGAAGCCGGGCTTCCCGCCCAGGTGGTGACTACCCAAGCGGTGCTGGGGGGCGGCACCACCCCCGACCAGACCATCCCCTCCGCCGCCGTGGCGCTCCCGGACGACCCCACCTTGGCCCGGCAGCTGCGCTTGGGAGAGCCTCCCGTGGTACCCCGCCAGGAGCGAGGCCAGCTCTTGTTGGACCTCCGGGCGGTGTTTCCCGAGCAGGACCCCGCGCTCCTCGCCGCCACCCTCCGCGCTTGGGAGGGCTAGTCCAAAAGGCGCACGAGCTCTTCGGCTTCGTCCCCCGCCACGTCCATGGCGAGCTTGCGCACCGGCTCCTCCTCCCAGCCGCAGCGCAACGCTTCCCGGGGCAGGGGGAGCTCCGCCGCCCCCACCCGCTGCCCGGGGAAGAGGATCGCCACCCGCTCCAGGATATTGGCCAGCTCCCGCACGTTCCCCGGCCAGGGCGGCAGCACCAGCGCCCCCAACGCCGCCGGCCGCAGCAACGGCAACGGCAAGCTGTTGCGCGCCGCCGCCCGGGAGAGCAAGTGCAGCGCCAGGGCCGGGATATCCTCCCGGCGCTGGCGCAGCGGAGGAAGCGTGATGGGGAAAACGTTGAGGCGGTGGTAGAGATCCGCCCGGAAGCTGCCCTTCACCACTTCGGCGGCAAGCTGCCGGTTGGTGGCCGCTACCAAGCGCACGTCCACCTTGATCTCCCCGGTGCCCCCCAACCGGGCGATGCGCCGCTCCTCCAAAGCCCGGAGCAGCTTCACCTGGACCCCAGGGCCAATCTCCCCGATCTCGTCCAAGAACAGCGTGCCGCCGTGGGCCTGCTCGAAACGCCCCAGGTGACGGCTGGTGGCCCCGGTGAACGCCCCCCGCTCGTAGCCGAAAAGCTCGGCTTCCAGCAGCGTTTCCGGCACCGCGGCGCAGGCGAAAGCCACGAACGGGCCGGCACGCCTCGGGGAATAAGCGTGGCAGGCCCTGGCGAAGAGCTCCTTTCCGGTCCCCGACTCCCCCAAAAGCAGCACCGAGGCCTCGGTGGGGGCTACCCGCCGCAGCGCTTCCAAGCAAGCCAAAAACGCTGGGCTCGACCCCACCAGCGGGGGCACGTCCGGGTGGGGCTCGGCGGCGAGCAGCGCCCCCCGGGGCGCGGTGGCCGCCCGCAACGCCACCAGCAGCCGTGGCAGCTCCAGGGGCTTGGGGAAGTAGTCCCGGGCCCCCAGCTTGAGGGCCTGCACCGCGGTTTCCACCGTGGCGAAGGCGGTGATGAGGAACACCGGCAGCTGCGGATCCCGGGTCCTGGCTGCCTCCAGCACCGCCAGGCCGTCCTGCCCGGGGAGCTTCAAATCGGTGATCACCGCCAAAAGCGGCGGGCCTTCCTGGATCCGGGCGACCGCCTCGTCCCCCCTGGTGCAAACTTCCACCGCGTACCCTTCCCGGGTCAAGGTTTCCGCCAGCATCGCCGCCAGCTGCTCCCGGTCCTCCACCAACAGCACCGGCCCGGTCATGCCTGCCGCTCCCGGGGCAGCCGGCAAACGAAAACCGTGGGCCCCGCGCCTGCCGCCAGCTCCACCTCGCCCCCGCAGGCCCGGGCGAGGCGGCGGGCCAGGGCGAGGCCGATCCCCCCTCCGGGCTTGGCCGAAACGAACGGCTGGAACAGCTGGCCCACAAGCTCCGGGCTCACCCCGGGGCCGTTGTCCGCCACCTGCACCAGCACTTGCCGCGCCTGCTGTTCCACGGTGACCTTGACCCACCCCCCCGGCTTCCTGGCCGCTTCGCAGGCGTTGCGCAAGAGGTTCTCCAGCACCACCCGCACCGCTGTGGGGTCCGCCCAGGCCACCCCTTCCCCTTCCACCTCCACCGCCACCTCCGGGTACTGGGCAGCAAGGCGCGCCGCCAGCTCCCGGAGCACCTTTCCCAGCGCCACCGGGGCGGGGGACAGATTCTCGGGACGCACGAACGCCAGGAAGCGCTCGAGGAAATCCCTCTGGGAGCGCAGCTCCCCGGCGAGGATCTCCAGGTAGCGGGAAAGCTCCTGGGGGTTTTCCCTGGCCAGGCGCACGTACCCGTCCATCACCGCCAGGTGGTTGCGGAGCTCGTGGGCAAGCCCCGCCGAAAGCTCCGCCAGCTCCTGGGCCCGGGAGGAAAGCTCCCGCTCCTGCTGCTCCACTCGCTGCACCGCTTGGCGGAAGGTGCTCACCAGGAAGCGGTCCTCCGGCGCCTCCCCGGCTTTTCCGGCGAAGCTGCGGGCCTCTTCCAAGAGCTCGCCGTAAGGGGCGAGCACCTGGCCCACCAGGTACCAGGCCAGCGCCCCCCCCGAGAGGCTCAGGAGCAGGGAAAGCCCCACGGTCACCTCCAGCCAGGGGGAGGTGGTGGGCGGGGGTTGGGGGGCGAAGAGCTGCAGCAGCTTGCCGTCCCGCAGGGGCCAGAACACCACCCGCAGCCGCTCGCCGTTCCACACGCCGAAAGCCGCCGCCGGCCGCCCCGCCGCCTCCCAGGCCTTTTGGGAGGGGAACGGCCAGTAGGGCTCGCTGGGCACGCTCCCCACCCGCAGCTGCGGCGTGTCCCCGGCATATACCGCAAGGCGCACCACGCCAGGCTGGGCTACCGCGCCTTCCCCTTGGAGCGCCGCCGCCACCGCAGCAGCCGAGGCCAGGAGCGGGTCCGGCTCCTCCCGCCCCACCCCCAGGGCGAACACCAGCCCCAAAAGCGGCAACAGCGTCCCGAGGATCAGCAGGAGGATCACCACGCCGAAAAGCCAGCGCACCTCGGCGAAGCGACGCACCGGGAGGTTGCTCATACCCCGCCCCAGCTCCAAAGCGCCAGAAGCTTTTGGCCGAAGAACAGTACCACCAGCGCCGCGGCGCAGAGAAACGTGCCGAAGGGGAGCTCGGTTTCCCGGGAGCCTCGCCCCGCAAGGATAAGCCCCACGCCCACCAGTGCTCCGGCCACCGCCGCCAGGGCCAAGGTCACGAGCATGCCTTGCCAGCCGAAAAACGCCCCCAGCATCCCCAACAGCTTCACGTCCCCGAGCCCCATCCCTTCCACCCCCCGGAGCAGGCGGTAAGCCCAAATGATCCCCAGGGGGATCGCTACCCCCAGCGCGGTTCCCAGCAAGGCGGAGCCCAAAGGGGTGGGCCCCCCGGCCAGGGCTAGGAGCAGCCCCACCACGGTACCGGGCAAGGTGAGCAGGTCCGGCAGCAGCATGTGCTCCCAGTCTATCCAGGCCAGGGCGAGGCAGAGGCAGCCCAAAAGGGCGGCGTGGAACGCCGCCAGGCCCAAGGGAAAGCGCAGCGCTACCGCCAGGAAGAGCCCCGCGGTGGCCAGCTCCACCAGCAGGTAGCGGAGGGGGATGGGGGCGCGGCAAGCGCGACAGCGCCCTGCCAGCAGCAGGTACGAAAGCACCGGGACGTTGTCGTACCAGCGGATGGGGGTGCCGCAGGCGGGGCAGTGGGAGGCGGGAAAGACCACCGATTCCCCCCGGGGCAGGCGATGGATCACCACGTTCAGGAAGCTGCCCACCACCAAACCGCAAAGCCCAGCGAGGACCGGCAGCAAGAACGGTGGAAGCGGGCTCATGGGCAAGCCTCCCGCCAGAGTCTGAGGTACAGCGCCGCTTGCTCGTCCACCATGCGCTCCAGGGAAAACTCCCCGAGCCCTTCCCTCCCCGCTTGCCCCATGGCCCTGGCTTGCTCCGGGTGTTCCAAAAGCCAAGCCACCTTGCTGGCCATCCCCGCCACATCCCCCTCGGGCACCAAGAAGCCGTTCACCCCCTCTTGCACCACCTCCACCACCCCGTCCACCGCCATGGCCACCACGGGTTTCCCACAGGCCCGGGCCTCCACCAGCACCCGGGGCAGCCCCTCGAAGCGGGAGGTGAGGGTCACCACGTCCGCCGCAGCAAAAAGCGCCGCCACGTCCCGCCGCCACCCCAAAAGCTGCAGCTGTCCGGAAACCCCGTACGCCGCCGCGAGGCGCTCCACCGAGCTCCGCAGCTCCCCGTCCCCCACCAGCAAAAAGCGCGCCCGGGGAAAACGAGGGGCCAGCAGCGCGGCCATGGTGACGAAACGCTCCGGGGCCTTTTGCGGCTTGAAGCAGGACACCTGGAGCACCACCGGGTCTTCCGGGGCGATCCCCAAGCGGGAGCGCACCGCCTGGCCGTCGGCAGCCCCGGCAAACGCCGCCAAATCGATCCCCGAGCGGATCACCTGCACCTTTTCCCGGGGGAAAAGCCCCAGGCGCACCCCTTGCTCCAGGTTCTCCCGGGAAACCGCGATGAACGCCGTGGTGCCCCGGGCCACCAAGCGTTCCGCGGCGAGGAACGCGGTGCGCACCGGGAGGATCTGGTGGGGACCGAAACCGAACCCGTGCACCGAGTGGATCACGATTGGCACGTTCTCGGCAAACGCCGCGAGCCTCCCCAGCACCCCCGCCTTGGAGGAGTGGGTGTGCACCAGCTGCGGGCGAAAAGCGCGGATCACCCGGCGCAACGCCGCGAAGGCGCGTAGATCCCGCAGCGGCCGCACCTCCCGCACCAGCTCCGGCACCGGGAAAAACGCCACGTCCGCAAGGCGCTGGCCTTCCTCGAAAAGCTCCCCTCCCACCCCGCACGCCAAGCCCAGAGTAAAACGCTCCCGGGGCAAGAGCCGCACGGTGTCCAGGGTGTTGCGCTGCGCCCCCCCCAGCTCCAGCATGGTGATCACGTGGAGCACCCGCAGCGTCATGGGGCAAGCACCTTCCGGGCCACCGCGGCGCCGTCCCAGAGGGCATCCTCCATGGTGGAGTACTTCCACTCCGCCCAGCGGCCACACAGCAGCACGCCGTGCCGGCGGTAAAACTCCCGCAGCGCTGCCACCACCTCCGGGCGATGCCGATCGAACACCACGTAAGCCGGGTCCACCACCTCCAGGTGCGTGAAAAGCACCTCTTGCCGCGAGCGCAAAAGCCCCGTTGCTTCCAGGGCGGCCAGGGAACCCTCCTCCCACCCCTGGGGGGGAGCCTGCCCCGAGGGGGCGCTCACCTCCAGGGAAACCGTGTGGCACCCTGGGGGGGCCACCTTGCCGTGGTTGGAGGGGAACCCCACCCGGTAGAACGGCAGGTGCGGCTCGGGGCAGTAGAGCCAGTGCTCCCGGCGGGGGGCCTCCCCCCGCACCGCCAGGTTCAGGTTCCAGACACCCACAGCGGAAAGCAAACCCGAAAGCTGCCGAAGCGCCTCGGGAAGCTCCGGGGTCATCTTCACCAGCTGCGGCAGGGGACAGGTGGCCACCAGCCGATCGTAGGGCACCTCCCCCCCGTCCTCCAGGCGCACCAGCTTTCCCGCAAGGTCCAGCTGCACCACCGGCGTGGCGAGCGACACCTTCCCCGCCACCTTCCGGGCCAGGGCTTGGGCCAGCACCCCAATCCCCCCCTCCCGGGGGTAGAGGAAGCGGGCGTTGTACCCCACCGCGCGGCCTTGGGGGAAAAGCCCCAGGGCACCATCCACCACGTCCTCCAACGCGGGCTTCGGCACGTAGCGCCCCACCCACTCGGTGGTGAGCTGAAAGGGGTCGGTGCAAAAGAGCTTGCGGTTGTAGGGGAAGAAGAAGTGCCGGGCGAACCCCTCGCCGAAGCGGGCGAGCACCCACTCCCCGAAGCTCGCCGCCTCCTCCCCCCCTCGGGCCCAGGCGCGCACGAACCCCAAAAGGCAGTCCCGGCGGATGTCCTTGGGGAGGCGGGCAGTGTGGATCTGGATCGGGTACGGGGTCACCCGCCCCCGAAGGAGGATCCCGGCCCGGCGGCGGTGGGTGCGGAACGCCTTCCCGAGCCCCAGCTGGCGCAAGAGCTGCCGGCTTTCCGCAAGGCGCAGGTGCAGCAGGTGCCCGGTGAGGTCGAAGGCGAAGCCGTCCCGGAGCACCGTGCGGCACGCGCCCCCCACCTGCTTTTGCTTTTCCAGCACCAGCACCTCCGCCCCGGCTTCCGCCAAGTGCCAGGCGGCGGAAAGCCCCGACAGGCCCGCGCCGATCACCACTACCCTCACGCCGCCACCCCCACCAAGGACAAGCGCAAAAGCCACAGCGCCCAGGCCAGGGAAAGCGCCAGGAGGGCCAAAAGCGGCAGCCAGAACGCCGGGGAAAGGGCCAGCGCCACCCCCACCGCGGTGAACGCCGCTTGCCAAAGCCACAGCCGCCGCACCACAGCTCGCCCGTCTCCCCGGCGCAAGCTACGCCAGCGCAGCGCCACGTGGTCCGGGCTGCCCTGCCAGAAAGGGATCCCCCTGCGGGTCCGCAGCACCACCAGGAAAGCCACCTCGGAAAGCGGCAGCGCGAAAAAGGCCAGCGGCGCCAGGAACCCCGCCGGGGAAACCTCGCTCCAGCGCACCGCCAGCGCCAGGGCCCCCAGGGTGAGCCCCAGGGAGAGGCTCCCCGCGTCCCCCAGGTAAATGCGGGCCGGGGGCAGGTTCGCCGGGAGGAACCCCAGCACCGCCCCGGCCAGCGCCGCCGCGGGCAGCGCCAGGTCCTCCTGCCCGGAAAACACCCCCACCAGCGCCATGCCGGAGGCGGCGAGCACCGCCAGCCCCGGGGCGAGCCCGTCCATCACGTCCACCAGGTTCCAAGCGTTGGCCAGGAGCAAAAGCCACAGCGCCGCCAAAAACCAGTGGAGGGCGAACGGCAGCTCCACCAGCTCCACGATCACCCCCGCCCGGAGCAGCGCGAACACCGCCACCCCCAGCCCCAGGACCTTCGGCAACGGGGAAAGCACCCCGAAGTCGTCCACCAGCCCCACCAAAAGCGCCAAGGTGCCGGCCAGGAGCATGGCCAGCACCTGCCGATCGAAAGCCGTGAGCAGGCCCAGGGCCAACAGGTACGCGAGGAAAACCGCAAGCCCTCCGAGGTACGGCACCGGCTCCCGCTGGGTCTTGAGCTTGCCATCGGGGCGGTCCACGATCCCCAAGCGCAGTGCCGCGGCCCTGGCCTGGGGGGTGAGGTAGAGGGAAAGCAGCGTGGCCACCAAGAAAGCCGCGGGGACGTACCAGGGGCTCATGGGACAAGCTCTCCCAGGGGCCGGCGCCGCAGCAGCCGCCGCTGGCGCAACGCCAGGGCAAGCCTGCCCGGGGCCTCGCGCAAAAAGCGCAGGGCCTGCGGCTTGCGCAACGCCAACGCCAACACCATTGCCGCATCCCAGACTAGCAGGGCAGGAAGCCGCCACCAAGCGTCCCGGGGGTGGAGGTTGCGGGCCAGCGTGGCCCAGCGGTTGAGGAGGATCCGCGCCGCCACCTCCGGCGGGCGGCGGAACATGAGCCGCCCCCGCCCCGGGGCGGCGGTGGCCCCGCGGCGGTGCAGCGCCACCGCCCGGGGCTCGTAGCGCACCGAAAACCCCGCGTTGCACACCCGCCACCCCAGGTCCAGGTCCTCCCAGAAGGCGAAAAACTCCTCCGGGAAAACCTCCCCCTCCAACCGCACCCGCTCCAGGGCCTCCCGCCGGTACACCATCCCGGCCCCGCAAGCAGCGAGCACGTGGGCTGCCTCGGTGAACGCCCCTGCCGCCGGATCCCCGTACCCCCGGTCCCGCACCATGAGCACCCAGGGGGTGAGCACCTGGCCGCAGGAGTCCAGCACCGCCCGGTCCGGGCGCAGCAGGCGGGGGGCGATCCCCCCCACCCGAGGGTCTTCCCGCAGCACCGCAAGACACACCTGGAAAAAATCCGCCTCCGGGAAGCAGTCGGGGTTGAAGAACCCCACCGCCTCCGCCTCCTGGGGGCAGGCCCGCAGCCCGGCGTTGGCGCCGCCGGCGTAGCCGCAGTTTTCCGGCAGACGCACCACCACCACCCCCGGCGGCGGGTGGTCCAGGAAGCGGCGGGAGCTATCGGTGGAGGCGTTGTCCACCAGCACCACCTGCACCGCCACCGACTGGCGCGCCAGCGCGGCCAGACAAACCCCCAGGTCCGCGCCGCCGTTGTGGTTGATGACCACCGCCGCCGCGCTCACGCCACCTCCCGGAAAAGCGCCAGGTGCTGGGCCGCGGCCTGCTCCCAGCTGAACTCCCGGGCGAGCTGCAACCCCGCTTGCCGCAGCTTTGTAGCAAGCGCCGTATCCTCCAGTACCCGCTGCACCGCTGCAGCCAGCGCTTCCGCTTGCCCGGTGGCGAACAGCTGCACCGCGCTGGCGAACACCTCCCGGTGCACCGGGATGTCCGAAGCCACCACCAACCCGCCGCAAGCGAGCGCTTCCAGCACCGGCAGGTCGAACCCTTCCCCCCGGGAGGGGGCCACTACCACCGCAGCGGAAGCGTAAAGGGCGGGGAGCAGGGCGTCCTCCACGAACCCCAGCCGCCGCACCCAGGGCGGCGCCGCGGCCAGCGCCGGCACTCCTGCCCGCTCCTGCCCCACCAACACCACCTCCAGCTCCTCCCTGCGCTGCCGGAGCAGCGAAGCTGCTTGCAGCAGCGTGTCCACCCCCCGGCGGGGCTCCAGCGCCCCCACCATGAGCAGGAACGGGCGCTCCAGGCGTAGGCGGTTCTTCACCTCGGCCACCGCCCGGGGATCGGGAGGGGCGAAGCGCTGGTGGTCCAAGCCGTAGGGGATCACCCGGATCCGCTGGGCAGGCAGCTTCAAGATCTCCTCCAGCTGCCCCGCCACCCAGCGGGTACCGGTGACCACCGCCGCCGCCCGCCGCGCTCCCCTGGGGAGCAGCCAGCGCAGGGTGTTCCCCCGACCTCGCGGGAACCACTGGGGGTGGGTGAGCACCAGCGCGTCGTGGATCGCCACGGTCACCGGGCAGCGGGGGAAAAGCGGCGGGTAGTAGAACGGGAAGTGGAAAACGTGGAAGCGCCGGCAGGTGGCCCACTGCAAATCCCAGAGCACCCAGGGGGCGGTGCGCCGCCTTCCCCGGGGCTGCAGCACCACCAGCTCCGCGTCGCTGGGGGCCAAGCGCTGCCAGCCAGCCAGCAACCCCGCGGTGTAGCGGTACACCCCGGCCCGGGGCGGGGCCAGGGGCTTGCCATCCAGCCCTACCACCAGCCGCATTGTGGAAAAGGGCCCCGGCGTGCCAAGCTTGCGCCGTGCGCTGGGGGTTCGACGCCCGGGCCGCGTTCCTCGACCCGCTGCGGGGGTTCGGCCGCATGGTGCAGGAGCTGGTCCCTGCCCTGGCCGAGGAAGCCGGGGATGCCTTGGTGGTGTGCGTGCCGTCCTTCGCCCATGTCCCTCCCGCATGGTACTCGGGGGGGGCGAGCATCATCAAGCTGCGGCGTCCCCGACGGGGGGCGTTCCTCTGGGACGGCCCCGCTTGGTCCTGGACCTGCCGACGCTTCCGGCTTTGCGGTTTGCACCTGCCCACCTGGGGGGTGCCTTCCGGGGTACCGGTGCCGGTGGTGGCCACGTTCCACGACGCCACGCCGCTGTTTTTCCCGGAGAGCGTGGGTCGCTGGCAGCGCAAGCGGCTGCGGGGGGCGATTTTCTCGCTGCGCCGGGCGCACTGGGTGCACGCGGTCTCGAACTTTGCCGCCAGGCAGCTGGCGAGCTTGCTTCCGGAGCTCGGTTCGAGGATCGTGGTGGTCCCCCACGGGGTGAGCCAGCGGTTTTCCCCGGGGGATGCCCCCGGGGGGAGCTTCGTGCTCGGGGTCGGGGGCGGGGAGGCGCACAAGAACTGGGAGGTGGTGCTCCGCGCCTACGCTTCCCCAGAAGCGGCGCCCCTGCCCCCCTTGCGGCTCGTGGGCGCTGTGGCGAAAAGCGACCAGGTGCTCCAGCGGGTGCGGGAGCTGGGGGTTGCGAGCCGGGTCCAGCTTTTCCCCCAGGCGGACGAGGACACGCTGGTTGCTTGCTACCGCGAGGCCCTGGCGCTGGTGTTTCCCTCCCGCATGGAGGGGTTCGGGCTGCCGGCGCTGGAGGCCATGGCTTGCGGCTGCCCGGTGCTGGCGGCAGCAGCGGGAGCGCTGGCCGAGGTGAGCGGCGGCGCGGCGCTCTTGCTGCCCCCCGACGACCCCGGCGCTTGGCTCGCGGCGCTCCTAGCCCTGCAGCGCAACCCGGAGCTGCGGGGCGAGCTGCGGCAGCGGGGGCTCGCCCGGGCGAAGCAGTTCACCTGGAAAGCCGCGGCCCGGGCCCTGGTGGCGCTCTACCGGGAAGCCGCTCGCTGCACCAGCGACTCCAGCTCCTGCAGATGACGCGCCAGCGCTCGGTCCCGCTGGGCACGGGCGCGCTCCCAGTTTCCGGGAAAGGCAGCGAAGGGGTTTTCGCTGCACCGCGCGAGCACCAAAAGGCGGAAGTTGGCGAGCCACGAGCCTTCCCGGTCCAGGAGCCTGCCGGAGAGGTACTCCACCTCGGGGTACTCGTCCCGGTGGGGGGTGGCCCGGGCCACCAAACGGGCCACCTCCGCCGGCCCCAGGAGCACCAGGGAGGCCAGGTCCTCCGGGGAACGAACCCGGGCTTCCGCCAGCGAGGCTTGCACCGCCGGCTCCTCCAGCGCTTCCCACCGCAGCTGCACCGGGCCTGGCTCCGCTCTGCCGGTGACCACCGTGAACTCGTTGCGCACCGAAGCGTCGTACCAAACCACGGTTTGCGGGAAGACCTCCCAGAACGCCCGGAGGATCGCCAGGTAGGAATCGCTGCGCAGCGAGTAAAGCGGCAACCACATGGAAACTATCCCGCCGGGGTTGAGCCTGCTGCGGCAGAGCTCGAAGTACTCCCTGGTGTACAGCGTGGAGTTGCCGGCGAACACCGGGTGGATGGAGTCGGAAAGGATCGCATCGAACCGCTCGCGGCTGGCCAGCAACACGTTGCGCCCGTCGTTCACCACCACCCGCACCCGGGGATCCCCGAGCACCCCGTGGTTGACATCGCCAAAAAACCGCTGGGCCGCCTCCAGCACCTCCGGGGAAATCTCCGCCACCACCATGCGCTCCACCGAGCTGTGGCGGGAAACCGCCCAGGCGGTGCCCCCGGAGCCGAAGCCGATGTGCAGCACCCCACGGGGGTAGCGGTGCAGCAAGAGCGGCAAGTGCCCCTGGAGGCGCTGGATCCCCCAGAGTTCCGGGGAGGTGCCCGCCACGTTCACCCCGTTGATCTCCAGGGAGCGCCAAGGCCCCCGGGCGTCCTCCACCCGGCGCACGATCACCGTGCCGCTGGCAGCCTCCCGTACCTGCTCCACCACGCCCTCTTGCAGCACCCCGGCGCCCCGGAGCACGAAACCCTCCGGCAGCAGCAAGGCCAAGGCCAAGGAAACGGCTGCAGCCAGGGTGCAGGCCCAGCGCCAGGGGCGGGAACGCCACAAGCTCCAAGCCAACGCTGCCGAGGTCATGGCAAAGCCCAAAAGCAGCCTCTGGGTCCCCAGGAGCGGCACAAGCAAAAGAGGCCCCGCCACCGCCCCGGCGATGGCCCCCAAGGTGTTGGCTGCGGCCACCACCCCTGTGTGCTCCCCGCCCCCGCCGCTGCCCGGCACCACCTCCACGCTCGCGGGAAAGCTCGCGCCGAAGGCGGCGGTGGGCAGGGCGAGGAGCAGCACCAGCGCCAGCGCCAGGGTGAGCTCCAGGGTGAGGAAGTTCCCCGGCTGGAGGCAACGGGCGAGCGTTGCCAAAAGCTCCCCGAAGTTCGCCAGCAGGAAAACCTGCAGCACTAGAGCCAGGGAAAGCACCAACTGGCACCAAGCCAGAGCCTTTCGGCCCAACGGGAGCAGGCGGCGGCTGGCGGCGCTGCCCACCGCAAGCCCTGCCAGGTAAACCGCCAGCAGCAAGCTGAACGCGTACACCCGGGATCCCAGGTGCAGCAACAGCACCCGGGTCCAAACCAGCTCCAAGCTCAGGGCCGTGAAGCCGAAGAGGAACGGGTAGAGCAGGTAGCGCCCGGGCCGGCCCCGCTGGGTGGGGGCTGCAGCTGCCGCGGCGGGGAGCCTCCCCTCCAACCACCACGCCACCCCAGCCACCCCCAGGGCCAGGGTGGCAGCCAGCGCCACGGTCCCCCGCTCCCCCAGAAGCGGCAAGGCGAAAAACCCTGCCCCCACGGTGCCCAGCACCGCCCCGGCGGTGTTGGCCGCGTACAGCCGAGCCACGGAAAGCCCCAAGAGCGAAGCCGGCAGCCGCGCCGCCAGCACCGGCAGCGTGGCTCCCAACGCCACCGTGGGCAGGGCGAGGAAAACCCAAGCCAAAAGCAGCCGCCCCAAAAGCGGCAGCCCCCAGGAGGCCAGGGGCTCGGGACCTAGGTGAGCGGCGGCGCGCTGCAGCGCCGGCAGGATCTGCGGGGTGAGCAGCGCCCAGCAAGCCGCAGCTGCCTCCAGGACCGCGTAAAGCCGCAGGTGGCGGCGCACCCGGGGGAGCAGGCGAGCCGCCAGCGCGCTGCCCAGCGCCATCCCCCCCATGTACGCCGCCACCACCGCCACCGCAGCCCAGAGGGAGTTGCCCAGCACCAGCCCCAGCGCCCGCACCCAAACCACCTGGTAAGCCAGGGCTGCAGCCCCGGAAAACACGAACAGCGTCACCAGCAGCGTCGCCATGTCACCCCCGCAAGCGCCACCAGGCTCGCCACCAGGCCCACCACCAGCCCAGGGGGGCGGTAGCGCACCTCCAGCCGGTGCTCCCCCGGGGGCACCGGGATCCCTTGGAGGATGCCCACCCCGCTAACCGGGGCCACAGGATCACCGTCCAGCAGGAACTTCCAGCCCGGATCCGGCGCAAAGAGCCAGAGAAAAACCGCCGGCTGCGGTACCGCGAGCTGGAAAACCCAAGCGTGCAGCCCTTGCTGCACCAGCCGTACCGCGCCGATCCAGGAAGGGGTTTCCTCGGGGGCCGGGAGGTGCGCCGCAAGCCCCCAGAGGGGGAACGCCTGGGGGTTGGCGTGCACCCAGACCCCCCGCTCCTGGCAAAGCACCGGGTAACCCGGCACGGGGCGCAGCGCCAACAGCCGAGAAGCCCCCAAGCTCGCCACCCACCACCCGGAACCGGGCCCCTTGTCCGCTTCGGTGAGGTGCTGGATCAGGTGGCGGTTCCTCAGCGGCGCGTGGGAGCGCACCACCTGGCGGCCGCCCAAGAGCGCGCTGTACCCCCAGGCCAAATCCAACGGCCCCTGGGGCGAATGCTCCAGCGCCCAGTGGAGCTGGCGGCCGTCCACCGGCAGGGTAAACACCCGCTGCCCTGCTTGGGCCGCCCCGCAGGCCGGCGGCGCAGGAGCCCAGCGGGCCAACGCCAGCTCGGGTACGGTGTGCACAGCCAGGGCCGCAGCTCCCGCCACCGCAGCTGCCGGGAGCCAAGGTGCTGCCGCGGCAAAAGCCGCTTGGGCCAGGGCCAGCCAAGGCGCGGAGCTGAAAAGCAGCCCAGCCACCGCCACCCCAGTTGCCGCCCCCCACCACCAGACCCGGCGAGGCCAGGGGAGGGCCCCCGCCAGGGCGGCCAAGGCCACCGCCCCGGGCACCAGGAACCGCCCGGGCAAACGCACCAGGCCCAGGGAAAGCCCAGCCCAGAGGGCGTCCCCCCAGGGGAGCGTGGGGAGCACCGCCAAGAAAAGGCAGGCGAGGCTCGCCAAAGCCAGGCGGCGGTGGGCCGCCTGCTTTTTCCCGAGACCCCCGAGGGCGAGCAGGCACCAGGCGGGCAAGGTGATGTTGGGCAGAAACTTCACCTCCACAGCGGGAGCTGGCCAGCCGGCAACCAGCAGAGCTGGGAGCTCCACCAGCGCCACCCCGCCCGCGGAAACCACCTCCAACGGTTTGGCCGGCCCCCGGTCACCCCCCGCGATCCACAGCGCCATGGGCACCAGCTGCACCGCGGCAAGGCCCATGCCGCCGAGCGAAGCGAGAAGCGCCCGGCGCCCCGGGGCAAGCCAGAAAGCCACCGCCGCGCCCACCAGGGCCAGGGAAGGCTCGGCGGCGAGAAACCCGGCGGCCAGCGCCAGAGCCAGGCGCCGCCATCTCCCCGCGAGGCTCGCCCACCACATCCAGGGGAGCCAAGCGGCGGTTTCCAGGTTGTTGAGCATCCCGGCGGCGGAAAGCAGCGGCCCGGAAAGCTGCACCCCCCAGGCCGCGGCCACCGCCTTCACCCCCTCCCCCCCCAAAGCCCGGCAAAGTCCCAGCACCCCCAAGCCCAGCCAGGCCAGGTGCAGCCCCACCTCCACCCCCAGGGCCCGCTCCGGGGGCAGCAGCAGCACCCCCCAGGCGGGGGGGTAGAGCAGCGCGGACTGGGGGTTGGCGTAAAACGGCTCGCCGCAGCCGCTTTCCACCAAAAGCCAAGGGGAGCGCTGCCCGGTGAGTACCTGGGCCGTGCGCAGCCGCAGCGGCAAAAAGTAACTAGGGCCGTCGCGAGCGGTGGGCACGTAGCCAAAAAGCGCCCAAGCCGCCAGCACCAGGCCCGGCAGCGAGGCCACCAGCCAGGGCAAGGCTTTCCTCACGGTCCTACCCCCAGCGCTTGGGCGAGCCGCGTACCCAGCGCTCGGTCCCAGGCGGCGAGCTCCCGCTCGTAGCCAGAAACGAAGGCCACGGCTCTGGCTTGGCGGTACGCAGCCCGAGCCCGGAGGAACGAACGCTTGGCCGCTGCCAGCTCCCCTTGGAAAAGCTGGGCTTGGGCCAGGGTGAGCCAGCACCGCACGCAGTTGGGCTCCAGCTGCACCGCCCGGGCCGCCGCAGCTCTCGCCGGCGCGCTCTCCCCCAGGGCAAGCCAGGCGGTGGCTTCCCCGAGGGGCGCCCACACACCCTTGGGGTTGCGGCGCTGCGCGCTCTGGAACGCCTCCACCGCCTTGCGCACCAGCGCTGCGTCCCCGGTGCTCGAGCCAAGGTTGTAGGCCACGAGCCCCACAAGCTCCCAGCTGCGGCTCGCCCTGGGGGCGATGCGCACCAGCTCCTCAGCGTGCACCAGCGCCTGGGCCAGCACCTCCCGGGAGGGGGTTTCCCGGAGTGCTTGGCCGATGGCGGCCTCCAGCTCCTGGGGCCTGTCCCCCAGCGCCCCCCGGGGCCAAGCCAGCGCCACCGCCAGGAAAACCGCCCAAGGCCAGACCCAGAGCAGCGCCAGGGGGCGGGAGAGCCGCAGGCGGGTTTTGCCGGCGAAGCGCCCCGCCGCTGGTGCCAGCATCGCCCCCACGGGCCAGAGGAGGTAGGTGTGGAACGCCCCCATCACCAGCAGCACCGCCAAGGGCGGCAGCTCTCTCGCGCCTTTCCGGCAAGCTCGCCGCAGCAAGCTGGCGGCAAGCCCTAAGGCGAAGACCAGCCCAGGCAACCCCAAGGTGGCCGCCAGGTGCAGCCAGTCGTTTTCCGCCAGGGAGGGGATGCGGGCGAGCCGGGCGAACTCCCCTTCCCGGGGGAAGTTGAACGCCAGCACCGTGTCGGAGAACCCCCCCGGCCCGGTCCCCCAGGGGGCGTAGGCCAGGGCCACTTGGATTGCGGTGCCCCAGATTCTCAGCCGCTCGAAGCGCAGCGGATCCCGGTCCGTGGCCAGGCGCCACGCCAACCCTCCCGCGGCGAGCAGCGCCGCTGCCAAAAGCGGCAGCCGCCACCGCCGGATGCGCCCCGCCACCACCCCAGCCGCCACCAGCACCGCCAAGCTCGCCGCCCGGGAGGCTGCCGCCAGCACCCCCGCAAGCAGCACCGCCGCTGCGAGCAAGCGGCCGGGAAAGCGGCGAGCAGCGAGCAGCAGCGCGAAGGCAAACGCCGCAACCCCCGCCGCCAAGTTGGGGTTGAGCGTGGGACCCCCGGGCCGCCCCCCCAGGGCAAGCCTTTCCACCACCAGCCATGCCGCTGCCAGCACCCCGGAAGCCACTGCTGCCGCCCCGAGCCACCGCCTCCCCCTGGGGCTTCCAGAAAGCAAGGCCGAGGCCAACACCGCCAGCGAGCAAGCGAAAAGGTACGCGGCCCGCTCCCACGGCACCGGCTGGGCCAAACCCCCGGCTGCCACCCACCCGGAAAGCCCCGCAAGCCAAAAGAACGGTGCTCCGAGACGCACCCCGCGCACCAGCCGGCAAAAGGCGAGCACGCCCAAAACCGCGGCGGTGAGGGCTGCCACCCAGGCTGGCATCGCCACCCCCTCCGCCGCTGCCACCCAGAGGCAGGCCAGGGGGAGCAACAGCACCTCGGCGTTCACGGACGACATCGCGCCTCCAGCTGCGCCAGCTCCACCCGGAACGGGGCCCTTCGCCGCGCCTCGGCGGCCCAAGCCCAGGCCTCGGTGCGCCGGCCCAGGGAAAGCAGCAGCAGCGCCCGCACCTCCGCCAGGGCCGCCGAGCGAGGCGCCACCCAACCTCGGGCCGCCAGCGAATCCAAAAGCCGCTCTTCCAGCGCCCGGTCCTGCGTCTTAAGCGCGTACCCTGCTGCCTCCACCAGCTCCCCTACCCGCCAAGGGGCCCACGCCGCTGCCTCCAGCAGCCCTGTGGCCTTGGCAGCGGGCGTGGTTTGCTGCCGCGCCGCCACTGCTTGGGCCTGGCACCTCCCTTCCAGCGCCGAAAGCAGCACCGCTGGGGCAGCGAGCCCCACCACCAGCGCCGAGGGCAGGAGGCGCAACCGCGTGGCTCGGGTTTCCACCACCCCGGTGGCCACCAGCAACAGCCAGGGGAACAGGAACCCCGGCTCGTAGAAGGAAAAATCCGCCAAGTTGTGGGCGAGCCCCACCGCCACCGCCACTGCCAGCGGACGGTCCGCATCCCAGAGCGAGCCTAAAAGGCGCAGCAGAGAGCCGGCCCCAAAAAGCAGCAACGGCAAGCCGGCGATCCCCAGCTCGGCCAGAAGCTCAAGCGGCGTGTTGTGGGCAAACGGCGTGATGTTGGCAGCGCCCCAAGGCGAAGTAAGCCCCGCCATCCCCGCACCGCCAGGGCCCACACCCAGCAGCGGGTGCTGCACAAAGCTCCACCAAGCCACGCTCCAGTTCACCCAGCGCAGCGCCAACGGCTCCAGCTGCGCCAGATCGCGCCGCTCCAGCACCGTGAGCGCCAGCACGCAAGCCGCCAGCAGCGACAACGGCAGCCGCCAGCGCCGGGGCAGGTGCAGCGGCAGGCAAGCCAAGAACGCCATAAGCCACAGCGCCACCCCCAAAAGCGAGCGGGTGGCCAAGGTTCCTGCCAGGCTCAGCAGCAGCAGAAGCAGCGGCAGCACCCGGCGGCGCAACGCCCAGGAGGCCAAAAACGGCACCGCCAGCGCTTGCAGCGCGGCGAAGTGCCCGGGCAGCGGCAAGGTGCCAAACGCCCGGCCAGTGGCCAGGCGCGCCCGGGCGCTGGCTGCGAAGCTCTCGGGAAGCACCTCGAGCCCCTGGCCCGCAGCGGCGAGGCGCCCGCTGGCTTGGGCCAGCGCCACGAGCGCCGCGGCGGCGAGCAGCACCGCGAAGAGGTCCTTCTGAGGTGGGGTGAGGGGGAACGCTACCCCCCAGGCGAAAAGCAGCGGGATGAGCAGGCACAAGGGCAAAAACGCGGTCGTCCACTGGTGGTCCAACGCCGTGGGCCAGCTCAGCGCCACCGGCAGCAACGGGGCCAGGAGCCAAGGGGCAGGGGGGGCGTGGCGGCCCGCGGGGGGAAGGGAAAGCCAACCCAAAAGCAGCAAAACCCCCAGGCTCGCCAGCTGCCAGGGTCTCCCCAGCCACAGCGCGCCCCCCACGGCAATACCCACCGCTATTGGCGCCACCAGCCTTGCCGCCCAGCCCTGCTGCACGGGGCAAGTTTAGGGCATAAAAAAAGCGGGGGGCGAACCCCCCGCTTTGTTCCCTTTCGCGAAAGTTAAATCTGCTGACCCTCGGGCCACTGGTAGAACTGACCGTTGGAGAAAACGATGTCTCTGTTGAAGTCGGTCTTCGGTCCCTGGGTCCACGAGCCGTCCTTATTTCCGTCCTTGCCGCGGCTGTAAAGCGTGTACGAGGTCCCGTCAGCGGCGTTAACCACCATGATATCGCGGTTCCAGCCATCCCCCTTTGGAAGCTTCTTGATGTAAGTGGGCTCAAGGTAAGTAGCCAGGCGGGTAACGGCAACATCGCTGAGGTCAACCTGCGGGAAGTAGTTGTAGTCCACCGAGTAGGCCTCCATGGCCGTGCCGATGGAGCGGATGTCCGCCATGCTGCGCCGCTGCCGCCCACGGTTGATGGCGTTCAGCAGGTTGGGGATCGCGATGGCGGCAATGATGCCGATGATCGCCACCACGATCAGCAACTCGATGAGGGTGAAACCTTTCTGCCGTCTCATAGATGCCTCCTTTCACCGAAAGGCTACTGCAGGATCCATGCCAAAGCAAGCCCGAAAGCAAGCCCACAGGCAGAGACAAACGTGTCACTGGAGCAACCGCCGATGACAACTTGGTGCACGCTACCGCACCTGCATCCCCTCGGGCCACTGGACGAAAACCCCGTTGACGATGGCGATGTCCGCCGCGTAGCTGGTGGTGGGACCGGCGTAGGGCCCGCTCTGGGCAACCCCGTCACCGCCGTAGCTCAAAAGCGTGTAGTCCAAACCCTGCCCTTGGTACTGCAGCTCCCGCCGCCACCCGTCCAGCACCGGCAAGCTCTTCAAGTAAGTGGGGGTGAGGTAGGTTACCAGCGCGCTGGCCGGGCCCGAGACCTGCGGCACGAACACGAAGTCCGTGGCGTAGGCGTTGATAGCCAGGGCGAGCGTGCGCATGTCGGCCATGGTGCGCTTCTGCCGCGCTCGCTCCAGCATCTGGAAGATCCGCGGTACACCGATCGCCGCGAGGATGCCGAGGATCGCCACCACCACCAGCAGCTCCACCAGCGTAAAACCCCGGGGACGTCGCATGCCTGTCCCCACCGCAAGCACCGTGCCTAAAAATCCCCGGCGGATTCCCCTGGCCGGTGCCAATCCCGTCACCGGCTACACTTGCCCTGTGAGCCGCCGCCGGTTGCTGCCCCTGGCGCTTCCCCTGCTTTGCGCCTGGGGGGCGCTCCTGGCCCTGGACCGGGTGCTGGTGGTCCGGGACCTGGGGGCTACCCACATCCCCTGGCGGCAGGTTTGGGCTCGCCAGGTGAGCGCGGGGGGGCTGCCCCTCTGGAACCCCGATGCCAACGGGGGGCGCCTCCTCTGGGCCGACCCCAACGCCCAAGCTGCCTACCCTCCCACGCTGCTGTTTCTGCTGCTTCCGGCAGTCAAGGCCACGGTGGTTTTCCAAGGGCTCCATCACCTCTGGCTGTGCTTGGGGTTTTTCCAGCTTGCGCGACGCTGGGGGGTGGAGCCCGGAGCCGCGGCGCTGGGGGCGGCAGTCGGGGGCAACCTGGGGGTGAGCTGGTCTTTGGTGACGTTCCCGAACTCCTTGGCCTCCTTTTCTTGGCTTCCCTGGGTGCTCTCGCTGCTGCCTCCCGGGCTGGGCCACCGCCGGGAGCAGGAGCACCGGGCCGCGTGGGCTGGAGGGCTTTTGGGGGTGGCGTTTTTGGCCGGGGAGCCGGTGACCGCGGCTCTGGGAGCTGCGGCGGCGGTGGCGGCGACCCTCGCCTTCTGGCGCCGTCTGCCGTTCACGTTTCCGTTGGCCGCGGCCCTGGTGGCGGGCCCGGTGCTGCTGCCGCTGCTTTTGGCCTACCCCCACACCACCCGCGGTGAGCTGGGGGTCCCTCCGGGGGCCCTGGCCGCCGATTGTCTGGCCCCTCGGCGCTGGCTGGAGCTTTTCTTCCCCCGGATCCTGGGGGAGCCTCTGGGGGACGGAGCATCGGGGTTCTGGGCTGCCCCCTCGTTCCCCTGGCTTCGCTACTATCCCTGGGTTTTCCTGGGAGCCGCGCCGGCCTTCCTGTTTTGCTTCGCGGCAAAGGCCAAGGGAAACGCTGGGCGCCTCGCATGGGCCCTTTTCGCCGGCGGGGCGGTCCTGGCTGCCCTGCCCTGTTTTTTCGAGCAGCTGCTCCGAACGCTGCCCGGGGTTGCCGCGTTGCGGTACGGCATCAAGGGGCTGCAGGTCTCGCTTTTGGCGGTGCCGCTTTTGGCCGGCTGGGGGTACCAGGCCTGGAAAGCCAGCGGGACGCGCAGCGCACCGCTCGCCGCGGCAAGCTTGTTCTGCCTCCTGGCGCTGTTCCCCGGTGCGTGGCGCGGGCTCTTGGCCCGCCTTTACCCCGCCTCCGCTGCCGCCCTCGCACGGGTGCCCGCCGAGCGCTTCGCCGCCTGGGTGCGTTGGGATGCGGCGGCCAACGCGGTGCCGCTCGTGGCCCTGCTCCTCCCCCCTCCAGCCGCCACCGCTGCGGTGGCGGGGTTCGCCGCGCTGCAGTTCCTCCCTGCCCTGGCCCCGGTGCCTGCCGACGCCTGGGAAGGCCCCCCGCCCCTGGCCCGGGCCCTCCCCCCGGGCACCGCGGCCGCGTGTTTCGTGCAGAGCACCGCTTGGCAGGAGCCGGCCGAGGACGCGGTGCGGGCGCGGATCTTCGCCTACCGGGATGCCTTGGGGCCGGACTACGGCATCCCCTTCGGGCTGCGCTACGTGCTCGCCCGGGGGCCCGACGGGCTGGAAGCAGCGCCAGGGGAGCTTTTGGCGGCCTACGGGGAAAAGCTCGCGCCGCCGGAGCAGCTGCGTTTGGCGGCGGCCCTGGGGGCCCAGGCGGTGGTGCTTTCCCAGCCGGTGCCGGGGATCCGCTGCGAGCAGGACCAGGGCGTTTTCCTGTGCTTTCCGGAAACCCCTGCGCCGTTCGCCTACCTCGCCCGGCGGGTGGTGCGGGTGAGCTCCTTTGAGGAAGGGGCCTCCTGGCTAGCCAGCGAAGGGTTCCGGCCCGGGGAAGACGTGGTGGTTTTCGGGGCTTTTTCCCTGGCGGCCGCAGCCGGGGGGCAGGTGGTGCCGCTTCCTTCGGCTCCTCACCGGTTGCGGTTCCGCACCACCGCACCCCGCGCCACGATGCTGGTGGTGCAGCAGAGCTATTTCCCCGGCTGGAGGGCCAAGGTTGACGAGCTGCCGGTGGCGACTCGGGCTGGCAACTTGGCGCGGCTCGCGGTGCCGGTCCCCGCAGGGGAGCACCTGGTAGAGCTTTCCCTCGACCCAACCCCGTACTGGCTGGGCTGCTCGGGCCCGCCGCTTTTCGGCTTGCTTTTGGCCCTCACTCGAAGGCGGGTCCTTCCGGGACCCAACGGTGGGCAGGGGCGTAGCAGCCAGGCCAGGGGACCGGCGCGGTGACCAGGAAATCCAGGATCTCGCAGGCGTAGTCGTAAGCCAGGCCCGCCACGCTGTGCACCGCCGCGTCCACCAGGTAGCGCCCCGGAGCCAGCTGCAGCGAGGGGAACTCGATGCTCACGCAGCCCTCCCCAGAAAGGTGGCGGGGAGCGAGCCCATCCAAGTGGGTGTTGGTGCCGAAAACGTGGGTGCCGTCCTCCCGGTGCAGCGCCACGCCGAAAACGAAGTCCTCCTTGGGCACCCGCGCCCGGTAGGCCAGGCGCAGCGCGCAGCGCTCGCCGCTGCGCACCACCCGCACCGGCGCCCCTCGGCTGTCCAAGAGCACCACCTCCACCAGCTCCACATCGCCGTTGCCCCAGCGCTTGCCCTGGGTGGGGGCAGGGGCCTCCCCTGCCTCGGTGCTGGCCACATCCGAGCGGTAGCGGGCCACCGCCGCCCCTGCCGGGCCCAGGAACACCACCTTTCCCCGGTTGAGGTACAGCCCGCGGTGCGCCAGGGTGGCAGCCAAGTGCAAGTCGTGGGTGACCAGGAGCACCGAGGTGCCCCGGCGTTGCAGCTCCGCCACTCGGTCCAGGGCCTTGTGGGAAAAAAGCTCGTCCCCCACCGCCAGGACCTCGTCCACCACCAGCACCTCCGGCTCCACTGCCGTGGCCACCGCGAACCCCAGGCGCACGAACATCCCCGAGGAGTAGGTCTTCACCGGCTGGTGGGCAAAATCCTCGAGCCCCGCGAAGTGGAAGATCTCCGGGAGCTTGGCCTCGATCTCCCGGCGGGATAGCCCCAGGAGCATGCCGTTGATGATGGCGTTGTCCCAGCCGGAGATCTCCGGGTGGAAGCCGGCTCCCAGCTCGATGAGCGCCGTGAGCCGCCCGTGCACCGTGACCTTGCCCCGGGTGGGCTTGAGGATGCCCGCCACGAGCTTCAAAAGCGTGGACTTGCCGGAGCCGTTGGGACCAATCACCGAAAGCGTTTCCCCGGGCTGTAGGGCAAACGACACGTCCTCCAGGGCCAGAAACCCTTCCTCTTCCCGCAAGCGGCGCCACACCTCCCCGTGGAGCAGCGCCCCCTTGAGCGAGTGGAGCTTGCCCCGGGTGGAGCTCAAGCTGTACCGCTTGCTCACCCGCTCCACCACCACCCGCGGGGTACTCATACCGCCTCCGCCAAGCTTTCCCGCAACCGCGAAAAAACCCAGCTGCCGAAGAGCAGGCACGCTCCCGCCACCACCGCACACCACAGCCAAACCTGGGCTCCTGGCAGCTGCCCCTCCACCGCCAAGCTGCGGTACGCGGTCACCAGCGGGGTCACGGGGTTGGCCAGCACCAGCCGCCGCAGCCACCCAGCGGGGACCGCTTGCGGGGTGTAAATGATCGGCGTGAGGAAAAACCACAGCGTGAAGAGGTTGTGGAGCAGGTCCTTGAGGTCCCGGAAGTGCACCGCCAACGCGGCCACCGCCAGGGCCAGGCCCCCCACGGTGGCAAGCCACAGGAAAAGCGCCAGCGGCAAGAGCAGCAGCGTCCAGGGGAACGGCGCGCCGACCGCCAGGCTGGCTATGGCAGCCCCCGCCACCAGCACCGGCAGCGCCAGCAGGTGGTGCACCGCGTGGGAGAGCACCGTGACCGCGGGAAAAACCTCCGGCTCGATGGTTACCTTTTTCAGAAGCGGCCCGTTGTCAGGCAGCACCGTGGCCGCATCCAAGAGGGCGCCGGTGAAGAAGACCCAGGGCAAAAGCCCAGCGAAGAGGAAAAGCGGGTAAGGGACCCGGGACTCCACCCGGGCAGGGATCACCACGGTGAACACCACCGTGTACACCGCAAGCAGCAGCAGCGGGTTCAAAAGCGACCAGAAGTAGCCGAAAACCGTTCCCCGGTAGCGGGCCGCCAGCTCCCGGCCCACCAGTACCCCCAGCAACGCCCGCTTGCGGTAAAGCGATCCCAGCAACTGGGGAAGGCTGCCCCCCACCGGCTAGTGGCCCCCGCCGGAAAGCAGCTCCTCCATCTTGCGGCGAATCTCCACCTCTTTTTGCTGCACGTAAAGGTCGTAGTCCTCGGCTTTCCCTCCGCGGATCCAGTAGGCGTGGGGGAAGTGCTTGATGTTGCCGAAATCGTCGAAGGCCAGAGGACCCGTGACCCCGCGCCGCTCCCCCAGCCCCTTGAGGCGCAGCTGCACGTCCCTCCCGGACCTGGGGGGCTGCCCCTCGAAAACGTAAATCAAGGCAAGCGCTGCATCGTAACCGTGGGCCGCGTAAGCGTCCGGCACGAGGTTGTAAACCTCGTGGTAGCGCCGCACGAAGGTGTGGGTAGGTTCCTGGGTGGAGCTCAGGTCAATGCCCGGCAGCGGGAAGTACACCTCCTCCAGGAGCTTGCCACCCCGCTGGAGCAGCGTGGCGGTGTTGATCGCCGAGGTCGTAACGAGCCTGCCTTTGAACTCGGTGCTACGAATCACGCCCAAGGCCTGGAGGATCGCCTCCCCGTAGCCGCAAAGGTACACCGCCTCGGGCTGCTGGGCCACCAGGCCGTCCCGGAGCTTTTGCTCCCACCCAGGCTCCCCCAGGAGCACCGTGGCCACCACCTTGCCCCCCGCCGAGTTCAGCTGGCCGAGAAAAACCGGCAAGAGGCCCCGGGTGTAGGGGTTGTCCTCCTGGACCACCAGCACCTTCCGCGCGCCGAAGGTGGAGGTCACCAGGCTCGCAGCCTTCGCCCCCTCCAGCTCGTCGGAGGGGTAGACGCGGAAAAAGTACACGCTCTTGCGCGCTAGCCCCGGCGCGGAGGCCGAGGGGGAAATCAGCACCCGCTCCCGCTTGTCCGCCACGGGAATCATCGCCTCCGCCTCGGCGGTGGTGACCCCACCCACGATGGCCAAGGCCCCGTCGCGGTACAGCGCCTCGGCGAAGCTCGCCGCCTTGGCCGGATCCGAGCTCGAATCCCGGTACTCGATCACCATGTTGGCCGGCAGCTTCCCGGCGGCCTTGGCGTCGTCGAACGCCAGCTTGACGCCGGTCTTGATGGAGGCGCCGTAAACCGCAGCGCTGCCGGACTCCGGCAACACCACGCCGATCATGAGCTTTTTTTCACAACCCAGGACGAGAAGCGACCCGGCCAGGATCCAGAAGAGGCTTTTTTGCGTCATGGCACACCCCCGGCGCCCTCGCGCCACCCCCTTTTACCACGAACCTCGCTTCCCGTAAAGCGCGTTGCACCGGGAAACGGAACGCGGTACCCTTTGCTCCACCATGGGACGGCGATCGCTCCTCTGGCTGGGCGCGCTGGCACTGCTGGCCAGCTGCGGCCAGGAGCTCGCGGACGATACCAACGACCTCATCGTGGTGAACGAGGGCCCCTGCGATCTCACGGTGTACGTGGACGGGCGGGAAGCCTTCGAGGTGGAGGCAGGGGGAGACGCCGCCCTGGCGGACATCGGCTACGGCCGCCACGTCTTCGAGGTCACAAACCGCCAGGGGGAAGTGGTGGAGCGGAAGGTGGTGGAGCTCGCCCCCGCCGAGGACTTTTACCTGGTGCTCGACCACTGCTGAAAGGTCCTACAGCACCTCCTGGAAACCCTGGGCGCGGACCAGCTCCACCAGGGCTTTCACCTCCTGGGCCCGCTCCAGCGTGGTCACCAGCACCGCATCCGGGGTGGCCACCACCACCAACCCCTCCACCCCCAGCGTGGCTACCAGCGGGCCGGAGGAGAGCAGCACGCAGTTGCTGGTTTCCAGGGTGACGGCGGCCCCCAGCGTCACCCCCGGGGCGGAGCGGGGAAGGATTCGGGCGAAGCTGGCAAAGGAACCCACGTCGTGCCAAGGGAAAGCCCCGTCCACCGCCCAGATGTTCCCGGCTTTCTCCATCACCCCGAAATCCAGGGAAATGCGCGGCAAGGTGGGGTAGTGCCGCCGCAGCGCTTGCTCTTCCTCCACCACGAGGGCATCGGCCTGCATCGCGTCGAGCCCCTGGGCCAGCTGCGGCAGGTGGCGGCGGGTCGCCTCGGCCACGGCGGAAGCCTTGAAGGCGAAGATCCCGCCGTTCCAACGGTAGTGGCCCGCGGCGAGGAACGCTCGAGCCGTGGCGGCGTCCGGCTTTTCCACGAAGCGCCGCACGCGGAAAAGCTTCACCCCCTCCTCCTCGCCAGCGGCCTCCCCGAGCTCCAGGTAGCCGTACCCGGTCTCCGGCCGGTCGGGCACCATCCCCACGGTCACCAGCCCCCCGGTGCGCTGGGCGCAGCGCAGCGCCGCTCCCATTACCTTCCGGAACGCCGCCTCGTCCCCCACCCAGTGATCGGCGGGGACCACCAAAAGCACCGGGTCCTCCCCCCGGGCCAGTGAGCGCCAGGCCACCCAGCCCACGCACGCCGCGGTGTCCCGCCCCTGGGGCTCGCCAAGCACCGCGCTTGCGGGAAGCTGCGGCAGCTGCTGGCGCACCGCCTGCGCCAGCTCCGCCCCGGTGACCACCAGCAGGCGCTCCGGCCCCGCCAGCGGCAGGAGGCGGGCCACCGTGGCTTGGAGCAAAGACCGGCCCGCCAAAAGCGGCAGCAGCTGTTTGGGGCGGTGGGTGCGGGAAAGGGGCCAGAAGCGGGTGCCGGAGCCCCCGGCCATCACCACGATCTCAACCGGAAAAGACCAGCTCATAAGCCTCCTCGAGGTGGCGGGCGCGCACGTACGAATCGAAGAAAAGCCCGTGGCGATCGATGAGCACCGGCTGGATGCCACAGGCCTCCGCCCCGCGGTAATCGTCCAAGGGGGAATCGCCCCAGTGGGTGGCCTCTTCCGGTTGCACCCCCAGCCGGGCGAGGGTGCGGAGGAAGATCTCCGGGTTTGGCTTTTCCACCCCCTCCAAGCTGGAAACCGTGAGCTCGTCCAGGTAAGGGAGCAGCCCCAACCCGGAAAGCAGCGCCGGCAGCCGCAAGTCCCAGTTGGAGACCGCAGCCACCAACAGCTTGCGTTCCCGGAGCTTAGCGAGAACCCGCGGCACCTCCGGGAACACCCGCCACGCCTCGGGGCGAGCGAAGGCGGTGAAAAGCTCCTCCAGAACCGGCTCCCAGGGGGCGGGGTGCCCCAGGCGCCGCAGCACCTCCCGCAGGAACTTCCCCCACCAGGCCCGCTCTCCGCCCTTGAGCAAGTGGTAACGGTCCAGCCCCCGGGGGTGCTCCTGGGTCATTTCTTGCCAAACCAGCTCGAACACCGGGGCCACCGCTTCGCTGGTTACCGGGGGACCGTAGCGGGAAAGCGTTGCCGCGTACACCGCCGGGGGAGGGGGAAAAGCTTCGATGAGCGTGCCCCCCACGTCCACCAGAACCGCCTTGAGCTGGCTACCCCCCACGCGCCCCATCCTCCGCTATTCTACGCGGCGAAAGGGGGTGCCTTTGAGGATCCTGTGTCGTCGCTGCGGGCAGCAGCAGGAGGCCATGGCCAGAGCGCCGCTTCCCGGCGAGCTCGGGGAGAAGGTGCAGCAGCACACCTGCCCAGCTTGCTGGCAGGAGTGGCTGCGCACCCAGGTGATGATCATCAACGAGTACCGGCTGAGCCTCCACGATCCCCAGACCCGGCAGCTGCTCACCCGCCACATGCTGGAGTTCCTCGGCCTCGAGCCATGACCCCCCTGGCCGAGCTCGCCCGGCGCCTCTTCGGTATCGGCCTGGCGGCGGTGGACCCCCGGAGGCTGCTGCACAAGCTGGCGTTCCTGCCCGAGGGGTTTTGCTTCGGCGAGCACAGCTTCGCCCCCCGGGGCAAGCTGGTGCTGGTGGCGGTGGGCAAGGCAGGGGCCACCATGGCTACAGCGTTCCTGGAGCGCTCCCCGCGCCCCGCCGATGCGGTGTTCGTGTACGTGCCCCACGGCAGCTTGGTACCGGAGCAAGCGTCACCCCACACCCGCTTCGGCTCCCACCCCGGGGTCGGCGCGGAAAACGCCGCCCACACCGCGGCGCTTGTCCAGCTCCTGGAGAGCCTGGACCCGGCGGACGGGGTGCTGCTGCTGCTTTCCGGGGGTGCTTCGGCGCTTCTGAGCTTGCCCCTTCCGGGGCTGGAGGTGGCAACGCTGGACCGGCTCACCTGGGAGCTGCTGCGGCGAGGGGCGGGCATCGGCGAGCTCAACACCGTGCGCAAGCACCTCTCCCAGGCCTTGGGAGGCAGGCTCGCCACCCGCTGCCCGGCGGCGCTCTTTACCCTGGTCCTGGCCGACGTGCCTGGGGAGGAGCTGCACCTGGTGGGCTCCGGGCCCACCCTGGGGGACCCCACCACCCGGGAGCAAGCGTTGGAGGTTCTGGAGCGCTTCGGCCTGGTGGGGGAGTTTCCCGAAGCGGTGGCGGTGCTGCAGCAGCCGGGAAGCGAGACCCCCAAGCCCGGGGACCCTGCCCTGGGCCGCGCGGTGACCAAGCTCTTGGGCAGCAGCGAGGACGCGCTGGCAGCGGTGGCCCGGGAGCTCGCGGCGGAAGGGTTCCGGGTGCAGCTGCTCACCCGCTCCCTGCGGGGGGAAGCCAGGAGCGTGGGACGGGCCCTGGGGGCGCTGCTGGCTACCGCCAACGCCGGTGCGGCGTTTCTCGCTGCCGGGGAAACCACGGTGCGGGTGCGGGGGAGCGGGGTGGGGGGCCGCAACCTGGAGCTGGCCCTGGCCGCGAGCCTCGCCCTGGCGGGAAGCGAGCACCGCTGCTTGCTGGCGGCAGCCACCGATGGCAAGGACGGCACCTCCCCGGCCGCGGGGGCGGTGGTGGACGGGCAGACGCTGCGGCGGGGGCGGAAAGCCCGCCGGGATCCCCTGGAGGCCCTGGCGGCCAACGACGCCTGGGGTTTTTTCGCGGGCCAGCCCGAGGCCATCGTCACCGGCCCTACGGGCACCAACGTGGCGGATCTGGTCATCGCTCTCGCAGCACCGCGGCGGGAAAAGCACCTGCCGCGGCCAGCGGCGGGGTTGCACCTCCCCTCGCCGCCCCCCAGCGGCGCGGCCAAGCGTTCCGGAGGTGAGCGGTGATCC
>Ga0209018_1000684_pt1 | contig 30353 bp, 19 predicted proteins | sample YNPBryBLVA2012_FD_185814 | JGI IMG/M metagenome (GOLD analysis project Ga0209018, IMG submission 185814) | Anoxygenic and chlorotrophic microbial mat microbial communities from Yellowstone National Park, USA - YNP Bryant BLVA 2012 (SPAdes)... ...
TGGATATACCCTACGAAATAAGAAAAATTGGTGGAGTTTTTGCACCTACTATCAGATTTTCTCCAACTCAAGTTGGTTCTGTTTCGGGCTTTTTTAGAGTTTATTTGAATAAATTGTTGCCCGTAGATGTATATTTTTTTGGAGAAGGTATTGCACCCAAATTAGAACTTGTTGAAAAAATTAATGATATATCAAATTTATGTAAGGAATATATTACTTTTCCATTTATTTTAAAAAACTCTGGGACTGCAAATCTTGAAATCAAAAAAATTCAATTTGAGGGTAGTTTAAAAAGTGAATTCGAAGTAAAAAACTATCCCCTTTTAATTAAACCAAATTACATCGATACAATATGGATTAGATGGACACCTAAAACTTTTGGCTCAAATCAAGTATGGCTTTCAATCCATACAAATTTGCAGTCAAACAATCAAAATATCAGCCAATTCGAGTTTATTGCCATAAACAACTTTCTTAATTTCGATATAAATCCAAATCCAATAATATTCGAACCTATTGATGATAACGACCAAGTTCAAAAAAAGATAATTATCAATAATTCTGGTAGTATTAATTCAAGCGTTAGAATAGTTCAAAATCCAAAATACTTTTCGATAGATAGCTTACAACAAATCAATTCACTGGCAATCTTATATGTTCGATTCCTTGGCGGAATGCAACAAGATTTTTACTCCGATACCATTAAAATTGCCGACGATTGCGAAAAAATCTATAAAATCGAATTACTTGCTTTAGTAAAAAAAGACCAAGCTTTGTTGACTATTCAAGATTCGATTGGCTTTTATTTGCTTTGCGAGCAAAAAGCAGAACAAAAAATTCCAATTCAAAATTATGGAAAAACCAACTTGACCATAAGCGAAATAAAATTTGCCGAACCAACTTCAAATTTGGATGTTTTTCCAAAGGAATTAATCATTCCACCAAACTCATTTTCCTACATTACAATATCCTTCCAATCCCCATTTCACCAAGATGTTACGAACTACCTAATATTAAAATCAAATGCCATCAATCATCCGCAAGGTATTACGAAAATTTTGGTGAGAGCAATCAAAGATATCATATCTTACGAGTTTAGTACCGATACTTTAAATTTTGGTGATGTCGCGCAGCAAGATTCAGTTGAAAAATTTATTTATTTCACAAATTATGGAACAATTCCAATAAAAAATTATTTCGAGAATTTTAGTAATATTTTCTCTGTTGTTTATTCCGAAGAAGCAAATATATTACCCAATCAAATTAATAAATTACGGATAATTAAAAATCCTACAAATACAAGTGGTATTATTGTCGATAGTTTGAAATATCTTGATATATGTGGAAACAGCCGAAAAGTTATTTTAATCGTTAACTCAACGCAAAACCAACCAAAAATAACCATTTCCAATCCCTATCCAAATCCTACATTCAACAAATTTAATATTACCATCCAATCCAATTTTTCTTACATATTAAAATACGAACTTTATGATTATTTGGGTAAAATAGCAAAGGAGAAAAATATTGGACAAATTTCCCAAAATAATTACTATTTGGAAATTGATTTAAGCACCAATTCTGTTGGTATATACTTGCTAAAGCTATTTATCAATGAGAACGAAAATCAATTTAAGTTAATAAAAATAAATTAATTTAAATTAATTTTCATTCAAACAAAAATTATTACTTTTTTTTGTAATTTAGTAATCCAGTTTTTTTATTAAATTAAAGGTTTGTTATGTCCTTATTAAAAGAAAAATTAGCACAAGTTCTACCAGGTCAAATTGCAGAAATTTCAAAATTTGTCAAAGAAAACGGCGATAAAGTAGTATCGCAAGTGACAATTGCACAAGTTTATGGTGGAATGCGCGGAGTTAAAGCATTAGTATGCGACACTTCCGAAGTTCCTCCCGATAAAGGCTTGATTATTCGTGGAATAGAGCTCAAAGATTTAACCGAAAAAATTCCCGAAGAAATTTTTTGGTTATTATTAACAAGTGAATTACCAAACGAAACAGAATTAAAGGATTTACAAAACGAATTAGAAGCTCGTTCGGAAGTTCCTCAATATGTTTGGGATGTAATCGATGCAATGCCTGCTGACTCTCACCCAATGGCTATGTTCAACACAGCAATACTTGTAATGCAACGTGAATCAATATTCGCAAAAAGATACACCGAAGGGATGAAAAAACCTGAATACTGGGAAGCTACCTTAGAAGATGCCTTAAATATTATTGCAAAATTACCAGCCATTGGTGCATATGTTTATCGTAAAAGATACAACAAAGGTCCACGTATCGAACCTAAGAAGGGCGTTGATTGGAGCGAAAATTACGTACATATGTTAGGTTTGGGCGACCCCAACGGAGAATTCTCAAAATTAATGAGATTATACTTGAACTTGCATAGCGACCACGAAGGTGGAAATGTTAGTGCATTCTCGGCAGCAACAATCAATTCGGCATTATCCGATTTGTATTACTCACTTTCTGGTGGATTGAACGGTTTAGCAGGTCCACTACACGGATTGGCAAATCAAGAATGTTTGGCTTGGATTCTGGATGTGATGGAAAAATTTGGCGGAGTTCCTTCCAAAGAAGACTTGGAAAAATATGCTTGGGACACTTTAAATTCGGGTAAGGTTATTCCTGGATATGGACACGCAGTTCTCAGAGTTGTGGACCCAAGATTTGTTGCCTTCCGTGCATTTGGTCAACAATATTTAGCCAACGACCCAGTATTCCAAACAGTTGATTTAGTATTCCAAGTAGTACCTGAAGTTTTGAAACAAGTTCAAAAAATAAAAGATCCTTGGCCAAATGTTGATGCTGGATCTGGTGCATTACTCTACCACTATGGTTTAACTGAATTCAGCTACTACACAGTATTATTCTCAATTTCGCGTGCTTTGGGTATTTCGGCTCAAGCTGTTATTGCCCGAGCATATGGATTGCCTATAACCCGACCAAAATCTTTACCAACAAAAGAATATATGAAATTAGTACAAGGATAGGCGAGGTAGTATGAAAATCACAGTTATTGGTGCCGGAAATGTTGGAGCAACCGTAGCTCAATTATTAGCGAATGCAGAATTAGCAAACGAAATCATTTTAGTCGACGTGTTAGAAGGAATTCCCGAAGGAAAAGCGCTCGATATGTACGAATCGATGCCGATTATGGAATCCGACTCCAAAATTTTTGGTACAAACACCTACGAAATGACGGCTAATTCCGACATTGTTATCCAAACAGCTGGTTTAGCTCGAAAACCAGGAATGTCTCGTGATGATTTATTAGTTAAAAATGCCGAAATCGTTTCGTCGTGTATCCAAAATGCTTTTCAACATTCTCCCAATGCCTATTATATAATCGTATCCAATCCTTTGGACGTGATGACCTATTTAGCATATCAAATAACCAAGCTTCCAAGAGCAAAAGTTGTTGGTATGGCAGGTATATTGGACACTGCTCGCTATCGTTCCTTTATTTCAATGGAGTTGGGTGTTTCGATGCAAGATATTCAAGGAATGATTCTTGGTGGACACGGCGATACAATGGTTCCTCTGCCCCGATTTACAACAGTCGCAGGAATTCCTATCACTGATTTATTACCTAAAGAACGAATTGATGCAATTTGTGCTCGTGCTGCTGGCGGTGGCGGTGAAATTGTTAAGTACCTTAAAACTGGCTCGGCGTATTACGCGCCAGCTGCTGCAACCGTTCAAATGGTTGAATCAATTGTCAAAGACCAAAAACGAATATTGCCTTGCTCAGTTATGCTTAATGGCGAATATGGTGTTAATGATGTTGTCGTGGGTGTCCCCGTCAAGCTTGGTAAAGGAGGAGTTGAACAAGTTATAGAATTGAACCTTAATGATGAAGAAAAAACATTATTCCACAACTCTGTCAATCACGTCCGCAAGACCATCGAAGAAGCCAAAGCATTGCTGAATTTATAATTAATTCTTTTAAAAAAAATCAATTGAGCTACCATCCCATTGGTAGCTCTTTTTTTCACTTAGTAATAAAAATTTCATTACCACATAATAAACCTTTGAAATTCATAACAATACAAAAATGCATTTTTCGTTAAATTTATGTGATGATAGAAAAAAATTATATATTGAAACCCAAAAAATATTCAGCAATTTTTTTAATTATTAATATTTATTTTCTCACAGTACTACCGAATTTCCATTTCCATAAACATTCAAATCAAATAAATTGTTGTATTGATTTACAAGGACTTGATTTAAGCAAAAAATTAGGAATTAAAAATCAAAAGTTTGGTTTTTCCATACACAATTGCCCAATTGAAAACTTTGTAAATCACTTCAGCACACTATTTATTTTAGAGAAATACCATAAGTTCCAAAAAATTGAATCTCTCTCTTTATCATTTATCAATAGATTAGGTTCTGAATTATTAATTTTCTATAATAAATTTTCACCAAGATCACCCCCTATAAACATACTTTAAAATCCCAATTCAATAGCAGTTTAAACAATTATTTAAGAATTATATTATTAAACAAAGCAAAGAACCAAGCTAAAGTAAATTTATTAATTTTTTGACCAAAACTCTAATCTTAAATTTCATAGATAGTTTTCAATTTAATAATCAAAATATTCTATAAAATAAAGCATAATATATAACATTTATAAAAATGTTATGATAATTAATACTTATTAAAATTCTAATAAAAAGGAGAAAAAAAATGAAAACCATCAATATTTTACTATTGAGCTTATTTTTTGTTTTCTTTGTATCTTGCTCAGAACAATCCTCACCAACTGAATCCGAAGAAGACCATTTTAAAGCAAATGGCCTAATAATAGAATCATCTGGTAAACGAATTTTAACTTATTTCAATCTTAAAACAAAAGATACTTTATATGTTCCAATTGGTTTAACCGAACATTATGAAATAAAGTTTTTAAGTGCAGATAGCACGGTGATAGAACCTCCATCCGATGATGAAAAAAAATTAGGTTGGGTAATATCAGATACCTCTATGCTCGAAGTTTACCGACACGGTGGAGATGAATGGGAATTCCACCTTAAAGGGAAAAAAGTAGGAAATACTTTCATAGAATTTCAAGTTCTTCACCAACAACATCCAGATTTTAGAACAAATAAAATACCAGTTGTAATTTTTGATGAAACTGGTCAATGCGGTGAACCTATCGGATTGAGAGCATATTTCGAGGAAGAAAATAAATTGATTTGCGAAACACCATTGAAGAGCAAAAGTGGGTTAACCAAAGGTGAATTTTTACTAAACTTAGGCGAAAAAACCAACCATATTATTGTTAAACTATTCGACGAAGCCAATCGTGAATTTCAACCGGCAATTGGTCACAAATTGATTATCGAGTTCACCGAACCAAACATTGCCGAAGCAATTCTCGCAGGCGATGATGAACCTTGGGCTTTTCAACTGAAAGGTAATAGAAGAGATATCACACAAATAATTTTCAAAATAGCTGCTCCCGATGGTAAAATTTACTATGAATTTGCTCCAATTTTTGTAAAAGTTAATTAGAAATAATAGATGAACAGATTGGTTTCGTCAGCTTTGGTTGCAGTGATGTTCTTGTGGACAAGTGCAAATAATTCTTTGCAAGGCAAAATTATAGGTAAGGTCGTAGATATTGAAACAAATAAACCTATAGAAAAAGTTTTATTGCTTGATAAAAATAATAAGGTAATTTTTATTACTGAAAAAAATGGTATTTTTGATTTTACTCCCGATACAAATTACCATTATTTAATAAAGTTCTATAAGCAAAGCTACGAAATCAAATCTGTTCTATTGGAAGAAATTAATATCGATGATACACTTATAATAAAATTAGAACCCAAAATTGTGCATATGCCAACTATTTTGGTAGGAGCAAATTTACAAAACAAATTCGACGAAATCCAATCCGAAGCTTATACAATAAAAACTAATGAATATCAACAATCCTTGGGAAATTCGCTTGCAGCGACTTTGAAAAATCAAATTGGTATGTCGATGTCATCGATGGGACCATCACCAGCACGCCCAGTATTCCGTGGTTTTGGTGGTAACAAAATTGCTTTTCTCAACAATGGAGTTCAGGTGAGCGATATGTCGGCAACCTCACCTGATCACGCTTTGACAATAGACCCAATCTCGGTGCAAAAAGTTGAGTTGGTGCGTGGTCCTAAAATTCTACTTTATACATCCAATACATTTGGCGCAGCAATCGATGCCCAAAATTCGTCTTTGTTAATTCCAGAAAAGCTTTGTTTAAACACTAACTTTTTTGCTGAGTCGGTCACCCAAGGTTTCTCTGGATTAATTCAAACCAAAATACCTTACAAGAATTATGCTTTTGTGGGAAATTTAGCTTACCACAATTTTCGAGATATTATAATACAATCCAAAAAATTAGAAAATAGCTACAAAAGAAATTACAATTTTAATTTAAATGCCTTATCAAAAACCGAAAATTTATTGGTTAATTTAGATTTTCTGATATATCAAAACGATTATGGTATTCCAGGAGGATTTATTGGTGCACATCCCCAAGGTGTTGACATAAGAATCGATAAAAATGTTCTTTCGTCTAATCTAATCAAACACTTCCATAAGCCTTTTTTAGACAATGTCTCAATTTTGCTTAATAGAAATTATTACCACCACATTGAGTTAGAAAACGAAAATTCAATTGGCAACGAATTCCTTTATCGCGAATATTCCATTAAGACTCAATTCAATCACAACGAAAATACACTCTTCGACGTTGGTGCATATGGTTTTGGGTTCACAAACAAGGATTTCAAAGTTGGTGGATATGTTTTCACACCTCGAACTGTTATGAACTCAATCAATTTATTTGCATTCGAAGAATTAAATTACAAGAAATTTGCAATACAATTTTCTTTAAGGACAGATTTCACAAAGTTTGTTCCAAATCAACGTCAATTTATGAATAATATACCTCGAGCGAGAGATTTTTGGACTTTTTCAGTGTCGGGCTCGCTATTAAAAGAGTTAAATGAATATTTCTCTATTGGTTTAAATTTATCCAAAAGTTCAAGAATTCCGTCAATAGAAGAATTATACTCCGATGGTCCGCATCTTGCAGCATATTCATATGAAATCGGAAATACCAATTTAAATTCCGAAAATGGTTATGGAGCAGAAATTTTTGGTTATTATAATAATAATATTTTAACTTTAAATTTTGCTGGTTATTATTACTATTATGATTACTACATTATTCCTTACAACACTGGTAAAATCAATGTTCAACAAATTCTTCCAATTTATCAAACCAATGGTGTTTATGCCCTTATCACAGGATTGGAAGCAAATTTTGGCGTTGTGATTTCGAAACATTTTAAATTTAATTCAAACTTTTCCCTTACCATTGGTGAAAACTTGTCAAACAAATCAAATTTACCACAAATACCCCCTTTCAAATTAAATTTGGACTTTAAATACTATTCCGAGATTATTTCGGCTGGAATAATTGCCGAATTTGCCGCTAGTCAAGACAAAGTTGCTGAGTTCGAGGTACCAACTAAAGGATATCAAATTTTTAATCTATATATTCAAAGAATTTTTGTATTCGATAAATCGATCTTAGCAACAATATTATCAATCGACAATATTTTCGATCAAATTTATCGTAACCATTTATCCCGCATTAAATCTATATATCCCGAACCTGGACGAAATTTCAAATTGTTATTGAAATTTAGTATATAAAATCTACACGCACGAGCACTTACAATTCTATTTTACTTAATTTTGATTAATTTTAAAATGTGAATATGAAAATATTAGTTGTTGGAGCATCTTTTAGTGGAAAATCTGCAGCAATTTTGGCTCGCAAACACAATTATGATGTTATGGTTACCGAATACCAACCAAAAGAAAATTTTGCCAACACAATTGCTGAATTCGAACAAAATAACATCAATTTTGAATTTGGTGGACACACTTTTTCGGGTTTGAATAAGTATGATTTAGCAGTTGTTTCGCCCGGAATACCCCGAAATGCAGAAATTATAACGGAATTGAAAAAATACAATGTAAAAATCATTAGCGAAGTGGAGTTTGCCTATCAATTTTGCAAAAATCCAATTATTGCAATTACTGGTACAAATGGAAAAACAACTACTACTTCGCTAATAACGCATATTTTAAATCATTCTGGTAAGAAAGCAATTTCTGCAGGTAATATTGGTCGTGCCTTTTCGGATGTAGTAATGGAACTGGACGATCAAACTATTTTATCGCTGGAACTATCGAGCTATCAATTAGATAGGATAGACAAATTCCGCCCAAATATAGCAGTCATCACAAATATCACACCCGACCATTTAAAGTATCACGGAACAATGGAGGATTACATAGAAACAAAGTGGAAAATTTGTAGTAATCAAATTGAAAAAGATTTATTAATTTTGAATTACGATGATGAATATTTAAGAAATAAGCGTTCATCAAAAAGTAAAATTCAGTATTTTTCGCTGAATGAACTCCGGGGGGGAGCATTCGTTCGTAATGGAGTTATAATACTGAATACACAGCATAAAGAGGAGGATATAATGCCAATTTCTCAGATTGGTATCAAAGGTCAGCATAACCTTTATAATTCGCTTGCTGCAATATTAGCAACGCGTTCGTTCGAAATTAGTAACGAAAACTATCGTTCAGCACTTTCTAGCTTTTCGGGAGTTGAACACCGATTGGAATTTGTCCGCAACATACGAGGGGTTCAATTCTACAATGATTCCAAGGCTACCAATGTAAATTCCACTTGGTTTGCACTAAATAGTTTTACTTCGCCAATTATATGGATTGCAGGTGGACGAGGCGACAATAACGACTATTCGATGTTGGACTCATCTGTTCGAAAGAATGTCAAGTCCATTTTGAGTATTGGCGAAGAAGCAGACAACATTTGTAATCATTTTTCCACCATTGTTCCCTGTAGCAAATTCGAAAGTTTGGAAGAGGCTGTCTTTGCAGCTCAAACCGATGCAAACGATGGTGAAATTGTCCTTTTTTCGCCAGCTTGCAAATCATTTGATATGTTTGCGAATTTCGAACATCGTGGAGAAGTATTCAAGCAAATTGTCCGAAAATTAACAGATTAATGACGACCACAAAACCACATATTGATTGGTTGATTTTTTTTAGTGCATTAACTTTGATGCTATTTTCGATTGCCTTTGTATATAGTGCGGGAATTTTTTTTGCAACCTACAAAGGTATGCGTCCCGAAGGTCTTTTGATGAGCCACTTTATCAAAGTGGTTTTAGCAATTTTTATTATGATGCTTGTGTCCAAAATTGACTATCACAATTGGTCAAAAATTTCGATATGGCTGATGTTTGCTTCGTTGATTAGCCTAATCATTGTCCTTGTTGCTGGCAAACAAGTTGGTGGTGCCGAACGCTGGATAAATCTAGGATTTATGACCTTTCAACCATCAGAATTGGCTAAATTTTCGATGATAATTCATTTTGCAACATTAATAAATAGAAAGGGTGAAAGCATAAAAGAGCTAAAATACGGTTATCTACCATTTATGCTTTGGATTGCATTATTTTCGGCCTTGATTGCATTGCAACCTAATTTTTCGATGATAATTATACTTTTTTTAATTGGTATGTTTATGCTTTACTTAGGGAATGCAGATCTCAAACATCTTTTAACAACTTTTGGACTGACTATTTTAGTTGGCGGAATATATGCAATATCTGCTTCATATCGACTAAATCGCTTGCTTTTTTACTTAGGTATGTTGGAGGGCAAGGAATTCGAAAAATTATCTTACCAAGTCGAAAATTCATTGGTTGCTATTGGTAGCGGTGGTATTTTTGGTTTGGGACCGGGTGGAAGCCATCAAAATTTACTTCTTAGCGAGCCCTACACCGATTTTATCCTATCGATAATAGGCGAAGAATATGGTTTTATTGGTTTGGTCAGCATAATTATTTTGTTTTTGATTATCCTTTGGAGAGGTTTTTATTTAGCAAAAAGAGCCCCGGATAGGTTTGGTTTTTTGTTAGTTAGTGGAATAATTTTTTCGATTTTTATTTCGTTTTTGATCAATGCATTTGTAAATACCGCATTAATTCCCACAACCGGAGTTCCGTTACCTTTCATAAGCTATGGCGGAACATCAATTTTTTTTAGCGCCATTTTAATTGGCATTTTGCTTAATATCTCCATACAAGTATCTGCTTCCAAGCCAATCAAAAAATCGGAGATAAAACCAAAAATAAATTATCCTATTTAATTTTTATAAATTCTATAAAAAAATAATTTTTCTTGTAGTATAATTTTTGTCCTTCAAATTGAATTTTGAGTTTTTCGTCAATTAAATATTAATATTTAAAATTGAAAATTATGTTTGATTTCTTAAAAAAAATTTTCCCGGATAAACACAAAAGGGATATCCAGAAGATAATGCCCATTGTTCACGAGATTAATCGACTTTATGAACAATTCGATTCATTAACTGATGAAGAAATAAAAGCCAAAAGTGAATCATTTCGCAAATTAATCCAAGAAAGAATTCAAGAATTAGAAGCCGAAAAGGAACAAATCATCCGCGACTTGAGAGAAAAAGACTTATCTAGTGGAGATGTTATTTCGCTCAATGAACAATTAAAAAAATTGGATCGCGAGATATTCCAAACAGTCAACGATACATTGGACGAAATTTTGCCCGAAGCCTATGCATTGGTAAAACAAGCTTGCAAGAGGCTTACACAACGTCGACATAGTTATGTCTATGCTGGTCACCCATCAATATGGGAAATGATACCCTATGATGTACAATTAATTGGTGGAATTGTTCTCCATCAAGGCAAAATTGCCGAAATGGCTACTGGCGAAGGCAAAACTTTAGTAGCCGTTTTGCCAATTTATTTGAACGCATTGGCAGGCAAAGGTGTTCACGTCGTCACGGTTAACGATTATCTTGCACGTCGTGATAGTGAGTGGATGAAGCCCGTTTACGACTTTTTGGGAGTTACCGTCGGTGCTTTGCAACAAAATATGCAAAGCGAGGAGCGTAAGCGGATTTACAAATTGGACATAGTCTACGGCACAAATTCCGAATTTGGCTTTGATTACCTTAGGGATAATATGGTTGTCGAAGAGGAGCACATCGTTCAACGCGGACATTGGTATGCAATTGTCGACGAAGTTGATTCGGTTTTAATCGACGAAGCTCGAACTCCACTCATTATTTCGGGACCAGTCGGAGATTTGGATCAAAAGTTCGATTTGATGAAACCAAGGGTGAAGCGATTGGTTGATGCACAATTACAATATGTCAATCAAATAACTGCCGAAGCCGAGCGTTTACTTCAATCTGATAAAAAAGAAGATCGTGAACAAGCTGGAATACTATTATTTCGTGCTCACCGGGGATTGCCAAAACACAAACGATTACGAAAATTGCTCCAAGATGGTGCAAATCTAAAGTTAATGCAAGAAACAGAATTATTTTTCTTACGAGAAAAAGGCAAAAGAATGCCCGAAATTGACGAAGAATTATACTATGTTATCGAGGAAAAACACCATCAAATCGATATTACCGAAAAAGGTAGGAATTTGCTTGCCAACAGCGGCGAAGATCCAGATATGTTTGTACTGCCCGATATAGCAGCCGAAATGAGCAAACTTTCGGTAGACAACACAATATCCGAGCAAGAAAAACAAAGAAAAATTGACGAATTAAACCGACTTTTTGCCGAACGAAGCGATGTGATTCACACTATAACTTCACTATTGAGAGCATATTCACTGTACGAAAAAGACGTCGAATATGTTGTTCAAGATGGAAAGGTGCAAATTGTTGATGAGTTCACTGGTCGTATTCTCGAAGGGAGACGTTATTCCGAAGGATTGCATCAGGCAATCGAAGCAAAAGAAAACGTTAAGGTTCAACGCGATACCCAGACACTTGCAACAATAACCCTACAAAATTATTTCCGATTGTATAAAAAATTAGCTGGTATGACGGGAACTGCCGAGACCGAGGCTGGGGAATTCGAGAAAATTTATAATTTGGATGTAGTTGTAATCCCAACCAATCGTCCCGTGATCCGCAAAGATTACGACGATTTGATCTATCGAACAACTCGTGAAAAATACAATGCAATAATCGAAGAAATCAAGAAAATTTTAGCCGAAGGCAGAGCAGTTTTGGTAGGAACTGCATCAGTTGAAGTTTCGGAAATAATATCCAAAATGTTAACTCGTGCAAAAATTCCACATAACGTTTTGAATGCTAAACATCACGAAAAGGAAGCAGATATAATCGCCCAAGCAGGACGAAAAGGTGCCGTAACAATTGCCACAAATATGGCAGGTCGCGGTACCGATATTAAATTGGACCCCGAAGTTAAACGTAATGGCGGTTTAGCGATTATTGGCTCTGAACGTCACGAGGCTCGCCGTATCGACCGCCAATTGCGAGGAAGAGCTGGACGACAAGGAGATCCAGGTAGTTCTGTATTTTTCATTTCGCTCGAAGATAAATTGATGCGACTTTTCGCTGCCGATAGAATTGCCAACTTGATGAACAAATTTAAATTCCCCGAAAACGAACCTATAACCCATCCAATGATTACCAAAACTGTAGAAAATGCACAGAAAAAAGTTGAGGAAAACAATTTTGCAATCCGAAAGCATTTACTCGAGTACGATGACGTTATGAATTTGCAAAGAGAATTTGTTTACAACAAACGCCGTATGGCATTACGTGGCGACCGGTTGAAAGGTGAGATTTTTGATTATATCGAAGATTTGGCTTATGAGTGGTACGAAACATATCACCCCGAAGATGATTTAGTTGGATTGAAAAATGCTGTTCGTGCACTTCTACTTTGCGAAATAAACATAAATGAAGACCAGTTCAAGTCGATGAAAGATACCGAAGTAGTTCAAGAGATTATGCGAGCTGCCGAGGAATTCTATCGCCGAAAGGAAGAAATGTTGGGCAAGGAATTTATGGCTCAATTGGAAAAATATGCCGTATTGCAAACAATCGATGATAAATGGAAGGAACATTTACGAATTATGGACGAAATTAAAGAAGGTATCAATCTACGGGCATATGGTCAAAAAGATCCATTGTTAGAATACAAACAAGAAGCAGCACATCAATTCGAAGAATTATTAAAAGAAATTGCACATAATTCGGTTGCCATAGCATTCAAATATTTCCCACAAATCCAAGTTGTCCAACAAACTGCCGAAAAAGCACCACCAAAAGTTAAATCAAAAGCTTTGGAAGGACGAGGAATCCGTTACGGACGAGACGAGGAAACAACCGCTTTTGTTTCGAGAGCAGCTGCTCCAAGAGCCCAAGAAAGTGAAGCAGCTCGTGCCGTAGCAGTCGAAACTTATCGCCGCACCGAAGCTAAAATTGGTCGTAACGATCCCTGTCCTTGTGGAAGTGGGAAAAAATATAAGCATTGCCACGGCAAAGACATAAACTTAAATTAGATTTATTGACAAATCTTTTTAATAGAATAGTATTTTTTTAAACATTTACTATTAAGCTAATTTTTGTTCCAATGCTGAATAGTAAATATTTTTTGCTTCGGAAACATCGATTGAAAAAGTATCCTTAAATTCAATTTTATTTGGCTGAACTTCGCCGATTCGGAAAAATTCAACATTATGTTCTTTCAGTACGTTTATTAATTTGTTTTCATTTGCTTTTGGAATTGTAACAATTATGCGTGATTGGGACTCACCGAATAATTGCTCTAATGTTGGATTATCCAATTTTATAAACGCACCAAGCGAACCCGAAAGCATAGCCATTTCGGCAATTGTAATTGCCAATCCACCTTCGGAACAATCGTGAGCAGCATTAATTATCGATTTATCAATCAATTCCAATGTTGCAATTTGTAATCTCACTTCTTCGTCCAAGTCCAATTTTGGTGCATCACCAGTAATTTTGCTAAAATATAACTTAACAAGTTCCGAGCCACCGACTTCGCTACGATTATTTCCTAATAAGTAAATTAAATCGCCATTTTGCTTGAATTCTGGTGTCATTCGTTTGTTTAGATCATCGATAATTCCCAACATTCCAATCACAGGAGTTGGAAATACAGCAAAATTTTGCGATTCATTATGAAAACTTACGTTACCTCCGGTAACTGGAGTTTGTAAAGCTAAGCAAGCATCTTTCATCCCACGCACCGCTTCACGGAATTGGAAGTAAACTTCGGGATCGTAGGGATTACCAAAATTCAAACAATTAGTGATTGCAACTGGTTTGGCTCCAACACAAACGACATTGCGAGCTGCCTCGCAAACTGCCGATTTTCCACCTTCGTAAGGATCCAAATAAACATATCTACTATTACAATCAGTGGTGAGGGCAATCCCCTTTCCTGGAACTTGCCTTAATCGTAAGACTGCTGCATCACCTTTGATGGATATTGTGTTGGTCTGCACTTGACTATCGTATTGCTCGAATATCCACTTTTTGGAGGCAATGGTCGGCGATGCTAACAATTTTTTGAATACTTCCAAGGGTGTATCTTTAATTTCTTCAAGATTTAATTTATCTGTTTTCGTAATGTTCAAATACTCGGGTCGCTTGTACTCACGGTCGTATTGAGGTGCACCACCACCTAAAACTAATTCCTTTGCTGGCAAATCAACTACTAATTTGCCGTGTCGATAAATTTTTAGATAACCATCTTCGCGAACTTCCCCAATTTGAGTTAAAGGAACATCCCATTTTTTTGCAATTTTTTGAATAATTTCTTCCTTTCCTTTTTCTACAACCAAAAGCATCCTTTCCTGAGATTCGGAAAGCATTATTTCGTAGGCAGACATATCTTGTTCACGCAAAGGGACCTTATCCAAATCGATCGTCATACCAACATTGCCACGAGCACTCATTTCGGATGTTGAAGATGATATACCTGCTGCCCCCATATCTTGTACACCAACTAAACAACCCGTTTCGTGCATTTCGAGTAAGGCTTCGAGCAACACTTTTTCGGCAAAAGGGTCTCCAACTTGAACAGTTGGACGCATTTCGTCGGTGCTTTCGTCGAATTCTCGTGATGCAAGCAAAGACGCACCGTGTATGCCATCGCGACCAGTTCTACTTCCCAAAATAAATACAGGGTTTCCAGGTCCTTTGGCGGTTGCCGAAATAACTTTGTTCTTATGGACAATTCCAACAGCCATTGCATTCACCAATGGATTATCGTTGTAACATTCATCAAAATAAACTTCGCCGGCAACAGTTGGAACGCCAAAAGAATTTCCGTAATCTCCAATTCCCTTAACTACACCTTTAACCAAATATTTATTGCGAGGAATGTCTAATTCTCCAAATCTTAATGAATTGAGTGCTGCAATCGGTCGAGCGCCCATTGTGAATATATCACGCAAAATCCCACCAACTCCAGTTGCAGCACCTTGATAGGGTTCAACTGCCGAGGGATGATTGTGACTTTCGATTTTGAACGAAATTGCCCATTCATCATCAATCGCTACCAATCCTGCATTTTCGGCACCAGCTTCGACCAATAACCTACCGCCCGAACGTGGCAGTGTCTTTAGTTGTTTGATTGAATTCTTGTACGAACAATGTTCACTCCAAAGCACCCCAAATACACCTAATTCGGTGTATGAAGGAACACGCCCAATTTTTTGGACAATCAAATCGAATTCTTCTTCGGTTAATCCAACTTCGGCTGCACTTTGGCGAGTTATTTGAATTTCTGAATATACTTCTTCCATAATCAATTAAGATAAAATTGCAAATTAACCAATTTTCAACTATTTTTTTGAAAATTAGCTAATATTAAGATTTTTATCTTGGGATGTTGTATATTTACAAATTTCCATAAATTAATATTAATCAAATTTTTATCATAAAATCAAAATTTTAATTGTTTGTTGCATTTGCCAGTTGATTTCTTTTGAAAATATCAAATATATTTAAAACCAATTATTGTAATAATAAAATTCGTAATTTGAATTTTTTAAAAATTGAATATGAAATGATCAATTCCTACTTAATTAATCCAAAAAGTATTGCACTTGTTGGGGCATCAAATGATGAAACCAAACCTGGTGGAAAAGCACTAAAGAATTTGCTTTCCACTAACTATCAAGGAAATATTTATCCTGTTAATCCCAAAGAAGGCAATGTTCAAGGACTTACTTGCTATCGTGATGTTTGCGATATCCCCGAATGTGAGCTTGCCATATTGGCTATTGCAGCCAAATTTGTCAATCAAACTGTTGAATTTTTAGCTTCAAGCAAAGGAACTCGTGCTTTTATTATTTTCTCGGCAGGATTTTCGGAAATTGGCGAGGAAGGAAAAAAATTGGAAAACGAACTTGTCGAAATCGTTAAAAAATACGATGCAAGTTTGATTGGACCAAATTGCATAGGAGTATTGAATACTAATTATGCGGGAGTTTTCGCCGGACCAATTCCCAAATTATCCCCAAACGGTTGCGATTTTGTATCCGGTTCGGGTGCTACTGCTGTTTTTATCCTGGAAACTGCAATCGAGCGTGGTTTGCCATTTTCGAGTATCTTCTCGGTTGGAAATAGTGCAACCATTGGTGTCGAGGAAGTGTTGGAATACTGGGATCAATCGTACAACGAAAACTCTTCGAAAGTAAAGTTAATCTACATCGAACAAGTTCAAAATCCTTCAAAATTTTTAAAGCATACATCATCATTGATAAAGAAAGGGTGTCGCATTGCCGCAATCAAGGCTGGAACAACCGAGGCTGGCTCGCGAGCAGTTTCGTCCCACACTGGTTCGCTTGCTGGTTCGGATGCTGCTGTGGATGCTTTGTTCCGCAAAGCGGGTATCATTCGTTGTTTTAGTCGCGAAGAGTTGGTAACGGTTGCATCGGTGCTTATTTATAAGGAACTTCAGGGAAACAATATTGCTGTGGTTACCCACGCTGGTGGACCAGGCATATTATGCACTGATGCTTTGCAAAAAAATGGAATGAATGTTCCTAAAATTCAAAGTGAAAAAGCCCAAGAATTACTTTCCAAATTGTTTTATGGGAGTTCGGTTGCCAACCCTATCGACTTTTTAGCTACTGGAACTGCCGAACAATTGGGAATAATATTAGATTATGTCGATAGTTATTTCGAAAACATTGATGGGAGCATCGTTATTTTTGGAACTCCAGGTTTGTTCGATGTAACCGATGCTTATAAAATTTTGGATAAAAAAATTGCAGAATGTAAAAAGCCTATTTTCCCCGTGTTACCATCACCCGTTCAAGCTAAAAAAGAAATTGAATTTTTTATTTCATTAGGTAGAACAATTTTTCCGGACGAAACAAACTTAGCAAATGCTTTGGCAAAAGTTTTCCACACCCCCAAACCTACAGAAATTCATACAATTGAATTAACTCAGAAAGATATCGAATTTAGAAATCAAATCATAAACCAAATTAAATTTGGTGAATTTGCCCAACCCGAAGTCATTGCCCAAATATTCGATTATTTTGGTATTCCAAGATTACCCGAAATCACTGGGAAATCTTTTAGTGAAATAAAAGAAAGAATGAATTTTATTTACCCCGTAGTTATTAAAGTTTTAGGACCAGTTCATAAATCCGATGTTGGTGGAGTTGTATTGAACATCAAAACCGACGAGGAATTGGAATCTGCTTTTAATAAAATAATCAGTATTCCTGGAGCAACAGGTGCATTAGTTCAACCAATGATTAATGGAACCGAACTATTCGTTGGAGCAAAAAAGGAAGATGATTTTGGACATTTAATTTTCTTTGGTTTGGGCGGAATTTTCGTTGAAGTTTTGAAAGATGTTGCAAACTCGCTTTCACCACTAACCACCGAAGAAGCTATCCGTATGATAAAATCGATAAAAGGATATCCAATTATCCAAGGTGTGAGAGGCAAAAAAGGTATCGACCAAGATAAATTAGTCGAGATATTGCTAAAAGTATCCAAAATGTTGGCAATTTTACCCGAAATAACCGAAATGGACATAAATCCATTGATAGCTAACGAAAATGGAATCTACTCAATTGATTCTAGAATAAAGTTTAATTAATTTAAAGGTGTAATTATGTCATATCGAATCGAACGCGACACAATGGGCGAAATTGAAGTGCCAAATGAATATTACTATGGAGCACAATCAGCTCGTTCACTAATTCACTTTGCTATAGGTATCGAAAAGATGCCACGCGAAATTATTAGAGCCTTTGGTATATTAAAGAAAGCAGCCGCCATAGTCAATTTCGAGTTAGGAAAACTTTCGGAAGAAAAAAAGAATTTAATCGTGCAAGCTTGCGACGAGGTTATAGAAGGCAAACTGGACAAACATTTTCCGCTATCCATTTGGCAAACAGGTTCGGGCACTCAAACCAATATGAATGCAAACGAAGTGATATCCAATAGAGCAATCGAAATTGCCGGTGGCGAGTTAGGAAGCAAAAAGCCAATTCATCCAAACGACGATGTGAACAAGTCCCAAAGTTCCAATGATACTTTTCCAACAGCAATGCACATAGCTGCAGCTGAACAAATAGTTAATTACCTAATACCTGCAATTACTGAATTGAGGAACACCTTGAAAAGAAAATCAAAAGAATTCAAGGACATTATCAAAGTAGGACGAACCCACCTTCAGGATGCAGTACCTTTAACTCTTGGTCAGGAATTTTCGGGATACGTCCAGCAATTGGATATGGGATTGGAACGATTAAAAGTGGTATTGCCGGGAATTTATGAATTAGCAATTGGAGGCACTGCCGTTGGAACAGGATTGAACACTCATCCCGAATTTGCAGAACGAACAGCAAAGAAAATTGCAGAATTGACTGGATTGCCATTTGTATCGGCACCAAATAAATTCGAAGCCTTGGCAGCCCACGACGCATTGGTATTTGCCCACGGAGCATTGAAGGCGATTGCCACAGCTTTTATGAAAATCGCAAACGATATTCGTTGGTTAGCATCCGGTCCTCGTTGTGGTATTGGTGAATTAACAATACCCGAAAACGAGCCTGGGTCGTCGATTATGCCAGGTAAAGTGAACCCAACTCAAAGTGAGGCAATGACGATGGTTGCCGTTCAGGTTATTGCTAACGATGTTGCAGTTAATTTAGCTGGTGCTTCGGGCAATTTTGAGCTAAATGTATTCAAGCCAGTTTTGATCTACAATTTCTTACAAAGCGTCCGACTGCTTGCCGATACTGCCCGAATGTTCAACGAACATTGTGCTATTGGAATTCAACCAAATCGCGAAAAAATTGAATATTATGTTCAAAATACATTGATGTTGGTCACTGCCCTAAATCCATACATTGGATACGATAATGCAGCAAAAATTGCAAAGCACGCCCACAAGAATAATTTAACACTTAAACAAGCGGCTTTGGAGTTAGGTTTATTGACCGAAGAAGAATTCGACAAATACGTTCGTCCCGAAAAAATGATAGGACCAGGAATGTAAGAAAAGTGCATCTGATATTTTTTAATGCCCCCCAAATTAATAACTATAAAACATACAATTTGGGGGGATTTCTTTTACCTTTTAGAATAATCTAACAATGTCCATAATGTTAGTATGACGATAAAAAACATAAGGATATCATAATAAATCGAATGTAAAAAATCATTTATTTTATTCGATAGATCTTGCAAGGGAAAGAAGTTCACATAAACAACCAATAACAAAGTAAAAAAAATAAATAACATCTGGATCGTTGTTTTGATCTTTGCAATTTTGGAAGTTATTATTGATTTTTCACTTTTTGTTCGCATAAAGGTAGTTGTTAAATCGCGTGCCACAACCAAAATTAGCATCCATAATGGGATTAAATTCATTATTACAAAGGAAGCGAAAGCAGCTGTAGTTAGAAATTTATCGGCAAGTGGGTCTAAAAATTTTCCTAAGTTGCTTGTCAGATTGAATTTTCGGGCAATATATCCGTCCAAATAATCTGTAATCGAACCTATAACAAATAAAATCAAAGCAATAAGTTGCAAATAAGGTTGATTAGAAAGAATAAAAATGAAAAAAAGGAAAGATATTGCCAGTCGTGATGCACTTAATATGTTTGGTAAATTTATATCCACCAATTAACCACGGTTTGATAATTTTATTGCAGTTTTTATGATATTTGTAAATTGTTCGATTTTTAGTGATGCACCTCCAATCAATCCACCCGATACTTTGTTGCATTTTAAAATTTCTTCGGCATTCGCGTCGTTCATACTTCCGCCATAAAGAATTTGTAATTCTTCGCCAAAATTATCCTGAACATACCTATCAATCCATTGATGAGCTTCTGTGATTTGTTCAGCATTTGCATTCAAACCAGTTCCAATTGCCCATACTGGTTCGTAGGCTATTGTAACATTATTAATTTGTTGCTTGGGGATTTGCTTTAACACTTGCAATTGATATTCCAGAACATCGAAAGTTTTTCCTTTTTGCCTTTCGTCGATTGTTTCGCCGATACATAATATTGGTTTTAATTGGTTATTCAACGCTGCAATAAGTTTTTTACTTAAAAGCTCGTTATCTTCCTTGAAATACTGTCGTCTCTCGCTATGTCCCAAAATAACATATTCACACCCCGCATCCAACAACATTGGAGCCGACACTTCACCCGTAAACGCTCCTTTTAGTTCATAGTGCATATTTTGGGCACCAATCGAAAATAAACTTCTATCGACAAATTGCTTTATAGGATGAAGATTTGTGAAAGGTACACACAACAAAACCTCTACATCTTCGAGATTAAAATTGATTATTTGGGATTTTAATAATTGGACAAAATTTATTGCTTCTTGCGAAACAAAATTCATTTTCCAATTTCCAGCAATCAAGTATTTTTTCATTGTTTGATCCCGCTAACTTTTATTATTTTATAATAAGAAAGACTTAAATCGGATTCGAAACCATATCCATTAATTATTTCCGAAGGTGTGGTTACTTTGACAGATTCGTTGGTATAAACAATTTGGCGACTATTGCTCCACTGTAATTTTGATGTTTCCAATTTTACTTTGGCACTATCGGACCAAACAACAACATTTCCAATAGCCATCATATCTTTGGTATTATCATCAACTATTGCTTTGTCGGCAGTTAATCTACTTAATCTTTGGCCTGAAAATTTCGAAAAATACTCTACCGTTAGGTTACCAATTAAATGTGTTTGTTGTGCTTCAAAGTAAATTTCGGCTCGATCGGCTGTTAATATTGCTTTGGTCCATTCATTTTCGTAAAAAATAACTTTGATTAAATTTGCTAATTGATCGGGTTTTATTCCAGATTCCTCTTCCAATGCTTTTTGGTATTCAATAGCATCCCCACCGCAACTAAATAGAAATAAATTCACCAAAAATGTAAATAATATGTTTTTTATAAAATGAATTTTCAAGTTTTTAAAATGTTTTTTGCAAATTTATAAATTTTTAATAAAACTATCTAATTTTACAAGAGATTTGACGAACTGGTTTGCCTGTGTTAATGGCAATTGTGTTTCTTTGTCCGAAGCAGCCTCAGGTGGGTTTGGATGGGTCTCGAAAAACAATCCATCAATGCCCACTGCTACAGCTGCTCTTGCAAGATAGGTAATAAATTGGGCACTTCCGCCAGAATGACTTCCTACTGCTGGTTTTTGAACGCTATGGGTAGCATCATATATTATTGTATATCCAGCATCCGAAATTAGTTTCAAGTTACGAAAATCAACTACTAAATCGGTATATCCAAAAAATGTTCCCCGCTCGGTTATCCATACATTATTATTGCCAGTAGACTCAACCTTTTTTGCTGCATTTATCATAACATTTGCCGAAGCAAATTGCCCTTTTTTTATGTTAACGACTTTGCCAGTTTCTCCGGCTGCAAGTAAAATATCAGTTTGTCTACACAAAAAAGCAGGTATTTGTATCACATCCACATAGTCGGCAACCATAGTTGCTTCCAATGCCGAATGAATATCGGTCAACACCCGAAAATTATATTTTCTGCGAATTTCTCCTAACCATTCCAATGCAATTTTGTCCCCAACACCTGCAAATGATTCCACACTGGTTCTATTTGCTTTACGATACGAAGCTTTGAAAATTATTTCCACATTCTCACTTTCGGCAATTTTCTTTAACTCGATTGCAACTATTTCGAGTAATTCCCAAGACTCAGCCAAACAAGGTCCAGCAATAAAAAACATAAATTTAAATAAATTGTTAATAATGCAAAAATAACTAAAAGTTAATCATTGTGATTTTATTTTAGAATATGCTCAATTTTAATCAATTCGCCATCTATTTTGTGATATATTTCGAAATGAAATATCTTACATAATAAAGGATAAATATCTATGTTCCTTAAGCCAATTGAACGATATGACTTTTTGAAGCTTGGACCAATAGCAATGAATATTCCCTGCATTTCCAAGCAACGATTATCATATCCGTGGGTAGCAACATAATCGTCTTTCCATTCACCATTTTCTGAGAAAATCCAACCGCAATTTGCTATTGCAACAAATTTACCTAACCTTGAAGACGGACCGACTGAAAAAATCGGTGGCAAACTATCACTTCGATAAAATACAAAATTATTTGCATTCGAACTTAGCTTTGCTCTAACGGAATCATCATAACCAGTATTTGGGTATATCAATAAATATGAGCTATTGTTTATTACTTTCGCAAAGTTTTCGGGTAAAAAGGTCCGAAACTTAATCATTTTACTAGGTTCAAAATCCATCATTCCGTGGTCCGAAACAATGATTATGTTAGTTTTATCGAATAAATTTCTGTATTTCAAACCTTGTATCAATGCCGAAATCACCGAATCCAACTCTGCAAGCTTATCGTTCAACTCCTGAGAGTATGTCCCGTATTGATGCCCATATGTATCGGGAGCATCGAAATATAATGTAATGAACGAGGGTCGTTTGTTTTCGGGCAAATCCAACCAAGACAAAACGCCATTAACCCGTTGCAAGTAGTCTCGTTTGTGTTCGTAAATTTCAAAATAATCTGGATTTCGGGATGAGTCGCTCAAATCGCTCGATGGCCAGAAATACGAAGCCGAGATTACCCTATTTTTTTTACAAGTTAGCCAAAAAGGCTCCCCAAAAAACCATTTTGGATTGGATCCCTTTTTCGAGCCAATAGCATAAGTTTCATTTGTTATAGTATCAATGAATTTATTAGAAAAAATACCGTGATTTGTAGGATATAACCCGGTAATAATCGAAATGTGATTTGGAAAAGTAGATGATGGAAACACAGGTTGCAAATACGCTGCTCTAACCCCGTCGGATGCAATTTTCGAAAGTGTTGGCGTAATACCTCTATCCAAATAATCATACCGAAAACCATCCAAAGAAATCAAAATTAAATGTTTAAACTCTTTGTGATTTGTATCTTTGGCATAGACTTGGTAGGAAAAGTTGGCTAGCAAACAAATATAAATAGCCAGAATTGTTTTATATATATTTCTCAATTTTATTTCCGTTTAATATTTAATTTTACAATTTACAAAAAATATATTAAATTTTGTAGAAAAACTCATAAAAATAATTATAATTGATTGATTTTTATTAATTTTGCAATTCTATAATTAACTAATGTTCAACTAAAAAACCAAATGGTGCTTCGCAGTAAAGTACCAAAAAAAGGAGAAATAATGGAGGAATTAAATCAAGAAATCATTAACAATGTGATTGATTCCGAAAAAACAAACAAAACAAAATATCAAACCGTGGATCAATTATTAGATTCTGGTTTCGATCAATTGGAAATGGATGCAGAAGCATTCAAACAATTGCTGGACAAATCTATCGAGGAAGTTAAAGAAGAGCAGTTGGTCAAAGGAAAAATTGTTGAATTCACCAAAGACGAGGTAATCGTCGACATTGGATTCAAATCCTTTGGATTTATTCCAAGATCAGAATTAATCAATCCCGAATCCTACAAAGTTGGCGAAGTTATCGAAGTTTATGTAGAAAAATTAGAAGATCCATCGGGTCGTGTTGTCCTTTCGCGTAGGCGAGCCGATTTTCTGAAAATTTGGGAAAGAATTCTCGAAATATACGAAAAACAAGAAACAATATCGGTCAAAATTTTACGAAGAATTAAGGGTGGAATGGTTGTTGATTTGCTGGGTATCGAAGCATTTTTGCCTGGTTCCCAAATAGATATTCGTCCCGTTCGTGATTTCGACACTTGGGTTGGACAAAATATTGATATCAAAATTGTAAAAATAAATCACGCTAACTATAACGTTGTTGTTAGCCACAAAGTGCTTTTGGAAGAAGAATTAAGCGAACAAAGAATGGAAATTATGTCCAAGTTGGAAAAAGGATTGGTTCTCGAAGGTGTCGTAAAAGCCATTGCCGATTTTGGTGTATTTGTTGATTTGGGTGGAGTTGATGGTTTGGTTCATATTACAGATTTATCTTGGGGACGCGTGACCCATCCAACAGAAGTAGTTGAATTAGATCAACCCGTAAAAGTAGTTATCCTTGATTTTGATCAAGACAAAAAACGCATTTCTTTGGGAATGAAGCAATTAACACCTCATCCTTGGGACTCAATTGGAGATAAATATCAACCCGGCACAAAGGTATCGGGCAAAGTAGTAAGTTTGACCGATTATGGTGCATTCATCGAAATCGAAAAAGGCATCGAAGGATTAATCCACATCAGCGAAATGTCGTGGACCCAACATATCAAACATCCTTCCCAGGTTGTTTCGTTAGGTCAAGAAGTTGAAGCCATTGTTCTTAACATTGACAAGGAAAACAAGAAATTAGCATTAGGAATGAAGCAATTATTGCCCGATCCTTGGGAAAACCTAATGAAGAAATATCCCGTAGATAGCGAACACATAGGAGTTGTCCGTAATATCACCAACTTTGGTGCATTTGTCGAATTAGAACCTGGTGTTGACGGCTTAGTTCACATAAGCGACCTATCTTGGACAAAGAAAATCCGCCATCCGGGCGAATTCGTCAAAAAAGGCGATCAATTAAAAGTCAAAGTTATTGGTATTGATTTAGAACAACGCAGAATCTCGTTAGGACACAAACAAGTTGAACCCAATCCTTGGGATTACTTGGAAAATAAATACAAAGTTGGCGAAGAAACAACTGGTAAAATTGTAAGAATTATCGAAAAAGGTATCATTGTTGAATTGCCCGACGGAGTGGACGGATTTGTTCCTGTATCACAATTATCTTTTGCACCCGTCAAGATGATAAGCGAATACTTCAAGTTGGATGATGTTTTACCATTAAAAGTTGTAGAATTCGATAAAGAAGCCAAAAAGATTGTTCTGTCGGCTGTCGAAGCTCTTCGAGGTAAAGATCCAAAAATTATCGAAGAATATAACGCCAAACACCCAGTTCCAAATGCCGATCAATATACTACTTACGATGTTAAAGCTGAAATTATGCAAGAAGAAATTGCAAGTATGGAAAGCGAAACCGAGGCATACTTAAAACAAGAAGTTAATTTCTATCCAAGCATCGAGGAAGCATTCGAGGAAATGAAAAAAGAACAAGAGGTTATACAAATTAAAAACACCGAACCTGTTCGTTTGGCCGACATCACTGCTAAAATAACAAAAGAAGAGACCAAAGAAACTGAAGAAACTTCAACTAATTCCAGCGAGGAACCATCACAAACCGAAAACCAAACCAACGAAGAAACAAAAACCGAATAATAATTTTGTTCATTCCCATCAAAAAAAAGGCTGCTTTCGAAAAAAAAGCAGCCTTTTTGCTTTGTAGCAGAGGCAGGACTCGAACCTGCAACCTTCGGGTTATGAGCCCGACGAGCTACCATTTGCTCCTCTCTGCGATTTTTTTGGATTACAAAATTACGAAAAAAAATTGAAATAACAAAATTAAAATGTATATTGAATTATTATCTTATAGAACTCTCGAATCTCCTTTTGAGCTTCTGCCACTCCAGAATCTATATAATCAATAAAGTCTGCACCCAATGAGCTTTGTATTTTTAATCTGTTGGATAGCAAATTCAATGTCGCAGTTGGTCCTGCCCATAAATATTTAGAATAGGTTATTTTTATATATGGTTTAGTTTCGGTAACAAAATATTGCTCTAAAATTAATCCCAATTTTAGCAAATTACTCAAACGATAATTCAAAGAATAATTCCATCTGTATCTATCAATTAATGCTCGTTTCCCATTTCCTTTGGACAAGTGAACGCTACTATAACCAAATAGATTTAGTTCGATCTTTTGATTCATTGAATAATTGATATCCAATCCAAAACTTGCATTTTCCAGAACACGGAAATCCCCTCCACCCGAATGGTAGTTACCATTTCCAAATGCAAAACTTAACTTTGTATTTAGAACATTTTTGTATATTGGTATGAATATATTTCCTCCTAAATCTATATGGTTATAGTATTGTCCTAAAGAATCTACAAAATGGTCGATTTCCCAAAATTGTATATAATGATTTATTTGCATACTACTATCTTTATAAAGTTCTAATTCAATCGAAAATATATTATTCAGTATTGGATTATATTCGAATGTTAAAAGATTTTGGGAAAATGATTTTTGGAAAAACATCAATAAGACAACAGAAATTAATATAATTTTTTTCATAATTAGTTCGATAAGTGGAACAAAACATTTAGAATAATCGTAAAATTAAGAAAAAAGGTGATTTATGCAAAAATTATATCGTTCTCGCGACGAAAAAATATTAGCAGGGGTTTGTGGTGGATTAGGTGAATACTTCAATATCGATCCAGTATTTGTTCGAATACTTTTTGTTGTTGCACTGTTCTCGGGTGGATTGGGATTAATTGCCTACATTGTGTTTTGGATTGCAACTCCAGAAAGACCACTCATAACACATTCAACACAAAACAATACCAACAACCTTGTGGATAATGAATTTTCCGTTATGCCGGAAAAAAAAGAAACACCAACAAAAACTAAATTAGTATTGGGATTTATTTTAATTGCAATAGGAGTTTTTATCATTCTAAGCGAGTTAATTCCAAACTTCGATCTCGAATTCATATTAGGGTTGGTTTTAATAGGTTTAGGTTTGTTTTTATTACTTGCAAACAAACAAAGGGATATATATGAGCAATAGAACATTATTTTGGGGTATTCTTTTAATAATTTTTGGAATTACCTTAATTGCGTGGAAATTGGGCTTTGCAATCTGGGAAGCAATACCATTTGTTTACTTAACTGCTACTCTATTCATTTCGCTTGGTTTGTTTATTTTGTTCAAAAAAAGTGTACAAAAGATTATTTTCTTATCAATTTTTTCATTAATTTTATCATTTTGGATTTTGAAAATAATTGATTTTGATTGTTGTCCAGAATCCAATAAAGTTTGTGAAAAAGTTATAATAAAATATTCAAAATAAAAAAGGTATAATTAATGAAGTTCAAATATTCACTTCTTGCAGTTTTAGTTCTATGTTTTGTATCAATTCCCATTTACTCACAAAAAGGGAAAAAAGAAGAGCCAAAAAAAGAAAAAGAATTGCTAAATAGCGGAGTGCTAAGTGGCATCAAACTGAGATCCATTGGACCAGCAGCTATTGCCGGAAGAATTTCTGATATTGCAGTTCATCCCCAGAACAAAGCAATTTGGTATGTAGCAGTAGCTTCTGGCGGAGTTTGGAAAACCACAAATGCAGGAATAACATTTCAACCAATATTCGAAAAACAGGGATCGTTTTCGATTGGTTGTTTGGCAATCGACCCCAACAATCCAAACATAATTTGGGTTGGAACTGGCGAGAACAACAGTCAACGTAGTGTTGCTTACGGTGATGGAGTATATAAATCCATTGATGGCGGCAAGTCTTGGAAAAACATAGGTTTAAAAAATTCAGAACATATTGGCAAAATTTTGATTGATCCACGAAACTCGAATGTTGTTTATGTTGCCGCACAAGGTCCACTTTGGGCACCAGGAGGAGATCGAGGATTGTACAAAACTACTGATGGTGGCTCAACTTGGGAATTAATTCTCAAAATTAGCGATCTAACTGGAATTTCCGATATTGCTTTCGATCCGCGTGATTTTAATGTTATCTATGCAACAGCCTATCAACGAGCAAGAACAGTTTGGACGCTCATAAACGGTGGTCCAGGGGGTGGTTTACACAAAACAACTGATGGAGGAAAAACCTGGACAAAATTAACCAATGGTTTACCATCGGGAGATATTGGTCGAATTGGGATTGCTGTATCACCTGCAAATCCAGATTATGTTTATGCATTAATCGAAGCTCAAGACGATGGATCGGGAATTTATCGATCAACAGACCGTGGCGCAAGTTGGGAAAAACGCAATAATTGGAAATCTGTATCACCACAGTATTATCAGGAAATTTTTTGCGATCCATTCAATCCTGATAAATTTTATGTCCCCGATACATATTCAATATATTCAATCGATGGAGGAAAAACAGTTAACAGAATTGGGTTAAAAGACCGACACGTTGACGACCACGCATTCTGGCTCGATCCCAATATGCCCGATCATTGGTTAATAGGTGGTGATGGTGGTATCTACGAAACATTCGATGCAGGAGCAAATTGGAGGTGGTTCGGCAATTTACCAGTTGGGCAATTTTACCGCATTCAAGCTGATAATACCGAGCCTTTTTACTATGTTTATGGAGGAACTCAAGACAACAATTCTTGGGGAGGACCTTCGCAAACCAACAATAATGGCGGTATCTTGAACGATGATTGGTTTATGGTGATTGGTGGTGATGGTTATGAACCACAAATTGATCCAGTTGACCCAAATATTGTCTATGCAGAATTTCAATACGGAGGATTAGCCCGATATGACCGAAGAAGTGGCGAATTGAAGTTCATCCAACCACAACCCAACGAGAACGAAATGCACCGATGGAATTGGGATACTCCATATTTTATTAGCCCACACGACCATAAAACATTGTATGCTGCAAATAATTTCGTTTATAAATCCACCGATCGCGGCGATAGTTGGACTCGTATAAGTCCCGATTTAACCCGACAAATAGATAGAAACAAACTACCTGTGATGGGCAAAGTGTGGAATGCCGATGCTGTCGCCAAAAATGCATCAACTTCGCTTTACGGCAATATAGTATCTTTTGCAGAATCCCCAAAGAAAAAAGGTATGCTGTTTGTTGGGACCGATGATGGCTTGTTACAAATCACCGAAGATGATGGCAAAACTTGGACAAAATACGAAAAAATTGCTGGATTACCTGAATTAATTTACATATCGGATATTTGTCCATCGCAATTTAACGAAAATGTTGTTTACATTTCGTTCGACCACCACAAAACTGGCGATTTTAAACCTTATATTTTCAAATCTATCGACAAAGGTAAAACTTGGACTTCTATTGCAGGCAATCTTCCCGAAAGAGGTACCGTTTATACAATTGCCGAGGACTTCATAGATCCAAATTTACTTTTTGTTGGAACCGAATTTGGATTATTCTTTACTAATGATGGTGGTAATAAATGGATACAATTAACCGGTAATTTTCCAACAATTAACGTCCGTGATTTGGACATTCAAAAACGAGAATGCGATTTAGTAATTGGAACATTTGGCCGAGGGATCTATATTTTGGATGATTATTCATTTTTACGAGAATTAACCAAAGAAAACTTGGAAAAAGAAGCAACAATCTTTAAAATAAAAGATGCCAAAATGTTCATAAAGGATGATTCCCGAGCAAAGGGAGATTATGGCGCATCATTCTATCGTTCGGATAATCCACCTTTTGGTGCTACATTCACCTACTATTTAAAAGAAGGTTATAAAACTAAAAAAGCTGAGCGCCGCAAGATTGAAAAGGAAGCAGAAGAAAGAAAGGAAACTCCTCCTTATCCAACTTTAGAACAATTGCGAGCAGAAGATTTGGAGGAATCAGCATATTTACTATTTGATATTTATGATTCCAACGACAATTTAGTTAGAACACTAAAAACAAATGCATCTCAAGGAATTAACCGCATTACTTGGAACTTGCGTACAGCAGGCACAACAGTTGTAAATCAAAACCAAGATCCGAATAATTATTCAGGTTATTTGGTAATGCCAGGACGCTACAAAGTTGTTTTGAGTAAAAATGTTGACGGAGTTATTACTAAATTAACCGAACCGATTTCGTTCGAAGTCAAGCATCTCAACAACTCCACACTACCTGCAAAGCGCGAAGATTTGGTTGCTTTTCAAAATCAAGTAGCAAAACTACAAAATGCAGTTTCGGCAACAAATGAATATTTTGCA